>Ga0315284_10011613_pt1 | contig 12558 bp, 12 predicted proteins | sample YL17G09_16_MG_FD_203696 | JGI IMG/M metagenome (GOLD analysis project Ga0315284, IMG submission 203696) | Sediment microbial communities from Yellowstone Lake, YNP, Wyoming, USA - YL17G09_16 | ecosystem: Environmental > Aquatic > Freshwater > Lake > Sediment | place: USA: Wyoming | collected... | reverse complement strand
TTCTTGAAGCACTCTTTGGCTCGCTCTGCAAGCATGTCGCCGTTCAATCTGCAACTCTTTGGCAGATCGACAACGATGGTAATGCGCTGACTGCAAGTCGTCGTATCGGTTATGATTCTTTTCTCCGTCAGGCGAACTCCTCCCTCTTCTGAGAGGGGAAAGGCTCTACCAGGATAATAATAACATGCGATGCATGAGCGATATTGTCCTGCTAATTCGAAAACCGTAATCAGCACTAATTCGCAGGCTCATTCGCAAGTCTTATTGAGATATTTTTTCCTTGAACACAGTATTTAAATAATCAACAACATTAATAAAAAATGAAAGGGGGATGGACCCCCCCGAAAGTGAAGATTTGTTTTCTGCTATCACTGCCAGGTGATCTGGATATAGTTGAGGTAGGGATCGCCACTTCTCCAGACATCCGTATCGGCCCAGGCCCTATAGACCATGGATGGATAGCCGCCGCTATAAATGGACGTACATGAGTATATCCTGCCTTCTATCACATATGTATGGCCTGAAACCAGATTCCAGGAAAAGCCCATGGACCCATACGATCCAGACTGATCTACAGGACTACTTGCCCAGGTGCAGGAGTAGTCAGCTAACATGACAGTCTTCTCCAACCCTAAATAAGCTCCGGTAGTGACATCAAAGACTTTCTGCCCGAAATAGACCCAGCCGCGAGCGATTCCGTTGCATGGATAACTAGCATATTTTTCCATATGCAACCTGATGTGCCAGTTGAATTGATAATAGTAGGCAGCAACATACGACTTCGTTGAGGGTGCTACAAAACTAGCTCCAAAGTAAATCGTTCCTGTTGTCGTTGCACTCTGGCCGTACAACGTCTCGCTCCAGAAGTCGGATGATGCCTCTGTGCCGAAATGACCATCCGACAGACGAGCCCATGGGTTGACATCCCATCTATTCTTACAGACATCGTCGCGTGTGTCGGTTCGTGTCTCGCTTTTAACGGCACTCCCGTATTGGAATGGTGCATATCTGTTAACGAATCCCGCACTCGCTAGCATGGGCACCGATAGCATCATTACAACCATAGCCAATGATACGAATACCATCGTGCATTTCCTTACATCAACATCTTTATTGTTCCTTTTCTTATGTGTCACTAAGGCGCCTCCTGAACCTGGATCTATCTCCATGAGCATATAGAATTAAGAAGGAGAATCCGTTGACGGAAAGACCATCAACGAATTTCTGTTCACGCAAAAAATCAATTATGATAGATATTACTGGACGGATGTCTCGAACATCATTATATTCTCTTCTCAACAATCATCATTCGGCTCTGGTGAAAAGTCCTCCTGGCATGTATCAAGTGTTCCCGAATATCGCGGAATGGATTGGTCGGGATCTTAGGAGAAAGATTACTGTAACGCGACGCGATGAACAAGCAGCAGGCGTCCGCAACTGATTACCGATATGGTTGCTCCTGGTCTAATCAAACCAATTCGGATGGCGTTCGCGTCGCCGATCATCCATAATCAATATCAAGGGAAGAGAATTGTATGACTCCAGCCAGAGCACCAATCAGTCTGAAAACATTGATTTTCCAACCTCTTGAAACTTATTTTCCCCAGTCGTCCCCTCGTCAGGAGATAAGGATTTTCTCGATTGCTTTTCCACGATATGCTCTTCTCATCATCGACGCTTAATCGCTAGGCTATTCTGCATTTCATATGAGCTGGATGTATCATCCAATTTGCATTAACGAACTGTTAAATATCGAGTCTGCAATCAGGAAGTAGGGGGGTGTGGGGGGATTGCGAAATTCTCAGTTTGAACCTGATAAAGAAAGAGAAGTAACTGACCATAAGTTATCCGGAACTTTGTTATATCAAATTGACCGCTCAACCGGATCTCTTCAAATAATGTATTTCCTCTCACAATTCGGTCCGAGTTCGAAATCCAAACTAAGAAAGAACCTTTTGATAAGCCAGGATGCAATTGAAAATTCTCTAATTACACTGATTTCCAATGAATTGATAATTTGCACCGAATGCACAGACTTTCCATTTTCAAAATTGGTTCAATTATCAAAGAAAGGTGAAATTCTAGTCAGTGTTCCCTTTGTTGATTGGCCACACATTCCATGGAAGAACAAAAATTGACGAGCATCTCTCACTTTTATCGAATAACAAAGAATGGCTGTCGATTGTAAGAATTAGCACTGCACTGGGGGAGGATATTTTTCCCAAGGACATAATGCATTTATCTCAATGAGAATCTAAAAAAGAATTGTAGAGAGGGGAAAAATCCCCTCCCCGGATTGAAAAATCTTTTATTGCATCACGTGATTGTAAAGCTCACCAGCGTTGCATCGCCAGAACGCCAGATATCGTTCCTCGCCCATGCCTCAGAAACATAGGTCGGATACGTTCCTGAATATAAATATCCAAAGCATGTGACTTTAGCCATGCAATAGTATTGATGCCCAGTTTCAAGATTCCAATAAGTACCTGTACTGCCCATTGAACCTTCATAAGAAATCTCGTAATTGCCAACAGCAGTTCTTGTATGATCAGCAATATGGATGACAAGGTCCCCTGTCAACCATTGCGAGTGGGTTACGGAATATACATTCATCTTGACATCAATATCACATCGAGCATAGCCGGAACATGGGGTTCCAAAACCGCCCCACATTTTCAGCCGTTGGTGCCAATTGAAATTCCATGTTGCAACGATGAGATAGGATTTGGTAGATGCTGGATTGAAATTAGGACCATTGAAAGACATACTCGCGGTGCACTGACGATAGGCACCCGATAGCCCGACGCCTCGGAAATTCGGTGCAGTTTCCGAACCAAAGTGACCGTCAGAATATCGCGCCCATGGAACAACATAATGATCAACATAACCATAGCCGGGAGTGCCTGCGTCGGTGCAACCAGCGGATCCGATAGCGTAGGGCGGGGATTGCGTAAGCGCTCCCACGGGCATTGAAAACATTAAGACGGTTATAACCGACATGCATGTCATTAATATTCCGCTCGCATAACTATTTCTTCTTCCTTTCTTTTTCATTTCCTCGGGTGTCAAAATAACACCTCCATCACCTCATTGGATTAAAAGTATAATAAGTTCTACGAAGGAGAATTCGTTAACGGAATTTCCTTTGCCGGATAAGATGCAAGAATAACATTTAAGTTCGATACATCGGATTCTGAAAGGCCTGTTGGTGGAGTCCAATTCCTGATGCATCAGATTGTTCGGTGAGTCGTTGTCGAAACCGGTCCGTTGAAAGGAAAGTATTATTATGGAAAACTATAGATTGGGGGGAGAAGGGAATGGATTAAAGCACTAAGGAGTCGTAATCTATGAAATTTCATTCATTTCTTCCATTTCAATTCAAATCGATTTTCAGAAATCGTCTTCGCTCGATTTATGCTTTCATCGGCGTAATGTTGGCTGTTTCATTCATTGCTGGTTCAATGATTTCTATTGATTCATCTTCGTCGGCAATAATGAGATCCGCACTAGCAAATGCACCGGTCGATTTTACAATGGATGCATACGGAGTGCAATACGCCAATTTCACTATGCAGAGGGAAGCCATCGCAGCTATTCAAGGAGTCGGCGAAATCACTGACGCCGAATCATTGATATCGATCGAAACGCAATTGGATTATTCCGGACCTAGTAATGCAATCAATCTGTTTTCGGTCAATAATCCGACTCTCATTTGGAGTTGTCCAGGATTAAGCCCATGGTTTTACAGCCCTATCTTTCTTTCTCAGAATTCAAGTAAGATAATGACATCATATATGATCAATGGTTCATTGCCATCTACAGGAACGATTGCTGTTCTCAAAGATGTCGCGGTACAATTAAGTTTAAACATTGGAGATAAAGCATTATTGAGTTTTGTTAAGATAAATTATCTCAATTTAAATGGAACTTATCGGTATGTAAATCAGTATGTAAACTACACGTTCATTGTTTCTCAAATCTGGACGCAGAACTCCGATCATGGAAAATCAGTTCCTCGATTCAGCCCTGTTATCCTTAATATGGCGGATTTAGAATCCATTCTTTCCAATGAGACAATTACCACTTCTCATTCGATTCACACCCAATATATGGTGTGGATCAATAGGGCTCATGTCATTAGTATCGGAGATTTAACAAGCACTACCGAGAGACTTCAATTTATCGAAAATAGACTTAATCTTATTATGGGAACACTTGAAGTGCAGATCATAATCAGTAATCTTATCATGAAACCGATTCAGGATTCAATGAGCCAGCTTGATAATTATAAAGCTACATTCTTTGCTCTGTCTCTGCCCATAATTGTTTTGGGAGTGTATATCTCGATGGTCGGAGTGGAACTCGGAATGAGAAATCGGAGGCGCGAGATAGGCGTATTGAAAGCAAGAGGTGCAAGCAAACAGCAAGTCTACTCAAACATGATGTTCGAATCAATCGTTCTCGGGACATTCTCTGGAGTCATCGGGATGGTTTTCGGCATTGTCTTCAGTCGGATACTCCTTAGCAGTACCGTGTCATTCATGGGCGCCTATGGAAATGCCCAACTGACTGACATTTCAATCACCATTGAAACAATAACAATCGCTTTATTCATCGGTATCGCTCTGATGATCATATCATCATACAGGTCCGTTATGAAGGCCACCAGAATTGACGTTGCTGAAGCTTTGCATTATTACGTCCCTGGTGAATCGGAGAGAGAATATAATTTTAAATGGGACCTTGCATGCGTTGCATTTGTCATACTCGCAATAATTTCGGTAATTTTCCTTAGTGTTCAGAATGTATCTCAGCAATCCAATTCATTCTTTATACAAGTAATTCTGATAACATTGCTCGCGCTTGGAGTTGCAATCGTACCATTAATGCCCCTCCTACTCTCCGTCAGCTTGGTCAGGTTGATTACGCGGGGGCCAAAGAAACTCTATACTAGATTCTCACGGTTGGTTAAGCCTTGGACTAAACAACTTCACTACATAGTTGAGAGGAACGTCGAAAGGAATCCAAAAAGAGCGTCGAATCTCACTATGATTATTGCCCTCGCACTGGCATTAGGATTATTCACGTCTGGGACTATGGAATCTGAACTGGGCTATGAAATGGAGCAAATCAGAGTCCAGCTAGGGTCGGATGTCATGATTGATTCGGCTTATTTTCACGAACATCTAAATCTCAGCAGGTTGAATGAGTTAGGTAACATCAACAGCATGTACAGCTACTGCGTCGGTTATGTATTTTTAGAGGAGAATATGGTCGCCGTCGATACAAAATCCTACTATGATACTGTAAGACCCGCTGATTATTGGTTTATCGAAAGAAATGCGATCGACTCATTGATGGGATTGGAAGAGAACGGGACCGCACTCGTTTCAGAGCGTGCCCTAAATAATTATGGAGAGGTAGGCAATAACATCGTCACTTCTTTCTATTATCCTACCTCTCAAAATTCATCGGATTATAAACAATACAATTTGACTTTGAAAATAATCGGCACCTTCAAAGATCTGCCCGGGCTTCACAATGATGTTTTAGTGAATCTCAGTGCGGTATCAGCCGTACTTACCCAACAAAAGATATTGAACGGTTCATTAGTAGGTGCAAGAGCATTTATCAAAATGAAAGATGGGGAGAGTCAAAGCTCTGCGGCTATCCAGGGCGAGAAGATTTTCAACGAGACTGGATTCAAATCCACTTATTCATTGTACCTGGATAGCGCGCTGGAGGATCTAAAATATAGTCAGTCCTATGGTGCGTTGGCGGGATTCTTCAATTCAGAATATGCAATGGCGATCATCACGATGAGCGTTGGGGTTGCAATAATCATCTCGATAACGGTCACGGATAGAAAGCAGGAATTGGCCTGCATCATCGCAAGAGGAGCCTCGACGTCGCAGATGAGAAGGATGCTCATGGGAGAATCCATCTCATTGATGGCTTTGGGTGTGGTAATCGGGACATCTGTTGGATTGCTAACAGCCTATTTGTTCAATCTTCTGACTGCGAACCTATCGGGGGCACTGGGTCATTATCTTGTTTTTACTTGGGTCAGCTTTATTTTGATATTCATTTCCATCATATCGCTCTTCTTTGCTTCACTCTTGGCTACCGCGAGGGCAGGCAAGATCAGACTTGCAGAGATTCTCAGGATAAGAGGTGGATGAAATGGGCGACATAGTGGTCAAAGATTTGATAAAAGCCTATAAGACCGGTGAATCGGAAGTCATCGCATTAAGAGGGCTCGATTGTGTCTTCAAGGAAGGCAAGATTATTGCCATCATGGGGCCATCTGGATGTGGGAAGACGACTCTGATTAATATTCTGGGCGGCTTGGATAAGCCGACCGCTGGCTCAGTAATGGTCGAGGGTAAGAACCTTGCGAACCTGACGGATGAGGACCTCGTCACCCATCGGAGGGAGAAGGTTGGCATCGTCTTTCAGTTTTTCAACCTGGTTCCCACGCTCACGGCGGAGGAGAATATCGAAGTCCCAATGCGATTGGCAAACAGACAAAATGCCTTTATTAAAAAGCGTGCAGAAGAACTCCTAAAGTTGATAGGGATGGAGAAGAGGAGGAACCATAAGCCGGATGAACTGTCTGGCGGGGAGCAGCAGAGAATCGGGATTGCCGTCGCGCTTGCCAATAATCCGCCAATCCTCCTGGCAGATGAACCGACGGGTGAACTCGACAGAGATACAGGGAGGCAGATACTCGAACTCCTGGTGAAGTTGAGAGATCAATATTCCAAGACTGTCATCATCGTAACGCATGATCTGAGGATTGGGGAGATCGCAGACCGAGTCATGATGATGATTGATGGAGAGATTGTATCTGAAATCACTGGTTCTGACTTTATAACTAGGGAGAAGGCATTGAGTGACCTTAGAGATACCGAGCACGAATCAGCGACTAAAGAAAAAACGGATAGAATGTTGCGTCGAGAGTAAAAATATCGAAAGTTCATATTGAGATATGCTAAAGCAAGATTCATCTACAGACCAGAGAATGATTAGATGGGAGGGAATGATGATACGACTCAGTCGAAACGTGGTTTCAGAACCTTTATTTTCGGAATTACAGCGATGGTCGTCGGTTTTCTATCCATGAGTGTAAATGATGTCATTGACACTGGTAATTACACAGTAATGTATCGGCCCAATCTATTATTTTTTCTTACCGGGTTATTCGTCTATTTTTCTGGAGTGATCGTAATATGTCATCTCATCTTAACTATCGAGAAGAGCCCGAACGTTGGTGAAAATAATCTCCCAGTCACCCGCAGAATTATGCGAAAGAAATATTCTAATTCCGATTTTAAACATATAGGAAAATCATTGATAGAAATCGGTCTTATTATCACTGCTATAGGGATTTTAGGGTCTCCATTTCTCATGCTATTCATATCTTCATACATTATGCCCGTTATTGGTCGTCCCCAGATTTCCTACATACCTGCTCTCATCATCATAATACTCGGAGCGATTGTACTTGTTTATGGCCTCTGGATCAAATATCTCTCACTCGTTAATGAGGAACGAAACCTCAGTAATACTCAGAGACATTCTGAAATCCGTTCATGGCATCTCAGCACAGGCAACTTGTCGGCTCTTGATTCTCTTTCTGATAGAAGGGACTTATTAGAAATAATAAAATCAAAGCGTCTAATCAGGTCTTTGATGATCATCATCGTTCTTATCGCAGTGATAACATTAAACCCATTGATTTCTCCGATCGATGGAATTCATGATTCGGATCTAGATAGATACGCGGATATAGTGGACACCTACCCTAACGATCCGAGATTATGGGAAAGAGTGGATCCGATTTCACTCATCCTAGAAACGAGGGAGAATTCGACAGATTGGCTCATTATTATTACGCATATAAATGCAACACATCAGGTAGATACTAGGGAAATATCTGCATTACTATATGATTTGGAAAACGGCGTGTCCCCACCCCCACTTTCCTTTTATGAAATCTCATCGTCATATCTTGAAGGGATGCATTTCGTGGATACCGTTCCATATGGTTACGTGAATATTGGCGATGAAATAGCCCTACAGAAGAATGCCTTTGGAAAGCACCTGGAAATATACCTAAGGGATTCAACTGGAATCATACATTTCGGATCGACAACCATCCAATGATGTCTCGGATGGGATATAGTTTCTTTACGTTCAGCGGTTCTGGTGGATTGACGGGACTTCTGGCTTTCATATCCCTCATGGTGCGTGACGGGGCTTAGTGGGCAGTTCATAATCAGGCAATTGTCGATTGCCATAATTCCACTATTTTATTGTCGAATCCCCACTTCTCAAGAGCCCCTCTCGCAACTGCTACGCTTTTTTCAGGAACCAATAACATGACTTTCGATCCACTCCGAACATAGTCATTCAGTTGTTCCTTCGTATGGTCTTTGTCAATATCATTCGGGGTCTTGACTTCGCCAATCACCTTTTGATTCTGAGGACTGATTGCCATCAAATCTGGTATATGTTGGCCTACTTGATCGGGTTTATTCGGGCTGTCTGAGAGAGAAAGACGCACACTGGTAAAACCATTCTGAATCAGAGCTTTCGCCCAACTATTCAACATCCGATCATGCCATTCCTGATCTCCTTTTTCGAACATTTTTTCACCCTGACCGCTTAACGGTCTGTACATAACACACATTCCAGCGTCTTAAGCATTCTCACTGCTTTCAGTAGTAAACCTTATCTCCAAAATACTGCCATCATCTTTCGGAAAGGGCATCAGTCATTGTCAAATGATTGTGTCATCAACCCCTTCCACCTGGAAATAGAGGGATAATTTGGCAAATGAAGAACAGATTATTGAACGCCCCGACATTATTGAAAAGAATCAGATTCTGAAGTGGGAAGTGGATGATCTGCGGTATGTGAACGGAAAAGAGAAAAGAAAAATTGATTCTTATCTCACCAAGGTGACTACTTTCATAATTGCCTCACTGAGCATAGGTCTTGCCCTATGGCAATCTGAAAGCCTTAAAAGCTATAGTGCTATCGCATTTAATTGTGCGTTGGCATTATTGACAACTTCAATTATTTTCGTTCCAATATATTATTGGTTTTCGAAGAATCTCTTGACTACCGAGCAGATGGCCATCTAGCTGAGATACCATAATCCGTCGCGTTATGAATCCTTTGTAAGGGAAAATAAAAAGCAGTTAAAAGATTCTGACTTATGAAGCGTTGCACTTAATCCCTACTTGCACCTAAAGTCAGCTTAGTCATTATGTAAGCTCTTTCATAGCGATAAATGACAAAGTAGCCGCGAGGTGGCTACTATTGGATAACCCCAACTATTTGCATTCAGAGACAAGAAATATATCGCAATAGGAACATATATTCCGACGAATAGGGCAACAAAAAAGGTTGCCGCATCTTTCTTTTTTCTTTATTGCCTCACGACTTGTCAGGACTTCTTCGAAAATCTTCTTTATTTCCGCCTTATCTGATTCTTACATTATTCCTCATCTCCATTTCCAAGTGAGAAGAGGGATGGCTCCTTTCGAAAAACTTTAGGTGGTTCGAACTTTCTGGAGGAAATGGCGGACCATCCCCCCCTCACCTTGGCAATCCTCTTGAAATAGATAAGTCGTTTCTCGAGTTCTCAATGTAGCGACAAGGATTTAAAACGCCTTTGCACATGTCTCTCTGAAGGAGAGTGCAGCACTAACATAACCGTTAGTGATTGTGTCATCAACTCTCCTTCACCCGATTAAAGACTTGCTGCTTTTGATTTACTCGTTTAGTACGATGTCAGAAGGGACCTCGTGCTTTCCAAGCCAGCATCTCCCCGGAAAAGTTCAATCAGTTCGGATTGAGGGTAAACCCCTTTCTTCTTTCTCCCCTTAAGGGCCTTTCTTGCTAGGTCGGCTGGAGACAATGAGAGTAACACCTGCAGCAGATAGGATCACCATAGTCAGGAATCCCAAGGCGGGATAAGGCAATATGCATTTCGATCCTGGCTGAGTCGAAAGTGCAAGCAAGATCGCGGCAGCGCACACAACCACTCCCAGAACTATGAAGGCGAGTCCCAGTTCGAATCTCTTGCTGTCCAGATTCACAAGCTGTAATCGTCTCTCCTCCCCCTAAGGTCTTTTCCGAGGCGAGGCATAGACCGACGCAAGGGGACAGCCTAAGGGGGCAAATCCCAAATACAAGATAACTCGATTCCCTTTTTGCCTCGGTGGTTCGAGGATGGAGTGAGGAAGTGGCCGAGCTGGTAAGCAATGAGATAGAGACAGCGAACGAGAGATTTGACGAGGGCATTAGGAGGGCCGACGTGGGCGACACCCCGTCTTCGAATTCCGCCCCGGTAGCAACGTCCTGCTCCAGGCTTGTGAGATTAGAACGGAGAGGAGGGTTCGTTCATGAACCAACCTGATGCGGGCGGGCGGGTGCGCCAATTCTTGTCGAAATATCGGCGACCGCCTGTCGCTCCCCAACCCCAGACTCTCCTGGCGCTGACCGAGAAGGCGAACATCGATGCATTCAACCAGCTAGTCAAAATGAACGAGGAGCGGATGCAGTCGGTAGGGTGCATGCAACTGAACCTGGAAAAGGGCTGCGAGTTGATCAAGAAGATGAGTATCATCGCGTATGTCCTCGGATCGGTGCTCATCGTGATGCCGTTCATAGTGTTCCTTCTCTCCACGCCTCGAGACCCCAACCTCCTGTGGTTCAGTGGTATCGGCATGGCCGAAACCGTGGCCATCTTGATGTACCAGCCGATGAATCGTGTTCAAAAGGCAACTTCGGACATGGTCCAGTCGACTATCATCCTGAGTTCGTGGGCGACGGAGGTCGGACTGACCCTGTACCTCCTGAAGCTGGAGGAGATCAAAGAGAATGGTAAAATCGCGGAGACGACGGACCTCATCGGCAAGATTACGGGGGAGCACGTCAGGTGGTTCCAGCATTACACAGAGAATGACGCAGAGGATGAATCCGAATCCAAAAAGAAGCCCGCGCCAAAAGCGGCGGCGGATAACCAGACGTTGCAGCCGAATCCCAAGACGCCCGCATAATCGTCGTCGCGAAGACCGTCGAGCTCTGGATCCGTCATCTTAAGCGGGACAGTAAAGTATCTCACAGCCTGCGAGATCCTTTCTACTTGTGTTGGACATTCTGCCATGGCCGTACTTCGCCATAAGGCAGACCTCTCGTGGGTTCCTAGCCGTTAGTTAGGATTCAGTTCAATTCGTTGTCTGACAGTTGAGATAAGGATGGTATGTTAAAGTAGCTCCTCGTCTATTTAGAACATGTGAAAGCGTCTGATGGCTCCAGCATGCCGTCACATGCTGGATCCTCCCGAGGAGGGAGATAGATGACAGTCATGGATCGAACCTCGTCGAAAAAGCTGCGACTCTGATCGCGTGATAAGGATTGAGGCGGATCCCTGACGAATGGACGTAGCCGCCAAAGTGCGGGAGAACCGCGAATAGAGGCTTGTCCGCTAAACCCTGGACGGAACGAATCGGAAAGGAGGAAAGTTGAAATCGTGAGAAGTGATTCAGAATAATGCTGCGAGGGCCTCTTCAACATAGAGGCTTGTCCGCTAAACCCTGGACGGAACGAATCGGAAAGGAGGAAAGTTGAAATCGTGAGAAGTGATTCAGAATAATGCTGCGAGGGCCTCTTCAACATAGAGGCTTTTTCCGAATGAAAATCATAGCTTTTTCTTAAAATTCCATTTTTTCTCTTTGAGTGATAGGGGAGCATCGTATCCAATGCCGAGCGGTCTGAACCAGCTGTACAAGGATGTTATGCCCGACGCCAATCCGAGAATTACGCCCACCGGGGCAGGTTCGGGGGAATCAACAATCCAAATGAAACAATAGAAGACCGCGGCTGGAACTTGAAGCAGTCCTCCAACTGGGGACAGGTATGCAAGGATTGTCCCGACTATGAATACTATGGCCGTGATTGCCGCAAGGAAATAGTGCGACGCATCTATCGCCGTTTGAGGAAGATTCCCGGTTATGCCAATACTGTCGAGGAGGTTATTGGGGTAGTAGAATTCCTGGGATCCTGCAATTCCATGTGAATACCACCAAGGTAAAAAGATTGAAATTGTGCCGATTATCGCGCCAATAACGCAAAGCAAATTGATTCTCATCCATTTCATCGCCAATTCCTTCCTCCGCTCATCCCCTCGTCAGGAGATAAAGGTTTTTCCGATTGCTCTCTGAATATACGTGGATGTAATGGAAAACATATATTTAGTAAGTTGAATTTTAATACTATTTGAGATGATTTTGATATTCCTCCGGAGCGTAATGTTACGTCCCAGAATGGAAGCAGACTGGTGATCGGGTAGATGAGAGCGAAGAGAGATTCCGAAAGAAGAGGGAATGCGAGGTCGAACGAGTACGAGGGAGATCGGTTGAGCTTCCTCCGGAAGGTCTACATGGAAAGCCACTCGAGGATCGAGGCGAAGTTCCTCGCGATGATCAGGGCTCATGATCTGTCCTCGAGGGACAAGCAGTTCTCGCTGATGTCCTACAGGGA
>Ga0315284_10011611_pt1 | contig 12559 bp, 9 predicted proteins | sample YL17G09_16_MG_FD_203696 | JGI IMG/M metagenome (GOLD analysis project Ga0315284, IMG submission 203696) | Sediment microbial communities from Yellowstone Lake, YNP, Wyoming, USA - YL17G09_16 | ecosystem: Environmental > Aquatic > Freshwater > Lake > Sediment | place: USA: Wyoming | collected... | reverse complement strand
GCATCCAAATATATGATTTCAAAGAGGCATTGGCATCGCCCCCCGCCCCCTAGGGAACCAGTCCCGTCGGTTCCCCCCATTAAAAAAAATGGGGCCCCCCTCCGCTATGGGGGCTCAGGGGCGAAGCCAACGCCTCCTTGAAATTAAAATGTCAAGGAATCGGGGACATATACTTTGTGTGTCCCCAACTTCAGGGACGATTCCGACACCGATAGAAAATCACACAAACGCTAACCGCGGCATTGACAATCAAGGAAGAACGCCACTATAATCTGACACGAATTTCCGGGGAGAGAGGTGAGCGCTCATGCCGAGACCGGACGAACAAAGTCCTGCCGAAAAATCCTGGAATCTTGTTCCTGAAAAAGCGACGATGCTGGGTCCGACCATCGTCGCGAGCGGCGAGCTCGCCGGCCAAGAAGACCTTGTCGTCAAGGGCACCTTCAAGGGCAAGATTCAGCTGCCGAAGCACAGCCTTTTTATCGAAGCTGGAGCCCAGGTGGAAGCGGAGATCGCCGCCGTCAATGTCATCTTGAACGGAAACCTGACGGGAAGCATCCTGGCTTCCGGGAAAGTCCAGGTCTCCTCGTCGGGCAGGATGAAGGGCGATATCACGGCGGCCAAGGTCTCGGTCCTGGACGGCGCCCAATTCAAAGGCAGCATCAAAATAAGAAAGGGGAACGCCTAGTGTCCCGGCTCATAAATTTCTTGTTCTAGTATTTCGCAGAGCCGGGGCACTTCCAAGGGGGAGTCAAGCTCCCCCTTCGGCGCTTCGCTTCGCTCCGCTGAACCCCTGAGGGAGGCCACTCCGCCCCCCTCAAACTCCCCGGCGGTTGCGCGTTCAAGGGAGTATCTTCATTTATGCAAGATATTTGTGAGACGCGCAACTAGCCGTCCCCCTTTCTTTCGAATGAAATCTTGTTCGGACTTCTCGAGTCTACTTGATGTCGATCACGCCCTTGGTGCGCTCTTTTCTCTTCTGCTCCATCTCATCCCATTTCTTCATACAACGATCGTCTTTGCCCCTGGCCATGGAGCATTCCAGATATTCCGAGAGGTAGAGGACGCAGGCGCGGATCGCTTTTCCGGCCGGGGTCCGGTCAAAGCCGCCGGCGCGCAGGGAAACGTTCCTGATCGAGATGCCGCCCTCAATCCCGATTCCTTTGGCTTCGGCTTCAATCGTCCGGGCATCGACGATCTCTCCGGTCTCCGTGTTGATGATTTTGAGGTCGACAGCAACATATGTTTTTTCTTTCGACCCGCCGAGGCTAAGGCCGCCGACGCTGATGCCGCCGCTTTTGCCCTTGGTCGATTCATCATAAGAAGCGACCGTCGCCGCCACCAGAAACTGGGCGCCCTTGAGCCTCTTCATCTGGACCTTTGTCGCCTCGCTGACGCGGTCCGAGGCGCCCAAGTCCTGCTCGCCCAAGACGGCGTCGATTTCCTTCCGCTCCAAGACCTGGAAAGCTTTTGTGCTGACAAGTTCCGAGGCGAGCATATCCGATAGCTCCTGACCGACCGAAGCACTCCACCATCCAGCGCTGGTTTGATTAGTGAATCTCAAAACGCCGATCCGGGGCTTTTCCTGGGCGCTGGAAAAGCCGGCCGCGGCCAGAAAAACGCCCAGCGCTAATAACGCGCATGCCCAGACAATAGTTTTTCTCATGCATCCTCCTAATTTTTATCCTTTTTAGTTTAATATGATAGAAGAAACTTTTCAACGCCTTTCTTGGGATGGTGAAATCTCCATATGTATGATTTCATAGGATTCGGGGACAGGATTCGGGGACACACACTGTGTATGTCCCCAAATAAGGGACATACACAGTGTGTGTCCCCGAATTCGGGTTCCCAAGGGGGCTGGGGGTGATACCCACACCTCTTTGAAATCACATATTTATAGATCCTTCCTTTGGTATATAATTGGGCCGATGGATGCCTTCAGACTCCGCTCGGAATTTTCAGCCAAGGGCGACCAGGTCCAGGCCATCGAAGCCTTAGCCGCAGGCTGGGACGACGGTCTCCGGCACCAGGTTTTGATGGGGGTGACCGGCTCCGGTAAGACGTTCACCATGGCCAATATCATCGAAAAAGCCAACCGGCCGGCGCTCGTCATCTCCCACAATAAAACCCTGGCCGCCCAGCTCTATCAGGAATTCCGCCGGTTCTTCCCCGGCAATGCGGTCGAATATTTTGTCAGCTATTACGACTACTACCAGCCCGAGGCCTATATCGCCTCGTCCAACACCTACATCGCCAAGGAGGCTACGATCAACGACGAGATCGACCGGATGCGGCTGTGCGCAACGAACTCCCTGTTTGCCCGGCGCGACGTGATCATCGTCGCCTCCGTCTCCTGCATCTACGGCATCGGCGCTCCGGACACCTACTATTCCATGAGCTTCAGCCTGGCCGCCGGCCAGAAGATTTCCCGGAAGCAGGTCCTCAAGAACCTCGTCGAAATCCAATATGAGCGCCAGGAAGCCGATTTCAAAAGGGGAAGCTTCCGGGTTCGCGGCGACATTATCGAGATCTTTCCTTCCTACGAAGATGCGGCCTTCCGCATCGAGCTTGGCGAGGACCATGTCGGAAGGATCTCCTCCATCGATCCTCTTCTCGGGAAGACGCTGAACGTCTTCGAAAAGATCATCATCCACCCGCGAACGTTTTTCTCAACGCCCAAGGCCATTCTCGACACGGCCGTCCTGGGCATCGAAAAAGAGCTGGAGGGACGTATCGCTTTCTTCAAGAGCCAGGGGAAGATCATCGAGGCCGAGAGGATCGAGGAGCGGACGCTCTCCGACCTGGACATGCTCAGGGAATTCGGCTATTGTCCGGGCATCGAAAACTACTCGCTCTACCTCAGCCGGCGACGGCCGGGAGAACCGCCCTACACGCTGCTGGATTACTTCCCCCGGGACTTTTTGATCATCATCGATGAATCCCATGCGACCGTCCCTCAAATCGGCGGGATGTACCTCGGCGACAGGTCGAGGAAGCAGACGCTCACCGAGCACGGCTTCCGCTTGCCGTCGGCCCTCGACAACCGCCCTCTGAATTTCCAAGAGTTTGAAAGCCGGGTCAACCAGGTCCTTTACGTCTCGGCCACGCCGGCCTCCTATGAGCTCAAGAAGTCCGGAAAGCAGGTCGTCGAACAGATCATCCGGCCGACGGGGCTGACCGACCCGGAAATCGAAGTCCGGCCGGTCAAAGGCCAGGTCGATAACCTCTTGAAGGAGATCCAGGTCCGGGCCGAAAAGGATGAAAGGACTCTGGTCACGACGCTGACCAAGCGAATGGCCGAGGATCTGACCCGCCATTATCATGAGCTCGGCCTCCGCGTCCGCTACCTCCATTCCGAGATCGAAACCCTGGACCGGGTGAAGATCCTGAGGGATTTGAGGAAGGGGCAGTTTGACGCGCTGATCGGGATCAACCTCCTCAGGGAGGGCTTGGACCTTCCGGAAGTTTCCCTGGTCGCCATTCTGGATGCGGACAAGGAAGGTTTCCTCCGCTCGACCAGCTCCCTGATCCAAACCTTCGGGCGGGCGGCGCGGAACGTCAACGGCAGGGCGATCCTGTATGCGGACACCATCACCGGCTCGATGAAGCAGGCCATCGCCGAGACCAACCGCCGGCGGAAGATCCAGCAGGATTATAACTTGAAGAATAACATCACGCCCCAGTCGATCCGGAAGCGGATCGATGAAGTCCTGACCAGCGTCTATGAACGGGATTACCTGGACTACACCCGCATCGCCGAGGACAAAGAATTTTATCTTTCGCCGCAGAAGCGCAAGGAAAAGATCGATCAGCTGGAGAAATGGATGAAGGACGCCGCCAAAAACCTGGAATTCGAAAAGGCGGCCAAGCTGCGCGACGAGATCGTCAAGCTGAAGAAGCACGAATTGGAGCTTGAGCTATAATAAAGGGGGACATGTACCTCAGGTACGTGTCCCCGTCTTTCAAGAGAAGAGCGGCCAATGGAAAAGCTGATAAAACAGAAACTGCTTCTCCTCCCCAAAAAGCCCGGCATCTACTTTTTTAAGAACGCCGCGGGCGAGGTGATCTACATCGGCAAGGCCCGGCTGCTTAGCGACCGGGTCAAATCCTATTTTCAGCCCACGTCCGACCCGAAAATTCAGAACATCCTGGCCGAGACGGCGGACATCGATTACATCCTGACCGATTCCGAGCGCGAGGCCGCCTTCCTCGAAAACAACTTCATCCAGCAGCACCAGCCGAAATTCAACCTGCGGCTCAAGGATGATAAAAGCTTTCCCTATTTGAAGCTGACGGTGCGGGAGCGGTTTCCAGGGATCTATTTCAGGCGCAAGGTCATCGAGAACGGGGCTAAGTATTTCGGGCCGTTCAGCCCTGCCCATGAAGCCCGGAAGATCATTCATTTGATCAACAAATACTTCCGGGTGCGAAATTGCCAGGAGGCCGTTCCCGGAAAAAGGACAAGGCCCTGCCTGGAATATGACCTCGGGCTCTGCTCGGCGCCCTGCGTCGGCCGCGTTTCCGAGGAGGACTATAAGGAGAGCGTCGGCAACGCCCTCCTTCTTCTAGAGGGAAAAACCGAAGAGCTGGCGGAGATTCTTGAGGAGAAAATGAGATTGGCCGCCAAAGGCCAAGATTTCGAGGAGGCGGTCCGTTGGCGGGACCTCATCCGGATCCTGGAGAACATCAAGGTCAAGCCCAAGCTGATTTCCGTCAAGCGTGAAAACCTGGATATTTTCGGCTATGCCCACGCCCTTCATTATTATGCGGTTGATGTCTTTATCATGCGCAAAGGCAAGGTCATCGAATCCCGGGAATTTTTCTTCGAGGACGATGAAAGCATTCCGGAGGCCAGGATTCTTTCGGACTTCATACGGTCCTTTTATCAGGAAGAGACGAGCCTCCCCGAAAAGCTCCTTCTTCCCTTCGAGCCTGCCGAAAAACGCGATCTTTTTGAATGGCTTTCCGCCAGAGCCAAGAGGCAGGTCGTCCTGGCCGTCCCCGTCCGCGGCAAGTATAAAAGTTTGATCGATTTGGCCTCCCGGAACGCAGAGAACTTGTTGCAGAAAAGGGTCGAGGACCTGGCACCGCTTATGGAGCTGAAAAAAGCCCTGGGGCTCGAAACTTTGCCGGTCCGCATCGAAGGATTCGATGTCTCGAACACCGGCGGCGCGGAGACGGTGGCCTCGCTCGTGACGTTTGACGGCGGCCGGCCGTGTAAAGACGGCTACCGGAAGTTCAAAGTCAAGACAGTCGAGGGGCCGAACGACGTAGCCGGACTGGAAGAGGTCATTCGCCGGCGGTATAGGCGTGTTTTGGAGGAAAAGACCCCGCTCCCCGACTTGGTTTTCGTGGACGGAGGAAAGCCCCAGCTGGGAACGGCCCTGAGAGCGCTCCGGGAACTGGGCCTCGAGCGGGTCGGTGTTGTTTCGTTGGCTAAAAAAGAGGAAATCATTTTTTCGCCGCTCCATAAAAACGGCCTGAGGCTGGACAGGACATCACCGGCCTTAAAGCTTCTCCAGCATATTCGGGACGAGGCCCATCGTTTCGCCGTTAAATTCCACCGGCAGCGGCGGTCGAAGAGGAGCTTTACATAAATCTAATCAATAATAGAGGCATGAAAGGAAAGGGATTAAGAAAGGCAGGAGTGAAGAATAAAGATTCAAACTTTATTAACCCCCCTAGGGAATTAGGGGGGGATTAAAAGGTCGAAGGATAAACCAATGATCATCGGCATCGGTATCGATATCCTTGAAGTCGGCCGCATCCAAAGAGTCGTCGAACGAAATGTGCGGTTCCTCGACCGTGTCTTCACGGAAAGGGAAATCCAGTACAGCCAGCCCAAAAAAAATAAATACCAGCACCTGGCAGCCCGTTTTGCCGCCAAGGAGGCTTTCTTCAAGGCCATCGGAAAAAGGATCGCCTGGACGGATGTCGAGGTCGTCAACGAGCCTTCGGGGCAGCCGCGGCTTGTCGTTCATGCCAGGGAAGATTTCGGATTTTCCCGGAGCCATCTCTCGCTCTCCCACCTGGCAGAATACGCGCTGGCCGTCGTCATCCTGGAAAAATAAATTGGGGTCAAACCTACTCGTTACGCATTTAGCGATTTTCCTGCCTGGATTTGCGTAACGAGTAGGTTTGACCCCAGTTTAAATAAGCAGTCTGACCAGGAAGCTGACGATCACCGCGACGGAAATGCTCAGCCCTGCCGAAATGAAAGCGATTTTCTTCCCGGACTCCTTCCATAAGATGGCGAAGGTCGAAAGACATGGAATGAAAAAGCTGACAAAGACGGTGAACACGATCATCTGGTCCCGGGTGATGACGCTCAGCAAATTCTGATAACCGACGCCCAACGCCTGGAGCATCATCAACAGGGATAGTTCCTTGCGCAAAAACCCGAAAACGAGCGTCACGCCCAGCTCCTTGGGGAGCCCCAGCACGTTCGCGACCAACGGAGACAGAACGGCATTGATGGCCCGGTCCCAGTGCATGGACTGGATGAGGCCGAGGACAACGCTCCCGGCGACGAGCAGCGGCCAGGCGAACAAGACGAAGGCCTTCAGCTGGAAATAGATCTTGAAGAGGATGTTTTTCAAGCTCGGGATTTTTAGCGATGGAATTTCCAGGATGAGGCCCGGCGAAGCGTCCTTCATGAACAGGCTGATGACCCGGCCGAGCACCGCTAACAAAAGGACGTTGGCGGCATAAAACCCGAGGGCCCAGATTGGCCCCAGATAAAAGGCTACGAGGGCCAGGATGATCGTCGTCCGCGCCGAGCACGGGATGAAAGGAATGAGGAGGGATGTCAAGATTCTGTCCCGGCGCGATTCGAGGATCCGGGTTGAGACGATGGCCGGCACGTTGCAGCCGAAGCCGAGGATGAACGGCGAAACGGATTTGCCGTGAAGGCCGATGCGGTGCATGAACGTATCCAGGAGAAAGCCGGCCCTGGCCAGATAGCCGATATCTTCCAGAACGGCCATCAAGAAAAGCAGCGGAACAAAATAGGGCAGCACGATCGCCACTCCCCCACCGATGCCCTGGACGAGGCCGTCCGCGACATGAAACAGAAGCCCGCTTCCCAGCCGGGCTTCGATGACGGATTTCATTCCCGAAAAAGGCTTGAGCAAGAGCGTTTCGAGCGGACTCCCGACTTTAAAAATCAAAAAGAAAAAGCTCAAAAAAACGATAAAAAGAATAATGTATCCGAGCAGCGGATGCATGATCAGCCCGTCCAAGCGCTCCTGCCAGCTGACCGTCTTGCCTCTCCGGACCCGGCTGCTCTCTTCGAAAATCTTTTGGGACAGATGATGGCGCTCGGCGGCGATTACTTCATAGACGGGCAAACGGCGCTTGTGCTCGAGGTTAACCCGGACCTCATCCAAAGACTTCTTCAGGGCAGGGTTGATTTCCGCCAAAAATTGGGTGCAGAACAGATTTCCCGACTCTATCATTTTAATGGCGGTGAACCGTTTATTGGCCAGGCAGGAAAAGTCTCGGGGAAGGCTCTCGATCAACTTCTCGATCTCTTCCTCCACATCCCCCGACCATTTGAGGCGCGTCCCCAAACAACTAGATTCGAGACACTTGAAAGCAGCCTCGAGCAGCTCCTGGATTCCCTTCCCGCGTGTGGCAATGGTCGGTATGACAGGGACGCCCAGGAGCGCCTCGAGCTTGTGGGGATCGACCTTGATGCCTTTCTTCTCTGCCAGATCGGTCATGTTTAAGGCCACGACCATGGGCAACCCCATCTCGATGAGCTCGAGGGTCAACTCCAGGCTCCTGCCCAGGATGGAGGCATCGACAACATTGATAACGAGGTCCGGCGTTTCCTGGAAGAGATGGGTTAGGGCCACCTTTTCGGCCGGATCGGCGGGGTTGAGAGAATACGTTCCGGGCAGGTCGATGATGTTGAGAAGACGGCCCCCGATATTTACCTTGGAGTGGGTGTGCTTGACCGTCGTGCCGGGGAAATTCGACGTCTGAGCTTTATGCCCGGCGATGGCGTTGAAGAGCGTGCTTTTGCCGCAGTTGGGCTGGCCGATAAAAATGGCAAAGGGCGCGTTATTTAGAGCCATCCGCTACTTCCACCAAGATCTTTAGGGCGATGCCCCGGCCGATGGCGACCGAGCCGCCCGACCGGATCATTTTGATCAGCAGCGGGCCGCGCAGAATCCCCTGGCCGACGCGTTCGATCTCGTCTCCCGCGTGAAAGCCCAGGGACAGCAGCCGGCGACGGACCTGTTCGCCTCCTGAGATATCGACGATCTTCAGGCGAACGCCCTGAGGAGCTTGGCTCAAATTCATTTTTCCCTCAATTCTTCATCCGTCCGACTCGCATCTCAAGGAGAACAATGTTCACCAAAGAGTATTGTCATACGATGTTTCCTATAAAAAATCAACTGCCGACGAAAGCTCCTTCAAATTAATGATTTCAAGAAGGCATTGCTATTGCCCCCGTAGCCCCCATAGCGGAGGGGGGCCCCGGCGGCATTTCGACGGGGGGAACCGACGGGACTGGTTCCCCAGGGGGCGGGGGACAATAGCAATGCCTTCTTGAAATCATATAAAAATGGATGCATAGGCTGTCAGCCCAAGTTTTTCTTTCCCCGGGGATTGTGATAATATGAATTTTTATTGAGGAGGTTTCATGAAACACGCAAAAGCTAGAATTTTCGCTTTGATCCTTGTTCTCTCCCTGTTTATTCCCATCTCTGCCGACGAGGGGATGTGGCTCTTCAACATGGCCCCCATCGACATCCTGAAAGCGAAATACAATTTCGAGATGACCCCGGACTGGATGAAGCACATCCAGCTCGCCTCTGTCCGCTTCGGCGGCGCCTCAGGCTCGTTCGTCTCCCCGGACGGCCTTGTCCTGACCAACCATCACGTCGGCCGCGGCGCCGTCCAGAACTTGAGCACCAAGGACCGCGACCTGATGAAGACCGGGTTCTACGCCAAGACGAGGGCCGAGGAGCTCAAATGCGCCGGCATGGAGTTGATGGTCCTCCAGGACATCGTCGACGCGACCTTCCAGGTCGCCGGCGCCGAAAAGCCGGGCATGACCGCGGCCCAGGCTGCCGAAGCCAGGGATAAGATCATCGCCGCTCTGGAAAAACAGAGCTCCGAACAGACCGGCCTCCGCTGCACGGTCGTCAACCTCTATTCGGGCAGCATGTATCATTTGTATAAATATAAAATTTACACCGATGTCCGCCTGGTGTTTGCCGTCGAGAACGCCATCGCCTTTTTCGGCGGAGATCCCGACAATTTCACCTACCCCCGCTACGACCTCGATGTCTCCCTCTTCCGGATCTACGAAAATGACAGGCCCCTGAAATCCGACCATTACCTCAAATGGAACACGACCGGTCTCAAGGAAGGCGAGCTCGTCTTCGCCTCCGGCCATCCCGGATCGACGGGCCGTCTTCTCACCTACGCCCAGTTGGAATTCCTTCGGGACGTGAGCTATCCCTTCACCATCGCCAACTATGAACGGCGCCGGAAGCTGCTCAAAGAATTTGGCGAGAAAGGTCCCGAGTATGCCAGGATCGCCCAGGGACCGCTGTTCGGGATCGAGAACAGCCTCAAGGCCACCATCGGCTACCAATCCGGCCTCCTGGATCAAAACCTGATGGACAAGAAGGCCAAGGACGAGGAAGCCCTGCGGGCCTCCATCCGGCAGAATCCCGAGATGGAGAACGAGTTCGGAAAAACTTGGGATGAAATCGCCGAGGCGGAGAAGAAATACGCCTCCTTTTTCAAGCCCTATTCCTTCTTTGAACGGGGCACCGGCTTCACGACATCGTATTTCAACACGGCCCGGTCGCTCGTCCGGCTGGCCATGGAAAAAGACAAGCCCAACGACCAGCGGCTGAGGGAATACAGGGATGCCTCCCTGCCGTCCCTGACCCGCCGCCTGACCACCCCGCTTCCGATCTATGATGATCTGGAAATTTTCAACCTGACCGATTCGCTGATCCAGCTCCAGAAACAGCTCGGCTCTTACCAGGAAGTCAAATGGCTGATGAGCGGCAAGCTCGCCGAGAATATCGCCAAAGAGTTGATCTCCGGGACCAAGCTCAAGGACGCGGATGTCAGGAAGAAATATCTGGAGGGCGGACTGGATGCCATCTACATGTCGGACGACCCGATGATCAAGCTGGCCCTTCTCGTCGACCCGATCTCCCGGGGCCTCAGAAAGAAGTACGAACAGGAAGTCGATTCGGTCGAGGCCAAGAACGGCGCCTTGATCGCCCGGGCTCTGTTCAAGCTCAAAGGGACATCCATCCCGCCGGATGCCACGTCCACGTTGAGGCTGAGCTTCGGCGCGGTCAAGAGCTATGTCGAAAACACAAAAAAGATCCCCTTCTTCACGACCTTCCAGGGACTCTACGAAAAGTCGGCCAAATTCGGAAACCAGCCGCCTTACGAACTGCCGCCGAGCTTCATCAACAAGAAGGCGGCCGTCAAGCTCGGCACGCCGCTCAATTTTATCTCCACCTGCGATTCCATCGGCGGCAACTCCGGCTCTCCGGTCATCAATAGAAAGGGCGAATTCTCCGGCGTCCTGTTCGACGGCAACATCCAGTCGCTTCCGGCCCGGTTCGTCTATTCCGATGATCAGAACCGCTCGGTCATGGTCCACTGCCAGGGCATCATCGAAGCCCTGCTCAAGGTCTACGAAGCCAAGCCTCTGGTTGATGAACTGCTCGGCAAGCCGCCCGCCAAGCCGGCCGCCAAGTAGATCGCTAATCGACAGGGCTGAAAATTTTTGGGCAACGACGAGCAAAGCCCTGTCCGGTGGAAAGCCTTTGAGGGCGCGGCGATAGCGCCAGCGCCTAGGCCCGCTTTTTCAACCTAAGATAGGCCAGGCCGCCCAGGATGATCAAGGCGTTGATGACCATCAGCGATTTCCGGTTGTAAAAACGAAAAAGAGTTTTTCCCAGGATTTCTCTCAGGCTGGCCCCGATGATGATGAAATTGCCGGCCAGGATATATTTAAGAGCGGGCGGAAACCGGCCGATATAGTTCAGTAAGAGGACGACGGCCGGCAAGGCATAGAGATAGTTATAATACCAGCCCAAGGGGGAAAAGAGCGGGATCAGGGTGAACAGGAAAGAGGACTCCAGGGTTTCAGGCCTCTCGAGTGAGCTCTTTTTTCCCAGTCCCATCATCCATAAAAAGGCGGCCCCCAGCGCTGTGAAAACCGCGCCGAAAAGGATCTCGACCCAAACCTTATCCTGTCCCCCGAGAAGCTTCCATAGAAACGCATAAAGGGAAGCATTGTCGGAAACCGCCATCAAAACGGGGGTCGACTGAGAGAGCGTGCCGACCCATTCCCTCAGGACAACCAGGTTCCCCGCCCAGCCGAAAATGACTGCCGGCACGATCAAGCCCAAGGCTAAAACCGCGACGCCGGAGGCGACAATCTTGAGCCGCCTTTTGAGCAAAAAATATGGCAGAAAGACGAGCGCATAAGGCTTAAAAAAAATGGAGATCCCCCAGAAAATCCCGGAGGCGAATTCTCTTTTTTTGATCGATGCCAGGAGCATCAGGATCAGGATGAAAATGATAAAGATATTGACCTGGCCGAGCTCGATCTCCCGTCCCGCGTATTTGGCCAAGATCAAAAGGCCGAGGCCGATGACGAACCATTTCCCCTTCTGCCAAGAAGGCAGGCACCGGTAGGAAATCCAGAATCCGACGAACAGGCAAAAGAGCTCAAGATAATACCAGATGACCTTCGCAACTTCATAGGGCAGAGCGGCAAAGGCCGAATAAAAAAGGGCCGATACGGGCGCATACTTGTACTGGAGATGGCCGTCGACAGTCCGGTACAAGGTTTCTCCCCAGAGAATACGCTGGCCGGCCCTGTAGCAGACGCCGAAATCGGACATGTCCTTCTTGACCCAGCCGAGATAGACGCCATAAAAAAAACCAATGATGAGAATGCCTATGAGGCCGAAAAGGGCGATTCTTTTCCAGCTCGTATCCTTAATTTTTGTCAATTTGGGATCGTTCATATTTAGTCCAACCTATTAAATTTCCCGGCGTTAGTCAATATGAAGGTTCAAATCGCAACTTGGCTTGAAATGGGCTGCCGGATTAGATGCTCTTGGGAAGAGAGCTTTGAAAAGGGATGAAGCGACCATGAGGGATTTAGCCTAAAAATTTCGGCTTTTTCGGGAAGCCTCCTTGAGGCCGGCGAGAATGTTTGAGCTTGTACAATAAAACAGGATACGCTCAATTGTGGACAAGGACCTCTTCTTATCGCGGTTATCTTCCATGCGAGAAACGCAGCCGCCGAAAAAGACGAAATTTTTATGGCGTGAAAAATCCCGTTAGGGAGCGAGTCCTTTTTCAAGGCTCTCTTCCGGGCTGCCTCCCCCGAGCTGAAATTGACAACCCCCCTCCCTTTCTGTTAAAAATGGGTAATGTTTAAATGGCTCATTACCAAGATCTTCGGCACTCAGAACGAGCGCGACCTCAAGAAGCTCCAGCCCTATATCGCCTCGATCGGCGATTTTGAGCCCGAGATCCAGAAGCTTTC
>Ga0315284_10011609_pt1 | contig 12560 bp, 5 predicted proteins | sample YL17G09_16_MG_FD_203696 | JGI IMG/M metagenome (GOLD analysis project Ga0315284, IMG submission 203696) | Sediment microbial communities from Yellowstone Lake, YNP, Wyoming, USA - YL17G09_16 | ecosystem: Environmental > Aquatic > Freshwater > Lake > Sediment | place: USA: Wyoming | collected... | reverse complement strand
ATCTCACTCACCAGGATGAAGCCCTCCCGCAGCAGGGTTGGATCCACCTCGCCGTCGATCTGGCGCTGCGTGGTCACCAGATTTCTCAATGAACTTGCCCTCTGTTGGAGATTGTCGAAGAGCGGCAGCAAAGTGCGCGCAACTTGCATGGCAATCGCACTGAGATCGGGGTCCTGGTAGCTTGCACTCTGTGCCAGCATCATCAGGAGGGAAAAGTGCTCCTTCTTTTGGCAGGTATCTAATAGCTTGCGCCGGACCGCCTCCGGATTACTTCCTGCTTTGCCCCACAGAGTCCGGAACAATTCAGCAGAATTCACCGATTTATCCGGGTCCGCGCTCTTGGCGCTTCCGCTGACAGGGGACATGGAAAGGTTTGCGGCCGCAACCGGAGGGGCTGCGTTGGCAGGAAAGGACAGCATCGGCAAGTCTGCATTGAGCGCAAAGGAAAGCCGGGCCGGGCGGAGAAAGTTGTCCAATCCTCCAAGCTGGTCAAATTTGGTTTTGAGGCCTGGGTTTGATTCGAGCAGTTTCAAAGTAAGCTCCGGCTTGGCGTACATGCTGCGTATCATGTTCACAACAGCCGATTCGGTCGGACTGAGCAAGACTCTTTCATCTCCGCGCTGGTAAATCATGCCGGGATTGTCATTCGGATCCTGGCGTGAAAGCAGTATTTTGTAGCTGTCGAAGGCTTCCATGAATCTCTCAGGGTAATAGTTGGCCAGGCCGTTCAAGAAGCTTTCGATATCGCTGTTTTTGCTCGAATCCGGGGCACGCTTTCCCAAGTCGGTTATCGCCAGATCCAGCAGCTTCTGAGCTTTCTCCTTTTGATTTGCATCAAGGAGGGTCATAGCCACGTTGATCCGGGAGCTGAAAGGAAGCGAGACCGACTTCCCTGGCTGCAGGTACTGCTCGATGAGCTGATCATTCGCCCCGTACGCCCTTTGGCTTGCCCATCGCGTGTTGAAGTCGTTTTGGAATTGCGCCAGGGCTTGCTGGCCGGCCTCACCGAGCTTGGCTGCCGGCGCGGGCCAGAGCTCGGCAATCTGCCTGGCCTTCTCACTATCAAGGTCAACGAGCATGGACAATAGCTGCAGCGCCGGTGTTGTGTATTTGCGGTACGAGGCCAGATCCTCCGCCGCTTGTGCCGCGTTGCACATATCTCCGATCAACGACGCGATCATTGCCAGCGCCTCCTTGCGATTCAGTTGCACCCAGAGGCGGGCAATGTTGCTGTAATCACTCACCACCGGCGGATCCTGGCGCAGCGCCAGCTCAGTGGCTTCTTTCAGAACCGTACGCGCATTAGTCAGCTGCTCGACCGTGATGCGCAGCCGGTGCGCAGTACGCCTGACGTCCTGTGATCTGGCCATCTCCACCTTGATGATCTGCATTTGCGCGGAGGGTTCCTGGCCATACGAGGAGCATGCCAGCATGCCGAGGCACACACCCCAGAGCACGGTTTTATGTAATATTTTCATGATAAACCTCGAATGCAGGGTCCTGTTGGTTGGACGCCGTCAGGGCCGAAAAGTTCATTTATTTGTCGTAGGGGTTGCCGCCGCGCGCCCAGTCGGAGCCTCTCTATACCCGAATACGGTCCCGGCATTGCCCTGTTTCATTAGTAATTGTCGTAAAAGGCTTCGATCTATTAAATCGTTGCGGGCAGGAGACCAACTTCCGGCATGACTGCCATTCCGAGATTTAGCGCAGTAGTTGCGGGGGCACGGCAGACAAAGCCATATAATTGCCGTAGACAGCGAAGCTGGCGATTCCTATGTCGGAAGTAAGTTTGATATAGCCGGATCTGAGCTGCTGATTTTCGAGTTCCGGCACATACTGCCAGAGAACCTTGGAGGTGGATTCATTTTTGGCCAGGATTATGTTCTGTTCCCCAAGGAGGCGGCCGGTCTTTTCGAAAACCTGCACGGTCACGCGGGCGGCCGCCTGGTTCGGGTTGACGATCGCGATTCCGGTGTAATAAGTCGTGTCGGAAGCGAGTTGGCTGAAGATCATTTCATTTTCCAGCTCAGCAACTAGTGGCAGCGTAGTTGCCAGATTCTCCCCGGCAAGATCGCCAAAAGACACGCTCCCCGAAAGTTTGATCCCACTGCTCGCTATCACGACATAACCTTCGATCAACTGGGTTCCAGGCGTGACGAAAAAATCCTGGGCGTCGATCTGGATTTTTCCTTCCGGCTGAACCTCGAGGGTGCGGCTGACGCCCATGTTTCTTCCCGATCTATCGATGAAGGTAAGGGTGACGCTGCCGGGAACCGGGTCGAGATTGACGATAGAAATCGATGACCGCCAGTCTCCTCCAACGACATACTGAGGAGAGTACAGCACCATCGCGCCCGCGCCGACGTCCTGCCCATTGAGCGCCTTCATAAACCGATCATACTTACCGGAGAGAGTGCAAGCAGCCACTCCCTGGCTCGCGCTGATGCGAAGGTAATCGGAGTCGCTCGTCTCGATTTCCGGGAAAAGTTCCGTGATGGTCTCGATCAGCGCCCCATTGGGAGCCAGAGACCGGCGAGTCGCCGGCGCGCGCGGCGTGCCGTTGGACTGCATGAGCTCGAGCTGCACTGTCGCCGCGGCTGCGTTAGGATTCACGATATGGATTTCCGTAAATCCGTCCACGGTCAGTTCGGGCAATATGAAGGCGCTCATGGTGCGCCCCGACACATCGACGCCATCGAACAAGGTCAACATGCTGTTGAAGATCAGGAAAAACCCCGCAGTCAGACTGGCCGTCCCATCGAGCCTGAACCAACCCACATGGTCTTTGGTTCCGAGCCCTGGGCCAAATACCTCGAAGTCCACCTTTGCCAGTTGTGCACCTGGCAAGAGCGGGTCCGGCCATTGCGCCGGATTAGTCACGCCGGAACCGGCAAGCAAGTTGCCGGCTTTGCCGAAAGCCGTGAAGGTCAAGACATCATTTCCGGCATCAAGATTGGCGATGGCCATACCGGTGAATGTCATGTTTGAAGTGTCGTAAGCGTTGCCGCTCCGCGCTGTCAGCGCCGGATAGAAAAGCGATGATCCGATTCTCTTCTCCTCCCGCAAAAACCATGGCTTCGCGGTGCTGTCGCTCTTGAGAAAATCGAGCAGTAGTCGAGCGACTTTTTCCCTGGCGCCGCCGGCGGCGGGATGGGTGCCATCGGCAGGATTTAAATCCGAGCAGGCATAGGTAAGGCCATCGCTGCGAGCCTTTAGCCCATCGGCCCACAAATAGGGTCCCCAGGCCAGCCAGGGCGCCGCCACCGGACCTCGGCTCTGATCGAAATTCAGTTCCGGCGCACCATTGCACTGGTCTTCGATCAGCCACTTGACGGCGAAACCGGATTGGTAGGCAAAAGGTTCGGGATTAAGCGTGCTCGATGCATAGCCGGCGTAAATGCGGCTGGACTGATAGGCAATCCGGATGTTGCGGAATCGGGTTATTAAGATTCTGGCAATTTCGGCGAGTTGCCGTTGAAGCTCCACCGCATCGGCAGGAAAGGCAGCAGACGGCTGTGCATTTGCCTCTTTGACCCAGGCGATTTGCACTTGGGCCGGCGTCACCGAGGCTACCCTGAGGCGACTGTCCACAGTCGCCCAGAACTGTTGCCCCCTGGAATCGGCCAGATTGGCAATGATGGCGGCGGTCATGCCGCCTTGGGCTCCGTCGACAATCACCAGTTTCGGATTCTTGTCCGGATCCGCATCGGCAATCGGCTTGAAAGTGGAAAACTCCTGGGTCGTATTGGACATGCCGATGGACAGAAATACGATTTTGCCCTGCAGGTCATCCGGCTGGCCATTGGCATCAAGAGGACGAATGGCGCGTGCCATGGCGAGCCCGACTGTTTCGTGGGCGGGAGGCCGCGTGTTGCTACCCCTCGGATAGAGTCCGCCTTGCCTGCCCTTGTACATGCCGGGGCCGAGATCTATCAGTGGAATCAGTCCGACCGAGGTCTTGGTGCAATCCGACGCCGGCACGATGGGACAAAACAGGGTGAAGCTGAGGGCCGGCAATGTTAGCGCAATCATCAGTTTAAAATACCTGACCTTGAACAGCGGCATCATTTCTTCCCCCTGTGCCAAAGGAGTAAAAGCAGCCATTCACTGCGATCCGTATTATTGCGGGCTGCCGGATTGCATGGGATCCAGGCGCACGCTGATTGTGCCGGCGGTAGTCTTGCCGTTGACGGTCAATCGCACGGCGTAGGTGCCTGGTTCGGTCATTGCTGATCCTGCCGGCCCGAAACCGCCGATGCCGCCTCCGAATCCGCCCCTGCCGCCGCCGGTCATCAGCGGAGCGGCATTGCGCTGAATCTCTATGACCTTTCGATAATTAGTCCCGAACTGGTCGAGTTGCTTCAGGCAGTTCAACACAAGATCCTTAAATTCAGGCGCAAGATCTTTCCGTTGGGCTGCGGCATCAAGCTGCTTGCGCAGGATGGCGGCAATGGCCTGCACCTGTTGAGAGGAAGGATCAAAGCGGAAGTCCCACGGGATCCGGACGACTCCGGGGCCGGCATTGTCCAGGATGTATGTGGTTTTGCGCAGTCCGGTGATATCGGAGATCTCGACCGTTGCCGGACTCTCCGGCTTATTCTTCAAATAAAGGTGCACCAGTGCTCCCTGAGGCGGATTCTCGCCTTTAAAAAACAGGTCCCCGCGTCCATAGCCTCCCCTCCGGATCGTAAGCCAGCGCGTGCCGGGACGCTTGTTATCGAAGAGATAGGAATCCGCATCTCCGACTTTTTCCATCTGCTGCAAGGGGGAAATGTCGTCCAGGATCCAGAAACCGCGGCCGTGCGTCGCAGCGATGAGATCATTATCCCGCGGGTGGATCAACAGGTCGTGAAATGCAACCGTCGGCATGTTCAGGGTCAGATTGGTCCAGCTCTTGCCGCCATCCAACGAAACGAAGACGGCGAATTCTGTGCCGAGGAAAAGCAAATTCTTATTTTTCGGATCTTCGCGGATCACATAGACCGGACCGTTGTCGGGCAGGTTGGCTGCGATGCTGGCCCAGGTCTTGCCATAATCCGTCGTTTTGAAAACGTACGGCTTGAAGTCGTCGCTGCGATGGCCGTCAAAGGTGAGATAGCAGGTGCCCTCGCTGAAGTGCGAGGCCTCGACCCTGCTCACCCAGATGCCCTTGGGAACGCCTGGCACATTGTCACGCACATTGGTCCACGCAGCCCCGCCGTTCTGGGTGAGCTGGACATTTCCGTCATCCGTTCCCGCCCAGAGAAGCCCGGGCGCAAGCGGCGATTCGGCAATCGAGATGATGGTGCAATGAGTCTCTGCACCGGTGATGTCCGAAGTCAGGCCGCCGTTGGGAAGAGCGTATTTATCCCGGTCGTTGGTTGTCAGATCGGGGCTGATGATCTGCCAGTGGTCACCCTTGTCCAGCGACTTGAATACATGGTTTCCCGCTAAATAGATTGTCGCCGGATTGTGAGGTGAGATCAGAATGGGTGTGCTCCAGTTGAAACGGAGAGGCGATCCGCCTCGTCCGCCCTGGCCTGCGCCACTACCCTGCCCGGGTGCGCCCCCGCGGCCACCCTGGGACGATGCTGCAGGAGGATAATATTCATTGTAGTTGAGGATGTTGTTCGGTCCCCTCGGGGCAATGCCCTTTGATTCGCGCGTCTCCACATTCGTTCTCTGCAGCGCGCCGCCCTGGCTTTCTCCGTAAACAACGCGCCAGTCGGTCGGGTCGTTCTGGGTATGGAACCCGTCGCCGTCGCCGATATTGAACCAGAAATCGCTCAGGATGACGCCCTCCCGGTGCATCGACGGACCGCCCCACGTGCCGTTGTCCTGAAGGCCGCCATACACATAGTAGGGATCCCGCATGTCGGCGCTCACCGCATAAAACTGTCCGAGGCAGAGGTTGTCGTAAAAGACCCAGGTTTTGCCGTGGTCGTACGTCAGGGCCGCCCCGCCGTCCTGTCCCACATAAAAACGGTTTTTGTTGGTGGGATCAAACCACATCGTATGGAAGTCGGGATGGAGACCGCCGATTGACTTGAACGTCCTTCCTTTGTCCTCGGAATAGGAAAGACCGGTTGCCGCCACATAGACGATCCTGTCATCTACGGGATTGAGGTAGATGTGGCTGTAGTAAAAGGGACGGATGTTCATCCGGTTCACAAACACCCATGACTCCCCGCCATCCTCGGTGCGGTAGATGCCGCTGCCGAGCTTTGTCATGTCGGCATAGTCCGGATTGTCTTGTGCCAGGCCATCCGCGGAACGCATGGTTTGCTGAGGCTGAAAGCTGGCTTCCAGAATGATCTGCAGGACTTTGGGATTGGTGCGCGAGATGGCCACGCCGATTCTTCCCAGATCCCCGGCAGGAAGTCCTTTGGTGAGCTTCTTCCATGTTTTTCCGCCGTCGATGGTCTTGAAGATGCCGCCGTTCGGCCCGCCGGAATCAAAACGCCAGGGCTGGCGCAGCCTCTGCCAGAAAGTGACATAGAGGATGTTGGGATTGGATGGATCCATCACCATGTCAATCGCGCCCGTCTTGCCATCGTTGGGCAGGCCGTTGGTGAGTTTCTGCCAGGTCTTGCCGCCATCCATGGTTTTGAACAAACCCCGTTCGCCGGTGTAGCCCCAGAGCTGGCCGACCGCCGCGACATATACCGTATTGGGATCGGTGGGATGCGTAATAATCCGCCCGATGGTCTGCGTGGTCTCCAGTCCCATGCGCGCGAAGGTCTTGCCGCCATCGGTTGATTTGTAGATGCCATCACCCCAGGCAACGCTGTTGCGTGCGCACTCTTCGCCGGTGCCGACCCAGATGATATTGGAATCCTTCTGGAAAAAGGCGGTGTCTCCGATGGAGGCGGAACCATACTTGTCGAAGATAGGCTCCCACGTGGTCCCGGCGTTGGTTGATTTCCAGACGCCGCCGGACGCGCCGGCCAGCAGAACTGTGCTGAAATCATTATCCAGGGCCTTGATATCCGAAATACGGCCCTGCATGTTGGATGGGCCGATATTGCGCCACCTGAAGTTCTTGATCAGGTTTTGATCGGCGTTCTGGGCAGGCAGGGCGCCCGTCAGCACGAGCAGAATGAACACCAGCAACAAGGTCAGACCAACATTCCTGCCATTGATTTTCATCTGTAGCCTCCATATCAGGATCTAATCATTTCTTTTATAGATGAGAATTGTGGATTCGGAGAGCGGCCGGTAGGTCCTTGCCTCTTGGCCCCAGCGATATATGGTCTCCTCCGTACCACGGATATCGGCAATCCCATCCAGGGAATAGTGACTGCGCGCATATTTGTTGCCCCAGTTGACGATCAGCCTCTCCGATTTCGGGCCCGCCATCCAGGATGTGACCTGAGGAACAAAGATCAAGTATTCAGGCCGGGCCTTTTCAATCTCGTCAATCATGGTCTGCTGCATCTGCAAGACGTAAGGGTGCTGTTCCATCAAACTGTACATGTAGATATATCCTGTAGCGGAATGGCGCCTCGAATAAAAGTAGATCTGCGGCTCACTGCCCAGGATTACGATGCGCGCATCCTTCGAGGTATGATCCTCGATATATTTTGCAATCTCCAGAGATTCGGGAAACGGGCTGGTGCCATAGCTGGCGCGGCAGGCCTGCACCGGATTCAGCTCAAAGAGATATTGCCCCTGCTGATAGACCGAATAGGCAAAGCCCAGGATCAGCACAAGAGCCGGCGCCATGCCTGGAGAGGAGCCTCTTTTGCTGAGAAATCGAGAGGCTGAATCCACCGCCAGCCCTGCCAGCAGTGCCACTGCCGGAAGCAGCAGAATGAAGTAGTGCGGGCGAAAATAGAGCCCCGGGCACACGGCAAGAAAGGAAAATGCAGGGAATCCGAGGACGAAGTATGCTCTGGATCGGCTGTCAGGTTGCCAGAGGAGAGTAGTCAGTCCCAAGGCCGCCGCAATCCAGATGAGCATGGAAGGCCCCACAACCCGGGGGAATGTGTTGCCGAATCCCAGCAGCCCTGAGCCCATGTCCGTTTGGGATCCGTAGGCTCTCGCATAAGAAAAGGTCCAGAACCAGAATTTGTCAAAAACTCCCGCTGTATAAAGAAGCAGGCAGGTGATCACAAAGGGCGCCGTGGCTCCGAGCCAGAAGAGGCCCGATCTCAACATCAAATCTTTCCGATCTACCGGGCGTTCCCGCCAATCCCGGTAGAGCAGATAGGAGCCGGCGAACAGCACGAAGAAAATCCCCGGCTGTTTCATGATAAAAGCCAAACCAACGAGAATCCCGCTGACAAAAAACAGCCAGCCTCCTTTCCCTTCCATCGCCTTTAACAGCAGCAGTATGCCCGCCAGCGCCATTAGAACCACAAAATGCGTGGCGTGTGCCGCAAAACCCAGCACGGTCGAACTGGTGGAAAGCAGAGCGTAGCAGGCGCAGGCGACGACACCGGCAAGACTTCCGAATAGACGCCGCCCTAGGAAATAGACGAGGAGGGTGGTGGCTGCGTTGATCAGAATCAAGCCGCAATGGATGCCGTCGGGGGTCTGGCCAAACACCGCCAGGATGAGAGCATAGGCGGCATATGTGCCGGGGAGCTTCATGTTATAGGCAAGCTTGTAAGGCGGGATGCCCTGAAGCATAAGTTGGCCCATGTAGGCATACTCGCCTTCGTCGCGCTCCAGGGGGAAGTCGCGCAAGCGAAACCTGATGACTGCGAAGAGCAGGATAATCACCCCAACCAGTGCATAGTGCCAGTAGGGAGAAAAGGCGCGCTTCGTCATTTTAGCGGGTCTGGGTGTTTTAGAGATCGTTCGTTTCATCTGGTTTTGGCCTTTTCCTCTCCACCCGGTTTCAACAGCACATGATCGCAGCCCCGTGCCAGTATCGCGGGTAGAACATTACTTCGGCCATCCCCCAAAAGCCAGAATGCCCGGGTGCCAGCTCGGTGGGCAGCCGCTTACAGCTTGTCATTCATTTTCCCGTTCAGGAACATCTCGTAGGATCCCATGTCGAAGTGACCATGCCCCGACAGATTGAATAAAATGACCTTCCGTTCACCGGATTCACGAGCCTTCAACGCGTGTACCACGACGCTATGGATAGCATGAGCGGATTCGGGCGCGGGAATTGTGCCCTCGCATTGAGCGAACTTGACGGCGCTCTCAAAAACCTCCGCCTGGTGATACGCCTCGGCTTCGATTAAACCATGGGCAAGAACATGGCTCACCAGCGGCGCCGAACCATGATAGCGCAGGCCGCCGGCATGCACCGGCGGCGGCACGAATTTGTGCCCAAGGGTGTGCATCATGAGGAGCGGGGTGCTCCCCACAACATCCCCGAAATCGTACTCGCGCCTGCCGGCCGTCAGCGAGGGACAGGATAGTGGCTCAACGGCGATGGCGCGCAGCCCCTTTCTTTCTCCCAGGATCTTCTCTCTCAGAAATGGAAATGCCAGCCCGGCAAAATTGCTGCCGCCGCCGTGGCATGCGATCAAAATGTCGGGATAGTCACCGGCAATCTCCATTTGCTTCCTGCTTTCCTGGCCGATGATGGTCTGATGGAGCAGAACATGGTTCAAGACGCTGCCGAGCGCGTATTTGGTGTCATCGCGATGGGCAGCGTCCTCCACCGCTTCTGAGATCGCGATGCCCAGGCTTCCTGGAGAATCCGGATCCTGGGCAAGCACACCCCGGCCGGCTTCTGTCAAGGTGGAAGGGCTGGCTACCACATCAGCACCATAGGTATTCATCATGATCCGGCGATAGGGTTTTTGATCGTAGCTGACGCGGACCATGTAAACCATGCATTCCATTTCCATCAACTTACAGGCACAAGCAAGCGCGCTGCCCCATTGACCGGCGCCCGTCTCCGTGGCAAGCCGCTTCACTCCCTCTTTTTTGTTGATGTACGCCTGCATGATGGCGGTGTTCAGCTTGTGACTGCCAACGGGACTCACGTGTTCTGACTTGTAATAGATTCTCGCGGGAGTATCCAGAAATTCCTCGAAGGCGCGGGCTCGAAACATTGGGCTGGGCCGGTAGAGCCGATAGATGTCACGCACTTCCTCGGGAATCTCGATGAAGCGTTCCGTGGAAACCTCCTGCTTGATCAACTCCATGGGGAAAATCGGTGCAAGCGCCTCGGGCCCGATGGGCTGTTTCGTGGCCGGGTGAAGCGGCGGTTTGAGGGGGCTCGGTAGATCTGCGACTATGTTGTAGAAATGCGTTGGAATTGCCGATTCCGGCAACGTGATTTTGGTGTCAGTCACGGACAGGCTCCTTGGTAGAGGTTTCAAAATGTTCGATCCACGATGCAGAGGCACCCAAGTGCGTTCGGCAGCATAGCATAACGCGCTTCCGCTGGCGAAGTCAGATCGCAGAAGATCTGCGATTCAGACACTGCAAGACAAAAAGCAGCCACGACTAACACGAATGGGATCTTTGCAGACGCGGGGACTGCGCTTGCGCCCCCTTCGCAGTGACGGCCTCCGGCCAATATCTTTGCGCGAGTCCCGCAGGTAAGCGCTCGTTGCGCTTTAACGCCGACACCAGAAACCGGGCGCGCTTGCCTGCGGAACTCGCGCAAAGATATTGCAGCGCAAAGCGCTACGTCACTGCGAAGGGGGTGCAAGCGCAGTCTTTGTGTCCCTCTGTCCCATTCCTGCCCCATGGAAATTCCGCCTCCCCATTCGTGTTATTCGTGGCTATGCTTTTTCGCAGTGTCTGAATCACAGCGCAGAAGATCGTTGGCTGAGGCGCATTTGAGTTGCCAATTCGGGCAGAATGGGACTACAAATGGCAGGTGTCAGGAGCCTTTATCCTTCGAATCCCCTGCGCTCAGGAGAACGGTTATGAAAAATATTCGTCAGGTTGGCAAGTCGCCTCGCGGTGTGGGGCGTCGTGTTTTTGTTCAGGCGGCGCTTGGAACTACAGTGGCCGGCGTTTGCTCAGCTTTTCAAGGCCCGCCGGCTAAACAAGCGGGTAATACGGGGAAGAGCTACCACGAGTCCTTTGAGACGCCGGTCGTGGCTCGCCATCAGGTTGTTGTGGCCGGCGGCGGCCCCAGCGGCGTGATTGCCGCACTGGCGGCAGCGCGCAGCGGCGCGGATACTCTTCTGGTGGAGCGCTACGCATTCCTGGGCGGCAACGGCACCGCCGGGCTGATGACTTGCTACAACGGCTTCCGTAACCAGAGGGCGCCGGAAGCGCTCCAGACCGTCAAGGGCATTCCGGCCGAGTACATCGCCGAGATCGTCAGGCTGGGAGGGATCGCGGACAGTGATAACTACGAGAGATCGGTTCAGCATGATATCACCAAAGGGGACATTCCCTACACGGTCCCATTCGATGCCGAGGCCGCCAAGGTGGCCTGCCTGAACCTGCTCAAAAAGGAAGGAGTCAAGCTCCGTCTGCACAGTTGGGTGGTGGCGCCGATGCTCGAAGGCCCGCGCGTGACGGGAATCATTGTTCACTCCAAATCAGGCCGGCAGGCAATCGCCGCCGACATCGTGATCGACTGCACGGGGGACGGCGATATCGCAGCTGCGGCCGGCGCTCCATTCATGAGCCCCGCGGCTTCGGGAGACCGCATGGGGATGAGCCTGATGTACGGCCTCGGCGGCTTGCCGGCTACGATCCAGGGCCCCTTCGGCGGCATGCGCAAAGGGGACCATGTGGTGCGGTGGGGGCCGCGTATCGAGGGGGATGGGACGGATGTCGAGACGCTGACGAAAGCGGAAGTCGATGCGCGCCTGAAACTCTGGGATGATGTCCAGGCGCTGCGCAAAAAATCCGGAGAGTCGATCTACCTCTCCCAGACAGCCACAACGATCGGCGTGAGGGAAACACGAAGGATAATCGGCGAGTACACCGTGACCGAAAAAGATGCCATCGAGGGCATCCGTTTCCCCGATGTCATTGCCATCAGCTCAAATCCCATGCCCGAGTATCATGGCCAGCGCTACTTCTTCAAGCATGAAGGTTTTGATATTCCCTATCGTTCGCTTGTGCCCAAGAAGGTGGAAGGCCTGGTTCTGTCCGGACGCTGCATTTCGTGCGAGCAGGGGCCGTTTCAGTCGGCACGCTCAATGGCGCCCGCCATGGCCGTGGGCCATGCCTCGGGTTGCGCCGCGGCGCTGGCCGCTATGAAGGGCATCCCGCCTCGCAAGCTCGACGTGAAGGAACTTCAAAAGTTACTCAAGAACCAAAACGCGGAGCTCCGCTTGTGAAACAGGTGATGATATTTGACTTTCAGACATTTCATCAGGCCCCGGCCGGCAAGCCTTTCTCAAAACTGTGCTTCCGTTCGAAACGACAGCCCCAAAGGGGCCATCAGACAATAGCCCCGGGCGTGAGCCCGGGGTTTGGCGGTATGCGTCGAAGAGCCCCGGAGGGGTGAAAGATCCAGCGTTACCAGCCTTTCGCCCCTCCAGGGCTCTCTCTTTTCACATTCCAAACCCCGGGCTTACGCCTAGCCGTATCCCACACTTAAGACTGAGGGTCACAGACCAGCCCTATAAGCGTCAACCTAACGATTTCCCCCACGTGGACCTGGACCTGGACCTGGACGTAGACGTGGGCCTAGACGT
>Ga0315284_10011608_pt1 | contig 12561 bp, 24 predicted proteins | sample YL17G09_16_MG_FD_203696 | JGI IMG/M metagenome (GOLD analysis project Ga0315284, IMG submission 203696) | Sediment microbial communities from Yellowstone Lake, YNP, Wyoming, USA - YL17G09_16 | ecosystem: Environmental > Aquatic > Freshwater > Lake > Sediment | place: USA: Wyoming | collected... | reverse complement strand
TGCCAATACTTCATCCAGTGTGCATAGTCCACACCAGTCCGCATCACAACAATGGTCATATTTATCTGCAAGTTCTGGACAGGGATGATTTAAAAATTCAACATACTTCAGTCGCAATAACTCCAGCACCTTATCCCGCTCGCTCTGGAAAGAGCAAGGGCTTCCGTATTCATCATGGTCTGGACAAGACTTATTCCAGCAGTTATTTGTTGTCATTGACTTACAGGCATGTAACTTCCAGAAGTTGCATAACTCATAGGTGGTGTCCTGCTGATTATCCCGCTCGCTCTGGTAGGGACAGGAACGAACCTTTGATTCAATTCGTGAAAAGGCAACCTCATCCTCATGGTAGATGTACGATCGGGTATCAAGGAGTTCTTCCTCGGTAATGATATACTGGTTCATGGTTCACCTGCCTGCCGGAGTTCTGGGTGGTTTCTCTTAAAGTTTCTCTCCTGAAGCCACCGAATATCTGATAGTAGATACTCCAATTCTGTTTCATCTAATCGACAAATTAATCTAAAGATGTGTGCGGGCGACCAAAGCACAACACCATTAGAGGTTTCATCCAGCACCGTATCCCGCTCGCTCTGGTAGGGATGGGAACGAACACCATCACATAACCCATAGAAGATCCGTAACCAATCCTTTGTATCTTCATTTGGTGTTGATTCTATTTCCGCAAGTTCTTCCTCGGTAATGATATACTGGTTCATGGCACAATCTCCATATCCGGTTCAACATCTACCATTGCTGCGGATGCTTTGTTGTAAGCATCATCCTCGTTTTCAGCTTCCACTTCGATAATAAACGATTCCATTGGTAAAACTCTTAATTTAAACTTCATGATTCACCTGCCTGCCGTGTCATTTATTCAACCTCACCTCTATTGTAAACACAACGCGGGGGGATGTAATAGAGCGTGTTCCGAATCCGTCTCTGCCCCGTCCATCTTTTACACGACATCGGTTTAGTTGCATGGATGTCACAGAGCCATTCAAAGGAGCGGGGGGATGTAATAGAGCATGTTCCACTTTCACCAGAACCCCAGATAACGGACTTTTTTAGGTGCTGGCAATCGTGGTTGAGAAGGAAGAAACCTTGTGCCTCTCTGACTCCTTTGGTTCGGAGCGTTTGAATCTGCTCCCTTGCCATTCCTGCCTGAAGCATTGGGATTACCCTGCAACAGGCCCCGCAATGATTACATTCGGTCATTTACCCTCCTGCCAATTATTGAGCAGTCTCTCGATGACATCATCGAAGGTGTCATGGCCATGCTTCAGATTGACAAGCCTTTCGTGGATGAATGGCTTGACAGAGATGTTCTTTTTGATGGGTTCATCCATGCCCGAACACCCCCGCCTCTGCGAACCTCGACCCGCAGTAGCAGCAGAATGACACAACTTCCTCCTCAACCGATTTTGGCAACGGTGTTTCCAGAGAACACTGGTTGCACCGTTTCCACCTTGTTATCAATTCTGGCGGTTTCATTTTTCACCTTATACTCTTTCATCTTTCGATACTGTCTGCATGGGCCATTTGTGATGGCCTTCAGAAATTTGAGTGGCCAGAAACAATAGGTTCTGTACTCACAGATTTCACATTGGTTTTTCGACATTAAATCAGTCCTAGTTTCTTTGCGCAAGAGGCACAGTAGTAATGTCCACAATCGGATGTTACCGCCGGGCTCTTGCAGGATATACAGGTTACATTACTTCCATCGAGTCTTCCGTATTGGGAATCTCGTTGGCAATCACTACCCGTTTGCAGAACTGGCATTGAAATAGTTTCGTCCCTTTCTGCTTGTTCACATCGCCCACTTCTTTCCATCTCTGGGAGCGGCAGTTCTGACACCGCACTTTCTTTGAGTTGTCTGCTTCCATAATCCAAGTACCTTCCCCACGACTGACACCCTACGATTTTGATGTTATCGTGGAAACTTCTGTCAACAATAAACGGGTGGTTCGGGTTTGCTTTGCATTTGGCCCCAACGAGAAATCCACATTCAATGAGTCCATTGTCCGTTATCATCTGACAGTAATTCTTCATGCTCCTCTGCCCTTCTCGACTTCGATTTTGGTTACGCCGAGTTTTGCCATCCACTCAGGAACGGGTTTTTCGTATGAGTCTGCTTCAGCCCGGCTCTCATTGGCAATCATCGCCTCAAGTTTTACCCTTGCTGAATCGCAGATTTCGCACCTTCTTCCAATGGTTTCCGCGTTCATTATCATCATGGTGTGGCGCAACTCTTCGAGAGTGAATTTGAGTTCGTCCATGTTATCGTTTCATGTCTCGTTCCTTCTCATATTTTTTATCATCGAAGGTTTTGACACACTCCCTCAGTACTTTTTTGATTACTTCAACTCTTACATCAACCGCATACTTGGAGAAGTATAGGTTGTCTTTGATTTTGCAGATATCCGCTTTTGTCGGACGGCGGATGATTTTGGCCATATAGACAATCTCCGGGTGGTCTTCAAAATAGGCTTTGATTTTAACCTCGTTGTCAACCTCTTCTGCTTTCAATTTCTCCAATTTCTCTTGAAGATTGTCACTACCCATAACCTTTGTCTGAGTGGCCAAATCTATCATCTTGCGGATGTCGTCGTGGTTGCGGTACACGGCAACAATTCCATTAAGGAAATCTGCCATGCCCTCTGAACGATGCCGCAGCCATTCGATGTTATCTTCATCAAATCCGATGCAACTTTGTACGCGTCTCACTCTATTACCTCCATCATATGATATCATATCATATGTTTATATTTGTTGTGATTCTATACAACTGTCACAGAGTTTTGTTGATAAGGTTTAAGGGATAAAATCCCTAGCTCTCTAGGCTTATAGTTAGACATATCATATCATATGATATGAAGCCTATACTTAACCTTATATATCATATCATATGATATGATATCATCAACTCTTAATCTCTCTTTAGATAGATATTTACGAATCGGTACGGATTCTATTCTGTAACAGTCGTATTGTCCCGGCGCGGGAAAACAAAGGGGTGTTATCCCCTCGTCTTGTCCATCCAAGCCTTGATGTTACCCACGCTTGCAGCAAGCCCAACCATCTTGGCGTTACATGCGGCTACGACGTTCCCAAGTTCGGGGATTACTTTGTCAAGGTCTTCAAGGTCTTTGATGCTCTGGGCAAGTACTCCGAAGTCTTCGGTGTTGTTCGCAGTGTGGGCATCGAAGGCTTTTTCAATCCCCTTAATACGGTTCAGAATTGGCATGTAATCCTTTTTCCCGCACAGGGTTTCCCGCAGGTTCTCGAAATCATCCTGATTCAGGCTCACGGTGATGGTGCTTGATACCTCACCATCATCAACCCGCTCAATAACGAGAGTTGTGTTCCCACGCAGTCCTGTCTTCAATCCAAATTTCTTAGTTTCGGTGTTCATAATAGTGTCACTTCCTTATTTCTGGATATTGCCACCCAACAGTTGAGTTGCATCCGCTCGATGGCAGCATCCACTTCTTGCTTGTTCATATATTCGATACAGGCCAAATAGATGTCCGGGTACGTCATCGGCCCATGATTCATCTCAAGGGCATTTTTAATCAACGCAATATGGGAACGCTGAGCTGATGAGGTATTGCAAATCACGCGGTCAATATCCCATTTATTGGTCTTGGTATCATACGCAACATCCCGCAGGCAAGCGTCCACCAGTTGAACCGCAATCTTCGCATCCCGTTCTTCAACCGTCTCCGACAATCTCAAACGGGCAGATGCTTCGGCAAGTCTTTTCAGGTCTTCCAGTTTTCTTGGAGTAATGGGAACTGTTCCGTCCCTGCTCATTCCCCGAAGCTTCAAATAGAAGTCCTTGATTACAGTCTTTGCCTCCTTTGTCTGTTTTGGGTTAACCTCTCTCTTCGCATAGGCAATGTACTTCCTCAGCAAATCCAACGGGACTGCATCATCGGAGTTCTTCGTTCCCTCAAGAATATGTGAGGCAATCTGACCATCCATAAGGTTATCTGGTATATCCCTCAGAATGAAGATGAGGTCAAATCTCGATAGGAGGGATGGTGGCAAATCAATCTGTTCAGAAAGATTCGCATACATATCCCACCGTCCCGCTTTGGGGTTGGCAGCCGCCAATATAGAGCAGCGTGTCATCAGCGTGGCATTGATACCTGCCTTATTCACATCTATTTTCTGCTGCTCCATCGCACCGTGGATTGAGGCCATGTCGTCTCTCTCCATCTTCTCGAATTCATCAATGCAACACATACCGCCATCTGCCAGAACCAACGCCCCGCCTTCAAGCGCCCAATCACCAGACCCATCTTGTTTCGCCGCACAGGTCAACCCCGCTCCCGTACTCTGCCCGCCCATGGCTTTAACGCCTCTGGGTGAAACCTGAGAAATGAAGTCCAACATCTGTGACTTCGCAATGCCCGGGTCTCCAAGCAGGAGAACATGGATGTCTCCACGAATCCGACTGTTCTTCTCAGTCCGTGTAACACCGCCAAACAGTTGTAGAACCAGAGCGGTTTTCACAAGGTCGTGTCCATAAATTGATGGAGCAACAGCACTCGCCAAAACTTCGTGAATGTTGGGTAATGCCGATAGTGCGCGAATTTTCGCAATATCCTCATCATCTATTGGAATGTCCGTGTAAGTCTGGTCTCCAAGTTCAACCATGTTCGCTTCGATAATCGTTCCGACAACAAGACTTCTGCCTTTGCCTTCGACAACCCGGAGGATACCATTAATGGTAGTCCGGTATCCGGCATTGACAACCCCGCACAAATCATCGGCAAGTTCCACATTGACCGAATGGGGTTGTTCAGCAGACTTCAATCCCTCATGGAATTCCTGTATCGTCACGAATTGGATATTCGCAAGCGTGGCAAGACCAACCTCATGAACCCATTTCGTTGAAGAAGTACAGTGAGTACATTCCGGGACTTCCGGGTACTCAAGATTCCGCGTCCTCTGCGGGACTCGAACTGTGTTTCCACAATGCTTGCAACGAAATACCGCAACAGTAATCTTCGGCTTGACAGGAGATACCATTCGGCATATTCCCTCAAAGACAAGTAATTGGTTTACGTCATTCGCCCGAACCATCCGAATCTGCTTCTTCCAAGGCAGACCCATGAAACGGAATTTGACTTCCTTCAACATCCGGTTTGCCTTTTCATCTCCTTCAGTCGCTCTTGCCATCTCGAAAAATGCGTTCTCGAAACAACTGATGGTAAACCTCGGGTCTGTCTTGAGTCGGTCAGCAAGTTTCAATCCCTCCGTCCCTGCGGATTGGATTGCGCTATATTCAACAATAACCGTTGCATGTTGTGGCCACTCACGGACAACGCGGTGATAATCGGGGCATTTCATTCGGATAATATCCATCGCCACGATTGTCGCATCCGTGAGTTCGGTCACAGTTTCACTTCCTCAAGATCATGCAGAAAACGGAGAACCATAGCAGCAACCTGTATAGCCTCCTTCCGCATCATGTGGTTTCTGGTAGCGTCGCTCTGCCTCAGCATTACGGCCTGCCAAAGTTCATCAAACTCTTCCTTGATAATGGCATATCCTTCGTGGGGAGTGTGGAAAGCAGGAAACTTATTGCTCGCATCTTCCAATTCTCCCATAACGACAGAAAGGATGTCATCCATCTTTCCTTGATTAATACCGTTGCTCATTTCATTTCCTCGGAAATGGTGTATGGTTTCACACACCGCCCGGTGTTCTCATCGAATCCGTAACTTCTCTTTAGGATGCCATTTTCAACCATCTTGTCGAGTTCTCTTTTTGGGTAAAACTTCTCACGTTTCATCACAAGTCTCCTTGCGATTTCAGAACCACTCAAACTTTCACCCTTCTCAAACACAGATAGTATCTTCGCAGCCCTCTCCGCACGGGTAAAACAATAGGGGAATCGAATCCCGCACAGTTTTACTGGTACTCCATTTACAGCAATCATTTAGTCACCTTGTATTTAGGATTGTGCAGGCTAATCCCCACCAATTAATTGGTGGGATACAGCCGTAATTCCTACCAACAGATTTATAGTGTACATACGCCTATTCCTGATTACAGTTACAAAAGAACAAAGCGGAAGATGCTGGTTCTCATGATTTTCATGTTTCTTCACCTGAAATATGTAATTGTGTAATATCAATAATACTGGATTGGGACTACAATCCGTTGGTGCAACTCCATAGATGCCCGTCAATTTATTGGCGGGAGTGGTCACTCACCTTGTCCGGGCAGACACTAACCCACTGGCAATCATAGCAAATTCGACGAATCCGCCGATTGCCACACATGCAATCGGGCTTATCGTCCCATGCCATAAGGCAATCGGGCTTATCGTCCCATTCCATATTTTCAACGATATAACGCTCAGGGGTAGTGCCTTTCCTCCTACACATCAGTTCCACATACTGTGCGGTTTTCGCAGTATCAAATACAAGAAGAAGTGGGGTCTTCATACTCTCATCCTCGGAGCCAAAACGTATAGGTAAGCAACCCTGTTCGCTTCATTGGCACTCATCCCTTTCAAGACAAGAGCATTACAATCCCCGCTCGGCATCGGCATAAAGTGAATGTCAATATTGTCATTCAAGTGGCGAATTGCGTTCAGCACAGGGAGAATCATGTCGTAGGGATATACCTCATCAATAGTGTGGGTGATAAGGTCTGTCGTCTCAAGAGTAGTTTCCATTGAGCCAACCACCGAATCAGAATCACTGATGTAAAGGGAATACGGCTCACCACGACCTCCACGAAGGAAAAACGATAGTGATTTGTTCTTACCCCCAAACACCGATTCCACATCTGATAACTTCTCAAAGAAAGCATGACCATTAACGGTGAACTTCTCCTCTGAAAAGATAAGTGGCTTCTTTGGCTGTCGGCAACATTGCTCTTTCACAATGGTTCTCAAAGTGGATTTATGTCCAGTACCATAGATTTCCAGAACATCCCTCTTGAGTTCGATAACGGTCTCCTCTGCTTTTGGGAGTACTTTCTTCAATAGTGGGAATGGTATCCCAATCTCATCTTTGAATCCACCAGTATCACAGACCATCGAAATCCTTGAGATAATCTGGTTGCTGGATTGGAGAGATTGAATAGAGAGTCCACCATCAAATGAAACAACATGCTCATTTCCAACCGGCTCAACCGCCTTGATGAAGTCAAGAAGTGCTTTTGTGGGTATCCTCAGCATATCTTATCACTCCTCTGTTATTCACATATACCAGACAGGCAGGGCAGTACCCGGGATTTTTACCAGTGTATCCATATCGGACATCACACCGGGTACAAGTAGCCCGGGAATGGGAGTGGCCATCTGTGGCCATCGCAATCTGTCTGGCGTTCATGTGGTCAGGCAATGCAACATGGATAAGTGTTGGCAATGAGTCAAGAGATACCGAATTTTTTGGTAACTCCTTTTTCTTCTTTGCCATGCTCAATCCCGGCCCATTTCCTCTGGACAGTATAATCCACTTACGCTGAACGCCTTACGCAGGCACACAGACTCGGCAACCTTGCCAATCATTACGGCGGGCTTGGAAGTCCACAGGCTCTTTCCCGTGTTGTATTCCTTGAACAGCACATTGGATGTGAATGGATGTGCCATATCATTTCTCCATACGGTGCATGTAGCAGAATCAATCTTATCTTCTACATAGTTCACCTTCGTCTCCATGCCATCGAAATGACTAGAGCGGTGAGCAATCTCAAGGAAACCATCACGGCCTGCATAAATCTGCGCAGGAGAGTTCCCGAATTTGACTGCCCATATCTGCCTGAGCAGAGGGTCAAGGTTGTATTTCTTGGACATATACATCAGGAGTTCAAACTCCGTGTTTGTACAGTCGGGAGCAACCTTCGCCTTAATTAAGGCAATCCGCTTCTCATCCTCGTCACCGATAACAGTAACTTTCTGTGTCGCCGTTACCTGTGTAACCTGTCCATCGTAGTCTGTCATAAATGTCTCCAACTCTTTCTTTGCGTTGGCATTGGTGATTATTCCCGGGTCATTGGTATCCCCGAGAGCATCAAGATTTCTCTGGTTTGGTGGATTCGGCATCATTTCACCTGTGGTACTGGGATTAAACCATTCTTCATGTCCTTAAAAAGTTGGTGACACCGAACACTACGGGCAATGGTCTCCATTGCTTGCTCCATATCTGCCGTGTCATAGTACACGGTAAGATTGTCCGATGCAACTCCAACAACAGACTTTGTACCTTTAGTATGGGTAAACAGAGTACCCGATACGTCAAGATTAAATGCTTCCATCATCTCTCATCTCCTAATCTACAAAGGATTGCAACCGCTTGACAGCAACGATATAGCCGTTGCCATCTCTGATTGCGCCATCCTCTGATGTGTCGGGACACAATACGTCCCATCTCTTTACCTGCTTTGCCACGACAGAGGAAACAAGATATACCACTCCCTCTTCTGGCTCAGGAAGATTGCGTGGCTTCCCTTCAACACATGTTGATACAGGAATACCCATCACTTCCCCACAGGCATCACAATGGCTGTTCAATCGAACAACCCTGCCACTCGGAGGGACTCTGATAATGGAATCCCCCACCATAACAGCCACTTCGTGTGGAGTCAGGTTCTCTAGTCTGGTTGTTGTTGCCCAGAGTGCAGAGTTTCTCAATCTCCTCATCTCCATCACCCATTGGGTTAGAAATCAAGACCTTCATCACGATAGTAATTTACAACAGGCTCAATCCTTCGGGTCATGTTGATAAACGACTCTGCGATTTTATCAATGTCACCCCGTATATCAGGTGATATCGGATAGTGAGAGGTCATGTAGTTTGACGCGTTGAAGATGTCCCACCTTGTAGGTTCAAGTGTCACGATTTCATCCGTAATCCTCTTAATGTGACGAGGACTGATACCATCGAACAGGAACATCATAGTGTCCTTCAACTGCTCTCGGGACTCAAACGTGATTTTCTGCTTGGTTGCGTCATCAATCAACCTTTGCAGGTGTGTAGTCTGTTTCAGACTCCGCTCGATGAAGTCATGGATAACGGGCGGTACTCGGGTCATCATGTCCCGGGTGTGAGCCTCGGTAATCTCCATGTTCGGGAGCATAGTCTTGAGTCCTGCACCATTGGAACAGGTCTGACGGAACGTATAGCCGAATCCCCGGAATGTTGTTTTCTTATCCATTGGATTCTCAAACGACACGCCAAGTTCAATCTTTGAGTCCTTTGCATCAAGGACTTCAACGCCCTTAAACAAAATCCTCGTATAGGTTCTGTCACCGACAGTCTGGACACTCCCATGAATATCCGTTGAAGTCTTTTCAATCTCCCTACCGACAAACGTAAGAGCCTCTCGGTGTCCAAAGACAGGATAGTTCTTTCCGACTGCCATACAGAGGCGGTTCTTGGTCACATTTGCGATTACACGGACGTTCTCATTCGATATCGTCCTGTCACCGAATATACCGTTTGCCGGTAGTGACGCATATTCATCCAGTTCTCCAATTATGTTGAAAAACTCTTTCAGCGATTCAAATTTGTCCATCTTTTGAAACAATTTCTCACCCCCCTTGGGGCAAATGTTACACATATGATATGATATGATATGTGTCGCCATTGGCGTTACGGGAATTACAGACCATGCAAACTGTAATTCTATCCGCGCCATGCGAAAAATTAAAATTCATTCTTTGCTGTGCAAATCGGGCATATAAATCCCGTAACGATAACTTCTGGCCGTTGGTATCGGTCTCCATGGTACTCATTGTAGGTCAAAATATTCTCATCCGGTATCCTATCCCAAATGAGATACACATTACATTCATCACATTGTACCCAATCTCCGTGATGGAGAGTCCTGCAAGCCTCGGGCAACAGTTCATCTGCGGGTACTTCAGCCGTCATGTTGCCAAATCCGGGAAGTATTCTTTATTGAGAAATCCAATGCGTTGGGGGTATCCAGTCTGAACCGCAAGTTCAATGAGTTCATGGACAGCATCCGCATATGTTTCCTGAAACTCAACCTTATGGGAACGAATCATCGCAAAGTCATCCTCATAAATGCCAATATTTCTGGTCACGTGCTGACGCTTGCGGTTCCCACAGTTTCCCTTGGAGTATTTGTTCATCTGCACCACCTCGGTTCATCGGGCATACGCTGTTCGCAGTCTTGACAGTAACCAAAGTCACCATCAGTTATCGCATCCAAATACCCATCCCACGAAACCTTATATGCAAGGTTTACAAGGAATACCGCAATAGTATAGCGAATACCTTTTTGTTTCATTTTCCCTCTCTCCTGCCAATAATGGTTTCACACAGGACAACAATCTCGTTGGCTGTCCCTGCTATTTTAGAGAGTTCAATTTGTGAAAAATCCGATGAACGCTCCTGAACCACAGTAAAAACAAAATTCAGGATTGTCATAGTATTTTTCCTCATCTTGTCTGGACTCAGTGGTTCCTCTTCGATTTTTGGTCTCTCCACAATCGGTTCCATTGGTTCCCTCCTTTCCAATATTTCTCTGAACATTCGGACTTCGTACAGGTTGCCCCATTATGGACAGTTGATGAAATTATCATCATATCGCAAATAGAGCAACAGGACGAAATAGCCTGAGTACATCCCTTTGCCATCTGTGGTTTCTTCTCCTCAAAAATATCGGAGGTTCTTTGGTCTCCCAAAAGAACTTCAAGACAACTTTTCATTTTCAATCATTTCCTTCGGTTATGAAGGCTCGCAGGGATACTTTCCCAAGGTCAAGTGAGCATCCAGAAGTGTATTTCACTCCTGCCCACTCAAAGTCACCATAGGACTCAACATTTCTCCTTCGTACAGTTCCATCTTCACGGTTGTTGTTGTATTCCTCAATTGATTCATTGATTACTTCAGCAAGCCTGCGCTTGTCCGAAGAATCCATGTTGATACTGGTGGGGGTTGCTCCGTATTTTTCACAGAACTCTTCAGTGAGGGCAGCAACGGCATATTGAATACCCTTTTTTCTTGCCTTTGTGATTGCGTCCTCATCAAAGACATTCACCACCACAACCCATTCGAGATTCCCCGGTACAATAGTTCCGGTCTTTCTCTGTTCCGTATTTAACATTGTTTTCTCATCTCCTCTGATAGTGTTCTACCTTCCGCAGGGTGACTGCCTGCCGCCTCAGTCATGCCTAGTTGCAGGGATGAACCCACAACTAGGCTGGAATACCAACGAACTATTACACAGGATTGGCTGGTTAGGCGTCCTGAAACGTGCAATCCCATATGTTTCCTCTCTGCCCGGTTGCTATCCCGGGATGTTCCCCACTGGTTACGAACCAATAATTCAAAAAGGGAACGTACAATCATTTCCTCTCACATATCATCTATCTCATCCATATCATACCCAAGTTTGGCAAACATCCAGCGTACCCACCCATGGACAATAATGGTCATCCAAGAATACCCACGTGGTTTTGAGTAGTTCTGTCTTCCAACAAGCAATCCCATATTATCTTTCCTTGTCCCTGATTTCCCTTAGCAGTTCCATCATTTCCTCATGCTCATTCATCTTTCTTGTCTTAGATGAATCTGGGTCATGGATAAACCATTCAAAGAACGAATCAAGAGGCGATAATGATTCCTGCAATATCTCTTTGATTGTCTTTCCCTGTATGAGCCATGGCTCGATTCCCCGAACTATCTTCCTTCCTGCAATTATCTTTTGTTGCATTTTCCAACCTCATTCTCTCGTAATATTCCTCTCTCAACATCTCAAGGCATTTTTTGATGTGTTTCCTTTGTTTGAGAAGGGTCATCTTTACTTCTGTTGTATTTCCCTCATTAAGATACATAGTGGCTACATGAGAATAGTTATCAGCAATGGACAACTGGGTAACAACATCATGATACCAGATTTCAAATGGACTGCTCTCATGCACCATAGACCACATCCAGACCCTTACCAGAGCCTTCCTTAGCCATTTTGGACACGTTACGCTTTTGTGACATTAACCAACCTCAAAAAATCAAACTGAAAAAAGAGGGTATTAGTTCGCCATATGACGCGCTAATGTCCCAATTGTGCGGCAAGTGTGCTTATCTCCCGATTCTCCAACAAGGAAGATTGCAGACCCGTCATAAGTCATCTTGTAGGCGTTCTTATCTCCTAGTGGTACTGATACCCATTCAGACAGACTAACGGTATTACCTGCACTAGAAGCCTTGCCTGAGCCCTTTTTAGAGGCTTTGTGGCTTACTCCGTGGAGAGCATCGAAATCAGTCATAATTGAATGGAGGCTCATAACATAGATGTGAGCCTCAACTGAAGCCTTTGTAGCCTCTTCTTTTGTCAAAGAGGTTGCATTACGGAGGGCAATTACCGCAGCGTCACGTTCTTGTGTGGCGGTCATATAAGCCTTTGCTGACCCTTCCATGGCTTTTAAGACCTTTTCCTCTGAAGTCTTAACCGCAATTTCAAGGACTTTAGTATCCTTTGGAACCTGAGTTGAAATAAAGGCTTTTAAACCTACAACAAGGTCAACGGGCTTTGATTCAACCTTCGATTCTGCGCCCTTTATGGGCG
>Ga0315284_10011607_pt1 | contig 12562 bp, 9 predicted proteins | sample YL17G09_16_MG_FD_203696 | JGI IMG/M metagenome (GOLD analysis project Ga0315284, IMG submission 203696) | Sediment microbial communities from Yellowstone Lake, YNP, Wyoming, USA - YL17G09_16 | ecosystem: Environmental > Aquatic > Freshwater > Lake > Sediment | place: USA: Wyoming | collected... | reverse complement strand
ACGACGGCGATTTCGACCTCTATTATGAAAAGAACCTGAAATACCACGAGACGTACCTGAACCTGTCCGGCAACGCGAGCCTGGCCAAGATCGTCAACCAGATGAAAAAGAGGCTGTACGACTTCCCCCGCAAAACGGGATTCATCAAGGAATGGGAAGAGGCCTCGATCGGCGAGCACCAGCAGCTCATCAACCTCATCAGGACGAAGAAGCGCCAGGACGCCGTCGGCTACATCCGCGACATCCATTGGTCGTTCAAGGTTCAGGAAAAATATATCAGCAAGTATTATGTCGAGATCTCCTAGTCGATCGCGAAAGGGCGGCCGTCCGGTATGGAAAGCTCGGAGATAAGGAAAGGGGAGCAACGCATGACCAAGATGGAGAAAATCGGCCGCACGGCGGCCAAAGATGATCTGATCGTCGTCACGGGCGCCGGAGGTTTTATCGGCGGGTCGTTGATCCGGTCTTTACACGAGCGGGGGTTCAGCCGGATCCGGGCCGTGGACAAGAAGCCGCTGCCCGAGTGGTACCAGCGTGTGCCGGGGGTCGAGTGTCTGTGCCTTGACCTGAGTCATCGGAAGAACTGCGAACGCGCCGTCGAGGGCGCCGTCGAGGTCTACAATCTCGCCGCCGATATGGGCGGGATGGGGTTCATCGAGAGGTTCCGGATCGAATGCCTCCGCAGCATCCTCATCAATACGCACATGATCGAGGCGGCTTACCGGGCGGACGCCGAGAGGTATTTCTTCTCGTCCTCGGCCTGCGCCTACAACACCGACCTCCAGAAGAGCCCGGACGTGCGGGCCCTCAAGGAGTCCGATGCCTATCCCGCCATGGCCGAGAGGGGCTACGGCTGGGAAAAACTCATGTCCGAGATGTTCTGCCAGGAGTATTGGGCGGAGCGGGGCCTGAAGACGTTTATCGCCAGGTTTCACAATGTCTACGGACCCCATGGAACCTGGGACGGCGGCCGGGAAAAGGCGCCCGCGGCCCTCTGCCGCAAGGTCATCGAGGCCAAGGAAAAGGGGCAGAACTGGATCGAGATCTGGGGCGACGGAACCCGGACCCGGAGTTTCATGTTCATCGACGACTGCGTCAAGGGAATCGACAGGATCATGCACTGCGAGGACCTCATCGCCACACCTATCAACCTCGGCTCGAGCGAGCTCGTCTCGGTCAACGACCTCGTGACCATCATCGAGGGGATCGCCGGGGTCAAGCTCGAGCGCCGCTATGACCTCTCTGCCCCCAAGGGCGTCGGCGGCCGCAACAGCGACAATACCATGATCAAGCGGGTCCTCGGCTGGGAACCCTCCACATCGCTCCGGGACGGTCTGAGGAAGACCTACGCTTGGATCGAAGAGCAATACGCGGACAGGAAGGCGGGCAAGAAGACCGTCGAGTGACGGCCCCTCGCCGTTCCGGACGCGCTCCTTCCTATGACCAAAGACTCCCGGACCCCCGAGGCGATCGGCCGGGTCCCCTAGGGGCTCGCCCTGGCCGGCGGATGGATCGACTAAGCTTGTTGACAAGGATTGACGTGAAGACCCGCCGTCGACCTGCGCTTCTCAAGACAAGAAAGGAAACGCTGAGCCTGCCCCGCGCAGAACGCGCGTTTTTTGTTGACAAAGCCGCGCAATTTACGCTACTGGTATTGACATGCGTACCAGTATTGGTTGGAGCGGCCGGCGGAGGAGGAAGGCATGAAAAAAGCGGTGGCGGCATGGCTGGGAACGACGCTGGCGGTCTGCGGGTTGATCGCGGCCGGCGGCGCGCGGACCGGCGAGCGGCCGAAGGTGCTCGGGCTCGATAAAATCATCGCGATGGTCTATTACCCGGAGGAGGAAGCGCGGGCCTTCAAGTCCGCCACCTACGCGCACAGCGCGGATTGGAAGTACTGGAGCGGCCGCGGCGGGATCGCGGCGACACCCAAGACCTGGCAAAGTCTGCTCACCGACACAACCGTGGAGCAGGGTGTTGCCGTCCTGGCTGGAATAGATTTCGAGGACAATCCCCGACCCCTGCTGGCGATTGACGAGCTGGGTTTCGACGAAGGCGGCGAATCCGATCAGAAGTCGGCGCAGATCCTGGAAACCTTCAAGAAGCAGAAGCCCCAGGTCAGCTTGGGCGTGTACCAGATGCGCGGGCCGGTTCCGGAGGTCCTGGCCAAAACCTATAAGAAGGTCGTGGACCTGTTGATGATGGAATGTTACGTGGGCGACGTGAAGGAATACTGGTGGATCGCCTCGCAGCTTCATGCGGCGCGCTTGCACGGTCTGCTGGAGAAGGCGATCGTGCTTATCGGCCTTGGTGTGGGCGGCCAGCCTGGCGAGAACTGGGTCGTGACCAAAGAGGAGTTGGAGCGCCAGATCCGCTTTATCCGGCTGGTTGCGCCGGAATCGCCCGGGGTGGGATTTTTCAAGGGCAAGGTTGATCCGGCGGTGACGGCGTATGCGGATGAACTCTGCGATAAATTCTACTCGATTCCGACGGATGGCGCGGGTCTGCCGCCGGAGGCGCTGGAAGTTCACAAGCTGTTTTCCACGCTGTATGAGCGTCCGATGCTGGTGACTTCGGCGTCATGGAGCGAGCCCGAGCGCAGCTTTGCCGATCCCCACAAGCTGGTCCATCCCTATGCCCTCCGTCTTTACATCATGAATCTGGGGTCCCAGGACGCGAAAGACGTCAAGGTCCGGCTGGCGAATCCGAAAGACATGGGCGGGGATGTGTTTGCCGAGGGCACGGTGACTCTTATTCCGAAGCAATACGCGGTCGAGGCCGTGCTTTCGATGACGCAGACCGGCGCGGCGTGGAAGGTCTGGAAGACGTGGGATATCCAGATCGAGGCCCCGGGCTGCGACACGAAGGTGTTCCCCCCGCGATAAGTCTCCCCTCATAACCATGTCGATAATATATCGCCGGCCGCGCGGCGATGTCAATCGCCGGAATAAGCGGCGGCGGAAGAGCATGTTGAGGCAAAAAACCCTCTCGCACCGGCTAAAAGACGATAGACTCCCGCCATAACGGGAAATAAGCCTCAAGAAACGGGCCAAAGTCATGGATCGGACCGCGTCTCCCTGGAAAGACGTGATGAGGCCCGGCTCGAACGAGAAAAAAGGGGAACTATCCCCATGCCATCGAATATCTTGAAAAAGCGAAATCCCTTCTTCCGGGCTTGTCATCAGGGAGGTATCGGGCAGGATATTGGGATGCCCACCCGATGTTTCTGGCTCCCTTGGGGAAAGCTTACTTCAAGGCGGGAGATTTCGAGAAGGCTGAGGCTGAGTTCGAAGCCATCTCCAAGATGAAGTACGATAGGCTGTTGTGCGGTGACCTCTGGGCGAAAAGCTTCTACATGCTGGGCCGGGTTGCCGAGAAGCAAGGAAAGACATCGGAAGCGATCGAAAAATACCGACGCTTCCTCGACCTCTGGAAAGACGCAGATCCCGGCCAGCCCGAGGTCGAGGACGAGAAGGCCCGATTAGCGCGTTTGACATCAGCGAACTAAGGCGCGGAGAGGAAGGGCCGCCTCTGATGCTTCCGGATTCTGAAGTATAATAGGTTCATGCTTGGGCCGGTCGTCCGCGAGATTGAGGCCAAGTCCATCCTCAATCTCTCGAAGATCCATGATTACTGCGTCAACCCGTACACCGGCTGCGAGGTCGGCTGCATCTACTGCTATGCGGCCCTGTTCATGCGGAGGTATAGCGGTCACAGCGAGCCATGGGGCGAGTTCGTCGACGTCAAGGTCAACGCGCCCGCCTTGCTGGCCAAGCAGATCGTCAAGGCCAAGCGAGGGACCATCTGGTTCGCTTCGGTCTGCGACCCTTATCAACCGCTGGAGGAACGTTATGGGCTGACTCGCCGCTGCCTTGAAGTCCTCATCGGCCGCGACTTCCCGGTAGAAATTCAGACAAAGTCGGCCCGAGTCCGCCGCGACCTCGACGTCATCCGGAGGATCCCCGAAGTAGAGGTCGGCTTCACCATCGCCACCGACGAAGAGACCATCGCCGGGATGTTCGAGTTGAGGGCTTCGCCGGTCGGGGAGAGGATCGAGGTGCTTAGGGAATTCAAGGCCGCGGGCGTCTCGACTTTCGCTTTCGCCGGCCCGCTTCTGCCGGGGAATCCCGAGCGGCTGGCTGCGCTCCTGGCCGGCGCCGTGGACCGCGTCCTCATCGACAGGATGAATTATGTCCCGGCGGTGAGGGGCTTTTACGCCCGCCACGGCCTGCTGGATGCCCTGACGGATTCCTTCTTCCGGACACAGTCGGCCCGTTTGGAAAAGGCCCTGCGCGCCCGCGGCGTCCGCGTCGAAAACGTGTTTTAGGTTTCTTGCGACAACTTTCCCGCGATGATCTGAGCGATGTCTTTGTTCTTCTTTCAAATTTGGGTTGACTCTTTTCTCCTGTTTTTGTTAACCTTAAGCCAGTCAAGAAGGGGAATGAGACTTGAGATGCCCGAAGTGTCACTCTGATAATCCCGACACTTCCCGCTTCTGCGGCAGCTGCGCCGCGCTGCTCGCGGAGGAAGGACAGGTGCCCGATTCCTTCACGAAAACTCTCGCAACCCCTCTTCATGTCATATCCAAAGACAGTCTCGTCGCCGGGAAGTACCGGATCGTCGAGGAGATCGGCCACGGCGGGATGGGCGTCGTTTACAAGGCGGAGGACCTCAGGCTCAAGCGTCCGGTCGCCCTGAAGTTCCTGCCGCCCCACCTGATGAATTCCCCCGAGCTCAAGGAACGCTTTATCATCGAGGCCCAGGCGGCCGCGGCCCTCTCCCACCCGAATATCTGCGTCATTCATGAGGTCGGGGAGGCCGAAGATTGGTCCTTTATCGCCATGGAGTATGTAGAAGGGGAAACCCTCCGGGACAAGATCAAAAGGGGGCCGCTCGCGCCTGAGGACGCTCTCGATATCACTATGCAGATCGCCGCCGGCCTCGGCGAGGCCCACCGCAAGGGCATCATCCACCGCGACATCAAGAGTGCGAACATCATGGTGACGGACAAAGGCCGGGCCAAGGTCATGGACTTCGGGCTGGCCAAGCTCAGGGGCGGGAGCTCGCTGACCAAGAGCCAGACGACGCTGGGCACGGTCGCTTACATGTCTCCCCAGCAGGCGCGGGGCGATGAGGTGGACCAGCGGACGGACATCTGGTCGCTGGGCGTCGTCCTCTATGAGATGCTGACGGGCGAGGTTCCGTTCAAAGGCGACAGGGACGTCTCCATCATCTATTCGATCGTCCATGAGGAACCGAAGTCCCTCAAGGTCCGCAAGCCGCCGGTGCCTGTCGAGCTGCAGCACGTCATCGCCCGCGCGCTCAAGAAGAGCCGCGAGGCCCGCTACGGCTCCGCGGACGAAATGCTCAAGGACCTGAGGGCCTATCAATCCGGTCTTCAGCTCGCCGAATCCGGTGTTTTGAACCTGAAAACGCTCGGGCGCCGTCTCCGGAAACCGCTGGTGGCCGTTCCGGCGGTCGTCGTTCTCTTCGCTTTGGCCTTTTTCGGGGTCCGGTTTTTCAAGCACCAGGCCAAGGTCCGCTCGGCGATGGGGGAACTCCTTCCAAAGATCAATGAGCTTTATGAGGCTGGTTTTGAAAATTATGTTGACGCTTACAAGTTGGCAACTGAGGCCGAAAAGTATCTGCCGCATGATCCCAGGCTTGCTGAGCTCCTCTCCAAAATTTCGCTCCCGATATCCATCGAAACAGAGCCTTCGGGCGCCAAGGTCTTCATGAAGGGATACAATGCGCCGGATGGAGAATGGCAATATCTCGGCGTTTCACCAATCGAAAAAATCAGGCTGCCCATCGGGTTTTTCAGGTGGAAGATGGAAAAGGAAGGATATGAGACAGTGCTTGCCGCCGCCTTCACTCATGCCCTCGACTGGAGCAAAAAACGGCTGTTTGTTCCGTGCAATATCGTGAGGGTGTTGGACAAGAAGGGGCATGTTCCAGCCGGCATGGTAAGGGTGCAGGGAGTGGCTGATGTCCCGGGAATCGGCAAGATTGGCGATTTTTTCATGGATTGCTACGAAGTGACCAACCGGCAATTCAAGAAATTCGTCAACCGGGGTGGGTATCAAAACAAAGAGTTCTGGAAGCAGAAGTTCATAAAAGATGGAAAAGAACTGAGCCGGGAGGAAGCGGTCAAGGGATTCGTGGACCAGACTGGAAGACCCGGGCCGTCAGCCTGGCAGGCCGGAGATTTTCCCGAGGGGCAGGACGATTTCCCGGTTTCCGGCATCAGCTGGTATGAAGCCGCCGCCTATGCCGAATCGGTGGGCAAGAGCCTACCCACCTCCCAGCACTGGGGGATCGCCTGGGAAGAAATCAGCTCTACGCCGGGATGGTGGAATATTCTTTCATTCCTCGCCCCCCTGAGCAATTTCAAGGGCCGGGGTCCGGCCCGGGTGGGCAGCAATGCCGGCATGACCTCCTTCGGTTGTTATGACATGGCGGGGAACGTGCGCGAATGGTGCTGGAACGAGACTCCGCAGGGCAGGTTCGTCCGTGGCGGCGCCTGGGACGACGCCATCTACATGTTCGCCTTACCAAACCAGACATCGCCCTTTGATCGCTCCCCCAAGACCGGATTTCGCTGCGTCCGGTATATCGATAAGGACAGGATTCCCGGATCGGTTTTTGCGGCCGTCCAGCCCGATGAAAGACACGATCTTGAGAAGATGAAGCCGGTAACCAACGAGGTTTTTTTGGTCTACAAGGAGCTGTTCCTCTATGACAAGACCGACCTTCAGGCGCGCGTGGAATGGCGGGATGAAAGCTCCAAGGACTGGATCCAGGAGAGGGTCACATTTGCCGCCGCCTATGACGACGAGCGGGTGATCGCTTATCTTTTCCTGCCCAAGAAAAGCCGGCCGCCCTTTCAGACGGTCCTCTTTTTCCCTGGATCTGCCGTTGCGTATACACGATCCAGCAAGGACCTGGACAAGGATTTTCAATTCGACCTGTTTCTTTCCTTCATCGTCAAAAACGGCCGTGCCGTCCTTTACCCGGTTTTGAAGGGAACCTTCGAGCGCGGCAACGAAACCCTGAGCCGCATTCAGGAGGGAGAAATAGAAGGAAACATTTCTTCTCGACAATACACCGAATTGTGGATCGAACAAATCAAGGATTTTATGCGTTGCATCGACTACCTGGAGACCCGCTCCGACATCGATCGCCAAAGGCTCGCCTATACGGGGTATAGCTGGGGAGCACACACTGGGTCCATCATCCTGGCCCTCGAAGAGCGCATCAAGGCCGGCATTCTCCAGAATGGTGGTTTTTTCATTTACTGGGGGCTGCAGGGTCCCGTCCGCCCCGAATTGAACCAGATGAACTATGTCACGCGGGTGAAAACTCCCACCTTGATGCTCAACGGCAGGTATGACCTCTACTTTCCCTATGAGACCAACGCCAGGATTATGTTCGAGCGGCTGGGCACGCCCAGGGACCAGAAGGAGCAAAAGCTCTACAATTCGGACCATTACATCCCCCGCTACGAGCTCATCAAGGAGACCCTGCGCTGGCTGGATAAATATTTGGGCCCGGTGAAATAATAGCGGGCCAAAAGATGAATTAATAGCATTTCAAGCTATAAAAAGTTTTTTAGGGGAAACACGCCTTAAGAGGAGGAAACGATGAAAAGAAACATTTTGGTAATTCTATTAGGGATCTCCACTTTATCGAAAGCTGTGTGGTCGCAAGAAGTGACCGGAAACCTTGAGGGAGCTGGTTCTGGATTCGGAAGGAGTGCCGATTGAGGCGGCAAAAATCGCCGTCTCCGGACCTGATCTCCAGGGAATCCGCGAGACAACAACGGACGAGCGGGGACATTATTTCCTGTTGGCGCTGCCCGTAGAAGGATTTTCCTTTTTCCGCGGCGCGGTAGATAGCCACTCCACCCCATGAATCTCCCCTCATGATCATGATGGAATACTACCGTCGGCCGGGCGGCGCTGTCAAGAAATCCTCGGGGCGGCCAAGAAGAGGTTCTTTGGGCGAAAAATCCCACCGCACCGACCGATAGGCGATAGACTCCCGCTCCCCGTGATAATGGATTTCTCCGTGGTCGATCGTATCATCAACCATCTGAAACTGGCGTTTATTGCAGACAAGCCTCCCCCGCCGCGCATCGCCTATCAAGAAGTTCTGATGGCCGCAGAGACTTCGGCCGAATATTTTTCATGATCTTCTTTTTGCCCCGGGAGGAGAGGTCTGGGCGATTTGCGGCTCTTGTGGCCCCTCGGATTGCTTTGCGGACATATCCCGCGCTCTCAAGCTGTCCTTGACATCTTTTTGAAATGATAAGAATTTACTTTTTCCGCGGCATGGCGAATTCCCGCTCTTGGCGATGAATCTCCCCTCATAACCATGTCGATAATAGATCGCCGGCCGCGCGGCGATGTCAATCGCCGCAATAAGCGGCGGCGGAAGAGCATGTTGGGGCAAAAAACCCTCTCGCACCGGCTAAAAGACGATAGACTTTCCCTAATAATCCGCGTTCTCCTCGGCGGCCATCAGGGCGACCTGCTCGATGACGCACGACGGCGGCGGCTTCTCCGCAACAAACGTCAGCTTGAGGTGTTCGATGATGCGGTCCACAGCCTGATAATCGGTTATGAAGGCGATGACCTTCATCTGACCACCGCGCTTGGGGCAGACCATCGGGTCAACCTCATAAACTTTTCGGATCATCTCGGCCCAGCCCTTGGAAGGAATGCGCTTCAGGTGCTCCTCGGCCATCCGGAGCGCCGACGGACTCAAACTCGCCTTCCTGACCTTCCCTCGATGGACGTTGGCATACAGCCCATAATAGCGGACCATGACCTGGCCTTTATCGGGGATATGGGATGTCACACGGGCGAGATCAAAGTGCTTGGCGAATTACTAAAGCAGATTGGGGCGCAGAAGGAAACCGGGAAAGGAGAACGCTGGGAGAACGAATTGAGCGCTCTCTTATTTCCAGGGATAGAGCAAGTAGAGGTGGGCCAGGCGCCCCGTTTCCCCGATGAAGAGGGTCCCGTCGGGTCCCGCGACCATGGACTCGGCCTCGTAGGCCAGCCAGGCGTAGTAAGGCGTCCGGTTGACGTGGAGCATGCCGCCGCTCTCGAACGAGCCCGCCTGGGTTCGGTAGACGAAGACGCGGGCGGAGCCGCCAGGCTCGCCGCCGACGCCCCAGAGGTCGCCGTCCTGGCTGAAGGCCAGCCCCCGGATCCGCTGCTGCCAGATGGGCTTCCCCAGGTTCTGGATCTTCATCGTCTCCGGATCGAAACGGAAGACGAAACCGTCGGAAGTCCCGCCGTAGATTGTCCCGTCCCGGCTCAGGACCATGGCGTCGACAATGGCCTTGTATTCCCGTCCCATCTCGCAGGGGATGCGGCGGTCCGGATGCCGGGTGAGATCTCCGGTTTCGGGCCAATAGTCGAACAGCGCCCCGTAGTCTCCCGTCCCCCAGACCCGGCCCTTCGCGTCGAGCACGAGCGCTCGCGGGATGCTGCGGAAAGGTTCCTCGTTGAGAGGGAGGCCACAGATCGGGCCTTTGTCCACGGTCTTTCCGGTCTTGAGGTCCATTACGAAGAAATGCCCGCCGGGGAAGGTCACACCGTAGAGAACCCCGTTTCCATAAATCAGCGAAACGACGCTTTCGCCGGGGACGGCGACACCGAGGTCCAGGGCGAAGGGGAGAGGCCGGGACGGATCAGACGTCGGCATCCGATTGCGGCTCTGGAGCTCTTTCCCCGACTCGAACCGGTAGATATGTCCGCCCTCATAACCCTTGTAGCGTAGCAGGACGTCCTTTCCCCGTTCGTCGATCCGGCCCTGGTTGAAGAGCGACGTCCCGATGTAGATCGATCCGCCGGGCGCTGCGGCCAGGGCGTGGAAAATGCTCTCCTGGCCGGGCAGGTGGCCTAGCGGGAAGACGTGGCCCCATTTCGGGTCGAGGACGAAGAGGTGCGCCCGTTTTCCGGAGGTCCCTCCGTAGAGGCAGCCATCGGTGCCGAAGACCAGGGAGGTGATCGCGCATTCGCCGGGCGGGATCACGTCCAGGGGAGGCTGGCCGAGGACACGCAGGTCCAGCCGCAGCGGATTTGCCGAGTACATCGTCGTTTCCTGGGCCGCCAGGCCGGGGGCGAGGGTCAGGAGGGCTATCGCCAGGCTGATGCTCATTCTCTTGCTCATGGCCGTCCTCCTCTTCAGTTGTTCTTCGCGGGCCGATAGATCAGGAGTCTCAGCGTGTACGTCCGGCCTTCGTGCATCTGCTTCTTGCTGTCCGTGTCCTTCTCGAGGACGAGATCGGCCGGCAGGCCGGAGATCGTCCGGCCTTTTCCCTCCGGCTCCAGGACGTGGGCGACGAAGTAAATGGTCCCGTCCGGCGCGGCGCTGGCGGCGTTGGGATGGACCGCCGTCAGGCCATCCTCCACCTGGATCAACCCCTTGTCCTCCCGTCGGCCGGTGTTAAGGTCGTAGGTCACGAGCGCGGCGGCCATTCCGCCTCCCCAGTAGGGCATGACGTCCTCGTTCCCTGCGGCCGAGTTGCAGGCGTAGTAGACAACGTTGTCCGGTCCCCGGCAGAAGGAGATCATGGCGTAGGGGATGTCGCGCTTCCCGATGTACCGGTCGGCCGTGATCTGGTCGAGGAGCTTCATCTCGCCTTCGAGGCCTTTGTGCGGGTCGTATTCGACCAGATAGGAACTTCCCGTCTCCAGAAAGTAGATCTTCTTGTGGTCGGGCGAGCCGGCGACGGCGGTGAAGGTCTGCTCGGTCTCCCAATATGCCCGGTGGATGGGGACTCCGACCTCGCGTTGGGGGAGCTGGACCTGAAGGTTCTCGAGGGCGTCCTTCTCCGGGTCGTAGCGGTAGAGCTTCCCCCGGCCCCAGCAGCCATAGACCCGGCCGAGGTCGTCCACGGCCAGGGTCCGGCCGCCGGCGTCCCAGTTCTGGACCTGGCCCATGTCGGTCGTCTTCCCTGTCTTAAGGTCGAAATAAAGGAAATGGGCCTGGGGATAGGTCACGGCGTAGAGCCGGCCCCGCTTCGGGTCCATGGTCATGGTGAGCAGCCCGTTCCCTTTGAGGGCGATCCCCAGGTCGGTCACGACGTCGGTCTTAGGGTCGTAGACCATCCAGTGGCCGCCGGGGTAGGCGTCGGGGCTGGGGAACGTAGCGAACCCGTAGAAAGCCGAAAGGTGGGTCCCGAAGTAGATCTTCCCGTCGGGACCTTCGCAGATCTGGGAGTGGACCTTGGCCTGGGGCTCGACGGCCAGGTTGGTCTGGCCGACGATGCGGTTCATGTCGCCCAGGATCTTCATCGTGTCGGTCTTGGGATCGTAGACCGCGACCGAGGCGCCGGCGCCGTGGTAGTTCAACCCGACGTAGACCCGGCCGTCCGAGGCGGCCAGGCAGGCCGTGTAGTTCGAGTCCCAGACGATGGGGTTCGGGAAGGTCCGGGACTCGAGCCGGACGATCTTCGGCTCCTCTCCCGGAGCCGCTCCTGGGAACGCAAGACCGGCCAGGAGCAGAAGGAGCCCTATCCCCCGGTGGATCGATTGAAAGTCCATGGTCCTTGTCCTCCCTTCCTAACCATGCCGGAAATGTATCGCAGATTGTGCGGCGATGTCAATGACTTGCGACCGGGGCTTGGGGCCGACCTCCTGCGGATGGCCGAAGAGGCCGGGGAAAGAGGAATCCCTGTGACCGTCTTTTCCTGATTGCCGGCCGCCGCCCGTCCCAGCGCGCCAGGCCGCCGGCTCCGAAGGCTTTTAAGGTTGAAAAATTCACTCTAGGGGTGGTACATTGAGCGGGGGCAGGTCAATACTTGTTCGCGGTGTCCGAGCGCCCCGTTCCAGGCTCGTTTCACGTGAAGATCCGGCTCGGAGACAAAGATTGATATAAGGACCCGCCCTCGGGTCCCAGGGCAAGAAAGGAAACGCATATGGTCGTGAAATTCAGGGTGTTCGTCCTTCTCCTCTTCGTATCCGTATCAACGGCGGCCGCCCCGGCACGTCCCGTGCCGCAGGCGACCCAAGCCCCCGGGAAGGAGGCGGGTCCCTCCGCCGGCGATCAATGGGACGATCTCAAGCTCTGGTACGGCCGGCCCGCCATGTTCTGGACCGAGGCGCTGCCGGTCGGGAACGGACGGCTCGGGGCCATGGTCTACGGCCGCACGGACATCGAAGAGATCCAGCTCAACGAAGACACAGTATGGACCGGAGGTCCTTACGACCCATCCAACCCGGAGGCACTCACCGCGCTTCCCGAGGTCCGCAGGCTCGTTTTCGCGGGGAAGTTCCGCGAGGCCCAGGAGCTCTACGGCCGGAAGATGATGGCCAGGCCCTATAATCAACAGAAATACCAGCCGCTGGGCGACCTCCGGCTCTCGTTCACCGGCCAGGGCCGGCCGACCGATCAGAACAAACAGCTTTCCCGTTATCGACGCGAACTCGACCTGGACACCGCTATTGCGGGTGTGAGCTATACGATCGGAAACGTGTCTTACAGGCGGGAGGTCTTCTCGAGCCCCATCGACCAGGTCATCATCGTCCGTCTGACCGCCGATAAA
>Ga0315284_10011606_pt1 | contig 12563 bp, 7 predicted proteins | sample YL17G09_16_MG_FD_203696 | JGI IMG/M metagenome (GOLD analysis project Ga0315284, IMG submission 203696) | Sediment microbial communities from Yellowstone Lake, YNP, Wyoming, USA - YL17G09_16 | ecosystem: Environmental > Aquatic > Freshwater > Lake > Sediment | place: USA: Wyoming | collected... | reverse complement strand
TGATCTTGTCGAACACATCCGGAAGATTTACAGCTGTAACCCTCATGATCTTGTCGAACACATCCGGAAGATTTACAGCTGTAACCCTCATGATCTTGTCGAACACATCCGGAAGATTTACAGCTGTCACCCTCATCGATCACGTTCCAAGAATTTCAGCTGTAACCCTCATGATCTTGTTGGAATTGTTTCATGAATTACAGCTGTAACCCTCATGATCTTGTTGGAATTGTTTCATGAATTACAGCTGTAACCCTCATGATCTTGTCGAACACATCCGGAAGATTTCAGCTGTAACCCTCATCGATCACGTTCCAAGAATTACAGCTGTAACCCTCATGATCTTGTCGGAATTGTTTCATGAATTACAGCTGTAACCCTCATGATCTTGTCGGAATTGTTTCATGAATTACAACTGTAACCCTCATGATCTGGTTGAACACATCCGGAAGATTTACAGCTGTCACCCTCATGATCTGGGTGAACACATCCGGAAGATTTCAGCTGTGACCATCATCCACCATCGTCATAAGATTTTCAGCTCAGACCATCATCCACCATCGTCATAAGATTTTCAGCTCAGACCATCATCCATCATCATCCATCATCATCCACCATCATCCACCATCGAGATCCGATCAATCACATTCCAAACCATCAGAGCGTTTGGATCGCGTTTTTTGAAATATAGGCCGTGTGTAATGAGCGATACAGCTGCGACGAATATCACGGAATCCGACGGTGTATGTGTCGGGATAGATCTGGGTACGACGTATTCATGTGTAGGATTTTACAAGGCGCAGGGCGAGGTAGATATAGTTGTCAATGAGCACGGTAACAGAGTCATGCCGAGCTACGTATCTTTCACGAGCGAGGAGAGGCATATAGGTGAGACGGCAAAACTCAACTCTGGTCAGAACCCGCGTAACACGGTATACGACGTCAAGCGTCTGATCGGGCGGCGGTTCTCTGATCAAGTTGTACAGACGGAGCTGAAGCATCTGACGTATTCGGTCGTAGCAGATTCGGAGGATCGGCCAAAAGTTCAAGTGTCGTACATGGATTCGAAGCATACGTTCTATCCGGAGGAGATCAGCTCTATGATCCTGACGAAGCTCAAAGAATCCGCATCCAAGTATCTGAATAAGCCCGTCACGAAAGCCGTCATCACAGTACCGGCGTACTTCAACGACTCACAGAGGCAGGCGACTAGAGACGCCGGTAAGATAGCGGGTCTAGATGTGTTGCGCATCATTAACGAGCCGACAGCTGCGGCCATCGCGTACGGTTTGGACAAGACATCTAACGGTGAGCGTAATGTTCTGGTGTTTGATTTCGGCGGAGGTACGTTAGATGTTACGGTGCTGTCTATGGACAACGGCATATTCATCGTGAAGTCTACGAACGGCGATACGTATCTGGGCGGTGAGGACATAGACAACAAGTTGAAAGACTACTGTCTGATGATATTCGCTGCAAAACACGTACTGCGCAAGATAGACGCGGAGTGCAAGACCGAAGTGCAGAAGATTTTAGACATTTCTAGTCTGGCCGGCATCCACTGTATCGGCTCTCTCAAAATCTCAAACATCCAAGCCGGTTCAGCGTACAGATCCGCGACATCAGATGCCAAGGAGTACATAGACGGAGTGCTGACCCTGAATAAGCTGAACGAAAATTCAAAACTTATGAGGCGGCTCAAGACGGCATGTGAAGAAGCGAAGAAGACTCTGTCTAATTCTAAATCAACGACCATAACATACGACAACTTTCACGACGGTGAGGATCTGAATGTTACGATTACGCGCAGCAAGTTTGAAGCGATATGTGATGCGGAGTTCAAGAGATGCATGGAGCCCATAAACGCGGCTCTAGCGGATGCAAAGATGGCGCCGATACAAATAGACGACGTTGTGCTGGTAGGAGGTTCGACGCGCATACCGAAGATCCAAGAGATGTTGAGCGAAATATTTCCGAACAAACTGCGGTCTAACATCAACCCCGACGAGGCGGTTGCATACGGGGCGGCAGTTAATGCGGCTCTGATGGATAAGGTGTCTGACGCCGTAATTAATGAGATCGTGCTGGTAGACGTCACGCCATTAAGTTTGGGCATAGAGACGGCTGGCGGTGCGATGGAGGTTATGATTAAGCGTAATACGGCTCTACCGGCGGAATACACTCAGACATTTACAACGAATACAGACAATCAGCCGGCCGTTACGATTAAGGTGTACGAGGGTGAGCGTACGATGACAAAGTACAATAATTTGCTAGGCAAGTTCGAGCTAACAGACATCCCGCCTCTACCGAAGGGCAAGCCGCGTATCGCCGTAACGTTTTCGGTGAATACAGACGGCATTATGAGCGTAGTTGCTAAAGAGCTATCGACCGGATCGGCAGAGTCTTGTACCATCCGAAACGAGAAGGGCCGTCTGAATAATTCGCAGATCGGGCAGATGATAGAGAGCGCGGAAAAGTTTAGGATTAACGATCAAAAGATCAAAGATCGCATCGACGCCAAGAACTCTCTAGAGAGCTATCTGTCTAATATGAACCGGATCGCCGGCGCGGAAGAGTTCAAGCTGTTTGTGGGCGATGAAGTTATGCAGACTATCAGTAAAACATTGCGCGATGTAGCGGAGTGGCTAGACGACATAAATAGTATGGCTGACGGTGTAGATGCGGATGACGAAGCGTATGCAAAACTAGACGCGTCGGATTTCAACGATCAGTACAAGATGATCGAGAAGCTGATGCTACAACACATCGAAAAGATGGGCGGAAATAAAGCAAATATGGAAAATAAGGATGACAAAAACGATAAAGCGAAATAAGTTCGGTTTGGTTCATTATTATTACGAGTGTGACGAATCGACATCCGAACTGGTGCAAGACACTTCATCCATCAGCTCATCGAAGTCTTTTTTGTCGGCGGCCAAACCATCGGTATCTCTATCCCGCCTGAACACCATAGTGATGTATTCTTGATACCTGTCCGGTACCAAGTTTGTAATATCGTGCTTGTTAATGAGTTTCGCTTTAATGGCATACGAGTCTGAGAACAGAGTGTCTTTCGTCCGGTACACGTAGATCTTAGACAGAGGGTTCGCATTATCGCCCGACACGTATCCGACCTTTTTGCTGTATATCATGTACTTCGATGTATCGCGGAATCTGTTCAAGATGGGCGATATGTGATCCGTATTAGGCTGACTAGACAGAGTTGTGCCGATATGAGGATACAGATTATGAGTGTTCAGCCTGTCTAGTAGAGCCTGTAACTCTATCAGTTCGGCATCTGTGTAGATCTTGCGCTTAATGTAATCTGCTCTGTTGAGTATGATGAACTCAGCGCACTGTATGACGTACTCATCTGTCATCTTACAAAACTTGTTGAAATCCGTTATACTGTCTGTGATGCTGATCGTCCGGTCGACTAGCTTCATGATCTCAGTTATGATGTACTGCGCGGATATGACGCCCTTATGGCTATATACGTTCAGAAACATAGAGTGCCTAGTCAGAAACATGTTGAATATGTCTTGCTTCGCCTGTTCGGGGTACACGATCCGATCATCTACAACTATTACGTTCGATATGAGTCTAGTGTGTTCGAAAGACGTCTTCAGCCCGACGTGATGAGTGTCCCGAACAATGTAATCGTACTTGTCTACGTCTAGCCCGTTGAAGCTGTTCGACACGATCTGGTATATGAATCCCTCTCTATCATCGTCCGGGTGTATCAGCTGCTGTATAAAACGTACATCGTCTAGTGTCATGAACTTCGATAGTACGCTGGATTCACTAACGATAGTCTGAACTATCAGACAAGACCTAGCTTCATGTGTCGCCATCGGATGAGATGCGTATTTTGATTCTCTAATGAAATCATCGTCAAACACGTGAGAGTACGGCCCGTGCCCGATGTCGTGCATCAGACCCGCTATCTTCACGAGTTCCATAATCCACTTCGATAAACCCGGCCCGTCTGCTTCGGATTTCACAACATCCATATTGTTCGATGCGTATGTCTTGTAATACGTCTGCAGCTCTGGTACTTTAGAGAGATACGAATGCAGCTGCGATTCTGGCGTGATGCGTAACCGGTCTAGTAGCTTGCCCGCCAAAAAGTACACGCCAACAGAGTGTTCGAATCTGGTATGCACAGCTCCCGGATAGACGTAGTTGCACGCGCCGAGCTGTTTCAGCTTAGACAGGCGCTGGAAATATTTCGATCCCATAAACAGGGTCGCCATGTAAGACAGCTCTACCGTATTGTGTACCGGTATGTATATGTCTTTCGCCTTTCTGATTAGAGTCGATCGAACGATCTGCATCTTGTTATACGAATGAGTGTGTATTTTGCCGTTTCATGAATATAGATGAAATGGTAAGTTTTTCAATTTTATCGCATAGCATCACACATATCCGCGATACACCCCCTAGCCTGTATGCTTGAGAGCTCTAGCCCTTGAGACACGTTGTACTGCGCGTAGCTGATTTTCGCAAGTAGTTTGATCTTAAGATCGATCGGTATGTCGGAACATATAGATTGCCGTAGAGCTAGACTGAGACCGGCCGTGATGTCTGTGACCGAGAATCCTTTCTGCATCATGTTTGTGATCAGCGTATTAGCTTTGGATATGTCTAGCTTTATCGTCGAATCTATGATCTCCCTAGACTGTTCCGGATGAGGCTTGTCGTACGAACCGTACACGTTAGACTTGTCGATCGTACCGAACCTATCGTACGTGAGCTGTAAAGTATTGACCGCTATCCGTAGATCCCCGTCCGCTAACTCCGCTATGCCGAATATTCCGGCGTCTATTTGCGATCTGATGCTCGCATCTTTTGCATTTTTTGGCTCTTTGATCTGAGGGTATATGTTTTCCATGATGCATATTTCCTTGAGCCGCTTGACGATGAAAGACTTTTCGAGCTTCGGGTAGTTGATGATATGGCACCTGCTCTGGATCGCGGTCGATATGTTGTCTTTCGAGTTGCATGTAAAAGCGAACCGTACGCTCCGGCTATTCGTTTCGATGAACTTCGTAATGTTGTGCTTGGCCTTGTCCGTCATGTTGTCCGCTTCGTCTAATATCACGAGCTTGAAATCCGGCACCATATGCTTATCTTCGTCCGCGATGTGTATATACGCCCTGTTGAATACGTCTATCGGATTCTGAATCTTGATACCCCGATCGTCCGATGCATTAATCTCCAAAACTTTTGATGAGTAGTACTTGCCGAATATCTCTCTTGCTATACAGCGTACGGTCGATGTTTTACCTACACCCGACGGCCCTTCTAGTATGATGTTCCGTATATCTTTGTCCTCTATCATCTTCTTGATCTGGATCTTGATATTCGAATCGAGAGATATGCTGTCTATATTTTTCGGCCTGTACTTCTCAACCCACGGCAGAGCTTCTTTGAGCTTCGATACATCTGTATCGTCCAAGACGTTCCGTTTGTTCTTTGTAGACCTAATCTTGTCGAAATTCGTACCATACACGTCATTTGTGTTTTGTCCGACCGGCATGTTATTTGGCATCCTGTCATCAGACCGCCGGTCATCCGGTCTTCGGGTATCGGGCTTTCGACTGAATCGCTGTTCGTCTTTCTTATCTGGTATCCGATTATCGGGCTTCCGATTATCGGGCTTCCGATTATCCGGCTTCCGATTATCCGGCTTCCGATTATCTGGCTTCCGATTATCTGGCTTCCGATTATCGGGCCTCCGTTTGCTACCCAAACGAAGATCTGTCTCTCCATGCTTTCCGCTCATGGTATACGGTGCTTTTTAATGTATGCTATTTTAAACACGAGACCGTGATTAAAAGAAAATCAATTTTTATCAGTCTGTTACATTATCACACTAGCCGCTTTTTTTTCAGCTTCAGATCGAGAGACTTCATCTTTTTTGAATCGTCTGTGCCTTTGTACTTCAACAGCTCCTGCTCCACCTTCTCTTTGTACACATCATTATTTATATTCATATTGGCCCCTGTGTCTAGATCTTCCGGATCTAGCGCGATATCTTTGTCTATATCGATCGCTGCATCGACATCTGCTTCTTTTAGAACAGTACTTGTGAAATCGGATTCCGTTAGCCGATCGACCGCTAATATGTCTTTGACTCTGAACGGCGTAAAGTCCGGATATACCTGTATGTCTGACAAATCAAGACCGTACGCTTTTTCGTGCGACCGTACATGTTCTAGCATACGTATGCGTTTCGCATCTGCCACGAAAGACGTATAGTCTCTATTCGCTTGGTTTATTAGCTTATGGATCTCCATACTTCTGGAATGCACCGGCCTATCCTCATCCTTTATATCATCGACGTCGAAGAACTTGTTCTCCGACATGAATGACCCGTCCTCCAAGTAGTATTCTTCAACCTTGTACATGCATTTGGCGTAGTAGTCGTTCCGTAAGCTGTTCCACTTGGTCAAAACAGACAGATCGTCTTGTATATCTATAATCAGCGGCCGTACGTCTCCGGCGCCCAAGATCTTCCGCATGATACGGCCGACAGACTGTACGATGTCTTTTTTGGGCGATGCGAAGATTAGAGTATTCAGATGCCCGATATCTAGACCCTCGTTCGCCATCTGATACGTCGCAAAAATAATATCGCCCCTCTCTTCCGCCTCTTGCCGATCAGCCGGCTTCGTCTCACCGATGTAGTAGCATGTATACACATCATCGGCATCTATCAGTCCGGCATCTACATCAGCCTTTATCAAATCGTCTACCCTCTTCTTCAGAAGCCGTAGATGGTCTATCTTTTCGCTCAGAATCAGCATCTTACGCTCGGGGTACGCTTTACGCAGATGATTGGTCATCTGTACGATGGCGTTGTTCCGCGATTCGATTTTCATCAGATTCCACGCCATCTTCTGAGAGTACGGTCGCATCTTCCCGTTGAACCATCGCATACATTCTTTGAAATATGTCTTGTCCGTCGATCTGTGTTGGATAGATTTCACAACAACATTAATATTCATCTTAATCTTTTCGCGGTATATCGTCCCGCCCGTAAACCAGTACATCACTTTGATCAGCCCGTCGTTCCTGTACGGCGTAGCGGTTAGGGCTAACGTGTACGTTGACGATGTTTTCATCAGGGTCTTGGAAAAGAATTTCGCCGCGACGTGATGAGCTTCGTCGAATATGACCAGACCGAACTGTCTGTATAGCTCGTTGTACTGCCGTCTAGACATGGTTTGGATAATGCCGATCACCAGATCTTTGCCCGCGATCTCACACTTGCCCTGCTTGATGATGCCGATATTTGAACGCTGAATATTCAGAAACTCTAGAGCCCTATCTATCCACTGATTGAGCAGAAAAGACTTATGCACAACAACCAGAGTCTTGAGACCCAGCTTCTGAGCTATGTACAGCGCGCATATAGTTTTACCGAACCCGCAAGGTACGCTAAGCAGACCCCCGCCGTTCTGACACATGTATCTGATACACAAGTCTACTACGCTCTGCTGCTTCGGCCGTAGAGTCTTGACAAATTTCATATCGACCTCTTCCGCCTCATCAAAGTCTGTAGTATCCGGCTTACCAAAGCGCGATACGCCGTAGTACCGCGGCACGATGATAGACAACCCGTCTTCCGAATAAGAGTATACGGCGTACTTCAATTTCTCTATCTCTTCGGGCGTCGCGTCTAGAACTTTTGGCGCGACAGTCAGATCTTCTTGTATTTTTGTCAGCTGCTCTTTCGTCAAGTACTCTAGAAGTATACAGTACCCGCTGTTGTTGAGCCGTGTTTTATGTACGATTTGATCGGTATTCGTATGTTCCATATTTATAAGATAGCTGTCTTATTTTATCATTAGGCGTGTACGTATTTTACGAAGCTATAGTATAATAACCGTCACCGCAAGATCATAAGACTATGGAAATATCGGGATTCAACCTAGTCATCCTGATTATTCTGCTGATCATCATATCCATCGTGCTGAGCATGAATATTCTGAATATTATCGATTCTAAGCTGCGAGACGTATCGATCAAACTTCCGGCAAACCATACACAGATCCTGATCCAAACAGAAGACGGGCGGATCCAAAAGATTAATCTAATGGGTTCAGGCTCAGACTCAGACTCAAACTCAAACTCAGACGGATCAAAAATAGAGCCCTTTACGCAGAACGCCGATACTGTACGGAAGAACGATCTAGACACAATGATCATACCCGACGGTGCAAAGTCAACCACACCCACCATCATCGCATCTGATCCGAATAAGCCGCGCATATTCTTGAAGCAGGGATACCATACTTCACCGTCTGAGCCGAATAGAATAAACAGATCAGACAAGATACTGTACCCGGATCACGATGACATACTACGGTACGATGGTCAGGGCTGTTATGAGAATAGATCGAACAACGAAGTACGGCGAGTACAGCTACAGTTGGCCGATGAGCCGATCGTACAAAAATGTAATAACGAGCTGAATGTCGCGCGTATTAATACGGTACGCAAACAGACTCTGACGGCCGACGGTACGATCGTAGACCAGAATATTAATTTCTACATCCCGGAGACGTACTTAGGCGTAACAGGCCAGCGAGGCGCTATGATGAGCGCCCTGCTCAACGAAATATCTAACGATGGCGGCGAACCGGCCGATGTAGATCAAATAGGATCCATACCGGTGAATAATTACAAAGGCGAACCCGTACCGATCGGCGGATTTTTCTCTTGAATTTGAACAGCTCTAACAGCTCTAACAGCTCTAACAGTTCTAATATTTTATCATCCATAGTTATAGCGCTAAGTATCGATGAGCCATAAAAATAAGGCGGTCGGGTCAAAGGGCAAAAAGCGTATCGAACGTGTAGAGCATGATGTTCATACAGAGCCTGTAATAGACGAAAGTATCAACCGTAATATTGTACAACTAAAAGTGCCGCATAGATTAGCCGATTCAGACAACCGTATCGATATAAACCAAAAAGACGAAATTGAAGAACTATTCAATGAGGTGTGCGGTGATTTTGGCATACGATACAAACCGGCGATATTTCCGGCTGTTCCGAAGATCATAGCGTTCGGCGATATACACGGGGACTACGGTCTAGCGATAGAGATGCTAGAAATAGCGAAACTAGTGACGTACGATAAGAAAACGGATAAATGTACATGGATCGGCGGTAGTACGTACGTTGTGCAGGTCGGGGATCAGATAGACATGTGCCGGTTCACGCCGGACAAGCCGATGGACTACTGTAATAGGCCAGGTGTCACGGAAAACGACGAGGCATCCGATACAAAGCTTCTTGAGCTGTTTACGGATTTGGATAGACAGGCCGGGCAGCAAAATGGTGCCGTGATTAGTTTGTTAGGTAACCACGAGCTGCTGAATGTCAATGGCGATATGAGATACGTGTCTTATGAAAATATACAGCAGTTCGATAGCGGAACAAATAAAAACGATGGGAAAAAGAGACGCGCCCAAGCTTTCGCCCCGTGTAATTTGAAACAATTAGGCAAGTCTGACGACATACAAGGGAAGTACGCTAGACTATTGGGCTGTACGAGGTATCCGGCTGTCATCATTGGCTCAAACATATTTGTGCATGCGGGTATAATAGACGGCCTGATCGAGTTGTTGGAGCGGACATCGAACAAGATAGAAGGACCGGCCGATTTAGAAAAGATAAACATCAAAGTGCGAATGTGGCTGTTAGGTTTGATAGATGCAGATTACGTATCCGCCATAATAAACAGCCCGGAATCGAAGAGCTTGTTTTGGACGAGAGTGTTGGGCAAATTAGATCATAATGTGCCTCTAGACTCTGATGTCTGCCAGTCTAATCTGTCGAAAGTGTTGAAGATATTCCATCTCAAGGATTCAGATGGCGTAATAAAAATGATAATCGGTCACACACCGCAATCGTTCCTCTACTCAAAAAACATAAACGCGACGTGCGGGGACAGGATATGGCGCGTTGATAACGGATCATCGAAGGCTTTCGATAGCTTCGATCCAAATTATGATGGTGTACATAAAACAAAATCAGCCAGCCGCGAGACCCAGTTCCTGAAAATCGAAAACGATAACACGTTCTACGTCTGCACTAAAAAAGGCTGCGTGCTATCTAGCACCCCTGTCTAGTTTTATTTCCATACGACGTCACGGATATCTGCCGATCGTTCTATTTCTGCTTTCGTGTACGGTGTTTGGTGTACGGCATGTTGGATCGCCTTCTCAACCCGCTCTATGTCTAAATACGGTACGTGTGGCAAACATTTGTAGAGTATTGTCTTTCCTGCCATGTCAAGAGGATACGTGATAGGGTACATGTCTATGACTTCGGAATCTGCGCTACTAGACAAGCAGCGCAAATTAGACGGCAGAATATGACTATGCCTCTGCGGTATGACAGACACCAGCTGCGTATACATGTCTACTTGCGGCTCAAAATCGAACTCTACATCGAACCCTACATTGAACTCTATGATGTTTGATGAGCTTGTCGAGCCAGTCGAACGGTGTGTATTAGGCTTCACAATTTTCTGCAAGTACGCTGCTAGATCGGATAAGAACGGCGCGTTCGGATACTTGTACTGCCATCGCCATGTCGGGCATTCTTCGAAGTAGTACTTCGCGACCCAGTACAGCCCGTCGACATAATTTTCACAAATACGATCGATCATCTCTTGCTGCCTGTAGTCTGTGTGGAAATAGTGCTCGTAGTATCTGTACTTCCAGTCTGATTGGCCGAGTCTGATCGGGTCTTTGAGACGCAGCTTTGATAGGTTACCTTTTTTGTCTAGCGTTGAGAACAGATTCTCAACATACCATACGTCGATCTTGTACTTCTCTGTTTCGTAGCATCGGCGGTTCCTCATCCGGTTCATATGATCGGGCAAGATAGATTGGAAGTAATACCCCTCTTGGTCTGCGAGTAGTTTGATGAATTCGTACAAAAATACGGCGTCGATATGGACTTTGTTATTTATGATTTTGATCATGGTGTCTGCTTTCTTCTGTACAACAGATATGTACGCATCGATGACAGATGTCATGCCGTTTATCTTGATGTCGATAGATGGCAAGTGCGGTAGAAAATCGTTCCCCAAGAAGTAACAGATGAAGATGTAGTCGTTGATAAAATCGAACCGGTGTGCTATATCTATATCTTTTTTGTCTGTCTGTACAGCGAACGGATCGTCATTAATTTGCGCAAACTTATCTAGTTCGCCGTTGAACTGTAAGTTTATGGCGTGCTTTGTCGCGTCGATGTCTAAGTACAGCATAAGTTCCGCAACGTTCGATGGATTCTCGTCTGCCTTGTCTTGGTTGATCTGATCGGCTTCGCGCAAGAGATGTATGTTCGGGTACTGCGATGACATGGCTAGAAATATCAGATCCGCATCTAATCCGTATATTACGATCGGCGCCCCGATTTTAATATGCTTCTTGATGTGCTGCAGTATCTTGTGCTCACCCTCACCCGGCGTCATGTAAGAGCTGTATGCGTACGTCAAGCGTTTAGAAACCTTACTTTTCTTGTCGTAGTGCATTCGTATACGGTTATGCAGCTTGTGCATGAACTCTGTTCCCGGCGTAATGACGATATTAGACCATGATGAGTTGTGTTTGATATTGTGCTTGCGCATGAGTATGCTTTTGTAGTTGTCTTCGTACATACGCCGCAATCTCTGTTGACTCATCTTGGCCAGAGGCGCAATCCCGTCTATCGCAATGTACATCAGTACGGCCGGCTTAACCAGGCTCTCTAGGTAGTCGAGGAAAGCCAGAATCCTTACACACATCAGTTCGAATAGTTTATTCTGATCCGTCTCATCGGGGTGTAGCCCTAGTATCTTGAAACACTGAGGGTGTAGCAGACAGTTACAATCGATATACAGATAATCGACGCGGTGTCTGATTTGATCTTTGACTATGAACGGGAAGAGCTTTATCAGCTCTTTGTAGAAACCCGGTACACCCATATTATAGTATAGCGCTACAGTGTTATGGGATTAGTGTTATAGCGCTTGAGACATAACAAAAATAAAATCAACTTTTTGTGCGTTCAATATGTGTGATATATCGCGTATAGTATAGTGTGCGTTCAAAGCTTAAAAAATTATTACAAGCGTATAAGTATAATCGTTATGCCGATGGCTAATAAGACTGAGCAGGTAATCGCCGAGATCAATGAACTCGCATCGGAGTTCAAGGAGAGCAACATGGATCCCGTTCCTGGTGCTGACGACCAGCAGGGAGGCGCGCGGAAGAGGCGCTCAAAGAAGGGATCCAAGGCCAAGAAGGCTTCTAAGAAGGGATCCAAGAAGGCTTCCAAGAAGAGGTCCAAGAAGGGATCCAAGAAGGCTGCAGCTAAGCCTAAGGCCGCTGCCAAGAAGGCCGGAAAGCGCAAGTCAAAGTCTAAGAGCAAGTCCAAGTCCAAGGGATCTAGGTCTGCCGCTAGGCCCAAGGCTGCTAAGAAGGCCGCCGCTAAGCCGAAGGCCAGGAAATCCAAGTCCAAGTCTAAGTCTAAGTCCCGATCTCGGTCCCGGTC
>Ga0315284_10011605_pt1 | contig 12563 bp, 18 predicted proteins | sample YL17G09_16_MG_FD_203696 | JGI IMG/M metagenome (GOLD analysis project Ga0315284, IMG submission 203696) | Sediment microbial communities from Yellowstone Lake, YNP, Wyoming, USA - YL17G09_16 | ecosystem: Environmental > Aquatic > Freshwater > Lake > Sediment | place: USA: Wyoming | collected... | reverse complement strand
TGAAAAACATCATAACTACTAATGGTTCTCGCAAAACGGAAGTGATTTGGGAGAAAAATACAGACGAATAGTCTGAAGAATCGAGGGGCAAGTGGGTAGGGACAAAGCACGAAGAACGAAGAACGAAGTTCGCTCAGGTTACGCGGCGAATGGAAATTATGATTACCTAAGTAGTGAGTATTTACGGGATGCTAGAGAGCAAAAACGAGAAGTAGATTCTCTCACCTATATTAAGGCGCTGTGCAGTCATTTAACTATTGGCTCCTTTCAAGAGAAAACAGACGCTGAGCACGCGGCGCTTAATCGTTTACAAGAAAACGCCTATTGGATGATCCCATATCTTCTTCAAAGCTTAGAAGAATCCAAAGCTAGGCGATGAAGCTACTATCCTTTCGGAGTTCCGGGACCAGATTTATTTGGAGAACGTAAAGCTAACGCGGTGCCCATAGCACCCCCGAAACTATGAACTACTGCCTGAACCCCACTCATCGTTTCTTGCTGCTGAAACTGGTACATGAAATACAGCCAGATCGCCCAGGCTATCATACTGTGAATGAAGCTAATGAAAACCGCCATCTTAACGCGGTGTTCGTTAACTAGTCGGAGATAGTAGCCACTGAGGGCGTCTTGAATAAAGCCGGTGAGAAACAGGGCGGTCAAGCTGATGACTACTGGGAGGCTCATCGTTTTCCTCCAACATTTCAGAAATTTTCGCCATTGTGAACCTCCATTGAAGATATGCTAGCATAAATTAAGGTTGGGGGCAACCTTTTTAAGGTTCGAGCCATAGGGGGAGGCGACCTTCTTGCTATAATACGAGTATGAGATACTTTTTGACTTTAGTTATGGCGGTGGGCCTGACTGGATGCGCCAGTCTTAAGGAACGGACCGGAGAATATATTACGGAAGCGGTAGTAGAAAAGCTGACCAAGGATCTGGATGTAAGGCTGGCGACAAAAAACTTATCGACTGCAGAACTTAAGAAGGCGGCAGACGTAGATGGTAATGGTTCAGTCACCACGTCAGAGGTGATTACTAGCGTAAAAGGGCTGGCGAAAGATTTCATGACTATTGAAGCTCAGAAGCTAGTTAATGAGAAGCTGGATGAGTTTTCTAAGAAGGTGGTGACGACCAGTGACCTTAACTCTTCTCACAAAGAAATGCTTAACTATCTTATTATGACGATTGGTGGGTTGGTATCGGCTTATCTAGGGAAGCAAGTGGTTTCGGCTAAGAATGATGGGAAACGGGATGCTCGGATTTCTGTTCTGGAAAAATTTGTTGGGAAAGATATCGATGGGGATGGGAAAATAGGGTCGTCCCAAGAAAATTCTGCTACGTAATATGCTAAAATCAGACATGGAATATCAAACGATTGAGTTTTCTTTTACTGCTCAGGGGGATTTAATCTTCCCGTGGTGGAATCCTATGGCTCAGGAAATAATAGATGCCATAGACGGTAAAATAGTTGATGAAGAACAAGGTAGTATATTTTGTGGTTAGGAGTTAATATGAAAAAGAAAAAATTGAGCCCTAAGGCGAAAGAAGTTTTTGAGGAGGGGGGCTTCGAAATGGAAGTTGTTTTTGACCTAGATGGCAACCCGATTACAGAAATTAGTGGAGTAAAAGGCAAAAAGTGCAGTCATATTACCAACGATCTGAAAGATTTGCTGGGTGGGGTAGAAGACTCGGAAGTTGAAACGGAGGAATTCTTTCAAATTCCAGAAACACCACAACAAGTAGAGAAAGAAAAATTTCCTATCGCAGGATTTAATAAACCTACCATCACCGGCTTCGAGGGTTCTGGAGGTTCTGGGACTACCGGAGGGCTTCCGGCTTCTAAAAGTTCTTCACAACAAAAACCTAAAGAAAAGGAAAAAAGAAGGCGAAAGGCGTAGTATGTCCAAATTTTGTCAAGTTAAAACCGCTATCAAAGTGGAAGATAAGGATTATCTGGTAGAAGCGATTAAGAGGGTTTGGTCCCAGCTATGGGGGATCAGCCTAACAGATAAAGATATTGAATTTCATGATCCGTGGGTAGAGGAAAGAGTAACCCCCGAGGGCAAGATCTCTGTTCCACACGTCGGGCGCCCTCTCTATGGATACCAAGGAGATAAACGAGAAGAAGAGGCAAATGTCATAGTTCGAAGAAAGAACATGCCTGCGGCATACAATGATTGGGGGATGGTCGATCAAGACGGATCGGGCTTTTACACAGCTCATGAACAAAAACACCAATCAGAGGTGGTAGCAAAAGCGGTCTCAATGATTAAAGGAGTCGTTTCTGCTCTGAAGCTCGAAGACTATTGGAAGGAAGTAAAAGAAGCTAATCCAGGTCTTACCATTTCTATAGATGACAAGATAATTACTGATTTGAACGATATTTCGAAAGCGGTTCAAAACGGCATCTTGAACGGACAGCAGCCTAAAATAAAGGCCAAAGCACCCCCCGGTAATAAACCAAAAATAACTGGCTTTGAGGGAGGGGGCGGCGGTTTCCCGGGAAGTGGGGGCGGGAGTAGCAAGCCTAAACCGATTAAAAAGAAAGAAACAGAATAAAAAAACAGCGACCAAGGGTCGCTGTTTTTTTGTTTTCGGAAATGTCGCGTATTTTAGTGTACTTCGCGTTTCAGGAAGCCCGAGAAGAGAACAGAAAGATTAACGGGCAGCGTTAGAGTAATAGAAATCGGAAATATAAGCTCGCACCGGAAGTTTTGCTGAGGAATCAGATCGATTGGCTCTGCGAGCACATAAACACCTCTCTGATCCGGACGCCCGTTGTGAACGCTAACCACGTTAGTATTGCCAGCCGAGATACCCGTCAAGCCGACACCGCCGGTTAGCATGAAGCTGTTGACGACGAGATAGTCTTTGGTGCCGATAAAGAGCTTAAACCAAGAACTATTGAAGATGGAACAAAGATCCGAGACGGCGGAACCAAATTGGTTAACCAGACGGATAGCGTGGATTTCATAGTTCTTAGGATAAGGAAGCGAACCGCCCTGTTGCATGTTGGTTTCGACCGCCGATTTAATCGCGGCAGTAGCGGCGAATTGCCCACCAATAGGAACTTGAAAATAACTAAGAGATTGAGTGGCAGCAGTGATGGCCTGGTTCATGTCATAAAGTTCTTGTTGAATGCATTCGAGCAGTCCGGGGATACGGGGCATGTTGGGGTCTCCATGATCTCTATGTAGAGTTAAGATTATATTGTAGTATAGCAAAAAGTTGAGATGTTAATGATCCATAAAGATGTTAGAAGGTTCTTCCTAGCCGCGTTGGCTTGGAAACGTCTTAAGACCAGCGATCAGGATCTTCTAGATAGGTGCAAATCTGCTGATCCTTCCAAAAAACTAATCGTTCATTGGCTGCGGAGCCTTTCCGAATCACAAACTCCGAAATTCGTTTCAAAATTTGAATCAAGAGTGCATTATCTTCGGAAATCGCAACGTTTTTGAGCCAAAGTTGCGGCAAACTCCAACCTCCAGTTGGAACCGCCGGTCGGTTGAAATTAACTTCCGCGGATTCCGTTCGAAGGGTTCCCACAAAATTAGCGCCGCGAGCAAAAGTATGTTGTTGATAGGTTTGACCTTTCGCAATCCGGCTCGGTAAAATATTGTAAGAGGTTTCGGAAATCTGTCGGACTAGAACTCCAAGGCGATTCGGGAACACCCAAACCCGCCAATGGCGACGGAATCTTTCACCTTCCGGATAGAAACTCGGATCTTCCACAATTTCCTGAAGGTAACTCTCTTTGGTCTGAATTTTCTCGCAATCCGGTATTGGCAACCGACCCTCTTGTAATTCTCGAACGTTGTATCGCAATTTCCATGTTCGAAACATCGCAGGAGGTATCAGATCCAATTTTCCGATACGGCGAGCGTGATGGATAAACCGCTCAATAGCAATTTCATCGCCTTCTTTCGCTTGACGTTCTAAAGTCCGGAAATCTTCATCAGGATTTCTTCGAGGTTTCAGCAGCCGATTTAACTCTTCTTCTTCCGCCTCCATCATTTCCATGCGTTCTTCGGGAGTCGCCTTGACCCATTTAGCCATTTGTTTGGCTGTCATAACCGGTGGCATTCCGAACATTTTATTGTAGTGTTCGATTCGAGCTTGTTTTTTTCGATAAACATCGACGCAAGCTAAACTGCAAAAGTGGAGAGGGCTAACAACATCCGCCGCCCAACGAATTTTCGTGGGACATTCTTGACATTGACCAAAAATCCAAGCGGTGGCAGACATATACCTATGTTAACAAACCGGTCAACTTAGTGTAGTATAAAAACACAAAAAAACAGCGACCGTTTGGTCGCTGTTTTTTTGTTTCTTAGGATATTTTGCATTGGATACTCTTCTTTGAAGCTCGAAGAGTCTCCATATATCCTAATGAACCTCTCTTTTGAAGAATCCGTCGAGGTAAATCGACACCGCGACCGTAGCCGTGAGACTCGTCGCCGTCGGGAAGTTGAGTTCGCAACGGAAGTTCTGTTGCGGAATCAGGTCAATCGGCTCAGCGAGGACGTAAATACCGCGCTGATCGGGACGACCGTTGTGAACGCCAACAACGTTCGTCGAACCCGCCGCAATACCGTCGAGACCAACACCCGCGGTAAGCATGAAGCTATTAACAACGAGATAATCCTTGGTACCGATGAAGAGCTTGAACCAAGAGTTGTTGAAAATCTGGTTCAGGTCGGCAACGGCAGCCCCGTACTGGTTGATCAGACGGATAGCGTGGATCTCGAAGTTCTTCGGATAAGGCAGCGATCCGCCCTGGTCCATATTCGTCTGAACCTGAGTCTTGCTCGTCGCGGTACCAGTGATGGTGCCACCGAGCGGAACCTGGAAATAGTTGAGTTGCGTGGTGCCCGAAGTGGCAACCGTGTTCTGGTCATATAGCGGCTGTTGAATCCGCTCGAGAAGACCGGGGATACGAGGCATAGGAAAATCTCCTTTTTTTGTCCCTTGATATTTTATTTGGACTACCAAGGGTTATTAACTACTTAAAATATCTTGTCCAAGAATACCCTAAGTTATATACTTTTCAGTATTGTTTTCAGTCAGAAATGAAGGGCTCGAACAGCGTAGCCGCACCGAGACCACCGTAGAATCCAGCCGAGTTCTTAGCTTGATCCGCGATCTGTTGATCACGAACATTAGCTTCCTCAGGAACGAATCCGCCGAAACCCGTTTCGCTCTCAAAAGAGCCAAGACGCTGGTTATTGACGATATCACCGAGAGGCTCGTAACCCGAGAGGCTGCGAGCAGCCATGAAAGGATTATCGCCAGCCGAGAGAATCGGATTCGGTCCAGCGCCTAAACCAGCCACGCCCTTGCGAACCGAGAATTCATCGTAGTAAGCTTGTCCGAGACCATCAAACTCTTTGGTCCAACCCGAGAGTCCAACAGCGGTACGCGCCTTACTAATGAGATTCATCACGGGCTCACGACCGAGTTCCCAAAGTCCGAGCGCGAACGCGCCGAGCGCAACCTTAGGAGCCATATCGGAAACCATTTTCTTGCCGGTTCTCTCACCGAGTTGCGAAAGAGCGACCGCTCCGAGCAGACCACCCGCAGCGGCAATACCCACCTGAGCGACCTTAGAAGTCCCGAGCGACTGACCGACGAGTGCCGCGCCTAATGCAAGAGCCGCGCCACCACCGATACCAACAACCGCTGCTTCTTTAGCAGTTGCAAGATTTAATACGGACTTAGCAGTCTGAACAACAGACGGATTACGACGACGAATAGATGCCATTTTTTCTTTCCTCCTTGGCTTTTTGTCTTCCCCTCTCTTATAAGGATTGACAATTAAAAGTTCTGGGTTGTGCCTTAATTTGTTCTTATCTGACGGATTGACTAAATAAAACATAATTCTGTCCTTAAAAATAAAAGCATAAAGTAGATAAACTCTACTTTATGCTCTGTAGATACAGTCACATAATGAAAGGCAACTTTTTATTTTTACTTCTCACCCAAGGAGTCTACTTTAAGTAGTATACTTGGATTTAATTGAAATATACTAACTCTAAACACACAAGTCAATATAATTCTTGAATATTTTTTCAAGTATCGAAAGCGTTGCCCAATCGTTTTCTCAAAAACTTCTCTTTTCTTTCCACGGAGATAATCACCCCATCTTGAACTTTAACCACGATCTCTTGAAAAGCCTTCTCTTTAATAAGACGGAGCAAAAATGCTTCGTCTTGACTTAATCCGACTGGCTGAATTGGGAATTTGGAGCCGCCACTAGTTGACATATTACCCAACAATGCCGCGATCCGTAAATGACATCTCGTCTCCATACATAATAATCATATCCTTGGCAGGGGAGAAACAAACAATGGGTTTGCTCTTAGCCTTAGGAAATTCTTCTCCCCTATCACCTGCTTCATGAATAAAAGGGATGTTTTTAGGAAACGCCCTCTCCGAATAAGAGGGAACAGTGTAAACAATATGCTTTAACCATCCGAAAAAAACTAAATGAGAGAGGTCTTGAGTGTCTACTTTCTTAAACTTGGGCGGCTCTACTCCATGAAAGTCGGCGTGGAGGTTTATTGCAGATTTAATATCTGGAGCATCAATTTTCTGCAAATTTTTAGCGGTTACAGTATCAGATGATACGATGATAACTAACTTGCCATCCCCACTAGCGCAAACTAGAGGTTTGGAGGAGCTTTTGAGTAATTTTTTGGCGTTCACTGACTTTTTATTAGGAGTTTCACAAACTAGTTGATTGAGGTATCCTACTAATAAAAGACTGGAGGGGATATCATTAACAGAGATAGATTTAATAATCTCCCCTCGTTTACCCTCATACTCCCTAGTAACGTCGTGTTGTGAGTTATTTTTCATCCTACCCTCTCCTGAGAAGAAGGCAAAGCAGTAACCCCAAAAAGACCCCCTTCAATATGTCAGTTGGCACATCAAATTGAAGTTTACTTTTGCACTGACAATCTTCACCCAGACCGTCTAGTCGGGACGATGCGGGAAAGCGCTGAGCCGGAGCCATGTGCAACCCTCTAGGTAGTTTAAAATCTTGCAGCATGATTCTATCTCCGTTTTAATCGTTTAAGTTGTGAAGTTAACTGCTTAACTTGATCCTTTTTAGCTTTGTTTTTATAGATTAAATATCCTACTAGGACTACAACTAGTAAACTAACAACCACAAATAAAATTGTGTTCACATTACCAAAATCGAAGGCTCCAAGACTCTTGGTCTTGCTAGTAGCCGGTGGAGCTAAATCTTTCTTAAAGTCCGAATCCGTAGATTTACGCAAGAAGCTAGAGACGCTGGAAACCGTCTCCTCAAGGGAGCTGTTCTTGCCGAAAAGAGGCTCAAAGATAGGATTGGTCATAATTCTCTCTATTTGCGGCGTGCTTTTTTAGCCTTAGTTTTGTGATGATACCACAACCCAGCGGCTACAGCAACGACGAGACCGGCGCACCACCACTTGTTAGACGGCGACGAATCTTCCCCTAATCCAACAGTTTTCTTCAAAGTATCTTTGAGTTGGACTCCAAGAGCAATCATCTTTTCTTGAGTGAGGTGACTCTTCTCATTCTTAGCCAACTCTGAGCCAATAGCTGCGATAGCGCGTCCAGCAGATTTGGCGAAGCCACCAGACTTCGGAATCATTGAATTAATTAGCCATCCGATATTGGATTCGATCTCCATCCTCTTAACATCCATATAGTTAAGATTACCCGCTTTGCGGCGACGAAGCATGGCCATTGCCATTTCATAGTAACGGAGCTTAATCTCCTTAGGAGTATTATCCGGAACAGAGACAACAGCTTTTTGGAGGTTATCTAAAAGATCTGTATCATTACTGGCGCTAGAAGCCTTATTGAAGAAGGTAGCCCATCCATCAGCGTCTCCAAAACCATCGAAAGCTGAGTGATCAGCGTCCCCTAAGGAGCCGCCAGCAGGAATAGCGTGGCGATTTTTAACTGCGAGTCGAGAAACTACGTAAGGATCTGCATCAGTTTCACCGAATCCAACGACTCCTGTTTTATCCGGCTGTAAACCTGCGGGGAGAACTGCGGAATTTTTCTGCGCCATCTTGCTCACGTCGTAGGGATCAAGATCCCCCATCGTGTAGTTGTATCCATAGCTATAGGAGCCTGATAAACCGGAAAGACCCGACTTAAGGTCTGGTTGTAGTCCAGCAGGAAGAACTTTAAAATTTCTTTGAGCCATCTTAGATACGAGAAAGGGATCGGCGTCACCCATCCCTACAACCCCAGTCTTATCTGGCTGAAGTCCCGCAGGAAGAACTTTAGAGTTTCTCTGCGCCATTTTGGCTACAAGGAGAGGGTCCGCGTCCCCAATACCAGAATATTCCTTTCGGGCATATTCACCAAAACCGCCTTTTACTGGGTCGCCATAATATGTCATATATTCTCCTTAGATACAGTGTTGTAATTATACGAAATTTACTTTCGGGACAAAAGTAATTTCCGCAATAAGAACCCTGCGATTATTAGAATAATAGCATTTCTCAAAGAGAAAAGCGATTGATAACCAGGAATAGTGAGATCTCCGAATCCATCCATGGAGAATACTTTCTTAGTTGCAAAGCTAGGAGCTTCCCATCCGACCCTAGCACCTGGAACCGAGCCATCAAGGGAGATCCATTTATCCTTAAGTTGAACTTGAAGATAGATGTGAGAATAATCCTCTTTGTTAGCGTAGTTGTTGCCAATGATAACGACTCGAACCGGATGCCCAATCGACTGAAGTAAAGACCCAGTCAGGATAACGAAATCGTCGCAATCCGCGCCTTTTTTATGATAGCTGAGTAATTCACGCGCGCGGTGAACATATTCAACATGATGGATATCCTTAGTATAACGAAGTCTTCGAGTCACAAAGTTATAGATAGCTGCGATTTCTCTTTCGTAATCTTTAGGTTTAAGATATTGAACGATTTTCTCAGCGACTCGTCGAATAACCCAATCTTTTTTGCCTTTGTTGATCAGCTCCTTAATAATCTCCACGGACTCAAAAGTCGCATGATTATCATCAGTCAAGTTAACAGATTGTTGTGTCACCGGTTCTTGCACAGTGGGGAGAAACTTATCTAGAAATCGAGCGATGCGAACATACTCCGCATCATAGTCGTCAACATTAACATTAAGGTCACCAATAAAACGAGGAATATGCATAAGTTTGCATTCATTTTAACAAAATAAAAAACCCGTGGGTAGTATTTTACCCACGGGTCTAAGAAAGATTAAATAAAAGAGTTTTTTAAGGTCGCTTACCCCCGCCGCCACCAAGACCTAGCCCCCCAAGATTGCTCATCAATTTGCTAACTAATTCTAAGCCTTGAATCTTAGAGAGAATATTAGTTACCCCAACTGAAACCTGCTCAAAAATCTTATTGGTACTAGTAACGGTATCCTTAAGATCCTTGGAGGCGTTGCTACTTACCAGTAAACCCTCACTATTCTTCTTGAGGGATTCATTAAGTTTATCGATTTGCCGACTTAGATTTTCAAAGTTATTTACGAGAAGTGTCTGCAACTCCTCAGAACTAAGACTTTTAGCATCCAAAGTGTCACCCATTATTGATTCTCCTGTGGCTTAACAGTAGCAGACGCGGATACTAGTTTCAAGAGTTGACTCGTTACTTTAAGTGTTTGAAAAATTGTATCATTAACTTGTTGCAAGTTCTGGGATTGTGTCAAGTAACAACATTGATTTTGGAGGTCGTCCCATAATCCACACCGTTCTTGAACACAGGGAGCCATCTGCAGACCTGCTCCTGTAGGAGCGAGATTAGCAGTAGTAGAAATCCCTGGAGAGGAATTCGGGAGTACTCCAATAATTGGACATATCTTAGCGGGCTTAGAAACGGGGTTGGCTATCACTCGCCACCCCCTTGCTCTTCTACCTTTGCTTGGAGCAAATCTGGATTTTTCGCGACTTCTTCTCGCATAAGATTGAGCATCGTGTTGAGCCATTCGCGATTAGGCTCCCGAGTAAAGAATTCGACGTATTCTGGGCTGTGCATATCAATCAGAAGTTTTAACTCCTCAATAAGAGTTTTGCTATCGTTCTGCTTCAATAAATAATTAGTGATTAAAGGACTAAGGGTTTCGAAAGCGAAAGAAGCTCCGACTTCCGGTTTTTCTCCTGAATCAATAGCTTCCTTAAGATAATCGAATAGATCGGAAACCCTAGCCACCTCTTCCTGCAGAACTTCCATAGGAGGAAGCATACTCATAATGTCTTGCGGATTTTCTGTTTCGACACTTTGAGTGTCGTCTTCTTCAACGGAAGCAGCAGGTGTAGTTGCGGAATTGGTTTCTGGGCGCGGGGGAGTAACGGGCTTAGCTTCTTGAACCGGAGCAGCTTGGGGGGTAGGAGTGGCTTGAGAGGTTTGCTGCTGTGCTTGTTGTGGTTGCGGTTCTTGTGCCTTGGGTCGCGACGGATTAACAACGCGCCCTTGTGCCGGAAGTGGGGGAGCTGACGCTGGATCTCCCTTAATAATCTTTTCGAGAATTGGTCCTAAACTATCGACTCCCTTATTAAGGACTCGGTTGAATATATTCTTAAGTGAGGAATCATTAGATTCTACTACCACCCCCTCATCCTCCAAGTTAAGTTCTTTAATCATCATAAGCTGAGTTCGGCGCTTCATAAATTCGGCAACCGCTTCTTCGATAGAATTTTTATCGGAATTACGTTTGTCCCCATCCATCTCATTTTTAATTTTTGCCATCTGGAGTTCGGTGGCGTGTCGAATCTTATCGAGTTCGATCTGGGACATAAGTTGATAATGTTTCAACTCATTCTCGCTATTAAGCTTGGCGACCTCTAGACTTACATTAAGTTGTTGCTCTTTAGAATTAACTCGACTAGAGTAGGCTTGTTCTAAAAGTTTTTGCTCGGTTAGAATCTTTTGAGATTCTATCGACCGCATTCTTTCTGCGATTTCAATATCCTTGATTCTAGCCTCCTCTCGCCACTTCTCTTGTTGCCGACGCGACTCTTCTTCTCGGAGACGCATTTCTGAGCGCCAATGCTCCTCCTCCTGGCGCATTTTCTGTCGAAATTCTTCCTCTTTTCGGCGAGAATCTTCGCGAAGGGTCTCCTCTCGAAGCCGAGATTCTTCTCTGATTCGATCCTGCTCTAATCGAAGACGGGTCTCAATCTCATTTTCCTTAGTTAAACGTTTCTCGGTCGATTCCTGAAGTTTGGTGATCATTTCCTGGAATCTGATCTCCATCTTTTGACGCTCTTGACGCTCTTTCTCTAAGATTTCATCTTTAGATTTGTCACCACTTCTAGTTAAGTCTTTAATGCCCTCGAACAGAGTAAGCATTCTCTGATTCATAGCGTCGAATTGAGAGGCTAAAACATTATCCTTAGAAGAATTTCGCTCCAAAAAGGTGGTAGCAAGAGGGAGCATGGCCTTAAGAAGTTCGGGATTGATCAAACCACCACCAGAAGAATCTTTTCTAGCGGACTGTTGGTTAATATTGCTAAGCAGATTAGAAATCTGCTGAAATTTAGAGTCGAGCTTCGATTCTAAATCCTTTTTTACCCTTTCAATCTCATCCTGATTATTTCTCTGGGGAGCCCAACCCCCTGGGAATTGACCCCCTGAACTTCCAAAATTTCCATTTGCCCAAGGGGGGCCCCCTCCCGGAGGAGTTACTGGCTGAAGGGGAGAGCGCCAACTAGATCTTACGGGGTCTTCGAGAAGATCGTCCCCATCATCATCTGAATCATCAGATTCTAACTCTTCTTCCTCTTCCTTTTTACGATTAAGGGTGGAATTTAACTTGTTGTTAAAGGAAACTTTGGGCTCGCTATCCTGAGGATCGGGGATTTTAGGCAGACCGGCAATTTCAAATGTTTTAGCCTTAACGTATTTACCATTAGCGTCAACAACCTTAAGGCTATACTTACCTCCTCCATATTTGTCAGCGACTTTCTCAACAACATCCGGAATAGTAATAGGAAGATAGAAGGTTTCCAAGTAACCACTAATTTTAACGCCTTTGATGACCTGGGGCTCTAAGCGGTAAACCGATAACTTAATATCGGTCCCCTCATCGGTTGCCATTTGCTCCCACAGGGCATCATATTGTTTGGAATTGGTGGGGTCTTCCTTAATATTTGTCACAGGGTCAAATGCCATTTTTGTGTCCTTTGAAGAAAAATTACTCTCAGGGAGAGTTTTAGTTAGGGTTTTTGAAACAGAGACTTTAGGGGTAAGGTCGATATCCTCATTTAAAATTTCCGCGATGTCTTCTTTGGAAGAAGACATTGAAATTTTTGGGGAATCCTTAACGTCTCTAAAAGACTCATCGGAAACGTCTTCGAGATTAGACTCAAAAAAACTGTCGTGAATAATAGATTCACTGTTATTGGGTGTCGGTTCACTCATCTATTTAATGCCTAGTGCCTCAATAATTGTTTGAGGTGGAGTTGGTGGGGGGAGATTATCAGGAAGAGGTGGAGAAGCCGAAGGCGGAGCCGAAGGCGGAGCCGAAGGCGGAGCCGAAGGCGGAGCCTTCGGTTCCACTGAGGTAATTACAGA
>Ga0315284_10011603_pt1 | contig 12564 bp, 6 predicted proteins | sample YL17G09_16_MG_FD_203696 | JGI IMG/M metagenome (GOLD analysis project Ga0315284, IMG submission 203696) | Sediment microbial communities from Yellowstone Lake, YNP, Wyoming, USA - YL17G09_16 | ecosystem: Environmental > Aquatic > Freshwater > Lake > Sediment | place: USA: Wyoming | collected... | reverse complement strand
GAGGTCACAGCCCGCATGCGCGAGACCATGGACGTGGACACCGTCTTGCAGACCGCCATCCGTGAGATCGGAGACGCACTGGGCATCGCCGAGGTCGAGGTGCGCATGGGAGGTGAGGAGCGATGGAATGAGGAATGAGGAATGAGGAATGAGGAATGAGGAATGAGGAATGAAGAATGAGGAATGAGGAATGAAGAATGAGGAATGAGGAGGAGCGGGTGAGTACACCGATAAATTCAGAAGCGGGTGAGTACACAGCGGGTGAGTACACAGCGGGTGAGTACACCCGGAGCGAAGGGAGGAATCTCCTGGAAGATGTGCGCTCGTGGCAGCAACAACTGCTTCGAGGACTATTGCGGGCCCTCATCATCCTGGGGCTCCTGGCGCTGGCAGGGGCGGCTTACGACGCAATTGCGACCCAGAAAATCTGGGAGATTCCAATCTTTGCCTTTGCCTATGCCACCCTCTTGCTGATCACATTCTGGAGGCGCATCCCCTATGCCATACAGGCCGGAACGCTCCTGACCTTGCTCTACGCCTTGGGGGTATTTAACCTGCTCGTGTATGCCCAGAACGGCGACGGATTTATCTTCCTGTTGACCGTCCCCTTCATGGCGGCCGTCTTCTTCGGTTGGCGAAGAGCGCGCTTTGCGCTGGGCCTCACCGCCCTCACCCTGGCAGTCTTCACCTGGGTTTTCGTGACCGGTCGCCTCGTCATCCCTGTGGAAGAGCAGGTAGTGGCCGCCTCATTTGGCTCGTGGGCAAGTAAGATCGTCGTCTTCGTCATGCTGGCCCTCATGCTGGCGCTCTCGCAGGATTACCTCTTCCGCCGTCTTGTCACTGCCCTGAGCACCAGCCACGAGCTGACCCGCGAAGTAGAAGGACACCGGCTGACGTTGGAGAGACAGGTAGCAGAGCGAACCGCGGACCTGGCGCGCCGCGCCCGCTACCTGCAGGCCACATCCGAGGTAGCCCGAGAGGCGGCGGCGGTGCTGAATCTGGAGCAGCTCCTGTCTCAGGTAGTCAACCTCGTCAGCGAACGGTTTGGTTTCTATCACACCGGCATGTTCCTGGTAGACGCCAGCCGCGAGTGGGCCGAGTTGCAGGCGGCATCCAGCGAGGGCGGGCGACGGATGCTGGCACGCGGGCACCGCTTGCGCGTGGGAATCGAGGGCATCGTGGGCTACGTGACCGGCCGGGGGGAACCTCGCATTGCGCTGGACGTGGGGGAGGACGCGGTGCACTTTGACAACCCAGACCTACCCGAAACACGCTCCGAGATGGCACTGCCGCTCAAGGCACGCGGTGACACCATCGGCGCACTGGACGTCCAAAGCGAGGAAGCGGGAGCATTCAGTGCCGAAGACGTGGCGGTACTGCAGACGTTGGCCGACCAGGTGGCCATCGCCATCAGCAACTTGCGGCTGTTCGAGCAGGCGCAAGGTGCCCTGAAGGCGGAGCGACGAGCCTACGGCGAGTTGAGCCGCCAGGCGTGGGCCGAACTGCTGCGTACCCGCCTGGAATGGGGGTACCGCTACGACCATCAGGCAATCGCTCCAGCACAGGGAGACTGGCAACCTGAGATGATCAAGGCTGCGCAGTCGGGTGTACCCACAATCCCCAATCCGCAACCCCGTGTACCACCTTCCCGAAAGCTGGGAGCTTTCGGGAAGGTCCCGCAATCCGCCCAACCCGCGCCAGCGCTGGCCATGCCGATCAAGGTACGCGAACAAGTCATCGGTGTGCTAAACTTTCGCAAGCACGAGGGGGATGGACCGTGGGCAACGGCGGAGGTCACCTTACTGGAGACACTGGTCGAGCAACTGGGTACAGCACTGGAAAGCGCACGCCTGTACCAGGACACGCAGCGTCGCGCCATGCGCGAGCGGTTGACTGGCGAGATTACGTCTCGTATGCGCTCGACACTGGACCTGGAGACCATACTCCAGACCGCCACGGACGAGATATACCAGGCGCTGGGACTGGACAGAGTCACCGTGCGCCTGACGACGGCGGAATGAGGAATGCGGAATGGGGAATGGGGAATGCGGAATATGCGTAAGCCGGCGAGTACGCCGGGCGGAATCACGCAATAGGCGGTAGAAGATGGGCAATGATGAACTGAATCCGGAATCAGAACTGAGAAGACGGCTGTTGAGCAGATTGATCGTGGGTCAGACGGTAGCCGTTTCGGCGCTGGCGGTCATGGTGACGCTGGGTGGATTGCTGTTGCCCGGCTCTGGCGTACTGAGCGTGGTTCCGCTGGCCATCATCGCGGCGATTGTGGGCTTGATATCTTATGCGCTGCTGCGCCGAGGCCACGTACGTGCGAGCACTTATTTCTTTCTGCTCGGCACCGCGGCGGCCATCACCTCCCTCGTAACCATCCGCGGCTACCACGACGCCTCGGCCATCTACTACCTGTGGCCGATCGTGGCAGCGGCCATCCTCCTGGACGTGCGGGGCGGCATCCTGGTGGCGATGATCTGTGCCACCCTGTACGTCACCCTGGTTGTCCTCCAGTCCTCAGGTAGCCTGACCCCTCTGATCCCCTACGACCCACAGAGAGAGGGGTTCCTGACGGTCGGTTCCAGGCTGCTCATGTTCTTGCTGTTGGCGTTCCTGGGTATGCTGTCCAGCCAGAACCTGCGCCGCCTGGTGCAGCAGGTGGCTCAGGCGCTGCAAAGACTGCGAGAGCTGAATGAGACTCTGGAACAGCGGGTGGCCGAGCGCACGCGCGACCTGGAACGCCGCACACGAACCCTGGAGGCGACCGCCACGGTGGCCCGCGAGGCGACGGCGCTGTTGGGCGACCCGCAACAGTTGCTGACGCAGGTGGTAAACCTGATCAGCGGCCAGTTTGGTTTCTACCACACCGGCATCTTCTTGCTGGATGCTGCCGGTGAGTGGGCGACCTTGCAGGCAGCCTCTAGCGAGGGCGGGCTTGGCCTGCTGGCGCGCGGGCACCGCTTGCGGGTAGGAGAAGAGGGCATCGTGGGCTACGTCACCGGCCGCGGCGAGCCCCGCATCGCCCTCGACGTAGGAAAAGAGGCGGTCTTTTTCGACAACCCCGATCTGCCCGACACACGCTCCGAGATGGCCTTGCCGTTGCGGGCGCGCGGCAAGATCCTCGGTGCATTGGACGTACAAAGCCTGGAAGCGGCAGCGTTCAGCAACGAGGACGTGGCCGTTCTGCAGACGCTGGCCGACCAGGTGGCCATGGCGATCAACAGCGCGCGGCTCTTCCAGCAAGTACAGCAGAGCCTGGAGGCGGAGCGGCGCGCCTACAGCGAGTTGAGCCGTGAAGCATGGAGAGAGTTAGTGCGTACTCAGTCCGACCTGGGCTTCGTGCGGGACGAGGAGGGGACAAGGCGGGTGAGTACACCCGCAAGACAAGGGGACGGGGAGACCACGGAACAAGATGATGTCGGGCCCGGTGTACTCACCGTCGCCATGCCGATCAAGGTGCGCGGCCAGGTCATCGGCGTGATTGACGCACACAAGGCCCTCACCCCCGGCCCCTCTCCCAAGGTTGGGAGAGGGGGGGAGACCAGGAGCGGAGGAGCGGAGGAGCGGGGGTGGACGGCGGAACAAACTACACTGCTAGAGGCGCTGGCCGACCAACTGGGCGCAGCACTGGAAAGTGCCCGCCTGTATCGGGACGCCCAGCGCCTGGCCACCCGCGAGCGACTGACGCGCGAGATCACGGACAAAATGCGCCGTGATAGGAGCGTAGAGGGTATCGTACAGACAGCGGTGGATGAACTTTTCAACGTGCTGGGAGTGTCCCGTACCTTCGTACGGTTGGGAAGCACCCCCCCCTCCCCCCCTCCCCCCCCTCATGAGGGGGGGAAAGAGGGGGGAAGCGGGGAGGATGCGCGCGCAACGGAGTACCCACCGGCGATAGCGCGCAACGCAAAATAAGAAGGGGACGCGTTAGCCATGACCACCACGATTGCCGTCAGTAACCAAAAAGGGGGAGTGGCCAAGACCACCACCTGTCTGTCGTTGGGAGCCTGTCTGGCCGAACAGAAACAGAACGTGCTACTGATTGATCTCGACCCGCAGGCCAATCTCACCATCTCGCTGGGGCTGAAACCTGAGAACATGCACCGCGCAGTGGACGAAGCCCTGCTGGGCAACGCTTCGCTGGTCAGTGTCAGCCGTGAGAGCCCGGTATTCGGCCTGGACATCGTGCCCGCCAACCGCATGTTGATCGTGCTGGACAAAGTCCTGTACGGACGGCCGGGCTACCAGTTCCATTTGAAGAAGGGGCTAGACGGCATGGGGGAAGACTTTTACGACTTCGTCCTGATTGACTGCCCGCCCTCCTTTGGTACCCTGACCCTCAACGCCCTGACAGCGGCCGACCTGCTCATCATTCCGGTCCAGTGCGATTACTACGCGGCTTACTCGCTCCGCCACTACATCAAACTGGTCCAACAGGTACGAGAGAACGCGAATCCCTGGCTGACCTACCGTGTGCTCGTGACCATGTACGACCGGCGCAACAAGATCTGCCGGGTGATCCTTGAACAGATGCGGCGAGGGCTGGAGCAGGTCCTTTTCACCGCCATCATCGAGGTGGATACCAAGTTGCGGGAGAGCCCCGCATTCGGCCAACCGATCACCCAATATGCACCTACGACCCGGGCGACTCAGCAGTACCGCGCCCTGGCCGAGGAGTTGATGAACCATGACAGACACAGATCTTGAAAGCCGGCTGGAAGGCCTATTTTCTGACAGCGGGCCAGAGGCAGAGGCAGAGGGGGCCGGGGCACCGGGTACGGGTACAGCGGGGGCCCAAGCGCGGCTGGAAAAGGCCATCGCCGATCTCCTGGCGGGCGCACCAGAGGCGGAGGGAGAGGGGGAGAGGGGGAGAGGGGGAGAGGGGGAGACAAGGAGCGGGGGAGCGGTGGCGGCCACGCTACTTGGCCTGGAAACCACCCCGGATGTACCCATCCCCCCCGCAGCGGGCGTGCTCACCCGCGACGTAAGGCCGGGGGAGCCGCGCCTCAGCACGCGCAGCATGGTGCTGCATAATGCTACGACGATCGGAGGGGTGCTTCTTTTCCTCCTTCTGACCGGCCTCATCCTGCGGGACCCGCTGGCCTGGTCGGGATTACGCACGTTGTACCTGGCCGGCTATGGGGCAGGGGTGCTGGTCACGCTGATCCAGTGGCTATTCAGTTTCTCCCTCAGCCGAACGATCTGGGAAGCGGGGAAGAAAAATGCCGCAGCAGCCCACCTTGAGACACTTCTCAAAGAACGAGCCGATGAACTGGCGACCGCCAACGCCCTGCTACAAAAGAGCACGCTTCAACTGCGCACGGCTGTCCAGATCTGCCAGGCGACTGCCGCCGTGCTCGATCCGCATGAACTGATGCAGCAGGCAGTGAGCCTGATGCGGGAGCGGTTTGACCTGTACTATGTGGGGTTGTTCTTGATTGATCCATCCGGCCAATGGGCGACGCTACGGGCAGGCAGCGGTGAGGCGGGCGAGCGCATGCTGGCGCAAGGCACCAGAATCGAGGTAGGTAGCGCATCAGCCCTGGGCTGGAGCATGGCCAGTGCCCAAGCGCGTGTTGCCTCGGGGCTGGATATCACCTCACGCCAAAGCCTGGTCGAAGCAAGTCCGCTGTTGGCGGAGACCCGTTCAAAAGTAGCCCTGCCGCTCAGGTCCCGCGGCCGGGTGATCGGCGCCCTGGACGTGCACAGCACCGACCTGGAGGCTTTCTCCGAGGAAGACATCGCGGTGCACCAGGCAGTGGCTGACCAGATCGCCGTGGCCCTGGACAACGCCGAGACGTTTGCACAGGTCCAGGCGAAATTGGACGCGTTGGAGGCCAGCCAAAAGCGTGCCGTGCGGGAGCGGTGGCTGGATGCTCTGGCTACACAGGCTGGCTCCAGTTACGAACGTACCCGCCCAGGCCTGACGCCCCTCGACGACGCCACAACCTGTGGGGCATCCAATATACTCAGTCAGGCCGTCGAACAGGCGCAGGTGCGGGGAGAGGTAGTCGCGCGGTCAGGGGCCGGTGAGTACGCCGGTGAGGGGAATGCGGAATGCGGAATGCGGAATGCGGAATGCGGAGGGCAGGCTGTGCTGGTGGCACCCATCAGGCTGCGCGGGGAGATCATGGGCGCGCTGGGTCTACACGAGCCGGAAGGCAAGCACTGGTGGACAGACGACGAAATCGCTCTCGTCGAAGCGGTGGCCGACCAAATGGCCCTGGCGATCGAGAACGCTCGTCTGCTGGCAGACACCCGGCAACGCGCAGAACGGGAGCGGCTGATCGCCGATATCTCGGCTCAAGTGCGAGCCTCGACCGACGTGAACACGATCCTGCGCACGGCGATCCGGGAACTGGGGCGAGCACTGCGCGCCTCGGATGGGCTGGTTCGACTGGGAGTCGGTGGCGGTGAAGAACCGAGTGAGGACAAGGGGGTTGAGGAATGCGGAATGCGGTAATGCGGAACCTTCCCGAAAGGTGCCCCACCGAAACTTTCGGGAAGGTAATGTGGAATGCGGGAAGGAGTAGTTCGGTGCGACGCCGGATGATCGTGGGGCTGGGCCTGGTCGCCCTGCTGATCCTGTTGGCCATCCTCGTGATGTTCTGGCAACTGAACACACTCAGGAAGGCCACCCAGGAGGCGAGGGAACAGAACGACCGGCTTGCCCTGGCCCTGGACATTGCCTACCAGGAGACCCACATGCTGGCGGTCGTCCAGGAGAAGGCGGCCGAGCGTATCCCCGCCATCTTCATCAAGGAGGTGGGGGCGACCATGCGGGCGCTGGAGGCCAGGCGAGATGAACTCGGCCATCAACTGCCGCTCCTGCCAGTGGGTGATCCAATGCGCGACTGCATTGAGAGAGCGAGCGGGAGCCTGCAGGATACGGTCAACCTGGCTGCAGGGACGATCCGGGACGCGGAGGACGAAAACTGGCCAGCGGTTGACGGTGGCGCAGCGGCGCTCCTGGAGCAGCACAACGACGTGGGGTGGCGCTTGTACCAACTGGTCACTCTGACGCACGACCGGCGCAGGAGAGCCGAAGCGCGGGCCAACGAGGCCATGACGAGGATGGTCCTGGTTTCTGCGCCCCTGGTGATGGTTGCACTGGTCATCGCGGCAACCGTGGTCTTCGTCGCTGTGCGCGGCATCACCGTGGGTGTAGAGCAACTGAGCCGCTCGGCGCAACGGCTGGCGGAAGGCCATTTTGAGGAACGCGTCCCGGTAGTCGGAAAAGATGAGTTGGGCCGGCTGGCTCACTCGTTCAATCGTATGGCCGAGGAACTGCAGCGCCTGTATAGCGGACTGGAGCAACAGGTAGCGGCACGGACGGCAGACCTGGAACGGCGTAGTACGCAGTTGGAGACCGCAGCGCAGGTCGCGCGCGAGGCGGCAGCGATCCAGGACGTGGGCCGGCTGCTGGACACGACCGTGCACCACATCTCAGAACGGTTTGGCTTCTATCACGCTGGCCTGTTCCTGGTAGATGAGGCGGGAGAATCGGCGGTGCTGCAGGTGGCTTCGTCGGAGGGCGGGCGACAGATGCTGGCGCGCGGGCACAAACTAAAGGTCGGCGAAGAGGGCATCGTGGGGTACGTGGCAGCCACAGGAGACGCGCGCATCGCGCTCGACGTGGAAGCCGATGCGGTGTTTCTGAACAACCCCGACCTGCCCGGTACCCGCTCGGAGGTTGCGTTGCCACTCAAAGTCCGAGGGCAGGTGATCGGAGTGCTCGACATCCAATCCACCCAAGAGTCTGCCTTTTCTGAGGAGAACGTGGCGATCTTTCAGACGATGGCGGACCAGGTGGCGTTGGCGATTGCGAATGCGCGCCTGCTGGAGGAGAGCCAGAGTGCACTGCGGGAGTTGGAGACGCTGTACGGACGGCGGGTACGCGAGATTTGGCAGGAGCGAGCAGCCCGCCAGCCGGCTGCCTATCGTTACACCGGTGTGGGAGTGGAGGCAGTAGCCCCCTCGTTCGCACTGGAGAGCGGGGGAGCGGGGGAGACAAGGAGCAGGGGAGAGAGGGAGAGGGGGAGAGGGGGAGAGGAGGCGGCCAGCGCAGGGCCGGCGGCCAGCGCAGGGCAGGCTAGGCTGGTGGCGCCCATCCGCCTGCGCGAACAGACGATCGGCTCTATCGTCTTACAGCGGGATGCTGACCAGAACCCGTGGTCAGCGGAGGAGGTCTCGCTGGTAGAGGAACTGAGCACTCAGATCGCGCTGGCCCTGGAGAACGCACATTTGCTGGAGGAGACACAGCGACGGGCAGAGCAGGAGCAGATGCTTGGTCAGATGACGGCCCGCTTCACCCGCTCTCTCGACATGGACACCCTGCTGCAGACCGCCGTGCGTGAACTGGGCCAATTGCTGCAGATAGACGAGGTATCGGTCCACATCGGACCTCCGCCAGAGCAGGTGCGGAATGCGGAATGAGGATTGGGGAACCTTCCCGAAAGTTTCGGTGGGGCACCTTTCGGGAAGGTAAGGCGGAATGCGGATTGAGGATTGGGGAACCTTCCCGAAAGTTTCGGTGGGGCACCTTTCGGGAAGGTAGGGCGGAATGCGGATTGAGGATTGGGGAACCTTCCCGAAAGTTTCGGTGGGGCACCTTTCGGGAAGGTAAGGCGGAATGCGGGAAAGTGAGAAAAGATGACGGCATCTGTGAGTACGGATAGCGCTGAACGAGAGACCGCCGCGACTGAGCCACGTACTCTCTACGCGTGGCGTGAGCAATTGCTGGAAGCACTACTGCGTGGCATGCTGATCGTGGGGCTGTTTGCACTGGTGGGTGGCGGGATCATGCCCGCTATTCAACTCAAACGCCCAGACTTGCTGATCGTGTACCTGGTGGCTTATGCGTCCATGGTCATGGTCACTTTCGTGCGGCGATTGGGCTTCGTACTGCGAGCGGGGGTATTGCTTCTCCTCATGTACGCTCTGGGGGCACTCGACTTTTCGGTGGCCGGGCTGAGCGGCGATGGCCGCATCTTCCTGTTCACCTTCGTCATCGTGACGGCCATCCTCTTTAGCCTGCGCTACGGCATCGCTGTATTGGCGCTCAGCCTGCTGACCATGGCGGTGGCTGCCTGGCTCCTGGTCAGCGGGCGGTGGGAGATTCCCATCGAGGTCCAGGCCAATTCCACCAGCAGCGTGGATTGGGTGAGCGGGAGCATCGTCTTCCTGCTGTTGAGTGCAGGCGTGGTCATCTCCATCACCTATCTGATCCGCAGCCTGGCTCGCAGCGTCAAGACCTCGCAGGATGCAGTTCAAGAGCTGCAAAGCCAACGGGAGAACCTGGAGCAACTGGTGAGACAACGCACCCAGGACCTGGAATACCGCACGGTGCAGCTTCAGGCGGCGGCCGAGGTGGCCCGCGACGCGACCACCGCGCGCGAGTTGGGCGACCTGCTGAACCGGGCGGTCAATCTGATTCGGGATCGCTTTGGGTTCTATCACGCCGGCATCTTCCTGGTGGATGAACTGGGTGAGTACGCCGTGCTGCGGGCGGCCACCGGAGAGGCAGGACGCCAGATGGTCGAGCAGGGTCACGCCCTGAAGGTAGGTGAAGCCAGCATCGTGGGAGACGTGACGGCCACAGGCCAGCCTCGGATCGCACTGGACGTGGCGCCCCCCCTCTTTCCCCCCCCCAGCCCCCCCCCATCCCCCCCCGCATGCGGGGGGGGCGGGGGGAGGCTACCGGAAACGCGCTCCGAGATGGCACTGCCGCTCCGATCAGGCGGTCAGGTCATTGGGGCTTTGGACGTACAGAGCCGGGAAGTGGCGGCCTTTGGCGAGAGAGACGAGGCGGTGTTACAGACGATGGCCGACCAGTTGGCGGTGGCCATTGAAAACGTGCGCCTGATCCACGAGATGCAGCAGACCATGCACGAGCTCGAGATGGCCTACGGACGGCACACCCAGGAGTCGTGGCAGGCGGTGGCCCAGGGGCCCAGGCCGCTGCGGGGGTATCGGTACCGGCGGTTGGGCGTTGAGCCAGTCTTCGAGCAGCCTCCGGAAGCCGCTCAGGCCTGGTTGGAGGGCCGTCCGGTGGTCACCAGCACTCCCTGCGGAGGAACCTTCCCGAAAGGTGGGGCCCCCACTGAAACTTTCGGGAAGGTGGGAATGGGGAGTGGCGGGAGCGCCGCGGTGGTGCCCATCAAATTCAGAGATCAGGTGATCGGCGTACTGGGGATGCGCAGCGCGGGTGAGGCCATCTCGGCGGAGGCCGTCTCGGCAGCAGAGGAAGTAGCCAACCGGTTGGCACTGGCACTGGAGAATGCCCGGCTGTTCGAAGAGGCCCGCCAACACGCCGAGGAACTGACGGCGCTGAACGAACTGGCGCAGGCCTTGACCACCCGACTCAGTGTGGAGGAAGTGCTGGAAGAGGTCTACAAGGGGGCCTCCCGCCTGTTGGACACCAGGAATTTCTACGTAGCGCTCTACGATCCGGACGCAGACGAGATCACGTTTGCCTTAGACGTCACCGAGGGGGAAGTACGCACACCACATACCAGCCGGCGGGCTGGCCAGGGACTCACCGAGTACGTCATCCGCAGCCAGCGCCCGCTGCTCATCCAGGAGCACGTGGTCGAGCGTCTGAAAGAGATAGGAATTGAGATGATCGGGCGGCCTTCCCTCTCCTGGCTGGGAGTACCCCTGATCGTCGGCGAGCGTGTGTTGGGGGTGATGGCCGTTCAGAGTTACACGACTCCCCGTACATACGACGAACACGATCGAGATCTGATGACGGCCATCGCCAGCCAGGCGGCCATCACCCTACAGAACGCTCACCTGTTCGAAGAGGCGCAGCGGCGGGCGACCCAGTTGGCCACCGCGGCTGAGGTAGCACGGGATGCGACTGCCATCCTGGAAGTGGACCAATTGCTGGACCAGACGGTGCACCTCATCTCCAAGCAGTTTGGCTTCTACCACGCCGGGGTCTTTCTCCTGGATGAGCAGGGGGAATATGCTGCCCTGCGCGCGGCATCCTCCGAAGGCGGACAACGGATGCTGGCGCGGGGTCACAGGCTGCGGGCGGGTGAGACGGGCATCGTCGGTCACGTAGCGGGGACGGGGGAGCCTCGCATCGCCAGTAACGTCGGCAGCGATGCAGTGTTCTTCAATAACCCCGACCTTCCCGATACGCGCTCAGAGATGGCATTGCCGCTGCAAGTGCGCGGGCGGGTGATCGGGGTATTGGACGTGCAGTCTGCGCAGGAATCCGCCTTCCCCCCGGACAGCGTGGCGGTGCTGCAGACGCTGGGCGACCAGTTGGCCACTGCCATCACGAATGCGCACCTGTTCCAGGAAGTGCGGGCCGACGTGAAGCGCCGTGCCTTCATCAACGAAGTACTTCAGGCGGCGACCTCATCCCTGGATCCCTATGAACTCTTGGGGCGGGCCGGAGAGGCCATCTCCCGCCAATTGGAGATGCCATGCATGATCCTGGAGTGGGATTCCGAGGATGAGACTTTGCAGACGGTGACAGTCCACGATGGGCTGGGGGCCAACGTGACACCTGCCGAGCCTCTCACGGTCACGGCCGAGATGTACCCGGCCATGTTCAAGGCCATTCACTCTCGACAACTGCAGACCCTGTTCGAGGTGCCGACGCAGGTGTGGGACGCCCCCGGGACGGGGGCTGCGAGCCTCGTTGAGTTGGTGAGGGAACTCAATCTGGTAGATGCAGCCCATATTCCCCTGATATCGCGCGATCAGGTGTTGGGCCTCTTGGCGCTGGGCAGGCAGCAAGGGCATCCGCCGCTAGACGAGGGGGAACTTGGCTTCATCGGGATCATCGCTGCCAACCTGAGTGTGGCCATGGAGAACGCTCGCCTGTACCAGGAGGCAGTACGACGCGCCCGCCGTGAGCGGCTGGCTCGCGAGATTACGGCCAAGATCGTCGGCTCGACCGACCTGGATACGATCCTGAAGACGACGACTCAGGAGCTGGGCCAAGCGATGGGAGCTTCCTATGCGCTCGTCCGGCTGGGCACAGCGTCCCCTACCCCCCCCAGCCCCCCCCCATGGGGGGGGGAGCAGGGAGCAGGGAGTTAGGAGGCAGGTATGGCGGAATGCGGATTGCGGATTGCGGATTGCCACCTTCCCGAAAGCTGGGAGCTTTCGGGAAGGTTCATGCGGAATGCCACCTTCCCGAAGGCTGGGAGCTTTCGGGAAGGTTCATGCGGAATGCCACCTTCCCGAAAGCTGGGAGCTTTCGGGAAGGTTCATGCGGAATGCCACCTTCCCGAAGGCTGGGAGCTTTCGGGAAGGTTCATGCGGAATGCGTGATTGCGTCCGTGAGTACACGGGGTTGCGAATCTGCGTTGGAGGTTGTGGGATGAAGCGCTTGATGGTCTTCGTTTGCGTGGGGCTGGGGGTGGGGCAGTGAGTACAGCGGGGGGAGCGCCGGCGGCACAAGCGGTGCTGGCAGGGGAGCGAGGGAGCAGGGGAGTAGAGGAGAGACTTAAATTCATCTCCGAGGTTGCCCGCGCTGCCTCCTCCATCATGGATCTCGACGAACTGCTGAACACCTCAGCAGATCTTGTCCGC
>Ga0315284_10011602_pt1 | contig 12565 bp, 19 predicted proteins | sample YL17G09_16_MG_FD_203696 | JGI IMG/M metagenome (GOLD analysis project Ga0315284, IMG submission 203696) | Sediment microbial communities from Yellowstone Lake, YNP, Wyoming, USA - YL17G09_16 | ecosystem: Environmental > Aquatic > Freshwater > Lake > Sediment | place: USA: Wyoming | collected... | reverse complement strand
GGGATCGAGGACGGGGCACTATTTGATCACACACATTCATACATTCACCACCCCTTGGGCTTTGGATCCATAGGGCTCAACTTTATCGCCAGATCAACAGCTGAGACCTGCACTTCTGTAGATTTTCCATCGGAGTCTGGATTCTGAAAAATGAATTTAATTTTGTCTGATCTCCAGAGGAAAACCACCCTTATGGGATCTCCTAACCCGCCGCCCTTCCAAGCACCTTGTGAAGTCATGCATCTACCAGGTCCAGCCACGGTCCGTTAGTTCCCTCATTGCTCACGACCTGGACACGGACCGCTTTTTTGCAGCTGCCATCCGCAAAGCAGGCCCGCTGCAGCAGGTCCTCACATTTTCGGACAATTGCATCAGCTGAGGACCGGTACTTCACAAAGGTTTTCCCGTCCGGCAAACTGAGGCCATGAATTTTCGCCGTTTTGAAGGTCTGGCTCTTTCTCGTACGGTCCACCAGGAGAATAGCAGTTATTGCAAAGATTTCTCCCCCTTGAAGTTTGAGGTATTCATCCGGGATCGCCTGACTCATTGAGACAGAACCATCAATCGTTTTCACTTCGGTCATTGACATGACCCCCGGGCTCCGGAAATTATCCGGGCAAAAACCGCTTTAACGGTCATCTGTTTGGGGTTCCGCTGGGACTCCAGCCATGTTCGATCTTCGATACTGACAGATACCGAGGTATCCGTCCGGGTATTTTGTTTTTGCATTTACTTCACCACGTTGATTTTACAGGACCCGGGTGTCGTGAGCACGAGCTCCTTGACGCCCCGGTCGTATTCGAAAACCTTGAGGTATCCGAGCGGGTCGATCTCGACTTCAAACTTGAATGTCTCTTCCCGCTTGATGTCGCGGACCAGGTTGTCAGTGGTCCGGATTATGGCCAACATAATGTCACCTGGCCCGGTTCAATCTGACGGATCCTTGGGGTCTGCACCGGCTGGGAACACCGGGGGCACTTCTCCCACGGGGGGGTCCTGATGATCACACCCGGGCCATAATCAAGGTCCACAATTTTTACAAATGTATCCAGTTCACACCCGCATTCAGAACAGATCCGAAGGCTGGGCAGCATCACAACTGTCCTCCCGAGGCCGCTTTGAATTCCCGCGCCCGTTCGTTAAGCTGTAACGTGAGGAACCGGCACGAGTAGATCGCGCCGTCCATGATGATCGCGTGATCGCACTGGTACGGGATCGCACATCGCCAGCCGTTACCGTCCCAGTCCACAAAGACGTGGAAATCGTGACCCTTCTCCAGCGGATCCGCAGGATGGCACCAGGTGCAAAACCTTTTTTTGTCAAGAGTCAATAGTTCTTTCCCAGTTTCGGGTTTGCTTGTCGTTCCGAAATTGGTCACCTTTTCATTCTCTTTTTTTGATTCCATGTATCAGAACTCCCGGGTCTATGGTTCGCGAGAGCTTCCGCTCGTCTCAAATCATTGACCCATTTGTGTCATTTCGGCAAAAAAGATTCTACTTTTGTGACAGTATACCTATTCTGCGAAGGTTCCGATTTTGAATCGGAGCCCGCATTTTCGGTATCTTGCGCAAAAGGATCTTTCGCACCGTTCTAGCAGGTTGCCCCACAAAACCGACCCCAGCTTCGAATCCGGGTGGTAGCGAAGAACCTAACCGGATATGAGCTCAGGGATGTTAATATAGGTTTTGATCCATCGCCATGCTCAAAACAGGGCCTCTTTTCGATCCGGGCATACATTTACCCATCCGGACTGAGAATCGCCAAAAAAAGGGGCATGGCGGGGCTTTACTATCCGCACTTGGTAGCGCGGTCTAGTTCTCCTTCGATCGTGAGGAAGATGAAGAGTAAAATCGCCATCACCGCAATAAGGATTGCCAAGCCGATAATAACGAACATTGCAATATCGACAACCACATCCATCATGGCGATCCGCCCAGGATAACAAAGACTAGTGCCGTGATCAGAAACGCGAGCACAATCCCGGTCGAGATCCCCAAGCCCATCAGGATCCCCTTAGCAATCAAATTGAGATAATCGTTACCCGATGTTTCGGTCATCCTCTCACCCGCTCCTGTGCCTGCCTATTGCCCGGCATCCGTTTCCCGGTCATCCGTTCCTGCAGGAGTTGCTCTGCCCGCGTCTGTTTCCGGAACTCGGTACTGTTCTGAGTGAATGCCTTCTGCTCAAGGTTCCACCATGCGGTCCCATAATATCCAAACCATCCGGCAACCCGGATGTCTTTGAATTTTGTTCCTTTCGGGACCTGGTAGATCAGGTATCCCTGCATTGCATTAGATTTCCCGGGCTCCTGCCTGGTCAATTCTACCCCATCTTCAAAACTATATGCATCGTCCGACCAGGTGAAATCAAGATACGAGGTTTTGTTTTCTTCCAGCCACCGGATCGTGCGGGGCGGGACATCACTAGTCGCCTTCCCGCCCTTGTAAACCAGCCCTATGTCTGAAAGGATAACCGGTTCCGGATAGAATGTTCGGGTGTTTATCCAGGCAAAGAACCGGTCGGGGCCCCAGCCGATCCAGCTCGTGCCTTCACTCCAGCCGCAGATCCAGACAAATAGGAATTCATTACCCGGAGCCGGATTTTCAGTCCACCATTGCCCCCATGCATCGGACCGGTATTCATACGAGTCCTCGAGCTCTGCATCATAAACCGTAAAATGGTATACCACATCCCGGTAACCAGAAACGTTCAGGATTGAAAAGTCATACCATTGCCCTGCATTCCGTTCCCCGGGAGTGCTGGCATTGAATGCCGGTCCTTTTCCATCCAGGGGATATGTGTCGTTGGTATATTGAGACGACACGGGGACTATAATCGTCATGGCTGTTGCCAGGAGCACGAGAATATAAAAAAAGAATTTCATAACGGTTTCAGCGCCTGGATAATGCTCGCAACTAACCCAATGAATTCCCGGAGCCAAGTATATACGAGGTCAAATATCCAGATAAATCCCTTGAAAACTGCGACATTGTAGTTGAATATATTTTTCGCAACCCGGTCCGGTTGGGGTTTCTTCCCGGCAAACACAACTGCAAGGATACAAATTGTCACTTCAGTGGCTGCTATCACCATCGGGAGATTGAGCAGGATCCACACAAGCCATGATACAAGTTCCTGAACAATTGCACCAAGAATCGTGATAAGGGATACGAACTCTGGGCCCACTACCGGGACCATATTGATGAATCCAAGAACAGAATCCCAGGCCCATGTAAAGACCGAAGCTCCCAGCTGACCGAGTCCTTTATTAGGATCATACATATTAGCATGGTTCTGAAAATCCGAATAGGTCATCGTATAAAGATAGACATTCGTCAATGTATTCGAAAAGGAGCCCTGGGCACTTGTAAAGGGTATTGCATCATAAGCGGTCCAGCTCCCGGGATCTGTATTGATCGCCGCCTGCATCGAAGTATTGCTCGTGCCAATCATAAGATCGACAGTCCATTGAGGCATTTTTGTTTCTGCCTGGATGAAAACCGGCTGGATAACTACCCGATACCCGGCACCAGGGAGCCATGCCATACTTCTATGAAGGTTCTGCACCGTCCCATTCGGGAACGTGAACGAAATATCAAAATTATAATAAATCGAATAGGGATTCGAGCTCGCGATCTGCAGATAATACGTTGCCGATCCAACCGTGAGGGTATGCTCCTGGCTGGTCCCCATCGGCAACTGGTCCACAACTATTTGATATATCACATTGCCAGACGGCGCGTCGAAGGAATATGCAGACACCTGGCTTGCCTTTAATTCCGCTGCTATGGCTATTGGAATCAAGAGACAGAAGAAAATGAGCACGAGCCCCAAAAACACGGAGAGACGGTTTTTCATTTTATTCCATCACCTTTCGCATGAAATAGAGAATCAATAAAAGAAATACCAGGCTCCCAGTACCAATGGCCATGTCAGCCCATTGAACAAGAAATGTCTGTCCTTTCACATTCAGGTCCTGTGACTGATTCGATATCCCGGAATTGACTACAAATGTCGGGGTAGGCGTTGCCGTGACTCCAATCGGGACAAGTTCCACAATTTTCATAATTACATCCCCGTCACCTCCATTGACCGACAAAGTTGAACTCTGATACCCGGTCTTCGTAAACTGGAAGTTACGGTTCGCCCCTATGGGAACATCGATGAACGTCGCGGTCCCCGCATCGTTAGTGAGTTTTATTGCACCCAGGCCGCTTGTGATGGTCACATCTTTTAATGGGCGCTGGTTTAAATTCGAAAGAGTGGTAAAAACAATCGTATAATTCCCGACACTCGGTAATGATTCTGTTGGGACAAGGTTCAGCCAGAATTCACTTTCCTGATCGTTGATAATGAGTTGTTGAGAATTGTATCGGTACCCGTCAGCCCACGCTGCAATCGTTACATTCTCACCAATTGATAAGGGATATTCATTATCGGCACCGGTTGCATCGAAATATCCCAATCCATTATTTGTCGTCGCATTGCTCCAGACATCATGGATCGGATCATAAATCCCGAAGCCAGCACCCTGGATCAGGTATCCCGTCGATGCAGAAATAATATCGACGTTGATTATACAACTCGCCAATATAGACCCCTGGTCCATCGTTTCCGGTATTATCCCTGAGTTTAGAATAGATTGAGTAACAACAACATTCCAGTATTGAGCATTCCACCCGGTTGCAGAAACCTGGATCCTGTATACCTGCCCCAATTCAAAAGATCCATCCCAGGCAACATTCCCATCATTTGCAATTTTTGTTCCTGTTGTAACCCCCGGACCCGAGAATGTTACGGACGCACCACTGAGACCCATTGAGTTCTCACCAATAATTAAAATATTGAGATGGTCTAAGTTCGAAGGCGTTGGCGTTACCTGAACAGCGGGGAAAATGTATACATAAACCGGCCAATTATTGTTTATCATATTTGATGTAACCGATCCCTGGACGGTGGTAATTGAATTATAATTCGGATACCCGCTATCATATCCTGTTTTTTCCGCTTCTGCGAGGTAAGTATCCCCTAAAATAGTATTATAACTATTGAAAGTTGCTCGACCATTAGAATTAGAGGAGGCTACAGTTCGGGTAAAATGCGTCGTCTGGAAATGAACATTCGCCCCAGATATATAATTCCCAGTTGATGTATCCACCACCTCAACAAAATAATTTCCCGATGGGGTTGTAGTCGGAGTCGGGGTCGGAGTCGGAGTCGGAGTCGGAGTCGGAGTTTCCCCCCCGGATTGTAGTTCTATACGCCGGATCCCTAAATAATCTGAATTTCCATAATTGTTCGCAAATTTGAACCGATAATATCGATATGATCCCGGGTTCGATATTGTAAAATAATTAGGATCAGATGTATCAGAACCAATATGTTGATTAAGTGACGGAATAGAAGCCGTTACTTGAGTCCAATCTGTATTGTCGGCATAGGTCAAATCCCCAAAGGCAGTACCAGAATTCGAACCATAGATTGTAAAATTTTTGGCTCCTGCAGTAACTCCCGTTCCCCCGGAATGATAATTTTCATAATAAACACGGGTAATTCTCTTCGAAGAACCGAGGTCTATATGAAACGCCTGGTTTGTTATGGTACCGGTACTCGCAAACCAGGCCTTATTCGTGTAATCCCCGGTGAGCGATGTTGTATGATCAGTTGCATAGTAAGGAGAAGAATCTGAATATCCGGTCGTTGTCGCCTTGACATAGGTCCCCGAAGATGCCGGGGGATATTCACTTGTATACGCACCAGGAGTTGGTGTTGGCGTTGGCGTTGCAGTTGCCGTTGGCGTCGGAGTGGGCGTCGGAGTGGGCGTCGGAGTCGTCGAATAATGGTTCAAGGCAACGAAAATATATCCATTATTCAGTAAACCCTGGGAAATAACACCGGACCAGATCTGTGTTGGTATATCATAAGCTGAAGCAGAAATAGTGTATGTATCCCCAACATGAAAATTTCCTGACCAGGCAGTAATTCCATTACTATTTGTAGTCAAAGGACCTCCCGATACACTTGATCCTATATAATTAACCGAAGCCCCCCCAATAGGTGTCACCATATCAGACTGATACAACTTCACCTGCATCGTCGATAGGCTGGCAGGCGTCTGTGTCGGGGTTGGCGTAACCGGGTATAACCCCACAGTCTTCGCCGCCCCGTTATTATACTGATTTGATGTGACGGTATACCCCTCTGTTGCAGTGGAATAACCGTCCTTTGAAACAGTTACACTGGCCTGGTCCCCGATTTGAGTATAGGCGCTGCTGAAATATGCACTGCCGTACATATTTGTCACTGAATTACTCCCGCCATAATTCGAGGTCTGCCAATAGACTAATGCTCCCTGGATATAATTACCAGAATTAGAATCATAGACATCAATCTTAAATGACAGTGCCTCAGCTAATCCAGTCAACGCCATGAGAAGGATAAGCGATACCAATATTAATTTTGAAATCCTGATCATTCTTTTACCCCTTCAAAGACTGTATACCTGGAAGGGATCTCCGGAGATTGTTCCGGCGGGATCATCTGTGACCCAAAAATACCGGTATCCCCCCCCCACATCTCGATAGTATCCGGTACGTCTTTTTCTTCATCCACAAAACCCCGGTAAATTATCCGGGTCTTCATCGGTTCAAAATAGGGAAACGGGATCGGACTCGTCTTACCGAAATAGTCTCCATTCGGCAGGAGGATCCATCCGTGCCGAGATTCACATTGCCGGGCGAAGCCGGACAGGTAATTAAGTTTCGGGTTGTCCCGCCGGTCTACCAGGGTCCCCCGGCTCACGACATAGCAAGGAGTGTTTTCCCGGGCGGTCCCCTGGACGTCGTAAAAGCCCTGGGAGATGATGAACCACCGGAGCCCTTTGGACCGGCATTCCTTGAGAATATTTGCAATCTCCTGACCGGTTTGTTTACCATCCGATGATGAATCGATCCGAAGGTTCCCAAGAATGACATGGACTTCATCGAGATCGAGAAGCGCCGGGAGCCATCCATCAAACTGGTCCAGGCGAAGTCTTAACAGAAATCCTTTAAACATTGCCCGGACATACGCCTTGAGGTTTTTTTCATCGATAAAATAATTCCGTAAACTAATGATGTTGATATATCCTGATTTAATGAGCCTGAACATTATTTCAGGCACAGGGACAGGGGTTATGATATAATCTTTCGGCAGGGTCCCCCTCATCTCAAAACTGCACCCGTACGGGATGAGAACCTGGATAGGTCGATCAAGGGTGAAGACGAGCTGGATGTCATCCTTCCCGGTATCCCATTTGATGATGGTTTCAAACGGTGCAAAGTATTGAAGGAAATATCGGTCCTTCTGACTTTTCCCGCTGCCCGGCGAACCAGTAAAAAAGATGCTAGTCCCTTTTCGCATGACAACCTGTTCGAAAAATTCCAGGCACCACTCTTCATGGCAAAACTTCTGCATCTTTACTTCCTCAAATTGCGCAGTAAACCAGGGCGGGATTTTAATACTCATGGCGCCTCCGATATCTGGTGCAGGACCTGATCACACAGGTGACATCTCCCGGTGACTTCTGCAATCTCATACCAGGTGTTCATGGTTTTCTTCTGGAACTCTTTGACTTCCGGGAGCTGTGTGTGTCCAATCAGGATCCCAGTCGTATCGTAATCCAGAAGATCAATTATCCGCGTGTCTATCGATGCAATAAGCGAGTCGATCGACTGACTTTTATCAGCCTCGTCATCCGGATTACTTTCTTTCGGATCGATTGCCCGGATCAGGCCATAGATAATCGCATTCCGGTAAAAGAATTCCACAGCTGCAAAGGTCCCGAGGTCAAGCCGGTCGATCTTCCGGGCAATCTGCCAGGGAAAATTCATCGGCTGCCCTGCCTTCCCGTATGCCATTACCACCACCCCCTTAATACCCCATAAACATAGATTTTAGGAGCTGCATAACGTGCCGCTACCCAGAAAAGGATGCAGGCAATAACACCCATGACAAAACCCAGTTTCCCGAGGTAAAGTGCATTGTCTACAGTCGTAAGAGTATGTGCATACGACATCGGCAGGCACACAGTTGGTCCCGCCTGTTGAGCCACTTGCGGAATCACTTCTTCAATAACGACCATTCAGCTGTGCCTCCGGTCTGGATGGCTCGTCAGATCTCATTCCGAGCATCCGTTTTGCGCCGGACATGACATTCGAAAAGAAGCCGGGCTCTTCGTAATCATCCCTGATAAGGTCCTGGCCGTGCACAACGATCTTGGGCTGAGTAAGAAGCCGGACGATCTCGTTCCGGGACATGCGAAGATGGTCGGGGCTGGTACGCCGGAAATTCCGGTACATTGCCAACCTGAGCGAACAGTCATATCCCATCACTTTATTAAACGCCTGCCATTGCGCTTCATAGCCCTTGAACATATCCGTCGTATCAGACAGGTCCCCGGATTTCTCGATGAATTTCAGGATGGCGTTATATTTCGCAAGCTCGGGATCGTATTCCCATGGTTGCCGGCTGGATTTTCCCGTGTCGGGAACTATCTCAGATGGAATTGCAGGGCGCATCAGTGACCTACCTTACCTGCAAAGGACATCAGGAACGTGAAGAACGGCGCAAATAATACCACCCCAAAGATGATGCCAATGATCAGAGGCAGCATCCAGTTGCCTTCCTTTTCCCGCTCAATGGACTGGTTGAAATCATCAATCTCCGCACCGCGCCCGATGGTCCCGCAGAACGAAGCTTCGATATATTTATCTGGTACCAGATTGCCGTTCTCATCCGCAAAGGTGATTTTGACATCTGGCTTGATTGTGACAGTGCACCCAGCCGGGTGAGTGATATACCCAAGTTCCCAGGCTTTCTTTGACTTGATCAGAACAGGTTCACTAGAGATATCCCAACCGTGCTTGTCAATTGTATCAACAAGTGAATTCTCTCGTTTCCGGGCCCGTTTTCCCAGCTCGGCACAGAGGATCCCACGATCGGTTGTGAGCCGGATAGTCGGGACTGTAGGAGATCTATAGAACGTAAAGAGCCGTTTGAAAATTCCTCGTTTTTCCTCAAGGAGGTTCCTGGCTTTTCCAAACATAATTTAATGCCCCCCCCCATGTTTTGCTAATCCGATCAGAATTGCAGCCATCCCGAGGATAATAAAAATCGGTAAGGCAAATGCAAGAAGATAGTCTATTGCATCTGTGAGGAGCATTGCCGGATTATTGACCCAGCGATTCGTGAGCGAGGGTTTCACAACTACAAAGTAGTCCCCAATTGGAGCGTAAATATATCCAGCCGAAGTGTTGGCTGTTTCGATCAGAATGTTTCCCTGCCATATCTGAATGTCCTGTTGACCTGTAAGACCAAGATCGGCAAAACTGATCGTGTTGTTGCTCACGAGTTCCGGGTGCAATACTTCTGCCGATGCACAGGATACCAGTACAAGAAGACAGATAAAACCAAGAATATGAAATTTAGATAGATTCATTCCCTCTCCCCTGAACGATTGAAATAAAGAGAAAAGGGAAATCCCGTTCTCCTTATTATTTCTTGCCGAACTTGATCATTGCAAGGACAGCTGCAAGCAGCGCCATGATAAATGCAAGGATCTCAAGGATGAACCACAGGGGCACAATCGCAATGATGAGATTGGTGATAGGAGTGAGCAGGCCGATAAAGGCATTAATCACTTCCGTGATCACCGTAAGGTTGAAATCAACCGCAGCTGCAGGCGGGACCATGGCAATCATGGCGAGGAACACCGACAACGCCGTAAGTGCCTTGGCCAGCATGCGCTTTTTGAGTTCAGAGATCGATACAGTTTCCGGGTTTGCAGTTTCGCTTCCCATGGTTCAAGTTTCTACAATTGGGTAATATAAATCTCTTTTTGTCCAAAGACTATTTAATAACTCCTGCCATTTTATCACAATATGGTAAAAAAATACAGCACGAGTTTGAGATTTGGTGAAGCCGAGCGGATCATAATGGACAAGGTAACAGTCGGAGTTACCCCCATATTTGCACTCGGCATTGCTACATTAAGGATGTATATACAAACCTCCCCCCATTACACCTGTGAATATATATCTAAAACTGGAAACCACATGGCGCCCCCTGCAGTCGGATCCCAAAGCCTCGAGCCCCGGGCCGCGCGGGGCACATGCTGCCCGGCATGCCCGATGAATGCTGCATTCGGGACACCTGCCGCAGCTGCTACTATGAAAGAAGCGGATGAATGGAGCGAGTCCATTACATATCTGATATAGATCATTCTCCTTTTGTCCACACTCAAAAGATCATAAGCAGGTCATCTTTTTTTAATTCTCCAGTGGAAATGAGCTGGCAAAAAAGGACCGGGATATCCCGGCTCGAGGACCACGCGATGGCCATCCAAGCTGCCGACACTTCACGCCAGACGGGTTTTTTATTTTTTTAATTTTCCAGTGGAAATACCACAGTTCACCCCACATCCGTCGTGTCACAGATATGGCTCAAAACCAAAAAAAGAAAAAGAGAAGATAGGTGCTCGCCGGGATCTTCGCAGCCATCATCCCGGGTCATCGCTGGATCATTTATTACGGCACCATCAATGCATTATACCATTCACCTTCAAGGTGACAAACAACATAACTAGGATCCTTCGGAGGAATCTGAATACTGACATGCCACCAACACTGTATACAGACATCAAGTGAGAGCGGGGGAAAATTTGGACGAGGGCATTTAACCCGATTGAGTTGCCCCCGTTCATCACTAATAAGTATCCTCATCATCAAACCCACGCCATCGGTTTTTCAGAATCCGGAAGCAATGCAAATTCCTCAGCACTATAAACCTTTTGCCACCGGTTGACTTCCTGAATATCAGGCAACAAGGTATCCCAAAAGTCCTTTGGGGTAATACTAATCTTCTTCCCATCCTCCGTCCGTTTCATAGGCCGGCGCCGTTCCCCCAGGGGATTCAACCTGAATACAGGGATCACCCGGGACCTCCGTATGAATTTATGGCTGATCTGTCCCCATTCCCAGTCAACCAGGATCCTATGGCCGTTCCGGTCCTTCCCGTACTCAGTCACCAGGAGCGATGCAACAGTATAATTGCACTGACAAGGATCGTGTTTTCCTTCCTGTTGACATTCCGGGCACACAGGGAAATATTCCGCTTTAATAATACCCTGGCAGGTCATGTTATGAAACTCCCCTAAGTAACGGATGGATTCCCGACCAGGAACAGAACCTGCATGAGAAAGGAGATACAGGACCAGAGACTCAAGATTTGAAATTTCCCCATGATTCCGGTAGGTCCACCCGCCGGTCTTCCCACAAAAGTCCGAAGCATTCAACAAATATGACCCATCCGTTATGACGTGAGAATGCACCGAAAATTTAATGCCAGTCCCCCAATCTTTCCGGTCCAAGACCCGGCGATATCGCTGAGTATCCTGGATCACATCCGCTTTCTCTTCATCCTGCCATCGCCGAAGCCGGACCGGATGATACACTGATGCATATGAGCGGATCCCAACGGAAGTTAGAATCCTTTGCTCTGCTTCATTGTATTTTTTCTGGAAGATTTTATGGAATACTCCCCCAGCCTCATAACCCACCAGGGGAATCCCTTTTTTCACCAGGGCTTTTTCCGTGCGTTTAACCAGGTCAAGAACCACACGCTGAGGGGGATGCACAGAGATATGATCTGGTAAATACCGTGGCACAAATCCCGGTATCAAAAGAGCCTGGTCCTTAAACTTTGCATTCAAATATCCATTCACCACATTTCCTGCTCGCCTGGATCCTTTGTGAGCCCATCGGGACCAGTCCTCCGGACATTCCCTCCGTGAGCACCCGATAGGGAGTAAAAACGGTTTATGATTATTCGGTTCATTCTGGCAGGCACCGGCTACATCCCCATCCAGGGGCTTGAACCGACCGCACCGGTCATCTTTTATGCGACCAGTCCCCACAACAAAAAGACCGTACCGGGTCTGCACGTGAGGGACCCAGTCCGCAACATCCACAGGACGGAGCGACCCCCCAAGTGTCCCTATATGATCAGGATACGAAGGAGCGGGGTCGAACTCCTGGTTTTGTGGACCTGGATCGCTGGACCTGAAGACCCCGTCCCCCCATTCCCCCACCCCTGAAGGGGAGGGGGAGAGAAGGATAGGCCCTCCCAGGGGGGCGGCAGGGCCCCCCTGCGGGGCTGGGGGTTCATAGGTGCCCCTGCGTAACGCGAGAAGGTCCTGGGGGGTAAATTGGGACGTGCTATGCATGGTAGGTCAATGCTTGAAAACTTCCCAGGCAGGTCCTCCCACCACATCCGCAACCCAGGGACAGAATGTCGGAGGATTTGTCACCGGCGTTCTTGAGTTTGTGAAGCACGGGCCGTCATTGCATTTCTTGCACTGGTACCGGACCAGCGTTGCTTTCGGATCCGCTCCCGCGCCAGCTGCCCGGCCCATCAGGACCCCCGGGGCCGCCCCGGGGATCGAGGCCGGGGCACTATTTCATCACACACATTCATACATTCACCACCCCATGGGCTTTGGATCCATAGGGCTCTACTTTATCGCCAG
>Ga0315284_10011601_pt1 | contig 12567 bp, 8 predicted proteins | sample YL17G09_16_MG_FD_203696 | JGI IMG/M metagenome (GOLD analysis project Ga0315284, IMG submission 203696) | Sediment microbial communities from Yellowstone Lake, YNP, Wyoming, USA - YL17G09_16 | ecosystem: Environmental > Aquatic > Freshwater > Lake > Sediment | place: USA: Wyoming | collected... | reverse complement strand
GTGAGAAGGCGGCGCGCATCGAGCCGACTAAAAAAGATAAAGTGGCGGTGATTGGCTCGGGGCCTGCCGGCTTAGCCTGCGCTTACGACCTCGCGAGGCGTGGCTATCCGGTAACCGTCTTTGAAGCCATGCCCCTGGCGGGCGGCCTCCTGCGCTATGCCATTCCCGAATACCGCCTGCCACGTAATGTGCTCGATAACGAAATCAACTATGTCCGCGAAATGGGCGTCGAAATTAAGACCAGCACGCCCGTCTCCGACCTCAAGAAGCTGGCAGGAGAAGGGTATAAAGCCATCTTCCTGGGCACGGGCGCGGGCGTCAGCCAGAAGATGAGAATTCCAGGCGAAGATACCGCCGGCGTCATTCACGCTTTGGACTTCCTGAAGCAGGTCAATTCCGGCGCCAAAGTACAGCTTGGCAACCGCGTCGCCGTGGTAGGCGGCGGGAATGCCGCCATTGACGCCGCCCGGGTTGCTCTGCGCCTCGGCAGTAAAGACGTTACCATTATCTACCGCCGCAGTCGCGTCGAAATGCCGGCCGCCGCCAGCGAAGTCGATGATGCGGAACACGAGGACATCAAGATACACATCCTGGCAAACCCCGTCAGGGTAATCAGTGAAGGCGGCAAGCTGAAGTCGGTGGAGTGCATCCGCATGGAACTCGGTGAGCCGGATGAAAGCGGCCGCCGCCGTCCGGTGCCCATCAAAGGTTCCGAGTTTATTATGGACATTGACAACCTGATTATCGCCATCGGCCAGTCTGTAGACAAAACAGCCCTGCCGAAAGACATGTCCTACAGCCAGTGGCAGACACTCGCCGTCGAACCCATCACGAAGCAGACCAACATCCCCGGAGTCTTTGCCGGAGGCGATGTCGTGGACGGTCCCATGGATGTCATCTGGGCAATTGCCGCGGGCAACGAAGCCGCCGAAAGCATCGACCGCTACCTGAACGGCAAGGACATGAAAGAAGGCCGCCCGAAGCAAACGGAACGCGTCAAAGATATTTCCAAAGAGGGCGCAGTCAGACAAGCCAGAGTGGCAATGCCCACGCTAGAAGTTACAAAGCGGGAAAAGAACTTCGCCGAGGTGGAGCTTGGTCTTTCCAAAGAAGCGGCCATTGCCGAGGCGAAGCGCTGTCTCAGTTGCTCTATCTGTTCAGAGTGCTTCGAATGCGTCAAGGTTTGTGAAGCTAAGGCCATCGACCACAACCTGACAGAGCAGGTCCGCGAGGTGGACATCGGCAATATCATCGTCGCCACCGGCTTCCAGCAGTTCGACCCCACCCCCATGTACCAGTACGGCTACGGGCGCTACAAGAATGTGCTGACGGGCCTTCAGTTCGAAAGAATCTCTAACGCTTCCGGCCCCACCGACGGCGAGATTCTCATGGCTAACGGCAAAAAACCACAGAGTGTAGCCATACTGCATTGCGTGGGCAGTCGCGACCAGAATTACCATCAGTACTGTTCGCGCGTCTGCTGTATGTACGCGTTGAAATTTTCTCACCTGCTTCGGGAGAAAGTCCCCGATGCCACAGTCTATCAACTCTACATCGACATGCGCTGCGCCGGCGGCGGTTATGAAGAGTTCTATGAGCGTCTTCAGGAAGAGGGTGTCAATTTCATACGCGGGCGCGCCGGTGAAATAACGGACATCGCCGAAAAGCCGGAGGAGAAGGGCAAGCTGGTCGTTATTGTCGAGGATACGCTGGTGAGGCGCAAGCGCCGCCTGCCGGTAGACATGGTGGTGCTGTGCAGTGCCATGGAGCCCACAGCGGACGCCGACCGTGTGGCTCGGACATTCTCGTTGAGCCGCAAGGCGGATGGTTTCTTCCTGGAACGCCATCCCAAACTGGACCCGGTCGCCACTACCACGGACGGCGTCTTTGTCACCGGATGCTGTCAGAGTCCCAAGGATATACCTGATACGGTAGCTCAGGCATCGGCCGCGGCCGCCCGCGTGCTGGCGATGATCAGCAAGGGCAAGGTGGAAATCGAAGCTGCCACCTCAGTGGTGGACGAGGAGCATTGCGCCGGTTGCAAGATATGCATCGACCTGTGCCCGTACAAGGCCATTTCCTTCATAACTGATAAAGAAGTCTCCCGCATCAACGAGGTTCTGTGTAAAGGGTGCGGCGTATGCGTCGCCACCTGCCCCAGCGGCGCCATTACTGGCAAGCACTTTACGACCGAACAGATTATGGCTGAAATCGAGGGGGTGCTCGTATGAGTTTTGAACCGAAAATCGTGGGGTTCCTGTGCAACTGGTGTTCGTACGCTGGCGCCGACCTGGCCGGCACGTCCCGGAAGAAGTATGCGCCCAATCTGCGTATTATCCGCGTGATGTGCAGTGGACGTGTGGAGCCGAGCTTCGTGCTCAAGGCGTTTCAGCTGGGCGCCGACGGGGTGATGGTCTGTGGCTGACATCCCGGCGAATGTCATTACCTGGAAGGTAATATGAAAACAGCCCGCCGGATACCACTGCTCAAGAAAATGATCGGTCAACTGGGCATTGAAGAAGACCGCCTGCACCTCGATTGGATATCAGCTTCGGAAGCAGACCGCTTCGCCCGCGTCGTGAACGACATGACAGAGCAAATAAGACGGCTGGGGCCTCTCGGCCGTACCGGTGGAGGTAACAATGGCTAAACCAAAAGTTGCCTTGTACTGGGTTGCTGGGTGTGGCGGCTGTGACGTGGCAGTACTGGACACCAACGAAAAAATCCTGGATATTGCCAATCTCGTTGACATCGTGCTCTGGCCCGTGGCTCTCGACTTCAAATACCACCACGTAGAGGCGATGCCGGACGGCTCCATCGACCTCGCCCTGATAAATGGCGCCATCAGGAACACGGAACACAAGAAGATGGCGGAGCTGCTGCGCGCCAAATCAAAGGTGGTGGTAGCTTTCGGTTCGTGCGCCTACCTGGGCGGTATACCAGGGCTGGGCAATTTCGTCAGCAACGCGGAGATCTTCAAGCGGGTCTACCAGGAAATACCGTCCAACGCCAATGCGGAAGGTACCCTGCCGCAAACGCACGTCAAGGTACCGGAAGGCGAGCTTGAACTGCCAGCCCTTATGGACTCCGTGCTGACGCTCGCCCAGGTAGTGAAGGTTGAGTACTTCCTTCCCGGCTGTCCGCCGGCCCCTGACGCCATTATGAAGTTGGTGGAACTCTGGGCAACGGGCAAACTGCCCCCGCCCGGCGCTGTAATCGCTTCGGACAAATCCCTGTGCGATGAGTGCGACCGCGTGAAGGAAGAAAAGAAGATAACCAGAGTATTCCGGTCTCACCAGATTGTCCCGGACCGTAAAAGGTGTCTGCTTGAGCAAGGCTTGCTTTGCTGTGGACCGGCCACCCGTGGCGGGTGCGGACAGAAATGCATTAACGCCAATATGCCCTGCCGCGGTTGCTTCGGACCGCCACCGGGTGTCGTTGACCAGGGCGCCAAACTGGTCAGCGCCATCGCCTCTATCTACCAGGGAAATACGCAGGCCGATATTGCCAGAATGATGGATGAAATAGTTGATCCCGCCGGAACATTCTACAGGTTTGGACTGGCCAACTCATTACTTCAGAGGAAGAGGTTTCCGGCACCTCAAGGAGGGAGCGCGAAGTGAAGAAAATCAGCATCGACCCCATTACCAGGCTGGAAGGGCACGGCAAAATAGAGATTTTTCTCGATGATGCCGGCGAAGTCCAGAACACCTACCTGCAGATACCGGAACTGCGCGGCTTTGAGAAATTCTGCGAGGGCAGGCCGGTGGAGGAACTGCCCAGGATCGTGACACGCATCTGCGGTGTCTGACCGGGCGCACATCATCTGGCCTCGTGTAAGGCCAATGACGCAGTCTACCACGTGGACCCGCCGCCAGCCGCCAAGAAGCTGAGGGAGCTTTTCTACTCCGCCCATTTTGTCCACTCACACATCGCGCATTTCTACGCGCTGGCTGCTCCCGATTTCGTACTCGGTCCCGCCAGCGACCCGGCGCAGAGAAATATCCTGGGCGTGGTGGCAAAGGTCGGTCTCCAGATCGGCGGTGAAGTCATCAAACACCGCGCCTACGCCCAGTCCATCCAGACTGTCATCGGAGGCAAAGCCACTCACCCTGTGTTCGGACTGCCCGGTGGAGTCAGCCGGCCGATATCGGAAGAAGAGCGCCAGGACTTCGAAGCCAAGGCGAAATCCTGTGTTGAGTTTGCCAAATTCAGCCTGAAGCTGTTTAATGACGTAGTGCTGGCGAACAAGGACTATTTGAGCCTGATAACTGGCCCTATCTACACGATGAAGAGCTATTACATGGGGATGGTTGACGCCAATAATAAGGTGAACTTTTACGACGGCGACCTCCGCGTGGTTGACCCGGATGGCAAAGAAGTCGTCAAATTTAAGCCTGCCCAGTACCTGGACTTCATCGCCGAGCATACCGAACCCTGGACCTACATGAAGTTCCCCTTCCTGAAACAGGTGGGGTGGAAAGGATTCACCGAGGGCAAGGAAAGCGGCGTCTACCGCGTCAGCCCCCTAGCCCGCCTGAATGCGGCGGACGGCATGGCAACGCCACTGGCACAGGCTGAGTACGAAAAGATGTACACCACGCTTGGCGGCAAGCCGGTACATGCCACTCTGGTCCTGCACTGGGCACGCCTCATCGAGCTTTTGTACGCGGCGGAACGCCTGCTGGAATTGAGCCAGGACAAGGAAATCACCACCCAGGAGGTGAGGACTATCCCCACCGCCACCCCGGATGAAGGAGTAGGTGTTGTGGAAGCGCCGCGCGGCGTGCTGATTCACCACTACCAGACGGATAAGAATGGCATTGTGCAAAAAGTGAACCTGATCGTCGCCACGGCCCACAATTACCCGGCGATGCAGATGTCCATCAAGAAAGCCGCCCAGGGCGTCATCAAGAAGGGACAGGCTGTCAGCGAAGGGCTACTGAACATGGTGGAGATGGCGTTCCGTGCCTATGATCCGTGCATGGCCTGCGCTACTCACACACTTCCCGGACAGATGCCGCTCGAAGTAATTATCAGGGACAACCGCGGAGAAATCGTGCGTACACTCAGCCGGAATTTGCCGGCGTAGCCGCCCGTGAAAACACTCGTTATGGGAATGGGCAATCCCATTCTGTCTGATGATGGCGCCGGTATAAGAGTGGCCAGGCTGCTGGAAGAAACGCTCAACCGGCCGGACGTGACGGTAGCGGAATCCAGCCTGGCGGGTATGGACTTACTGGAATTACTCTCCGGCTATGATAGGGTTATTATTATCGATGCCATCGAGGCGGCGGGGGCCAGGCCCGGGCGTGTTTACAGGTTCGGCCCAGAGGCGCTAACCAGGACGCGGCATGCGTCCTCACCGCACGACGTCAATTTCGCCACGGCTCTTGAGCTGGGGAAAAGGCTGGGCATGGCGCTGCCGGCGGAAATTGTGATCTTCGGCATCCAGGTGAGCGATGTCTCCACCTTCAGCGAGCAATGTACCCCGGAAGTGGAACGTGCCATACCCCGGTGTGTCAAGAGAGTCCTTAATGAAATCGACCGCCCGTTGACTCAGGGCAAATGAAAGCTCCGACCGGATTGCACTATTTGCCGCCGGCGCCGATGGGCGCGTAAGTCATCTCATAGAGACGCGCGTAAAGTCCCCCGCGCCCCAGAAGCTCCGCGTGGCGGCCTTCCTCCACAATGCGTCCTTTGTCCAGCACCACGATGTGGTCGGCGTCACGGACCGTCGATAGCCGGTGGGCAATTACGACCGTTGTCCTGCCCTTTATCAGGCTGCTGATACCCTGCTGGAGGACGCGCTCGCTGTATGAATCCACATTCGCCGTGGCCTCGTCGAGCAGGAGAATTACCGGGTCGGCGAGCAAAGCGCGGGCGAAGCTGATAAGCTGGCGCTGTCCCATGCTCAGGTTCTGGCCCCGTTCCTGCACCTCGGTATCGTACCCTTTTTCAAGATGCATGATGAAATCGTGGGCGCCTACGGTCTTTGCGGCCGACATTATGTCGCCATCGGTGGCGTCGAGATTCCCATAGCGGATATTGTCCTTCACCGTCCCCGAAAACAGGAATGGGTCCTGAAGCACCAGCCCTATCTGGCGGCGGTAGGACTCCCTCTCCAGATTGCGCAAGTCATGGCCATCCACCAGGATTCGCCCCCTGGTAACATCGTAAAAGCGGGCAATCAGGCTGACGATGGTGGTCTTGCCCGCGCCGGTCGGACCTACCAGTGCCACTGTCTCGCCCGGTGACATGCGCAGACTGATGCCATGCAGTACTTCGGTCTCCGGCTCATAGCTGAAACAGACATCCTCGAAAGTAATTTCACCCCGCAGGTGCGGCACTGTCAGGGCTTGCGCGTCATCCGTTTCGGCAGGCACATCCAGGAGTTCAAAGATGCGGGTCCCGGAAGCCATTGCCCTCTGCAACTGTCCGTATTCAAACGTGAGCGCCCTGATGGGGTCAAAAAAACGCTGTATGTAAAGCAGGAACGCCACCAGTGTGCCCACCAGCAAAGTACTGTTCAGCACGCCGATTCCGCCATAAAGGATAATGCCCGCGGTGACCAGCGCCACGAGTGACTCCACAACGGGCATCATGCCCGCCGAAATACGGGCGGCGCGCACGTTGGCATCGAAGTGATGGCGGTTTACCTCCTCGAAGTGGCGCGAGTTCAGCTCCTCGCGGGAGAGGCTCTGGATAACACGCACGCCGGAGATATTTTCCTGGAGGGCGGCATTGACGCGCGAGATAGCCTGCCTGACGCGGATGAAAGACTGGCGCGCCCGGTACTGCCAGAAGACGAGATACAAAAATACAATAGGAATCACCGACACAGTAATTAAAGCCAGGCTGTAATCCATGGCGAACAGGGCAAATACAATGGCAATCAGGCTGATAACCTCGCCGGCTACCCAGAACGCGCCGGAATCAAGGAAATCGCCCAGTTCGCCGACATCGTTCTGCGCGCGGGACATGACGCGGCCAACCTCGTTGCGGTCGAAGAACCGCACGGACAGCCGTTGAATATGGTCGAATATCTGACTGCGCAGGTTCAGCAAAATGCTCTGGCCAAGTCGTGCCTCCGCCCGTATCTGCCCGTAATAGGCCGCGCCGTTCAGCACCGCGTTGCCGATGAAAAGCAGGACTATCATGTTCAATCCGCCGAGATTGCCCGTGACGATGTATTTGTTCTCGGCAACGCCGACAAGATAGGGGCTGACAACCAGCGTAAATGTGTACAGCAGGGTGGCGACAACCGTAAGAGGCAAAGCCACCTTGTATGGGGCGAAGTACTTGACCATGCGGGACACGACACGGGAATCGTAGGGTTTGCCGTAAATTATGTCATCCGAACCGGCAAGAGTCTCTTTCCCGGCAGGTGCGTTTACCGACTCTTGAGTGTGCCGATTTTCGTCTTCCGTCGGCGAGACAGAACTGGCGCTGACCGGCGCTGGAATCGGTCCGACCCCGTCCTCCTGGTCCTGGAATTGCAGGTCGTAGACCTGGCGGTATGCGCCATTGCACGCCATGAGTTCGGCGTGTTTGCCGCGTTCAACAATCTGGCCGTCTTTCAGTACCAGTATCAAGTCAGCCATTTGGACCGAGCGCAGGCGGTGCGCAACGATAAAGGTGGTGCGCCCCGCGGGCAGTTCGGCGAAAGCCTGCTGTATCAGGTACTCTGTCTCTGTATCCACGCTGGAGGTGGAATCGTCCATGATGAGGATGCGCGGGTTGAGCAGGATGGTGCGGGCAATCGCCAGCCGCTGTTTCTGACCGCCGGATAGCGTAATGCCCCTTTCCCCCACCCTTGTCTCATATCCCTCCGGCAGGCCTGCAATGAAATCGTGCAACCGCGCCAGCCTGGCCGCCTGTATTATCTCCTCGATTGTGGCTTCAGTCCGCCCATAACTGATGTTTTCGCGGATGGTTGCGGAAAAGAGGAACGTATCCTGGTGCACGATGCCGATATGCCGCCGCAAAGAGCTGATCGAAAGCTCTCGCACATCCACGCCGTCGATGGCGATACGCCCGGAGGTGACGTCATAGAAACGCGGTATCAAATTGGCAACTGTTGATTTGCCACTGCCGCTGGCGCCAACCAGGGCGATAACCTGGCCAGGCTCGGCTGTGAAGCTGACGTCCTTCAGGACATTGGCGTGGGAATCATAGCTGAAAGAAACATGGTCAAACTCTACCCGCCCTTCTACCCCTGAGAGTTCAATTGCGCCGGGTTTCTCCTTTACGGGGGACACCTGGTCGAGTATCTCGAATACGCGGTTGCCGGATGCCATTGCCCGCGAAAAAAGTATGGTCAGCCATCCCAGCATACTCACCGGCGCACTCAGCATCACCAGGTAAAGCAGGAACTGCACAAGCTCGCCCTGGGTGAATGCCCCGGCCACCACCTGCCGGCCGCCGTACCACAGGATGCCCGCCATCGCCAGCATGAGGGAGAAGCTCATCACCGGGCTGTTTGACGCCAGCAGGTTATTTGCTTCAATCTCCTGGTTGTAGATTGTCTCCGCCTGCTTGCGGAATTTCTGGCTTTCATGCTTTTCACGCGCAAACGCGCGCACTACCCTGGTGCCCACCAGGTTTTCCTGGATTATGGTCCCAAGTACGCCCAGCCCCTGCTGAATGCTTGCCCACAGTTGTCTCAGTTTGCTGTTGATTATTACCGTCCGGTAGGAGATAAAAGGGATAACGCTCAAACTGATGAGAGCCAGCTTCCAGTCCAGGGCGAAAAGCAAGATAACTATCGCCACCAACATGATTACAAAATAAACGCCGCGGAGCATGGCAAAGCCAACAAAGGCTCGCACGCCTTCAACATCGGCTGTGGCGCGGGACATTAGCTGACCGGTCTGGGAGCGGTCGTGAAATGCATAGCTGAGCCCCTGCAAACGGTTGTAGAGCCGGTTGCGCAGGTCATAAGCCACCCGCTGAGAAAGGTATTCCGAGAGGTAGCTTTGCGCGTAGCCCAACAGACCGCGCGCCACACCCGCCCCTGCCACGCCTAACGCCATCAGGACCAGCGCCCGCGTCTCGCCGGAGCCAAGCGCGAGGTCAACTGCCCGACCCGTAAGCCGTGGAATTAGAAGGGCAAGGGCGGCGCCCGCCAAGAGAAAGAAATATGCGGCCAGCGCCCGCGGCCAGTATTTCCAGAAAAGCGCCAAGACCCGCACGAAAATGCGCATCAACTCTATTGTAGCCTATCCCGCTGCAGACGGACACCAAGGGCGGTTATGCCAGAGATTGTTTCAGCGCGGCTTTTACACAGGCAATTGTCGTCTCGATGTCCTGCGGGCTGTGGGCAAGGGACACAAAAGCCGTCTCGAATTGGGCGCAGGGCCAGTAAATGCCGCCATCGAGCATGGCATGGAAGAACCGGGCAAATGCCTTCGCGTCCGATTTTGCCGCGGATTCGTAGTCGGTCACGGCGCCATCTGTGAAGAACAATGTCAGCAGGGAAGCCAGGCTATTGACGCGCCCCGGAACATTATATTCTGCTATCGCGGCTTTGACGCCAGCGACCAGACGGGATGTACGTTCTTCAAGTTGTCTGTATACGCCCGGCTTCTTCAGGAGTTTGAGCATCTCTATACCCGCCGTCATTGCCAGGGGGTTGCCGGAAAGCGTGCCCGCCTGGTAGACGGGACCTGATGGCGCTACCATCTCCATGATTTCCCGACGGCCGCCGTAAGCCCCCACGGGCAGGCCTCCCCCGATTATTTTGCCGAGGCACGTCAGATCAGGCGCGACTCCATAAATCTCCTGCGCGCCACCATAGGCTACCCTGAACCCCGTGATGACTTCATCGAAAATTAGAAGCGCGCCATGTTCTGCTGTTACTCGCCTCAAACCCTGCAGGAAACCGGATTGCGGCAAGACCAGCCCCATGTTGGCGGCCACCGGCTCCACGATAATGGCGGCAATCTCCCCGTGATGGTCATGTAAAATTCCCGAGACCGCATCCAGGTTGTTATATGGCGCAACGAGGGTGTTCTGTGCATAGCCGGCTGGAACGCCCGGCGAATCCGGGATACCCAGCGTAGCCAGTCCTGAGCCGCCCTTGACGAGCAAGCCATCGGAGTGACCATGATAGCCGCCATCAAACTTGATGATTTTTTCGCGCCGGGTGAAGGCGCGCGCCAAGCGCAGAGCGCTCATCGTGGCTTCCGTGCCGGAGTTCACGAAGCGCACCATTTCCATTGACGGAATGGCGCCGGTCACCATTTTTGCCAGCGTCACCTCTAACTCTGTGGGCGCGCCATAGCTTGTGCCCTTCTCTGCCGACGCCTTCAATGCCGCCACAATATCCGGATGCGCGTGCCCGGCAATGAGCGGCCCCCACGACCCCACGTAGTCGATATACTCATTACCATCGGCGTCCCAGATTCTACTGCCTTTACCCCGAGCGATGAACGGCGGTGTTCCACCCACCGCTTTGAAGGCACGCACCGGGCTATCAACACCACCGGGCAGGTAGCGCCGCGCCTCCTCGAAGAGCGCCTCAGAGCGCGCATGGCTTTTCAACGCGCCCCCTTATCTTCCTGCATCCACGCCGCAAACTCCCTCGCATGATAAGTAATAATAATGTCAGCGCCGGCCCGTTTGATAGAGGTGAGAATTTCAGTCACGGTGCGCCGCTCATCCAGCCAGCCGTTTTTAGCGGCGGCTTTCACCATGGCATATTCGCCGCTAACGTTATATGCCGCTACCGGGCAATCAAAGCGGTCGCGCACCCTTCGTATCACGTCGAGGTAAGACAACGCCGGCTTGACCATGATGATGTCAGCGCCTTCGTCGATGTCAAGCTGGACTTCTCTCAGCGCCTCGCGCACGTTCGCCGGGTCCATCTGGTACGAGCGGCGGTCACCGAACTGCGGAGCCGACTGTGCAGCCTCGCGGAAAGGTCCATAAAAGGCGGAAGCGTATTTCGCCGCGTAGGACATAATCGGCAGGTGAATGAACCCCTTCTCGTCCAGCGCTCGCCTGATGGCGCCGACACGCCCGTCCATCATATCAGATGGCGCGACCATATCAGCCCCGGCTTCCGCGTGGGACAGCGCCATCTTCGCCAGCAGGGGCAGTGTTTTGTCATTGTCCACGACTTTGTCAACCACCACGCCGCAATGCCCGTGACTCGTGTATTCACAGAGACAAACATCGGTGACTACCAGCAGTTCCGGGACTTCTTTCTTGATGGCGCGTATCGCCTTCTGGACGACGCCTTCCGAGTCATAAGCGCTAGACCCCACCTCGTCCTTATTTTCAGGGATGCCAAACAGAATTACAGCCGGGATGCCAAGACGCGCAATCTCCTCCACCTCGCGCGGCAACCGGTCTACGGAGAACTGGTTTATGCCCGGCATCGAACCAATTTCGGTTTTGATGTTCCGCCCTTCCATTACAAAAAGCGGGTACACCAGATCGGATACATCTACGGTTGTCTCACGCACCAGCGACCGCAACGTGTCCAGCCGCCTAAGGCGCCGCATGCGTACCTCAGGAAAGTCCATTTTTTCTCTCCTGTTTACAATATTCTTCGATGGCGGCCACCAGGCCCGGGATTGTGTACTGCGCGGCGGTAATATGCACCTTCAGCCCGAGCCTTTCAGCAGTCTCGGCAGTTTTTGGCCCGATGCAGGCGACTGTCACATTCTCTAACACCGCAATGTCATTTCCCAGTGCCGTCACCAGGTTACAGACCGTTGACGAACTGGTGAATGAGATTATGTCAATTAAACCTTCCTGCAAGAAGTGTTTCGCCCTCGCCATACACTCTGTGCCTGGCACCGTCCGGTAGGCCGTCACTTCGTGCACCTGCGCGCCGAGACCGGTGAGACCCGCGACCAGTTCTGTATCGGCGATATCCGCCCGCACCAGCAGGAACCGCTTTCCCTTTACGTCCCCATTCTGCAAACCGGCAATTATGCCCGCCGCGCTGAATTCGGCAGGAATATAGTCCGCCGCGATGCCTCTTCCTGCAAGCGCCTGTGCCGTCGCCGGCCCGATGGCACCGATTTTCAGATGGTGTAAAGCCCGCGCATCCAGTTTCAGGTCGGCGAGGGCATTAAAAAGAGACTCGACTCCGTTGGCGCTGGTTATTATCAGCCAGTCGTACTCATCATTCGAGCGCAGGGCAGACGCCAATTCGCCGTCGCAGACCGACTGAATTTCAATAGCGGGGAGCTCTACCGGCACGGCGCCGCGTTCGGCCAGAAGCTGGCTGAGTTTACTTGCCTGGTGACGGGCTCGTGTCACGAGTACACGTTTGCCGGATAAAGGCCGGTTGTCAAACCAGCGCAGTCTTTCCCGCAAGTCCACCACCTCTCCAACCACAATGATAACGGGCGGCTTCATGCCCTTCTCCTCCACCCGTGCCACGATATTTCCCAGCGTCCCCGTCACAGTTTCCTGCCCCGGTCCGGTCCCATCCCTGATGACCGCGATTGGCGTTTCAATTGCCCTGCCGCAATCCACCAGTTTCGTTACGATCTGTGGCAGATTCTGCCTTCCCATCAGGAAGACCAGCGTATCGACCGAATTAGTCAG
>Ga0315284_10011600_pt1 | contig 12568 bp, 10 predicted proteins | sample YL17G09_16_MG_FD_203696 | JGI IMG/M metagenome (GOLD analysis project Ga0315284, IMG submission 203696) | Sediment microbial communities from Yellowstone Lake, YNP, Wyoming, USA - YL17G09_16 | ecosystem: Environmental > Aquatic > Freshwater > Lake > Sediment | place: USA: Wyoming | collected... | reverse complement strand
GATTGGGGGTATTATGCCTTGACGGCGTACAGATATTACCTTGACGATAACAACCGAGGGGATCTGCTTTTAGATTACAGGACCAAAAAAGGCCTGGCAGAAGGCGTCAATCATTACTATCATACCGACAAGGTAGGAGAGGGTGCCGCCAAATTTTACTTCACACGCGAAAATGCGTTGATATATGAACGTACCGGCGCTGAACGCTCAAGATATCGTTATCAGGTAAGGCATAGGTGGGATATGGGTGAAAACACCGACACGACTGCGATATTAGAGTTCAATAAATTGAGCGACAAGGATGTCATAAAGGATTATTTCTATAATGAATTTGAAGAGCTCGGCACCGAGCCGGATAATTATATATCTTTCATAACCCAGAAAAGGGATTATTCAACAGAGTTTTTGATAAGAAAACGATTCGATAATTTCTTTACAGTGGTCGAGCGCTTGCCGGAGTATAGTATAAACATACCGAATTATAGGGTGACAAAAGACATGCCTATATATTATAAGGCATCAGCTGACGGCGTATATCTTAATAAAACCTTCGATACGACCACGATCAATCAGAAGGATTTAAATGTTGTGCGATTTGATACTTTCAATCAGTTGTCTTACGCAGCCAGACTGTTCAGGGCTTTGAACATTACACCATATGCCAGCACAGAGCAGACATACTATTCCAGGAATAGGTGGGGCGACACCAACTTGATAAGAACGATTTTTAACGGTGGCGTTGATAATTCAATCAAATTTTATAAAGTTTACGATGTTGAGACCAACTACCTGGGATTGGATATACATAAATTACGACACATTATTACTCCCTCGGCAAATTATTTTTACACCCACCAGCCAACGATTTCGCCGGATAATTTAAATCAGTTTGACGAAATAGACGCCCTTGATACGCGTAACGGCGTGCGACTTGCATTAGAGAACAGGCTCCAGACGAAGCGGTTACAAGGCGAGGAGATGAAGTCAGTAGATTTGGCCACCTTGATAGTGAGCAGCGACTATATGTTCAGATTAGAAAAGAATAATGCCGAACTCAAGAGCAACAAATTCCAAAGCGTGGATTTTCAACTAGAATTGATTCCTTATTCATGGGCATACGTGCTCTCCAAGGTGAGCGTCGATACCAAGAGAAGTATAGTGCAAACCGCCAGCATAGACCTGGTGGCAAATGGCGGCGATATCTGGTCATTGGCCATAGGCCATAGATATGAGGATGCGCAGAGCGGCAAGGCAAACCTTGTGAGCCTGGACGGCACATACAAGATAAATGAGAAATGGAAGGTCCGCGCCTACACAAGATTCGATGCGCTAAAAGGCGCCTTTGAAGAACAGGAATATACCATATATCGAGACCTTCATTGCTGGATCGCTGAGTTTACCTATGACTTAAAGAATTTAAAAGATCAGTCATTTTGGATCGTGTTGAAATTAAAAGCCTTCCCTGAATATCCCATAGGAATAAGGCGCACATATTCTCGTGCGCGATTTGGTTCCACAAGCGACCGTTCGTCTCCTTATTAAACCCTATTTTTCTCTTGTCTTATATATTAACATTATGATAAGATTTTAAGATAATAACGGAGCATTCATATGAATATCTGCATAATAGGTTCAGGTTATGTCGGTCTGGTTACAGGGACGTGTCTTGCAGAACTCGGTAATAACGTTATCTGCATAGATAATGATAAGGCCAAGATCAAAAAGCTTAAGGCCGGCATAATACCGATATATGAACCAGGCCTTGAGGAACTGGTAAAACGTAATAAAAAAGAAGGAAGGCTTTCTTTCGGTTCAGAGATAAAAGAAGGCATCCGGAAGTGTGAAATTATATTTATTGCCGTCGGCACTCCCTCAAAAAGTAATGGCGAAGCTGACCTGACCTTTGTTGAGTACGTTTCAAGGGAGATAGCCATTTCCATGCCATCCTACCGCCTGATAGTTGAGAAATCGACAGTCCCTGTTAAGACCGGCGAATGGGTAGAGAATACCATCAAGGCTTTTAATAAACGAAATATAAAATTCGATGTCGCGTCAAATCCGGAATTCTTAAGAGAGGGCTCTGCGATTGAAGATTTCATGCATCCGGACAGGATAGTGATAGGGGTGAATTCAAAAAAAGCGCGCGATATATTAGTTAAGTTATACAAGCCCCTCAACGCCCAGATAGTGATAACGGACACTAAATCCGCGGAGATTATAAAACATGCCTCAAATTCGTTTCTTGCTACAAAGATATCTTTTATAAATGCCGTCTCTAATATATGCGATAAGGTAGGGGCAGATATAATCGAGGTCGCAAAGGGCATGGGGCTTGATAAAAGGATAGGCAAGGAATTTTTAAATGCCGGGCTTGGCTTTGGCGGCTCGTGTTTTCCGAAAGACCTCTCTGCATTCATAAGGATCGGAGAGGAGATCGGCTACGATTTTGGCATGTTAAAAGAGGTTCAGAAAGTAAACGATTACCAGAAGAGGGTATTAGTAAAAAAGATAGAAGAGCTTCTCTGGAATTTATCGGATAAGACGATAGGCATATTAGGGCTTGCCTTTAAGCCTGATACCGACGATATTAGGCAGGCGCCATCTTTGGATATAATCTCAATGCTGCTCAAGGAGGGCGCTAAGATCAAGGTCTATGATCCGGAAGCGATGGATAGGGTAAAAGGGCTATTTAAAAAGGGCGTGAAGTTCTGCAAGGACGCGTACGAAGTGGCCAAAAATAGCGACTGCCTTGTCATAGTTACGGAATGGAACGAATTCAAGAAGCTGGATTTCAAAAAGATAAAAAATACGATGCAACAACTTATAATAATAGACGGCAGAAATATTTATGATTCCGAAGAAATTAAAAAGCTCGGATTTAAATATGTAGGCATGGGAACGAGATAATATGATAGACGGGGTTAAGATAAAAACGCTCAAGGCCATACCGGATGAACGCGGAAGGCTTATGGAGATATTGAGACGCGATGATGAGATTTTTGAAAAATTCGGCCAGGTATATATAACCACCGCTAACCCCGGGGTCGTAAAGGCCTGGCATTTTCATAAGAAACAACGCGATAATTTTACCTGCGTCCACGGCAAGATGAGGCTCGCTCTTTATGACGCGAGAAAGAAGTCGCCCACGTACAGAGAAGTGAACGAATTTATCATTAGCCTTGATGAGCCGATGGTCGTCTCTATACCAAAACTTGTTTACCATGGATTTAAATGCATAAGCGACTGTGAGGCGATAGTCATAAATACTCCCACAAGGCCATATGACCATAAGAACCCCGATGAGCATAGAATTGATGCATATGACAATAATATACAGTATGACTGGAGGAAATAGCGCATGAGATTGAAAGGCGTGATTTTAGCCGGCGGCCTGGGCAAGAGGCTTTATCCCTTAACTAAAATAACGAATAAGCACTTGTTGCCCATCTACTGTAAGCCAATGATATATTACCCTATCCAGACCCTTGTAGACGCGGGCATAAAAGACATACTGATTGTGACCGGAGGAATGCACGCCGGTGAATTTTTAAGGCTTTTAGGCGACGGTAAGGAATTTGGCCTTACCCACATTAACTATACATATCAAGAGGGAGAGGGCGGGATAGCGGAAGCGTTAAAATTAGCAGAACATTTTACGGGTAACGATAAGATCGTAGTTATCCTAGGAGACAATATAATTGAGAAGGATATCAGAAAGCCTGTTGCGGAATTCAAAAAACAAACTTGCGGCGCCAAGATATTAATAAAAAAGGTCGAAGACCCTCAGCGATTCGGTGTAGCGGAGCTCAAGGGAGGGAAAATAGTTTCGATAGAGGAAAAGCCGAAACGGCCGAAATCCGATTATATCGTAACAGGCATATATATGTATGATAACAAAGTTTTTGATATTGTGAAGAAGCTTAAACCTTCCAAGAGAGGTGAGCTCGAGATAACGGATGTAAATAATGCTTATTTGAAGGCAGGCGCGCTCACCTACAGCATCTTAGATGGTTGGTGGACCGATGCGGGCACCTTCGAATCGCTATTACGGGCCAATAACTTAATAGCGAAAAAGAACGACAAGTATCTCAATGTGTCTGATACGTAAAGATGTCAGCCAGGGTCTCAGACAAATACTAAAATTTATATGAAACAAATATTAATCACAGGCGGGGCGGGATTCATCGGCTCCAATTTTATTCGGTATATCCTTGATAAGTATCATAGTTATCGAGTATTAAATCTAGATAAGCTTACCTATTGCGGTAATCTAGAGAACCTTAAAGGTATATCCAAAAACAAAAACTATAGGTTTATCAAAGGAGATATAGCAGATACCGGATTAGTAAATAAGGTTGTCAAAGATTGCGATATTGTTATAAATTTTGCCGCTGAAACACATGTCGATAGGTCTATAAAGGATGCCTCTAGCTTTGTCAAGACCAACGTCTTTGGGACGTATGTGCTCTTAGAGGCAGCTAAAAATTTCGGCATCAAATTATTCATACAAATTTCTACCGACGAAGTGTACGGGAGCATAGATAAAGGCTCTTTTACGGAGGGAGATAGTTTAAGGCCGAACAGTCCATATTCTGCTACCAAGGCAGCCGGTGACTTGCTCGCGCGCTCTTATTTTATTACTTATAAATTACCGGTTATAATAACTAGAAGTTCAAATAATTTTGGGCCATATCAATATCCGGAAAAAGTGATCCCTCTTTTTTTAACAAACGCCTTAGAGGGTAAGCAGGTTCCTTTATACGCCGATGGTATGAATGTAAGAGACTGGCTGTTCGTAATCGATAATTGCGAAGCAATAGATGTCATCATGCATAAAGGAAAGGCAGGCGAAATATATAATATCGGGCGGGGCGACGAGATCACCAATCTGGAACTTACGCGCACGATCCTGGAGATACTGGGAAAAGACAAAAGTCTGATAAAATTTGTTAAAGACAGGCCAGGACACGATAAGCGTTATTCTTTAGATGTAAAGAAGATAAAAACGCTTGGTTGGCAACCAAAGCACGATTTCAGGTCTGCGCTCGAATTCACGATCGAATGGTATAAGGTCAATAAACCGTGGTGGAAAAGACTGGTTAGATGTCGGGAAAAATTCTCAAAACAAAAAGGCTGTTCGTAAGAAAGCGCCGCGGCGAATATAAGGTATTGATAACAGGCTCGAGCGGTATGCTTGGCATAGATCTTTCTCATAGTCTGCTTAATGATTACGAAGTCTACGGTCTGGATCTGGTCCGAAGCCCCTACTCGATCGTGCGCAGTTTTTATAAAAGCGATATAACCGATAAAAAGAACGTTCTAAATATAATCAAGGGTTTAAAACCAGATATAGTCATACACTCTGCGGCATTGACCGATGTCGATGGATGCGAGAGCGACAAAAAAAAGGCATACAAGGTAAATTCGGAGGGTACGGAAAATATCGCCTTGGCTTGTAAGGCGGCGGGATCAGCGCTTGTTTATATAAGCACTGATTTTGTATTCGACGGCAATGCCCGCAGGCGGTATCGCGAAGATGATAAACCAAATCCTCTCAGCGCCTACGGTGATTCAAAGCTCAGGGGCGAGGAAGCGGTGAAGAGGATATTGAACAGATATTTTATCCTTCGGACAAGCTGGCTCTACGGAAACTGTGGCAAGAACTTCGTGGATACGATTTTATCGAAAGCCAAGACTAAAAAAGCGCTGAAAGTCGTAAACGACCAAGTCGGAGCACCTACATACACAAAAGATTTAGCTAAGGCAGTCCATCTTTTATTAAATAAGATTTTTACGAAATACGGAATACGAAATATGGGATACGGGGTGTATCACGTCTCTAACAGGGGAAGCGTATCATGGTATGAATACGCAAAGGCGATATTAGGAATAGCCCAACTGAAGACCAGTGTTACGCCGATATCCTCCGAAGAGTTAGGAAGGGCCGCCAAGCGGCCATCCATGTCCGTGCTGGATAATTCAAAATTTATTAAATTTACAGGCTATAGAATGCGAAACTGGAAAGATGCTCTGAAGGAGTATATTTTAAGAAAGGCAGAGGTAGAATCATGCTGCAAAAATTGAAAGAAAAAATCTTAAATAGAAAAGCTAAAATTGGGATAATAGGTCTTGGATATGTAGGGCTGCCCCTTGCCATAAATTTTTCCAAGGGTGGTTTTAAGGTTTACGGCATCGATATAGATAAGGATAGGGTCTCGAGGTTAAATAGAGGTACCTCTTATATATTGGATGTCCCGTCTTCGGACATAAAAGCGGCCCTGAAAGATAAGACGTTAATGGCGACCACCGATTTCAGTGCGATAAAATACCTGGATGCCGTGATCATATGCGTTCCGACACCTTTATATAAGACGAAAGAGCCGGACGTCTCGTATATTGTTTCAGCGGTGGAGCACATAAAAAAATACATGAAGAAAGGGCAAATCGTCGTTCTGGAATCAACTACTTATCCCGGCACGACCGAAGAAGTGATGCTGCCGATATTGGAATCTACCGGACTGAAAGAAGGGAAGGATTTTTATCTTGCTTTCTCGCCGGAGCGCATAGACCCCAGCAATAAAAAATACCACACAAAGAATACTCCTAAGATAATAGGAGGTATTTCGAGGCAATCTACCGAGATAGCCAAGCTTTTATATGAGCAGGTTATCGATACGATCATTTCGGTCTCTTCAAGCAAGGTTGCCGAGATGGTAAAGCTTCTCGAAAACACATTCCGGATAGTCAATATAGGCATGGTCAATGAGCTCATGCTGATGTGCGACAGGTTAGGTATAGATGTGTGGGAGGTAATCGACGCGGCTAAGACAAAGCCGTATGGTTTCATGCCGTTCTATCCCGGCCCTGGCGTAGGCGGCCATTGCATTCCGGTCGATCCTATATATCTTTCTTGGAAAGCTCGGATGCACGGCTTTGAGGCAAGGTTCATAGACCTCTCCTCTCATGTAAATTCACAGATGCCGTATTATGTGGTTGATAAGATCACCGAAGGGCTTAACTGTTACGGCAAGCCCTTAAGATGCGCTAAGGTCTTGGTAATAGGCGTAGCTTATAAGAAGGACGTGAAGGATTTGCGCGAATCGCCGGCTCTTGAGATAGTGGATATTCTTATGAAAAAGGGTGCGCTAGTTTCGTATTACGATCCGTATCTGCCGTATCTGAAGATACATAACATCAATCTCAAGGGGGTCAAGTTCAATAAGGCCGCCTTCAAAGATTCGGATTGCGTAGTGATAATTACCGATCATTCGAATGTCGATTATAAATTCATTGCGGAAAATTCAAAACTTGTGGTAGATACCAGAAATGTCCTGAAAGACATAAAAGATAGATCAAACATAGTGAGGTTATGATGCCACGTTATTTAGTTACTGGCGGAGCCGGATTTATCGGGTCAAATATAGTCGAAAAACTTGTAAGACGTGGCCAGAAGGTCACGGTCCTCGACAGTTTTATCACTGGAAAGATGGAGAATATAAAGCCGTTTCTAAAAAAGATAAAACTTATACGAGGAGACATAAGGAACAGAGAAACGTTGGCAAAGGCTTTTAAAGGCATAGATTATGTGATACATCAGGCGGCGCTTCGCTCTGTCCCAAAGTCAGTTGATGATCCGTTCAGCACAAACGACATAAACGTAACCGGCACTTTAAATGTTCTCATGGCCGCCAAAAAAGCGGGAGTGAAAAGGGTGGTATATGCTTCATCGAGCTCCGTCTACGGTGACGCGAAAATATTTCCGCAAGAAGAAACTCACTATGTAAGCCCGATCTCTCCTTACGGAGTATCTAAATTAGCCGCGGAAAATTACTGTATAACGTTCGCCAAGACCTTTGGTCTTGAGACGGTATCGCTAAGGTATTTTAATGTTTTTGGTCCCAGGCAGAATCCGGAAAGTAAATATTCCGCAGTAATACCGGCATTCCTATTTAAAATGGCCAAGGGGAATCCACCTATAGTGGAATGGGACGGTAAACAATCACGGGATTTCACATACGTCAGCAATGTTGTGGATGCTAACCTGAGGGCTTGTTTGGCCAAGGGCGTGTCCGGCGAGGTTTTTAATGTTGCCTGCGGCGAAACATCGTCTGTCCTGGATATCGTCCGGGAGCTTAATAGGGTTTTAGGGACCAGGATAAAACCGAAGTATGCCCCGAAGAGAGCGGGCGATGTGCGGAAGACCTCTGCCGATGTAAGCAAGATAAGGCGGATGCTGGGCATCAAAGAGACGGTAAAGTTCGAAGAAGGCATAAGGCGAACGGTGGAGTGGTTTTTAAGAAAATAGATCGCCGGTATAGCCGTAGCCGTCATAGAGAATAATATGAAGAGAGTTCTCATTACTGGGGGCGCAGGTTTCATAGGTTCCCATCTTTGCGACTTATTTATCGATAAAGGCTGCCATGTTATCTGCGTGGATAATTTTATTACGGGTAAAAAAGCCAATATAGCGCACCTTCTCAAAAAGAAGAATTTTGAGTTCGTAGAGCATAATGTTACAAAATATATAAATGTTGCCGGCAGGCTTGATTATGTTCTTCATTTTGCGTCTCCGGCGAGCCCTGCCGATTACTTAAAATACCCTATACAGACCCTCAAGGTCGGATCTCTGGGCACACACAATGCTTTAGGCCTGGCCAAGGAAAAAAGAGCCGTGTTTCTTCTCGCCTCCACCAGCGAAGTTTATGGAGATCCTCTCGTCAATCCTCAGTATGAAGAATATTGGGGTAATGTCAATCCGATAGGCCCGAGGGGGGTGTATGATGAAGCGAAGAGATTTGCCGAGGCCATCACGATGGCATATCACCGTTATCATAAATTAGATACAAAGATAGTTAGGATATTTAATACGTATGGCGAGCGAATGCGCGAGGAGGATGGCCGGGCCATACCTAATTTTATCAGTCAGGCGCTGAACAACCGTCCCATAACGGTTTATGGAACCGGAAAGCAGACCAGGAGTTTTTGTTATATTTCCGATCTGGTCAATGGTATATATAAGCTATTGATGTCAAGCGAACATGATCCGACCAATATAGGCAACCCTAACGAGATGACGCTGATCGAGTTGGCCAAAGTTATAATAAAGTTGGCCGGAAGCAATAGTAGAATTATTTTTAAGGAGCTTCCTGTAGATGACCCGAAAGTAAGACGTCCTGATATAGCGAAGGCGAAAAAAATTCTTCATTGGAAACCGAAGGTCGGGCTTGAGGAAGGGTTGTTGAGGACGATAGATTATTTCCGCAGCATTTAGATATCAGTTGCTCGCCTATTCAGCAATCGTAAAAATCCTACTGCAGCAAAAATCGAATAAAAAGGTATGAGCGGGACCGCATATCTTCCCATGGCAAATAACATGCTGTATATGAGATTAATATAAATTATAACTGCCAGAAGAAAATACCAGTTTCGCCAAGATCGTCTCGCTGAAAGAATTCCGATGACAACCAAGATTAATATTGGATAAGCGCTTAATCGAAAGATAGCCCTTATAGAGGAAAGCATTAATGGACCTTTTTTAAATTTTGAGAATCTCGCTGTAAGGTAGGGCTCATTTAGCGACGGAACATATACGAACGCCGTCATCTTTATGAATTCTACTGGAATATGTATCAAAAATTTTATAGGCTGAAGCGTTATCTTCTCCACGGCTTCTCGTTTCATCATCGCGTCTATCTCTACAGGCGTTAACCCCCCTTTTTCTAATTCTCGCTCTTTTTCATGCGACTTCTTGGATCCCTGTAATATAAAATCTCGCGGGTTCTCTACTAATCCCGGAAACATTTTACTGCCCAGATACTCTGAAAAATTGAAAACCATCTCATGTTTTATATCTTCCGCGGAATCATTCAGTTTTTGCGACATTTCCCAGAGCGCAGCACCGCCGCGTAAACTTATTTGATAAGTGCCGAATATGCGGTGATTCCTAAGGCTCCATGGCGTAACAACTATCAAAATGCCTAAGATAAATACTATAACATGAATGGCCTGTCGCCTTAAAAGATCAGCGTAGTTTTTGTCCGATAAAAATATGCCAAGAGCCGCGATTATAAAAAAGGGGAGCAAGGCAGCTTTGCAGATAATGCTTAATCCCAGCGTTATCCCGGATATAAAAAAATATCCGGTAAGTCTTTTTTTCATCGACTTTGTTAACAACGAGACCGTAAGGCAGAGAAGAAACGTGAATATTGTTTCTGTGAGCAGATAGCTTGCATAGTTTGCTAGCGTAGGTGAAAGCGCGGTCAGAAAGGCCGAATATTTGGCTACCCTTTCACCGAAGATCTCTTTGGCGAGGTCATAAACCAGTAAACAGGTTAAACAAAATATTATAATTTGGAAAAGGCGAATAGAGCTATGGTTATGACCAAAAATTTTATAGATAACTGCAAGGAAAAATGGATACAGGGGTTCTCTCGACATGGTGGGGGTAAAGGGCTGTGATTGAGAGAGAGAGAAACCGTTCCGGCTTGCTATGTTCCACCCGGCTTGGTCATATTGACTGGCATCATCCTCATATAATGGATGCGCAAAAGCGAGTGCAAAGAATGCCGAGAATAAAAATGATACTATGATAACTCTGATAGGAATGAGTAGCTTATTTTTCATTATATGTTAGCTTATTGGAAAAACTTAACTTTGAGTATTGTAAGGATAGCCGGGAATATATCGGATGGCTTGATTTTTTTCCCTTCCCTCGTCGACCTGGGCCTATAAGATACGGGCACTTCAGCCGTTTTAAAGCCATTCTTACAAACTTTGCTGACAACCTCGAAATCAAAGCTCATGCCGGTCGATTCTATGCTTAATTTTTTGAAGCTTGAAGATCTGTATAGCCTTGTGCCGATAATGTCCGTAAAATTTTTTCTGTAAAACAGATTTATCATAAAGGTAGTAATGAGGGTGCCTAAATAATATGGCCTTTTTTTGATCAGATCTAAAGCGCTTTTTTTATTATCGTAAAGCCTTGAGCCGAATACCACATCCAGATTATCCCTTTCGGCTATTTCTAGCATCCTATAGACACATTCGATGTCGTATTCCAGGTCGGAATAATGAACGTATATGAATTCCCCTTTTGAAAGCGAGGCGCCAGTTTTGACGGATTGACCATAGCCATAATTTTTTGGCTGGAAGACTATATTAATATTCTCGTTTTTTAAGTTCTTTAGGATCTCCCTTGACCCGTCCGTTGAAGCATTGTCTATTATGATTATCTCCTTGTCCAGATCTACTTTCTTTGCTTCTTCGATAGCCTGAAGTATAGTATTCTTTTCGTTAAAACATGTTATTACGATGCTAAGTTTCAAGGCCCTATCCTTTTGTATGGTGTTTAAAGAAGTCGTTCAAAACATTTTCTATGTATATCAACATGTCATGAGTGAGACCAGGATATGTGCCTATCCAGAAGAGATCGTTCATCACCACGTCCGTGTTGGTTAATGTCCCAACGACGCGATATCTTATATCCATGTATGCCGGTTGTTTTGTAAGATTACCCCCGAAAAGCATCCTGGTTGCTATCCTATTCTTTTCTAGGTAAGCCACAATATCCTCTCTCGTAAAAGGAGAGGATCTTTTCAATAATATTGGGAAACCAAACCAGCTTGGCTCTGAGCACTTTTCTGTTTCCGGCAGAATTAAATATTCTTCGTATCGTTTAAGCACATCATAAAGATATGTAAAATTTTTTTTGCGGGAATCTGTAAAACGGCTCAATTTTTCTAGCTGGGCTACGCCTATAGCAGCCTGCATGTCGGTGATCTTCAGATTGTATCCTATGTGTGAGTAGATATATTTATGGTCATACCCGAACGGTAGGTTGCCCATCTTCCAAGAAAATCTTTTTTTACAGGTATTATCATGTCCGGGCTCACACCAGCAGTCCCTTCCCCAATCGCGCAGTGATGATATTATCTTCATCAGCAATGGATCGGACGTTAAGACTGCGCCGCCTTCGCCGGTTGTTATATGATGGGCCGGATAAAAGCTGCATGTCGCGATGTGGCCGAATGTCCCGGTGTGCCTACCCTTATATTTTGAACCCAAGGCATCGCAATTATCTTCAATAAACCATAGGTTATGTTTTTTTGCTATTCTCAAGATTTCGCTTAAGTTCGCAGGATTACCTAGCGTATGTGCTACGAAAATGGCCTTCGTTTTCCCGGAGATCGCTTTTTCGATTTCTTCCGCTTTAATATTGTATGTTCCCAGATGGACATCAAGAAAAACAGGGGTGAGGTTATTCTGGATAATAGGGTTTAGTGTAGTGGGGAACCCGCATGCGGTAGTGATGACCTCATCGCCTGGTTTCAATCTTTTGTCTCCCAATTTGGGAGATGTCAGCGCAGATACGGCAAGCAAGTTTGCCGACGAGCCAGAGTTAGTCAATAAGCAGTATTTCACAGGCAATAGTTTCGATAATTTTTTCTCAAAGGCCTCTGCGTATCTTCCGGAAGTAAGCCAGAAATCAAGCGACGCATCCACCAGATTTATTAATTCCTTTTCATCAAAAACCCTGCCGGCATATTTGACTTGCGTCTTGGCGGGAACA
>Ga0315284_10011599_pt1 | contig 12570 bp, 10 predicted proteins | sample YL17G09_16_MG_FD_203696 | JGI IMG/M metagenome (GOLD analysis project Ga0315284, IMG submission 203696) | Sediment microbial communities from Yellowstone Lake, YNP, Wyoming, USA - YL17G09_16 | ecosystem: Environmental > Aquatic > Freshwater > Lake > Sediment | place: USA: Wyoming | collected... | reverse complement strand
CCCTATAAGCGCGCTCGACGTCCACCTCGTGCGTCAGGTCGTAGTTCTCCACGTGGACGACAACCAGATCGGCGTAGCCTTTGGCCTTGAGCTTCTCGATGAGAAAGCTGCCCAGGAATCCGGCCCCGCCGGTGATCAGGATGCGATCGTTCAGTGATACGGTCATAGTCAGCTTCCCGGCCACGCCCGACCTGGCCGTGGCATGCGACAGGTGCGGTTCGTGCGCTACGCGGTGGCGCGCATGCCGCGGACGCTGATCCGCGGGTCGGCGCCGCCTTTGGCTGTCTCATGGTCGTAGATGAGCCGCTCTCGCTGGGCGAGCGCCATGTCCGATTCCACCATCATCTTCACCAACTGCTTGAACGTGACGCGCGGCTTCCAGCCCAACGCCCGCCTCGCTTTGCTCGCGTCCCCGAGGAGCAGATCCACCTCCGTCGGGCGGAGATACCGCTGGTCCACCTCCACGTACTCCCGCCAGTCCAGATTCAGCAGGCCGAACGTCTCGTCAAGGAACTCCCGTATGCTGTGGGTCTCCCCGGTCGCGATCACGAAATCGTCCGCCGTGTCGTGCTGGAGCATCATCCACATCGCCTCGACGTAGTCGCCGGCAAACCCCCAGTCGCGCTTCGCGTCCAGGTTGCCCATGAACAGCTTCTTCTGCAGGCCGACCGCGATCCGCGTGGCCGCCCGCGTGATCTTGCGGGTCACGAAGGTCTCCCCGCGCCGGGGGCTCTCGTGATTGAAGAGAATGCCGTTGCACGCGAAAATCCCGTACGCCTCCCGGTAGTTGAGCGTCTGCCAGTAACTGTAGACTTTGGCGCACCCATACGGGCTACGCGGATAGAACGGGGTCTTCTCTGTCTGCGGCGTCTCCATCACCTTCCCGAACATCTCGCTGCTGGAGGCCTGGTAGAAACGCGTCGGCAGGTGCGTGTCGCGGATCGCTTCCAGGAGGTTGATGGTGCCCAATGCGTCGCTCTGCGCCGTGTACACCGGCTGGTCAAAGCTGACCCGCACGTGCGACTGCGCGCCGAGGTTGTAGACCTCGTCCGGCTGCACCCGCGAAAGGATCCCCCGCAGCCCCGTGCCGTCCGTCAGGTCTCCGTAGTGCAGGAACAACCGCGCCTCGGGATCGTGCGGGTCCCGATAAAGGTGTTCGATGCGGTCGGTGTTGAACGTGCTGCTCCGCCGCACCATGCCGTGAACCACATAGCCTTTGGCCAGCAGGAACTCAGCCAGGTACGACCCGTCCTGTCCGGTGATGCCGGTAATCAGTGCCCTCTTCGAGGTGGGGGTGTTGCTCATATGCTCCCTTGTGCTCTGCGCCCAATCGAACGTGGCAAACGTATTTATCGGCCAACGGTGCGATGCTCTTAAAGCCAGTATCGACCATATGATGTGTGATAAACAACCCGGCCATCGCCTCAGAACTCCGCAAACTTGGGGCGTGTTCGGGCGTCTTGGGAGAAGGTATACTGCAAATGGCGTCAGCGGAGTAGACCATGATTACGCGGATACTTCTGGCGGCGATGTTGGTCGGGGCCTTGGCGGCGCCGGCCTATGCGCAGCGATTCAACCGCGACTTCTACAACTACGGCGGAGTTGCGCTCTATAACCCGGAGATCGGCCTGGTGATGAGCGGGCCGCTCCTCGTTGCCAGGCCGATTGTGTCCGCCGACCGGAAGTACGTGACCATGGGGGTGCAAGCCCAGATCACCCAGGTCGTCAGGATCGAGCAGTTCCCCGTGGCGGGCATCGGCTACGCAGGGTTCGTCGGGGGCGCCAGGCCGGTGACGGTCTCCGGCGGGGCGGGCGCGGCCGACACCCTGAACAGCTCTGCCCCCGTTCGCGTCCGTCAGGCCGGCAGCGCCCCCGTCCTCAGCCAGCCAGGCATTACCTGGATCGCTCCCCCATAACGGTCAGCTTCCCAAGCAGGAGTCCCCATGACAGAGCCACAAGTCCCCCCTCCCGGCGCCGATGAGGGTGCCGCCAGCGACGGCGGCGTATCAGGACCAGCGGCCAACCAGCCCGGCGCCACGCCCCAGAAGCTGCGAAAGAAACGCCGCCGATGGCCCTGGATCACCGCGGCCCTCGTGATCGTCCTAGCGCTCCTCGTGGCCTTTGCGCCCACCATCGCCAGCATGGGCTGGGTGCGCGCGCTCGTCGTCCAGCAGATCAACAAGAGCCTCGATGGCAACCTCGAGATCAACGACTGGTCCCTGAGCTGGGCCAGCGGGATCGAGGCCCGCGGCGTACGCGTCTTCCAGGACCGCGCCCAGATCATGGAACTCCGCCGCCTCCGCACCGATCTGTCGATGCTCAATCTGATCCGCGGGGACCTCTACACGCTCGGCAAGACCAAGGTCGAAGGGCTGGATCTTCTACTGAAGGTCTACCCCAACGGCAGGACGAATCTCCATCGCCTCCTCAAGCTGCAGCCCAGCGACAAACCCCTCGAAATGCCGCCTGTCTCCGGCCAGCTCGAGGCCGACTTCCGGGCCACCATCGAGCAGGCGGGCAAAACGCCCCTCATGATCGATCCCAGCTCGCTGAAACTCGACATTGCGGACATCAACGGGCCCATCGCCAACCAGCTTGAACTGGCTTTGCGCCTCGGAAGCAGCCCGTCGGGCAAAGTGCGCACCAGTGGCTCGCTGAAGCTCTTCCAGAAGGGCCGCCTTGATCCGGCCGCGCTCACCGCCGACGAAACCATCGAAGTGCAGTCGGTTGATCTGAACAGCCTGGCAGCATTCCTCCCTGCCGGCGGGCCGATCAGCCAGATCCAGGGGGTCGCCAACGGCAAGTTCCTGGCCAAAACCGCCGGGGGTAATGAGGTTACTTTCGAGGGCCAGGCCACCGCCGACGGATTGACGATTGCCGGCCCCGCGCTCCGCGGCGACACCTACCGCAGCGCGCGGCTGACCATGACGGTTCCGCCGACGACCTTCAACCGGGCCACGGGCAACATCCGCACCGGCAACAGCGCGCAGAACAACCAGATCGTGTTCCAGGTTGACCAGGGGACCGCCGCGCTGACGGTGGACGCGACGCAGGCGGCGCTCTCGAACCTCGCCGGCAACCGCGCGCCGGGCGCACCCGGGCGAATCGCGCTGACCGCCGATTTCGATGTCGCGAAACTCGCCGAGCAACTGCCCCACCTGCTGCAACTGAAGCAGGGGATCAAGCCGACCTCGGGGCGCATCCACCAGGAAACCGAGATCGTGCTCCAGCCGGACAAGGCCTCCCTCAAACAGCAGGTTGACCTGACCGACCTGGCCGCCGTGGACGCCAACAACCAGCGCATCGCCGCGCAGCCGGTTCATCTGGCCTACAGCGCAACCAGCTTGGGCGGCGGAGGCGTCGTGCCCGACTTGCGCGACCTTGTCATGACCCTCCAGAGCAGCTTCGCCACCATCACCGGCAAGGGCGAGTCGCTGGCCAAGCTCACCATCGAAGGCAAAGCCAACCTCGCCGACCTCCAACGCGAGCTGGGGCAGTTCGTCAACCTTGGCTCGGTCCAGATGGCCGGCCATGCAACGTTCAACCTCACCACCAGCGGCCAGCTTGCCCAGGAGGACAACTCGGCGACCGTCGATGCCACCGTCACCGCGACGAACCTCCGGATCACCGGGCCCACCACCCAGCCGATCGACGAGCCGTGGATGCAGGCCACCGCCAAGGCCAGCCTCGTCCGCGGCAAGCAGGCGTTCATCAAGGCCATCCGCGATGCGGTCGTCACCGTCCAGACGGGCAGTGCGCAGAAGCCCACGGTCGATATCCGAGCTCTGGCCGACGTGCCGTTCCGCTCCGGTGCGACCGCGCCCGCCACGATGCCGACTTTCGAGATCGCCCGCTGCAACGTGGATCTCCCGGCGGCGCAGAAGGAATTCGGCTCGCTCCTGAAGGTGCTCCAGGACAGAGGCTGGACCTTCTCCAGCGGAAGTCTGGCCTTGCAGGGCGCCGGCTCCTATGACGGCGTTGCGGCCAATGTACGATCGCTCAAAGTCGACCTCGCCGACCTCTCCCTCGATCGCATCGAGGCATCAGGACAGACGACCTCGGTGCTCAAACGCTACTCGGCCACGGTCGACGCGGCGGGAACCCTCCGCCGCGGCCAGCAGAGCCTCGACCTGCTGATCGCGAAGCTCACTTGGTCGGAAGCCGCCAAATCGCTCGATCAGAAAACCTCGCTGATGAACGTGAGCGTGAGCGACACGTCGCTGCGGCTGTCGCAGGGCGCTGCGCCCGTGTCGCTGTTGGACATGGTGCAGAAGGCGCAGGTCACGCTGGACGTGCAGGACGTGCCACGGGCGATGGCGCTGCTCCAGGCTGTCGCGCCGACGCAATCGCCGCCCACAACGATGCCCTCGCAACCTCGCGGCCGGGCCCTCCGCACGCCCAGGGTTGACAATGCCCCTCCGGCCGATGCCCCGGCGGCCGAGGAGCTTCCGCCCATCGCTATCCGCTCCGGCAGCGTCAAAGGCACAATCCGCATCGAGCGATCGGCCAAGGGCCTCGCCCTGAACGTCGACAACCTCAGCGGCGACCGATTCGTGATCGAACGCGGACGCGGCACCTTCGCCTCGCGCCCCATCGCGCTGAAACTGGCCGCCTTGATCGTCCCCGATACCCAGGATCCCGCCAAACCCCTCCTGCAACAGATTAAGGAGATCCAGCTCAGCGACCTGTCCGGCAGTGCGGGCGTGGCTGATATCTCGATGCCGGAGCCGATCGTCATCAGGGGGCTCGGCAGCGCCGTGCAGGCCTCCGGCTCCGTCAAACTCAGCGGCCAGATCCGCCAGGTCTGCGACCTGCTGGAGGCGTTGCAGAGCCAGCCCCCCGGCACCCAATACGACTACTCCGGAGCTTTCACCATCACCCAGCGCATCCGCACCGACGGGCCGACCGTGTTGTCGGCGGGCGAAATCACCATCGACAACTTCGCCGCAGGCAATCCGCGCCGGCCGAAGTTCCTCGAAAAGGCCGTGCGCATCGCCAACGAGGTCGCCCTCGACCAGAAAGCCAAGGCTCTGACGATCAAGAACGTTTCGCTCGACATGGCCGACAACAAGGCGCTGGGCCTGGCGCTAAGCGGGGCCGTGGGGGATTACTCCGGGCAACGCACGCTCGACAACGTGCGCCTGCGCCTCAGCTATGACGCCGCCAAGCTCCTCGAAATCGTCAAGCCCATGCTGTCTCCCGAGCAGCTCCAGTCGCTGGGCGATCTGAAGCTGGCCGGCGTCGTGCGCGACCGCGAAATCATCATCGCCGGCAAATACCCCGCCGCCGCGCCCGAAGCACCGCGCCGCGGCAAGCCCGTCGATCCCCTGCAGTATCTCCGCGCCCAGGGCGTCCTCACCTTCGACCGCATCGAGTACCAGGGCATGGTCGGCGAGTTCCGCGAGGTGCCCTTCTCCCTGGCCGACGGCGTGCTGCGCCTCCTTTATGCTGATCGTCCGCAGGGCCAGCAGCTCCCGCCCCCCGCGCCGTTGAACGGCGGAAAATGCGACTTCGGCGGGCTGGAAGTGACCATCGCCGGCGGCGTGCTCCGCGTCAACTCCCCGCGGAAGGACTACAAGCTCCTCGATAACGTCGCCATCAACCGCCAGTTCGTCGAGCAGTACCTCGGCAAGCTCAACCCGGTTTTCACCGTGCCCAAGGACGCCAAGGGCCTGATCAGCGTCACGGTCAACGAGCTTTCGCAGTTGCCCTTGGGGCAGGCGCTGACCAATCCCGCCAAAAGGGAAACCGGGCGGGGAAGCTTCACGTTTTCGATCACCGACCTGCGTCTCCGATCGATTTTCATGGAGCTGCTGGCGACTCAGTTGCAGTTGAAGCTGGCCAAGGACGGCACCTTGCCGACGACCATCCGCAATGCGACCGTCCAGATCGAGCCGGGAACCGTCAAGAGCGACATGGGCCTGGAAATCGGGGGGCAGGTGATCGGGTGCCGGGAGACCGAGGTTCGCCTGAGCGATCAGACGATCGTCAGCATGACGATGACGGTGCCCAAAGCCATGATCCCTCTTGCGCAGGTGCGCAACGGGAAACTGTTCAAGGACCTGTTCAGCGTGCCGGTCACGGGAACACTGGGCAAGTTCCAGTTCGAGATCATCGAGACCGCAGAGAAGTCGGTAAACCCGCTCGGCGTCATCGATCAGTTGCTCAAGGGCAAGGAAAGCGACGCCCCGCGAAAGGAACGAGCCAAGTAGCAGCCCGCCACGGCAGCCGAGCGGCGTGCTGCATCCCGGTACCTTGCATCAGGCGGGTTGGTTGGCTACATTCCCGCCTCTGAGGTCTCCCGCCGGGGGATTGTCATCGGGCCAGCGTATGTGAACCGATGCAGGCCGGGCCATTTACTGAGGAGCGCGCGTGTCACCTGAATTCCGTCGTAAAACACACCTGTTCACCAGCGAATCAGTCACCATGGGCCACCCTGACAAGGTCGCCGATCAGATCAGCGATGCTGTGCTCGACGCTTATCTCGCGCAGGACCCCCACGCGCACGTCGCCTGTGAAACGCTGGTCACGACAGGTCAAGTCGTCGTCGCTGGCGAGGTGACCGCCAGGGACGGCGTCCAGGTCGACGTGGCGAAGGTCGCTCGCGACACGATCGAAGAGATCGGCTACGTCCACCCCGAGATCGGGTTTGACTCTCGCTCCTGTGGCGTCCTGATCGCGCTGCATGCTCAATCGGCCGACATCGCCCGCGGAGTCACACGAAAAAAGAAAGAACAGCAGGGCGCCGGCGACCAGGGCATGATGTTCGGCTACGCCTGCGATGAAACCGATGTGCTCATGCCCCTGCCGATCCACCTGGCGCACCGCATCGTCGAGCGGCTGGCCGAGCTGCGCTTCAAGGGCCGCCTTCCCTGGCTGCGCCCCGACGGCAAAAGCCAGGTGACGGTCGAATATCGCGGTGACCGCCCCGTTCGTGTGCGCACCATCGTCGTCTCCACCCAGCACGACGAGTCCGTCCTGAACAGAAAGGGCGAGTTCAGCGACAAGGCCAAGGAAGACATCAAGGAGCAGGTGGTCAAGCCGGTCATTCCGAGGAAGTACTGGGACGAGGGGATCGAGTACCACATCAACCCGACCGGCAAATTCGTGATCGGCGGCCCGCATGGCGACTCCGGCCTCACCGGGCGAAAGATCATCGTCGATACCTACGGCGGCCGCGGCAGACACGGCGGCGGCGCCTTCTCCGGAAAAGACCCCTCCAAGGTCGACCGCAGCGCCTGCTACATGGCCCGCTACATCGCCAAGAACGTTGTCGCCGCCGGCCTCGCACGCCGTGCCGAAGTCCAGGTCGCTTATGCCATCGGCGTCGCCAAGCCCGTCAGCGTCACCGTCAGCACCGAAGACACCGCCGTCATCCCCGAGGATCGCATCGCCCAGCTCATCACCAGGTTCTTCCCCCTCACCCCGCGCGGGATCATCGAGCATCTGGATCTGCTCCGCCCGATCTACAAGCAGACGGCCCGCAACGGGCACTTCGGCCGCATCCCCGGCCCCGACGGCAGCTTCTCATGGGAGAAGACCGACCTGGCCGAAAAACTCGCCAAAGCCGCCGGGACCACCCCGCTGGCCAGAACGCGTTGAGCTGTCAACCTCGCTCGGCGCCTCGGCGGCCTGTCTCCCATCGCGGCCTCTCGGGCGCGCGCACAGCCTCATGTCGACCCTTTGCGCCGCTCCAGGTCATTCCGTAGATACGTCTTGAACGTCGGAAGGTGGTTCTTCTCCCCGCCGTCCTCGATGGCCTGCGCAACAGCCTGATTCCTGGCCATCAACTCGCAGAACACGGCATATTCGCGCGATTCCGGCGACGGGCAGATGTGCCGGTCGTGCGTGTCGGCCCGAAACAGATGCCCCCTGCCATCGGGCGCCCGTTCGATGACCAGCTTCATGTGCGGATAGAACCGGTTCCCCAGCCGAAGGCTGAATCGCGCCGGCATCGGCGCCTCCTCGTGCTCGAACGCGTCGCTGTCATAGAAACCGGCGCCGCTCGCCTGACGCAGCCCTTCCAGCCTCTCCAGCACCGCGCCGCCCGGCTGGCCATCGTAGGCCTCCTTCAGATAAATGCCGATGGCCTTCCAGACGTCCGACGGTGTTGGCCGTTGCCACTTCACGGTCTGCTCCCGGACAGTCAACCTGTCCCGCACTGTATTCGTGGCCGCACACACTTCGCGCCATTCGTGGCTATAATACCACGCGGCCGGGCCAACTGAGGACGCACAATGACGCAATCGCGACGCCAGGTCCTCGTCGTTGAGGATGATCCGGAAATCAACGAGCTGGTCGGCGCCTACGCACAGATTGCGGGATTCGGGTACGAAGCGGCGCTGAACGGCTTCACCGCGTTGTCCAAGGCCTTCGCCGAGGCGCCCGTCCTGATCCTCCTGGATGTCATGCTCCCCGACATGGACGGGTTCGAAGTCTGCCGGCGCCTGAAACGGGATCATCTCACGTGTACAATCCCGGTCGTCATGCTCACGGCCCTCGACCGCGAGGAGTATCGGCGGCGCGGGCAGGAATGCGGGGCGGCCGCTTTCCTCGGCAAACCCTTCGACCCCGACGCGCTCATCGAGATGATCCGCAAGATGGCCTCCGACGGCGCCAACCTGCAACCCTCCCAGACCTGAGCCTCCCCGCCTAATCCAGCGGCGCATACCAGAATAAAGCCACCGCTTCCTTCAGCAGGTCGTGGTTGGAGTGCAGTTGCAGGTCCAACCCCGCCAGATCAAACCCCGCCTTGAGCAGAAACTGCCCGGCTGGCACGTTGTTGCTGAGGGTCCTCGCCGTCACCGCACGCAACTGCTGCTCCTGTGCCGCCTGGATCGAGCGGCACAGCATCGCCAGGCCAATCCCCTGCCGGCGATCATCATAGTCCACCCGGACATCGATCAGCCGCAGCGTCCTGTTGCTCCGTTGCGGCTGGGCCAGGAGCGAGGCGACCACCACCCCGGCGTGCTCCGCGACGATGGCCAGCCCCTCGTCCGCGCCGCTCGTGATCTGCCGGAGGATGAATCGCGATTCGTCGTCGAGCGGGTTGGCCGCGATGAGCTTCTGCCGCAGCGACCGCTCTTCCAGATGCCATCCGACCGCGATTCCCTCACCGTTGCGCTCGATGTGCATGTGGCGAGCGGACTCGATCGTCCCGTCGATGCCGCAGAGGCGCTCGGCGTCGGCAGGTGTCGCTGGCCGGATCTCCATGCACCATAGGATACCACGTCGCGGCGGCGTCTTGGCGTCCCGTCAACGGCGTGCGGGCTTCGGCGGAAAGTCGCTCGACTGGCGGTTGGGGTCGGCAGCCGTTCTTTCGGGAGCCGGGAACACCAGCGCGATCCGCGTTCCGATGCCCGGGCGGCTTTCGATCCGCACCCGCCCGCCGTGAAGCGTGGCGATGGTCTTGACGATGGCCAGACCCAGCCCCATTCCGCCGGTCGTCTTGGATCGCGTTCCGTCGACGCGATAGAACCGGTCGAAGACATGCGGCAGATCGTCGGCCGGGATGCCGTGCCCGTAGTCGCGCACCTCGACACACAGCGTCCGGCCCTCCGCGTGCGCCAGAACCTTGATCGACCCGCCGACGCAGTGTCTGGATGCGCGCCAGCAGCTCAGAGAACGCGAAAGGCTTCACGAGGTCATCGTCGGCGCCGAACTCCAGGCCCTTGACGCGGTCCTGCACCGAATCGCGCGCGGTGAGGAAGAGCACGGGCACTTGCTGCCCGCGCTGCCGGATGGTCGAGATCACCGACCAGCCGTCGCGGCCGGGGAGCATGATGTCCAGCACGATCAGATCATAGGGGCTGGCCTCGAGGAGGCGGAGGCCTTCATCGCCGCTGGTGGTGGTGTCGACGACGTAGCCATGCTCGGCCATGCCCTGCTGGAGGTCGGCGGCCGTTTTCGTGTCGTCTTCGATGATCAGTATCTTCACCGCGGGATCTCCGGGATAAGAGTAAGCGCGCGCGGGCGGGGTTGCCACGGGGCGCGGCTTCAAATCCCCGGCGTGGGCCGTTACGCTACAGGCGTCAAGCCCTGAAAACGAGGACCCATGCCGTCGATTGACATGCCGCTGGACCTGATGCCGTTCGCGGCTCAGGGGGTCTGCGTTCTGAGCGTGGACACGCGTGGGCAGAACGGCCAATCGCAGGACGCGGCGGTGTATCCCGAGGGGCACCAGATGGGGTGGATGACGCAGGGGATCCGCGATCCGCAGAGCTGTTTCTACCGGTACGTGTACGCGGACGCGGCGCGGGCGCTGGAGCTGCTGGCGCGGCGGGGGGAGGTGGACGCCCAGCGGCTGGCCATCGAGGTGGCGCAGGCCGGGCCGTACCTGGAAATCCCGGCGTTCCTGAAGAGTTTCCAGGATCTGCAGGAGACGGTCATCCGGACGTTGAGCTACTATGACAACATGAACCTGGCGCCGTGGATCAGGTGCCGGATGCTGGTGTCCAATGGTCTGTGGGACGACATCTGTCCGCCGAGCACGATCTTCGCGGTGTACAATCACACGGCGGCCGAGAAGCAGATGGAGATCTACCCGTTCCACAAGCACGAGGTGCCGTACGAGCACCGGGAGACACAGTTCCGGGTGATGATGGAGGCGTTGAGGCCATAGGCCTCCTGCGTTCGAGGAGAGTTGGGACCGATGGACTTCTTTGAATTTCATGAGAAGGCGACGAAGCGGGCGGGGAAGGGCGGCCCGCCGGCGAGGGGGGAGGTGTTGACGGTCAGCGAGCTGACGAGTCGGATTGAGAAGGCGATCAAGGGAGCTTTGCCGGGAAGCCTGGGCGTGCAGGGGGAGGTGAGCAACTTCAAGCATCATGCGGGGTCGGGGCATTTGTACTTCACGCTGAAGGACGCCAATGCGTGCATCGATTGCGTGATGTTCAAGAGCGATGCGTCGCGGCTGAGGTTCACGCCGGAGGATGGGATCGAGGTGCTGGCGACGGGGCATGTGGCGGTGTACGGGCAGCGGGGGAAATACCAGCTTTATGTGTCGCGGCTGGAGCCGGTGGGACAGGGGGCGTTGGAGCTGGCGTTCCGGCAGCTCTGCGTGAAGCTGGAGGCGGAGGGGCTGTTTGCGAAGGAACGGAAGAGGCCGATCCCGGGGTATCCCCAGCGGGTGGCGCTGGTGACGAGCGTGCAGACGGCGGCGATGCGGGACATGCTGAAGGTGCTGGGGCGATACCCGTGGGTGCGGGTGTTGGTGTACCACGTGCCGGTGCAGGGGGAAGGCGCCGGGGAGAAGATCGCGGAGGCGTTGGGGGACCTGAGCCGGCGCGCGGCGGAGGTCGGCGGGGTCGATGTGATTCTGCTGGGTCGCGGCGGCGGGTCGCTGGAAGACCTGTGGGCATTCAACGAGGAGGTGGTGGCGCGGGCGGTGGCGGGGTCGGCCATTCCGATCATCAGCGGGATCGGACATGAGACGGATGTGTCGGTGGCGGACCTGGTGGCGGATTACCACGCGCACACTCCTACCGAGGCGGCGCAGGTGGCGATGGGGCAGTGGCGGAGCGCGCGGGACGAGGTGGAGGCTGGGGGGATGCGGCTGCGGCGGGAGATGCGGACGGTTTGGCAGGAGGCGCGTGGGCGGCTGATGCAGGCGGCGAGGCACGAGGCCTTCCGGCGGCCGATGGACCGTGTGAACGCGGCGAGGCAACTGCTGGACGATCGGCAGCGGGCGATGGCGTTGGCGGCGGGGAGGAGGCTGCGGCGGTGGCAGGCGGTGCTGCACGAGCTTGCCGGCAGATTGGAGGCGAACCCCCCGCGGCACGCGGCGGCGTTATGGCGGGAACGGTTGGTGGGATCGGGGAGGCGTCTGGAGGGGGCGATGGCGGGGCAGATGGGGAAATGGAGGAAGCAGGTGGAGGCGATGGCGGGGCACCTGAACGCGGTGGGGCCGGAGCAGGTTTTGAGAAGAGGATACAGCATCACGACGCTCAAGAAGAGGGGTGTGGTGGTTCGGAGCGTGAAGGAGGTTGGGGAGGGGGATCGGCTGGTGACGCGGCTGGCGGATGGGCAGATCGAGAGCGTGGCGGAGGATTCGGCACAACTGAGGCTGTTCGAGTAGGCGGGTTGGGGGGAGTGTTGCGTGGGGCCGAGGTCGGCGGCGCAACGGGGGACGGGAAAAAAAGCGCACTGGGCGAGGCGGAGGGGGCGTAAGGGTCGGGGAGGCCAGAGGTAAGAGGCCGAGCTGGTGCAAGAAGATGACAATAAACCGACCCCAAACCGACCCCAAAACGACCCCGAAACGACCCCAAAACGACCCCAAAACGACCCCGAAACGACCCCGAAACGACCCCAAAACGACCCCGAAACGACCCCGAAACGACCCTGTTTTGACCCTGAAATGCCGATTGCCGATTGCTGATTGCCGAATGAATGACGAAGGACGATCGGTGGGGGATCGGGGGAGAGGCTATTCAATTGTCAAAGAACGACGTGGTTGGCTGAGCGGGTAGCCAAACACGGTCGAACGTCTTTCGAAGGTTCGACGGGGGGGATTATACCACAGAAATGGGCAAGTTCAAGCCAAAAAGCAGGGGATTTGGGGGAGCGGCCGAG
>Ga0315284_10011598_pt1 | contig 12571 bp, 4 predicted proteins | sample YL17G09_16_MG_FD_203696 | JGI IMG/M metagenome (GOLD analysis project Ga0315284, IMG submission 203696) | Sediment microbial communities from Yellowstone Lake, YNP, Wyoming, USA - YL17G09_16 | ecosystem: Environmental > Aquatic > Freshwater > Lake > Sediment | place: USA: Wyoming | collected... | reverse complement strand
CAGGCAAAGACTCAGGGCTGCACTGTAGCTTTTGCGGCAAGGGGCAGCGTGAGGTCAAAAAGCTGATCGCCGGGCCGAACGTCTACATCTGTGACGAATGCATTCAGCTTTGTAACGATATCATCGCCGAAGAAGTCGAGAAGGAGGAGCTGCTCAGTCCATCGGGCAAGATCCCCAATCCCAAGGACATCAAGAAGGTCCTCGACGATTATATCATCGGCCAGGAATCGGCGAAAAAGATCCTCTCGGTAGCGGTGCACAACCACTACAAGCGCATCGACCACAAAGCCAAAGGCGACGAGGTCGAGCTGTCGAAGTCGAACATTCTGCTGATCGGTCCTACCGGTTCGGGTAAGACGCTGCTCGCCCAGACTTTGGCGCGCATCCTGAATGTTCCCTTCACCATCTCCGATGCGACCAACCTCACCGAGGCTGGCTACGTCGGCGAGGATGTCGAGAACATCATCCTTAACCTGCTGCAAAATGCCGACTACGACGTCGAGTTGGCGCAGCGCGGCATCGCCTACGTCGATGAGATCGATAAGATCGCCCGCAAGGGTGAGAATCCATCGATCACCCGCGACGTCTCCGGTGAGGGCGTGCAGCAAGCACTCCTCAAGATCATCGAAGGGACCATCGCCAACGTGCCACCACGCGGTGGCCGTAAGCACCCACAGCAGGAGTTCCTGCAGGTCGACACGACCAACATCCTGTTCATCTGCGGCGGTGCCTTTGCCGGGCTAGAGGACATCATCCAGGGCCGCATCGAGGTCGCTTCGATGGGTTTTGGCGCGGAAATCCGCTCCAAGCTGCAAAAGGATGTCGGCGCCTTACTGTCCAAAGTCCAAACCGAAGACTTGATGAAGTTTGGCATGATTCCCGAGTTCATCGGTCGGGTACCGATCGTTTGCTCCTTGGGTCAACTCGACGAGGCGGCGCTGATCCGGATCTTGACGGAGCCCAAGAACGCCATCGTCAAGCAGTTCAAGAAGCTGTTTGATTTTGAAACGGTCGAGCTTAAATTTACCGACGGCGCGCTACGCGCCGTGGTGAAGGAAGCACTCAAGCGTAAGACGGGCGCCCGCGGCCTGCGTTCGATCCTGGAAACGGCGATGCTCGAGGTCATGTACGAAATGCCTTCGCAGCTGAACCTCAAAGAGGTCGTCGTCACCGAAGAGGTGATCGTCGCCGACGCGGATCCGATCCTCGTCTACCGCTCGGAAGCCGAGACCAACAGCAAAGAGGGCCATGAGAAGCGGGAATTCGGCACTGGCGGCAGCCAGAGCTAAGTCCAGCAGCGATGCCTACAGGGTCCGCCACGACGGCTTGCCGTCGGTCGGGCCCTTTCTTTTGACTGTTTTTTGCACAGCAGCCCCCAAAAAATCGTCGCCACGTATCTAGCCAACCTCAGCTATTTTTTCCCTCATCTGCCGTCGCAAAGAATTTACGCAGCGATATCAAAGTTTCTAGGCTTTCCCCTGGCACATGCGATAAGATGACTCGGAGCGCCACCTAGTAAAATTTGTCTCGACCTTCGGCGGGTTAGTTGCTTTATTCGGCGCTAGTTGACCGATCAGGAGGCTTTGGTATGACGACTGAACCAGCATCGAAATCGCAGCGTGTCCGTATTCCCTTGTTGCCCCTTCGCGATATCTTGGTGTTTCCGTCGACGGTCGTGCCCCTGTTTGTAGGCCGCGACAAATCGATTCAAGCCCTAGAGCAAGCCATGGCGGCCAACAAGGAAATCCTCCTTGCAGCGCAGATCAAGGCCAAGACCAACGATCCCAGCGCTGAGGATATCTACCGCGTGGGCACGATCTCGGTCATCCTGCAGCTCCTGCGCCTGCCAGACGGTACCGTCAAAGTCTTGGTCGAAGGTCAACGCCGCGCCAAGGTGATCGACTACCTGCAAACCGAAGAATACTTTATGGTCGAGGCCGAGCCGCTGGTTGAAGCCGCATCGGCCGGTGTCGAAAACGAAGCGCTCACCCGCACCGTGAAGATGGCCTTCGATAATTACGTCCGCTTGAACAAGCGCATTCCGCCAGAGATGCTGCTGTCGATCGCCCAGATCGAGAACGAATCCAAGCTCGCCGACACCCTCGTTGCGCATTTGACCAATCTGAAGCTCCAGGACAAGCAGCGACTCCTAGAGCAGACCGACCCGCGCGTCCGCTTGGAGGAGCTCTACGGCTTTATCCAATCGGAAATTGAAATCATGCGCGTCGAGAAAAAGATTCGCGCCCGCGTCAAGCGGCAGATGGAAAAGACGCAAAAGGAGTACTACCTCAACGAACAGATGGCAGCGATCCAAAAGGAGCTAGGCGACCGCGACGACGGCCGCGCCGAACTCCAAGAGATCGAAACCCTCATCAAGAAGAAGAAGCTGTCCGAAGAGGCACGCGATAAAGTCACCAAAGAGCTGCGCAAACTCAAGCATATGTCGGCGATGTCGGCAGAAGCGACGGTCGTCCGCAACTACATCGAGACGGTGCTGTCGCTACCGTGGAACGAACTGACCGCCGAGAAACGCGATATCAACTTCGCCCGCAAAGTCCTGGATAACGATCATTTCGGCCTGGAGAAGGTCAAAGAGCGCATCCTCGAATTTCTCTCAGTACGCACCTTAGTCACCGAGATGAAGGGCCCCATCCTGTGCCTCGCCGGACCTCCTGGCGTCGGCAAGACCTCCCTGGCCAAGAGCATCGCCGAAGCCACCGGTCGCAAGTTCGTCCGTATTTCCCTCGGTGGCGTGCGCGATGAGGCCGAGATTCGCGGCCATCGCCGCACCTATATTGGCTCCATGCCTGGCAAGATTATCAATGCCTTGAAAAAGGCCGGCAGCGCCAACCCGGTGGTGTTGCTCGATGAGATCGATAAGCTCAGCCAGGACTTCCGCGGCGACCCGACCTCGGCTCTGCTCGAGGTGCTCGATCCAGAGCAAAATACGACTTTTGTCGACCACTACTTGGATATCGACTTCGACCTATCTAAAGTTTTGTTTATGGCCACCGCCAACAGCCTGCACACGATCTCGAAGCCTCTACTCGACCGCATGGAAATCATCCGCCTGGTCGGCTACACCGAAGAAGAGAAGTGCGCGATTGCCAAACAGTACCTGGTGCCAAAACAGATCAAGACCAACGGCCTGTCCACGGGCAGCGTCACCGTCAGCCCGGCCGCTCTCAAAGAGCTAGTCCGCTACTACACGCGGGAATCCGGCGTGAGGAGTCTGGAGCGTGAGATTGGCTCGGTCTTTCGTAAGATGGCACGCAAGCACCTGGAGAAGTACCACGAAGGCAATACCAACGAGGTTAAGACCGATGGCATCATCGATCTTAAAATCGTCGAGAACGTCACCGAAAAGAGCATCAACAAATACCTTGGACCACGCCGCTTCCGCATCGGCCTGACCAATCAACACCACGAGATCGGCCTGTGCACCGGCCTAGCATGGACTGAGGTCGGCGGTGATCTGTTGGTCGCCGAAGTCTCGATCCTGCCCGGCAAGGGCAAACTGACGTGCACCGGCAAACTCGGCGAAGTCATGCAGGAGTCGGCACAGGCTGCGCTTAGCTATGTCCGTTCGCGGTCCAAGTTCCTCAGTCTTGATGACGACTTCTACGCCAAGATCGACATCCATATTCACGTGCCAGAGGGTGCAATCCCTAAGGATGGCCCGTCCGCCGGGATCGCCATGGCGACCGCTTTGACCAGCGCTTTGACCAATCGTCCGATCAGCAAAGACGTGGCGATGACCGGTGAGATCACCCTGCGTGGCCGGGTGCTGCCGATCGGTGGACTCAAAGAGAAGATCATCGCGGCGCATCGCGGTGGAATCAAAAAGGTCCTGATCCCCAAGGACAACGAGCAGGACATCCTCGAGCTGCCGAAGCAGATCCTCAAAGAGGTGACCATCGTCCCCGTGGAGCACATGGACACTGTGTTGATGCACGCTCTGGTCTGGCGCCAACCAGGCGACAACGTCAAAGACCAAGACGAGCTATTTGAGAAATTGCGTAAAATCACCGAAACCGAAGTCGGTAGCGCCGAGTTGGCCTTTGCCCACTAGCGCTTAAATTGGTTAGGCTCCGATTGATTGGCCCTGGCCAGCCTGAAGAGGCGGCCAGGGCCTCAACTTTTTTGGCAAAGCTCCGAAACATCCCAGGTAGAGACGGAGATCAACTCCTCCCGACTTGAGGATCGTCATGCCCGTAAAAAGGACCGTACGCACGCCCATTGCGAAGAAGGCCAAACCTGTGGCGGCAAAAGCTACCGCTGCAGCGCCCGCAGCACAGCCACTCAGCAGCGAGGGCGAGCTGCTGAAGTTCGTCGAAGACTTAAAGCGCCAGTGGATGTCCACGATCGACGCCTTGGTCGATCCGCTGATGATCATCGGCAACGACTTCGTCGTGAGCAAGGCCAACCTCGCCGTCGCCCGGCTCGGCAAAGCTGCCGTCAAAGACATTGTCGGGCGCAAATGCTTTGAGGTCTTTGCCGGCCGCAAATCCCCTTGCACCGGATGCCAACTGAAGAAACAGGCGAACAGCACCGCCAATAGTTCCTTTGAACTGGCCGGTGTGCGCGGTGACCGCTTCTATGAGGTTACGGCCCAGCCGCTCCTGGATGCCAACGGCGTCAAGGACGGCGTCGTCCACGTCTACCGCGACCGCACCGAGGCGAAAAAGATGCAAAGTCAGTTGGCGCAGCAAGACAAGCTCGCCTCGATCGGACTTCTGGCCGGCGGCGTGGCCCACGAAATCAATAATCCACTGGGCGGCATCCTGATCTTTTCGCAGATGCTACTGCGCGAAATGGACAAGAATAGTTCGCACTATCAAGACGTCGTCGAGATCGAAGCCGCGACCCAGCGCTGCAAGCAAATCGTTCAAGGCTTGCTGGATTTTGCCCGGCAAAACCCCCTCGAAACACCCAAATCCAAACTCCCCGAGATCAACACGCTAGATGCCATCCGCACGGCGATGCGCTTTAGCCGCGCGGCGATCCAAAAGGCCGGCAGCATCCACCTCAAGGAGGACTTCGATGGCAACGAGCACCTCCTGGTGACGGACCGCAACCGTATCATCCAGGTCTTTCTCAACCTCATTCAAAACGCCATCCAAGCCTTACCAGGCGGCGGCACCGTCAGCATCAAAGCCTCCACCCGAGTCGATGCCAACAACCAGATCTTCGGTGTCTACGAGGTCGCCGATAACGGCGTTGGTATTTCACCCGAACATCTACCGCGCATCTTCGACCCGTTCTTCACCACCAAGGATCCCGGCGAAGGCACCGGCCTCGGCCTAGCCCTGTGCTACGGCATCGTCCAAGATATGAACGGTACGATGAGCGCAACCAGTAAGCTTCATGTCGGGACCCGCTTTACCGTCGAAATACCGCTTCGAGCCGTACGACCGGAGGTCCATGCGGCATCCTAGTCCTCTAAGTGTTCGAGATGTCGTCCGACCGGCTGACAAAGGTGCTTCATGCCCGCAATAAGACCCGCCCATCCAAAAGTGACCATGAGCTCCATGGCCGCAGTGCTTAGCTTAATGCTAGGCCTGCAGCTGGCGGCTGGTGGCGGCTTTTTAGGTGCGCTGTTCAGCGGCGAGCTACCGTATGCTACCTGTGTCATGCTCGGTCTCACCATGATGTTTAGCAGCGCCGCCATTATCAGCAGCTTTTCTGCGACGATTCAACCCCAATCAGCCCGCATCGCCAGTGCCGCGGGCTCGGCAGCGCTGGCCTTCTCGTCGGCCATCGACGTCAACCACAGCGTCCACCATCTCAGCGAAACCAGCTATTTTGCACTATCTTTGGCTGGACAGGTGGCCTACGTCTACGCCTACTTCTTCTTCATGGGCCAGCTGCTAAAGATCAGTGGATTATGGACCCAACTACCGCAGCGCGTCGCATCTGGCGCGCTGGCGCTGGTTGGCGGCTTTGGCTTTCTGGCGCAATCCTGGGTGCCACTAGCAACATTCCACCAGGTGACCTCAATGGCCCGCGATATCATCCTAAGCGCCGGGCCGCTCATGATGGCCCTGGCTTTTGGCCAGATCAAGACGCTGCGTCTTGATCCGCAAAGCATCCTGGGGTCCATCCGTCTGCGCCTACCAGCAGGACCTGAGCACAGTGCAAAACGAAAGGCGCTGCTGATTGGGGCCCTCGGTGCCGTGGCAAGCCTCGGCCTAAACATCGCATGGTCGCTCTCAGACCATGACGGCAGCACCTTAATCGGCCGCATCCTCACGGTGTTTTCGTTTAGCTGGTTTGGCTGCATGTACTTCAGCCTGGACGGCCTTCGCACCGTCTCCCGCGAGCAGCACCATAGTCTACTGAGTGCCAAGCTGGCTCCAGCCTCAGCCCTGCGTTTTCTCACTCGCTACGAAGGTCAACGCAAAAACTGGGCCGCGACGATCGGCCTGAAAACCGCCAATTTCATGATCGACCATGATCCCGGTACGCAGCTGCAGGCGGTTTTGCCAGCGTCCATCCTGCAAATCCGCAGCGAAGAAATCCAGCGCTGTGTCAATGCCGTACTCGGTCCGCTCGAGTTGCACAGCAGTGCCGCCTCGAATTTAGTCTCCGGCGCCATCGATCCCGAGCCGGCGGTAAGGCCTTGTATCGATGCACTAAAGATGTTCGCTTGCCTGTACCTCGATGCCGGCCCACTGGTCGAGCGGCGCATCAAGGGCCTAGTCTCGCTGCTGCCGATCGTCGACCCTGGTCTGGCCCAAGTCGTCGATAAGGTCAACGTCGCATCGCTGATTCGGCGTAACCAGTGGTTCTTTCATTTTGACTTCGACTGGATCGATCAGCACATGACGCAAACGGCCAACCGTGCCCGCTACGATGTACAAATCGCGACGCTGCCGTCGCCGTTGCGCAACGCGATGCTCGACTACCTGGCTAAACACGGCGGCATCGGCAACTTTGTCTGGCTCGGCCCCCAGGCGCGTGAACGCCTGCTGCAGGAAGCACCAGCGATGCACTCGGTGCTCGAACCCTGCCCGATTCCGGTGGGCGGCGCGGGAGGGGTGCAAGTGCTCATGTTCATCGTGCGCTTCGAGCAGCTCATTCCCCGGCTACAGCGCTACTTCGACCTTGATACGATGCGCCAAGCGCTGTTTGATTTCGAGCCAAGCGACGCCAGTTACCGCATTCACCGACTGCTGACACTGCAGCTAAACAATGCCCAAACCGCCACCGATATCGCCCAGGTCTTAGCTCAGATCAGCAGCGTCGCGTGGCGCGGATTCCGCGAAAAGGACAATGCCCTTTCGCTCATCTTGGCCGTTCATGAGCGCATCACCAACTCCGACCACGATCTAAAGGATGAGCTGCTGAATGCCGTCCGAGCCATCGGCTACCCTAGTCAGATCCTCCACCATGCCCAGATCGATAAGATCGCCCTGCGCGACATCGCCCGCCTCAAGGCCGTGGCCTTGTCGCCGCATGACCCGCGCTTTGAAGAGGCCTGGCTAGTGCTCTCCACGACCGACTACCATCGCCATACCCCGGCCCAAAGGCGCGACTTTTTGGCCTTCCTGCGTCGGGCTGGTCAACGCTCACAGATCGCCAGAATACCGCTAGTGCAAATCAAGGGAACGGACGCCTTGGCTGGACTGGCTCGGGCCTGCGACAGCAGTGACCTCGACCAGTTACAAGAGACCTTGGCAGCGCTCTACCAATGGCTAGCTCGCGCCGAAGCGGAACCAAATACGCTGTGCCTGCTGCTCGATGCGCACATCTTCATCAAAGGACAGCTGCATCAAAGCCTGTCGCTGCCGAAGGCGGCAACACAGCAGCTACGTACCTACGTGAAAAAGCTCAGACAGCGACTCGGAGACAGCGACCCGCAAATCGTCTCCCTCAACGCCCGCTGGTTAGAGCTAGGCATGGACGAGGCGAGCCCGGAAGTGACCTCGCTCGCCTCGTAAACACCATCCACCTTCGATGGTCGAAGGTGGACGGTGGCGGGTTCCACCTGGTCTGTCACTCTGGTGTACCAGCCGCAATCCAGGCTTGGAACTTGGCCAACTCCGTCGCCGAGGCTGCCCCCAAACCTCGTGGCATCCTCTTTGCCACCATCGATGAATAGGAGCTGGACGCACCGGCTTTGGCCGTCGCATAGGTATCCAGGCGAGGCTTTGAACCGCCGGCTAGGTGGCACCCGGTGCAATGTCCGTTGAGATAGGGTTCAATCGTGTTGGTGTAAGTGATCGCTGGTGGAGGAGCCGGTGCTGGTGCTGGCGCCGGCGTAGGCGCTGGTGCCGGCGTAGGCGCTGGTGCCGGCGCTGGTGCCGGCGTAGGTGCCGGCGTAGGCGCTGGTGCAGGTGCAGGTGCCGGCGTAGGCGCTGGTGCAGGTGCAGGTGCCGGCGTAGGCGCTGGCGCCTGTGGATCACCACCGCCGCTCGCTGGAACCGCATTGGCGTCGGATGGCGTCCCACCAGTTGCTGGAACACAGGCTGCCGGTGTCGCAGCTGCGGGCGCTGTATTGGGAGTCACAGCGCTGGTGCTGCCAGACACTGAGCCACTTCCATTGGCTGTTCCGGCGGCGGAGCCAGTACCTGCACCGACGCTAACAGTAACGCCACTGCCGGTACCAGTTCCGGAGCCAACGCCAGGCATGACCGCCGGCGAAGGCGCGGCCGCCGCGGATTGCGGCATACCGGCGGCAACCCAAGCGGCAAAGGCTGCTTTTTCCGTGGCGCTTACAGTGCTACCGATGGGCATCTTACCCGATTGAATATCAGCTAAGCTCACCTGCGCTGCAGCCGTCGCCGTCGCATAGGAGTTGAGCAATGGTTTCGTCACATTATGACAGGTGACGCATTTTGCCGCCAAGAAGGCTTGGATCGTGTCCGTATAATTCGGAACCGCAGCGAGGCTCAGCTGCGCCTTAGGGCATGTGCCTAGCGCATTGCCTGCGTCTGGCCCCTGGCGCTTGGACGCCTTGGGTGAGGTCGCTGTACCGCCACAGCTGTTCAGAAACACCGCCAAGGCCACCGCGAAGGATGCTGTGACGAGCGATTTGATCGTGGTGCTGCCCTTGGTCATGATGACTCCTGGATGGTGGGTGTGCCTTAAGGCCCTAACCTCAACGATCCTATCGACACTACGACGAAGGAACTTTACCCTTGCCCAATGATTTTCGATTTAATCTTTAATATTGTTTAGTTATAAAGCCGCGAGGAAGACAAATCGCTCGGTCGCTCGCTGTTGCGTCACACGGTAGGTACGACCACTGAAAAAGTGCGAGAACTCGCCCTTCCTGGCTCGGCTAGGAAATCCCCACCCTTTTGGCCCGCCAACCTGTTGTTATCAAGAAGTAAACCAATTTTATCTCAGGCGACGCCGGAGTTTACCGATGGAGGACTTAATCCTTACTAGGAGATAGCCATGGGTCGCCTCCAACGGTTCAGTTACATTGCCGCCGCATCCCTACTCTACTTAGCCTCGGCGCCAAGCTTCGCCGGCCCATTTGTCTTCAGCTACGGCGGCAGACTCGCCAACAGCTCCGATGTCGCAGTCACGGGGCCGGTAAACATCGAATTGAAATTCTTCCGCTCCGCCTCAGGCGGCAACCCGGTTGGCGTGAGCAATATGTCCTTCAGCAACGTCCCACTTGAAGACGGCGTCTTCCAAGTAGACATCGGCCAACTGACCTCTGCGGAAATGGCGCTCGTCTTTGACTCCAGCCAAGATACCTACGTCGAAGTCACCGACCACACCCACAACGTCACCTACCCTCGTCAACACCTCAGCGCGATGCCCTACGCTATGAAGGTGCCAGTCGACGGCAAAACCTTGGCCTTTGATTCCAGTGGCAGCCTCGGATTATCGCTGAGCAGCTCCCCAGGCACCAACCAATTCCTCACTAAAGACAACAGCGGCAATTTGATTTGGGGCACCCCTGCAACCAGTGCCGCGTCCTTGCAAGGCCAAAGCATTAGCACCACGACACCGGGATCTGGGCAAGTGCTGCAATACGACGGCAGCAAATGGTTGCCGGTCACGCTGGCGACGGTAACCACGGCCAACAGCATCAGCTCCGGCACCTTGGGGGCGTCATACGGCGGTACCGGCATCACTTCAAGCGCAACCTTTCCGACCACGGGTGTGATCGTCACCGAGGCGGCCACGGAGACTCTCACCAACAAAACTCTGACGGCGCCTCTGATGAGTTCGATCGTCAATAGCGGAACCCTCACGCTGCCAAGCTCAACAGACACGCTGGTCGGACGCAATACCGTCGACACCTTGACCAACAAAACGCTGACCAGTCCTATTGTCACTGCGGGCACCATCAACGGGGCCTCGCTGATTGCGGGATCTAGCTCGATAAACACCACTGGAACCATCACCGCTGGTGCCATTGCTACCAATGCGGGCCTGACGATCAGAGGCAACGGCACTGCCGCCAACGTGCTCACGCTAAACAATGGTGGCAATACCTCTGCCTTAAATTTTAAAGCACCCGACGCTTTGGCGGCTTCAGTCACGTGGGTCTTACCAACGGCCGACGGTAGCGCCGGCCAATTGCTATCGACTAACGGTGCTGGCTCATTTAGTTGGACCACCGGAGTCGGGGGCGGTACCGGCGGCGCATCTGGTGCGGCCGGGGGTGATTTGGTTGGCACATACCCAAGCCCGACACTCGCCACCAGCGGTGTCACAGTAGGCAGTTATACCAAAGTGACGGTCGATGCTAAAGGCCGCGTCACTGCTGGTTCTGCGCTCATAGTAGGGGATATTCCGCCACTTTCCGCTTCGATCATCAGTTCGGGAGTGCTCAGCGTCGCCAACGGCGGCACTGGCGCCGCCACCATCACCAACAACGGTGTCGTCATCGGTGCCGGCGCTGGTTCGCTTTCGAGTGTTACAGGAACCACGGGTCAAGTCATGACTGTCAACGGGTCTAACCAACCAATCTTTGGCACCGTGAATCTTGGCACTACTGCGGCAGTTTCTGGCACACTGGCCGTCGCCAACGGCGGTACAGGGGTCTCGACATCGACTGGCACGGGCAGCCTGGTCCTCTCAAACAGCCCAACACTTGTCACACCATTACTCGGCACTCCTGCAAGCGGTGTCGCGACCAACTTAACCGGCCTTCCATTAAGCACTGGAGTTACCGGCACCCTTGCTGTGGCCAACGGCGGTACGGGTGTTACGACGGGAGCTGCGAATTTGATGTTCGCGACTCCCAGCGGAGCTTCGGGTGCACCTTCGCTCAGGGCCTTGACGGCGACGGACTTGCCGGTGCACAGCGCGGCGTTTATTACCTCTGGTACTCTCGGGGTAGCCAACGGTGGTACTGGTACAGTCGCGACGCCGACCAACGGTCAGCTGCACATCGGTAACGGGTCCGGCTTCACCCTGGCGACTCTGACCAGCGGTACCGGTATCAACGTGGTCAATACAGCCGGCGCTATTACGATCAACGCGACGGCAGATGCTTCGACTAAAGTGACAAAAGCAGGCGACACGATGACCGGTGTCTTGAATCTACCAGCCAATGGGCTAACTGCCGGTGCCAATCAATTGGTGCTGTCTGGTGGCAACGTAGGAGTTGGCACCACAACTCCGAATGCTAAGCTGCAAGTCAGCACCACAATCACTACGCCGGGTGTTGTGGTCGCGGCCGCGGCCGGGCAGACTGCGGACCTATTCGCAACGATGAACTCCGCCGGTACGGTCATCGCGCGCGTGACAGCAGCCGGCGAATTCAGCAATCCCAATCCAGCAGGGGGCAGCGGCATACAGAACGAGCGCTTCGGCGTCGGTGCTGGCAGCAGCATGACCAGTGGCGTCGGCAACACCCTGATCGGTAACTCGGCAGGGAACTCTGTGACCACTGGCAACAGCAACACGCTGATCGGGTATTCGGCTGCTTTAACCATAGCGAGCGGCAGTGACAATACCGTGGTTGGAACCTCTGCGGGAGCTAGCGTTACCGGCAACTACAATACAATCATAGGGGCCAACGCCGATGCCCAAACAAGCCTGAACGGGTGCCTCGCGCTCGGTTGGGGCTCTGCCTGCACGGCGAATAACCAGATGGTGACTGGCTCCGGGGGTATCAGCGTAAATAATGTTTACTGGGGGAACGGCGCTGTCAATGCTTTGCCAGCGACTCCGACCTTGAACGGCACAGGCGGATCGGGCGCGGACATTGCCGGCGGGGGACTGTCCCTTGCGGGGGGTAAAAGCACCGGCACCGCCGCCGGCGGGCCGTTGGTTTTTAAAACTTCCCCAGCCGGCGGTGCGGGCAGCAGTCCAAACAGCCTCGTCGAAGTCATGCGGATCACCAGCAGCGGCAACGTCGGGATCGGGACAACGTCCCCATCTTACATGCTACATGTCAACGGCTCCGTCGCTGGCGTCGGTGCCTACAACGCGCTGTCTGATATTCGCTATAAAAAGGATGTGCAATCCCTGGCGCACAGTCTAGCTAAAATCCTCGCCATCCGAGGTGTTACTTACAAATGGATCGACGAGGACAAGTACGGTAGCCAAACACAAATCGGCGTGATTGCCCAAGAAATTGAAAAAATCGTACCGG
>Ga0315284_10011596_pt1 | contig 12572 bp, 10 predicted proteins | sample YL17G09_16_MG_FD_203696 | JGI IMG/M metagenome (GOLD analysis project Ga0315284, IMG submission 203696) | Sediment microbial communities from Yellowstone Lake, YNP, Wyoming, USA - YL17G09_16 | ecosystem: Environmental > Aquatic > Freshwater > Lake > Sediment | place: USA: Wyoming | collected... | reverse complement strand
CTCAGCAGGGATTAGGGATTAGTTTCGCTTGACAATGATAGCGCTCGTTCCCGCAAGGCTTTCCCGTCCACGCGGTGGTTTCTCTCTAGCGGCTCACCCCGAAGGTGGCCGGATATTATTGATCGCGGATCTGGGGGGCCAGGAATTCGATAAACAGCCCGGCCACACGGGCGCCAGCATAATCTTCAGTTCATTGCGGTCGTGCGTCTGGCACAACCGATAATATTTCCGCTTGAACGGTGTGTCCTGCCGATTGCGGGTCACATTCTGCGCAAAGAGCACCGCCACGTACCGCAGCAGCGCGTTGCCCGCTTTCGAGAGCTTGCCGTACCGGACCCGGTCACTCGATGTCCGGAAGGTAGATCGCACGCAGCTCCCCTTTCGACAGTGCCTCTGCCAAGGCCAAGGCATCCCGACTGTCCGTCTTCGCGCTCGTGTTCCGCCGGCGGTCCCACACTTTATTGGGTGACATGATGATCAACTCGTCAAAGTAGGGGGCCAGCAGGCGATGCATCGCCTGCGCATTCATCCCGGCCTCCAGTGCCCCGCCACGTCCTCTTTGATTACCAGGTAGACGAAGCGGCTGTGGCGGGCATCGACCATGTGGGGAATCCCTGCCGGGATGATGATCACGTCGCCGTGTTTAACGTGGTGGCACGCGGCGCCTTCCAGGTTGGCGCCGACATGCTGCCCGATCTGCGGAGAGGATGGCTCGACCAACGCGCCGCCCAGGTAGAGGTCGGCTTCGCCTTCCACCACCACGTAGATGTCCGCCTCGGTGTCGTGCATCTCGGAGACGAGATCGGGGGGGTGATCCTTCGTCACCAGATTCATCCAGAAGCGCTCGGAATCCGAACGGAACAGCTTGGAGAACTCATGATCGGCGGCGAGTTTGCACAGCTCGTTCGCCGTGAAGAGCTTGAATGACATGGTTCGATCCTTTCACGAAGGGATCGCGTCAGCCGGTCTGCTCCTCGCCTTCATCCGGGCGCAGCAATTGCAGCACTTCCTCGCCGCGCTCCTGCAGGCTGTGGCAGACGAGATCGCATAGTGTGAAGATGGAGGGATCGGCGATGCGGTAAATGGTGCTGATCCCCACCTTGCGCCGCGTCACCAGGCCGCCATCCGCCAGGATGCCGAGATGTTTCGAGATATTCGCCTGGGTGGTGTTGGTGGCGCTGACCAGCTCGTTGACGCTCTTCTCCCCGGTCATCAGCAGTTGGAGCAGGCGCAGGCGCGTCGGCTCGGACAGCAGCTTGAAGCGATGGGCGATCAGCTCCAGCGCGCGATCCCCGAAAGGCAGGTGTTGCTCGGTCATAATTCAACTCCTGTTCATCGATGCATATAGCTACATCATTATACTGTAAATTTCAACGACGGCATAGGCGCTTTGTGAAATTCATCACAACCGCCGCCGGACAAACACAGCGATCTCCCGTGCGGCTCCTTGTCCCAACGTCCGCTCCCGGCGTGCGTGCTCCGCACGCTGGAAGCGGACGTTGGGACAGGCCTTACTTTTTTCTCCGACACGACAGACAACCTGGGTGAAATCCGATATAATACAAATGCGACCGTAAAGGTCCAAAGCACACGGCATGCGAATAGTATGCGATTGGCGGAAAGCGCCGGCTTCAGGCGCCCAGCCGACGAAGGAGGAACTTGCATGGCTCACATCATCACCGATGACTGTGTCAGCTGTGGCGCCTGTGAGAGCGAATGCCCCAACGACGCCATCAGCGAAGGCGCGGACAAATACGTCATCGACGCGGATGCCTGCACCGATTGCGGCGCCTGCGCGGAATCCTGCCCGAACGAGGCAATCGTTGCCGGGTAAGGTAGTATCTTTGAGGGAAATTCTTTTCACCGTGTCGAGAAAATTGACCCGTGACCTGAATTTCCCTCAAAAGATTCCAACAAAGCCCAACCGTGAACCAAAAGTCAGGGATGGTTCTCTTTAGAGAAAAGCCTGTTAGTTCCGGCTCCACCGGATTGGGATGATGGAAACCCAGCGTCGCCCTGGCGCCGGATTTTTTCATTTGGTAAGGCAAATTGGTGGCAGATCACCTATTTCTGCCGGCAGGCATTCCCCCTCCGACGTCGAAGTAGTTCCTTGCTCACCTAGCATTCCTTAATAATAGGAGAATCACGATGACCACGCCATTGAGCTCATCATATGCCGCGCTCGAAGCCGACCTGCGCGCGCGCGGGATCGACGTCGGGGAAACGCGCGCCGCCATCCGCGCGCTGAAAATCGAGACGCCGTCCTGGGGGTATGCCCAGGCGGGCACGCGGTTCAAGGTGTTCCGCCACCCCGCCGCGGCGCGCACGATCCAGGAGAAGCTGGACGATGCCGCCCTGGTGCACGGGCTGACCGGCGTCTGCCCCACGGTGGCGGTGCATATCCCGTGGGATAAGACGGACGACTGGGCCGGCGTGGCGAAATATGCCGCGGAGCGCGGTCTGGCGCTGGGCGCGGTGAATCCCAATCTGTTCCAGGATAACGAGTATATGCTCGGCAGCCTGTGCCACCCCGCCGCCGCCGTGCGCAAGCAGGCGATGATCCACATGGATTACTGCCTGGAGATCGCGAAAACCATCGGGTCGCCGGCGATCAGCCTGTGGCTGGCCGATGGGACGAATTATCCCGGGCAGGACAGCATCCGCGACCGTCGCCGGCGCCTGCTGGATTGCCTGCGCGAATACATCGCGCGGATGCCGGACGGCATGATCCTGCTCATCGAATACAAGCTCTTCGAGCCGGCGTTTTATCACACCGACCTGGCCGACTGGGGCGCGGCGTTCAGCATGGCCGGCATCCTGGGACCGAAGGCGAAGGTGCTGGTGGATACCGGGCACCATGCGCCGGGCACCAATATCGAATATATCGTGGCGTGGCTGCTGGCGCTGGACAAGCTGGGCGGGTTCCACTTCAACTGCCGCAATTACGCCGATGACGACCTGATCGTGGGAAGCAGTCAGCCTTTCCAACTCTTCGCCATCTTCCACGAGCTGATCAACGGCGGCAAGGCCGGGCGCGCGGCCGAGGTGGCCTACATGCTGGACCAGAGCCACAGCATCGAAAACAAGATCGAGGCGATCCTGCAGTCGGTGCAGAACGTGCAGATCGCCTACGCGAAGGCGCTGTGCGTGGACCGCCAGGCGCTGGCGGAGGCGCAGCAGGCCGGCGACGTGCTGGGCGCGCACCGGCTGCTGACCGCGGGATTCGAGACGGACGTCCGCTCGCTCCTCACCTCCATCCGCGAGGAAGACGGCCGTCCCGCCGACCCCTTCCAGGCCTTCCGCGCCAGCGGCGTTGCGGAGAAGCTGGCCGCGGAGCGCGGGGCGTAGTAAGTAGTGATAAGTGATAAGTAGTGTCTGGTTCCGGTGGTCACCAGTGTCATCGGATTCTCCAGTGTCGTGAACAGTCCCTTCCTTGCCATACGGGAAGCCGCCCGTGTGCTTGCAGATGGCGGGACGATGTATGCCATTGAGAGTAATATCGAGCGTGAAGGTTTAGAACAACTGTGCGTTAAGACTGGTTGGGCTTTTCGCGAGTTTGAGGATCGGTATGCCATGACGTATCTGGAAATGTTTACTTCTTGCGGATTAACAATCGTAAAACAACAACCGGTCTTTCGCGGACATTTGACGCAAAACGACAATGAAATCGGCGTTGCCACGCATCAGCACGGGGTTGAGGTGTGGAGGAGCGGTGAAATGTATTGGGTGACGAAGTGACGCGCCAGACGGCGATGAATGAAGCGGTTAACCCCATCGCTTATCCACATCGTTTCTCATTCTAAAAGGCGTCAAGCCGCCGCACTCCACCTTCACGCCGCCTGCTCTTCGCCCAGCGGCTTCCGCAGGAAGTCCTCTGTCTGTTGCAGGAACTCACCCGCCTTTTCATCCTGCGGGAGCATGCCGCACTCGTCGAGGATCTCCAGGCGCGCCTGCGGGTGGCGGTAGAGCAGGTCCATGGCGTCGCCCACCGGAGTGTAATAGGCGTCGCGGCCCCAGATCAGCAGCGCCGGCTGCGTCAGGCTGGAGAAGGCCAACCGCATGGGCAGGCTCAACCGGCCTGAGATGAAGGCCGCCGCCGCATACCGACTGCCAGGCTGGTGGGCGAAAGTGTAGAGATCGTTCACCACCGCCGGCGTGGCCATCGCCGGATCGTAATAGATGTGCCGGCGCAGTTCCTCCGTGATCGCCCGCCGCGAAACCATCGCATTATACAGGGAGGCGCCCAGCACGGGCGAGCGCAGCGTGCGCCAGGCGAGCTGCTCCACCGGCGGGGAGGCCACCGTAGTCTGGCCGGTGGGATTCACCAGCACCAGCTTCCGCAGCTCATTCGGCCGGCGCACCGCCACGTTCACCAGGTAGGCCGCGCCCAGACCGCTGCCGATGGCATGCACCGGCTCGGCGATCACGTCCTCCAGGAAATCGTGCACCAGCTCGGCCAGCATGCGGCCGCTGTACGGCACATTCGGCTTCTCGGACAGCCCGAAACCGAGCAGGTCGAGCGCGTAGACGGTATAATGATTCGCCAGCTCCGGGAAAACCTTCCGCCATTCCCAGGACGAGGCGCCGGCGTTCGGGTTGTGAATCAACACCAGCGGCTGCCCCTGTCCCAGCCGGTAGAAGGCCACGCGCCCGTAGATCCAATCGTAATAGCCGAGATCGCCCGGCAGCGGCTGCTCCGCCTGTCCCACGCGGGAAGCGATAACGGCGTTGATCGTCGCCGGCACCGCCACCGCGGCCCCAGCCAGCAGCAGATTGCGCAGTGATTTGTTCATGGTCGTCACTCCTGTTCGCGTCTCCCCCTCGCCCAGGATTGGGAGAGGGAACCGGGGGGCATGCGTGTCATCTTACGGCAAGCGCCCGGTTTTTTCATGCTCATCCTCCCGTTGCGTCCCTGCAGAGGGACGTCCGGCCGCATGGCCCTCAGACGGCCAGGGGGAGAGGGCGCGCGAATATTATCACCTCACCCGTTCGGATTCAGCATCTGCCAGCCGTCAACCAGTGTGCGGCGGACGCGGTTCAGTTTCCCGTCCGGCGACGGCGCGAGCAGCCCGGCGATGAGCGGGTCCGTGCTGAACCGCGCCAGCAGACCGGGCTCGGCGGCACGCACGCGTGCCAGGTCATCCTCGGCCTGGCGATGCCGGCGCAGGCCGTGCAGGGAAAGGCCGTGCAGCAGATACGCCGCGGTCGATTCCGGCGACAGCTCGAGCAGCCGTTCCGCCGCCTCCAGCGCCTCGCGGAACCGCCGGCGATGCAGCAGGAAGTAGCTCAGCCAGAAATATACGCTGGCGTTTTCCGCCTCGAGCGTCAGGGTGTGCCGCAGCAGGCGAACCGCCTCCGCCAGCCGATCCATGCTCCCATAGGTGAGCGCCTGCTGAATCACCACCTCGGCATCACCGGGCAGCAATTGCCGAGCCCGCTCCAGCTCCCGCAGCGCTTCGTCGAAATGTTCCATGTCGCGCAGCACCAGCGCGCGCGCCATTCGCACCCGACCATCCTCCGGCAGCAGCTCCACTCCCAGGTCGGCCTGCGCCAGCGCGTCGGGATAACGATCCAGCAGGCAGAGTGCCTTGATGCCCAGCAGGTAGCCGAACGGGCGCTGGTGATCCAGCCGCAGCACGTCCTGCGTGAGCTGCAGGGCGTCCTCGATGCGCCCGTCCTCCAGGTAGATGTCCGCCAGCAGGCCCTTCAGCATCGGGGAGACGTTGCCATGCCGCATCGACGCCTTGACGAACCAGTCCAGCCGCTCCGCCGGAGGCGCATGCTCGGTCAATGCCTGGTGAATGCGCAGCATCAGCTCCTCGTGCGCCGGCGCCAGGTCCAGCGCCGCGTGAAACCCGACCTTCGCCGCCGGCACATGCCCCACCAGCAGCTCGGCGAAGGCGTGATTGTATTGCAGGCGGTAGTTCTTCGACTGCATGTCCAGCGCAATTTTGCTCACCGCGACGGCACGATCATACTGCTCCAGCGCCAGGTAGCAGAGGAACTGCTGCTCATACGCCTCCAGCGCGCGCGGCGCCAGGCGGGCATATTCGATGAAATCGGTCAGCGCCCGTTCATACTGCAGCATGCTGAAGTAGATCATGCCGCGCCGGTAGTAGCCGTAGGGTTCGTCGGGATAATCATCCAGATAATGCGCGATCCACTCCAGCGCGAGGGCGAACTCCCCCCGCTCCGTCGCCAGCCGCGCGCGCAGCAGGGCGGTGTGCGGGGCATCCGGCTCGTAGCTTTCCAGCTGCGCCAGCGCCTTGCCCGCCTGCTCGATGAATCCCAGGTCAGCCAGCAGGTCAATTTTGAGCCGCAGCGCCGGCAGGAAGGAGGATTTGAGTTTCAATGCGCGGTCGCACGCCTCCATCGCCTCATTGCCCTGTTCCAGCGTGACGTGTGCCAGCGCCTGCGCAAAGTGCGACTCGGGATCGTCCGGCTTCATCTTCACGCAGGCGACCGCGTCTTCCAGTGCCTGCGGGTATTGACCGAGCTGGCGGCGCAGGTGCGAGCGGCGCGCTAGCGCCAGGTGATCGGTGGGGATGGCCTTCAGGTACCGAGAGATCGATTCGATTGCGCGCTCGTATTCTCCATCCGCCTCCAGCAGCAGCGCGCGATTGAGCGCGACCCCCGGCGTGTTGGGATCGATGGCCTCCGCCCGCTTCAGCGTCTCCTCCGCATCGCGGCGCTTCCCCAGCATCAGCAAGGCCTGCGCGCGCCGCGACAGCGCTTCGGCGTGGTCCGGATGTAACGCGAGAAAGGCATCCAGGTCGCGGAGCGTGCGCGCCGGCTCGCCGGCCAGCCAGTGGATCACGGCCATGCGCATCAGCACGTCGCCGTTCCACGGCTCGCGCTCGTTCCACGCCTGCAGCAGCGTCAGCGCCTGCTCGAGCTGGCCGCTCTTCACCAGCGCATCGAGCTGCCGTTCCCGTTCCGAATTGTAGGCATCATCATGGTTAAACATACGCCCCAGCGAGACCGGATCCCGATCGTGAGAAACAGATCGCGCCGGAGCTATCATTGCCATTGTTCCGGTGTGTTAGACGCGCGCCGTGGCGGTTCTTGAACACGTTTGTCGTGCGGAGTTTACCGGGGCCGTGCGGCCTCACCCCACGACCCCGCGGGCGTCAGTTTACGGCAAGCGATCCTTTTTGCGCCGATTGATGCTCTTTGACACATTACTTTCGCTTTACCTTGCATTGAGAGCTCTCGGTACGGTGGTTGAGTAGGCAGGGAAGCCTTCCCGCCTTTTTCCATCACCTCCGCGTGGAACGGTGAGCACCGCGGGATGTGATCAACGCATGACAGCGGGGAGTGTGAGGCGGACACGGGTCTTATCGCGGCACACCGGGCATGAACGGCTGCGGGCCGAACATGGGCGTTGGGGCCGGTGCCGGGGTGGTTGGGGCCGCGGGCGGCACCGGCACCGCGGCGCGCATGGCTTCCGCCACCCGTTTGCCCTCCTCCGGCTTCCCCCTTTCCTGGTAGATCCTCACGGCTCCCGTGCAGGCGGTATCGAGCACCGCGTTATTCCGCAGTTTGTGGGCTTCGGCCACTGCGCGATCAGGCTGTCCGGTATAGAGCAGGGCGAGAATCAGGCTGAACCGGTCGTTATCCAGCAAATCGGCGTCATACTTGAACACCTGATCGTAATTTTTTATGGCATTCAGCATATTATCCTTTATAGCGTCCGCGTTTGTTACGGAGTTAGTTTTTTTCATTTCCGTGGCGTTGCAATAATAGAGTTGTCCGAGCAGTCCATACGCGTTGGGCGAGATGTCATCGAGCTCAACGGCCTGCTTCGCCGCCAGGATCGCGCGCGGATAGTCTTCGAGGCTCTGTAGCGCCTGCGCAAGAAGCATGCGGGCTTCGGAGCTGCGCGGTTCGTATTCGATCAGGCGCTTCGCCATCTCGTATGCCAGCCGGTAATCGTTTGGATACGGACTATCCTTGAGCTCGACAATGTAGTAGCGCAGCACGATCGGTTCGCGGTCGAAAATCTTCAGCGTAGTCTCGGCAATCCGATACTCCTGCTTGCGAAGGTTCTGCTCTTCGAGACTACCCTGAGGGCTATAGGCATGCCGGCCGCGATACGCCATGAACAGCACCTTGTACATCTCCGAATCCGGCACCAGGGACGACTTGATGATGCCTTCGATATCCCTGATGCTGTTATCGTATATCTGACAACCGAGCTTGTATTTCTTCGCATCCGGCGGATTCTGCGACGCAGCGAGGATTTCATCCGCCCTGGCCATCCGCTGGATGGATTGCTGCAGGGTATGGGCGCTCGTCATCTGAATGCCGAAGGAGAGCACGGCGCCCAGCCCGACGACCAGGCAGGCGATGTTGAACATGGAGGCCAGATTGCGGGTCAGCGGCGCCGCCAGACTGCCGTAACGCGGAGGCAGCGTGCGATCGGCGGCGGTTACCCCGGCCAGCAATCCCGCAAAGGTCCAGAATTGCGCCAGGGTGGCCGCGTTGTCGAAGGAGAACAGGTTGGTGATGTAATACGCGGTGAATCCTCCCAGCAGCCCGATGCTCAGCCAGGCCTGTTCGGGTTCTCCGCGCAGCAGGGAGAAGCCGGTCATGAAAATCAGCACCGCGAGGAGCAGGAAGGGCAGCAGTCCCATCAGGCCGGATTCGGCGGCCGTCTGCAGGATGATATTATGCGGCAGCGAGGTGCAATACCCGCGGTTGAGCGGCAGGCCGGATTCCAGCACCGTGCTGGTCGGCCGGTGCTGCGGAAAAATCGCTTTGATGTTGCCGTATCCGGCGCCCTGGATCGGGTAATGCTTGAAGATATTCAGCGCGGATTCCATGTAGACGCGCCGCGTCTTGACGGTCGCGTCTTCCATGTTTACCACGCTATACAGGCGGGCGCGGAGCTGCGGGGTGGACAGCCCCACGGCCAGGGTGCCGGCAAAACTGACCGCCGCGATGATCATCACGATGGAGGAGATGACGGCATGCGTTTTGCGCAGTTGCAGCACGCCCAGCACCCCGACGAACGGCACGGATAGCGCGAAGCCAATCCACGCCGCGCGGGTTTGCGTCAGCAGCAGCGCGAACAACATCAGGGTGGTGCATGCCCCCAGCAGGATGCGGCGGTCCAGGCGCCGGGCAGCGAGTGCGGCGCCGGCGGCCACCGGCAGCGTCATGGCGAAGTAGGCGCCGGTGAACATCGGGTTCCCCAGCGTGGAGGACAGGCGCCAGCCGAGGAAATTCATGTTCAGGCTGAAGCTCTCGAGAAATTCCTTCTGCCGGAGGAGCGACTGAAATACTTCGTTGCGCGGGTTGAGCAGGCCCGCCGCGACCTGCTGATTGAGGGGTGTGAGGTTTTTGAGGATCTCCCGATAGGGTTGCCCGATGATCCCCCATTCGAATAAGCCGTAGGCCGCGGCAATCCCGCCGACGACGCCGATCAGCAGGACGAATCGTTCCAGGTCGTCCGGCGTGCGGATGAATTCCTTGACGCCGAAATACAGGCAGACGGCGACGACCAGCAGCAGCAGGCCGTCCTGCATCCAGAGCGGGCCGAAGAAGGAGATGCGCCAATACACGCCGCCGATGCTGCTGACCACCACCATGAGGAAATAGAGCAGCACCGCCCCGTCCAGCACGTGCCGGCGAATCACGATCCGCCGGCGCAGCGACCATGCCCGCAGGATCAGCGCCGCCAGCAAGCCCGCGCCCAGCATGAGAAACAGCCGCCGCGGCGTATCCAGGGAGTTGTATACCACCTTGCCCGGTTGGACGACGGCGAGCGGCCCCAGGATGAAGATGGCGGTGAGCACATACTGCCCCGCGCGGATCAGCGACGCCGGCATGGGGGGAAGCGTTTGCTCCTTCTCATTGCTGCTGGACCGTCGTCGTTCGGTGACTGGCATAACAGGTGTATCATTTCGCTTCACGTCGGAGTAATCCTCCCCGGATCACGCAGTCGAGTCCGCGCACGCCGCCTGCTCTCATGGTTCCCGATATGGCGGTATTTCACGCCTGCACGCTGAATGTCGATTTCATTTCCTTGGGAATCAACTGCAGTAAATCGAAGAGTTTTTTCAAGTCCTGTCCGGCCGCTTTCAAATCCGGCGTGATCACGTTCTTCAGCATCGCGCAGGGATGGCCGGCGATCCTGGCCATTTTATCGAAGGTGTAACTGGAGGTGACCGGCATCAGCGTGGGGGAAAAGGCATCCGGGGGATTGAACTGGAACGTCACCGCATCCTCCGCGCGCGCCGTCCCGGCGGCCAGCCAAAGGCAGGCGCCGAGCACCAGCACGGCAAATCCTCCGTATTTCATGTTGAGGCCTCCTACTGCTTGATGGTATGCTCATTCGACCCGGCGGGGGACAATACCTGCGTCATGTTACGATAAGCGCCTGGAGTTTCATCCACGAAGCCAGATCATAGCACCCGTTACGGTGGTTGAGTAGGCGGGAGAGCCGTGGGGCGGATTATTTGCTCTTCAGATTGTAGAACGCGTCCATCCCGGCGAACAGCGCGGTGTCGCCCAGCATCTCCTCGATGCGGAGGAGCTGGTTGTATTTCGCCACGCGGTCGGTGCGGCTGGGGGCGCCGGTTTTGATCTGGCCGGCATCGGTGGCCACCACCAGATCGGCAATGGTCGCGTCCTCGGTCTCGCCGGAGCGGTGGCTCACGACGGCGGTGTAGCCGGCGCGCTTGGCCATCTCGATGGCGGCCAGCGTTTCGGTCAGCGTGCCGATCTGGTTCACCTTGATGAGGATCGAGTTGGCGACGCCCATCGCGATCCCCTTCGCCAGGCGCTCGGTGTTGGTGACGAACAGGTCGTCGCCGACGAGCTGGATCTTGCCGCCCAGCCGGTCGGTGAGCAGCTTCCAACCATCCCAGTCGTCCTCGGCCATGCCGTCCTCGATGGAGATGATGGGATAGTTGTTCACCAACTCTTCGTAAAAGTCCACCATCTCCACGGAGGTTTTCATCATGTTCGACTTCCAGAAGCAATATTTGCCGTCCTCGCCCTTCTTCTTCGCTTCGTCATACAGCTCGGTGGCGGCGGGGTCCATGGCGATACGAATGTCGTCGCCGGGCGCGTATCCGGCAGCGTCGATGGCCTGCATGATCACGTCCAGCGCTTCCTGGTTGCTCTTCAGGTTGGGCGCGTAGCCGCCTTCGTCGCCGACGGCGGTGCTGTACCCCTTGTCCTTGAGCACTTTTTTAAGCGCGTGGAAGATCTCCGCGCCCCAGCGCAGGCACTCGGCGAAGTTCTCCGCGCCCACCGGCATGATCATGAACTCCTGCAGGTCCACGCTGTTGTCCGCGTGCTTGCCGCCGTTCAGGATGTTCATCATCGGCACCGGCAGCGTGCGGGCGGAGACGCCGCCCAGGTATTTGTAGAGCGGCATCTGCAGGAAGTCGGCGGCGGCCTTCGCGGCGGCCAGCGAGACGCCGAGGATGGCGTTGGCGCCCAGGGTGCCTTTGTTCGGCGTGCCGTCCAGCTCGATCATCAGCTCGTCGATCTCCACCTGCTCGGAGGCGTCCATCCCCTCCAGCTCCTGGGCGATCACCTCGTTGACGTTGTCCACCGCCTTCAGCACGCCCTTGCCCCCGTAGCGGCCTTTGTCGCCGTCGCGCAGCTCCACGGCCTCGTGCGCGCCGGTCGAGGCGCCCGACGGCACCGCGGCGCGGCCGATTGTGCCGTCTTCGAGGATGACGTCCACTTCCACCGTCGGATTCCCGCGCGAATCCAGAATCTCGCGACCCACCACCTGTTCGATAATCACGGAAGGTCTCCTTACAGTAAAATCACCCGGCCACCGGCCCGGGCGTTTAAGTCGGGAGGTAGTATAGCAGATCGTGCACCGGTTCACAAGGGCAAATGGATTGGGTAACTGTTCACATTTCTCGGAGTAATTGTCGCAAGCGTGTTATGTGGAGGCAAACAGCGGCTGACCGAGGAGCAGGCCTTCGATGGCCGTCACGACATCGAGGTTGCACACGGAACAGGTCTGCAGCTGAACTCATGTTTTAAGGATTCTTGGTCGCGCGGCAGAATCCTTCTTGGTCGGAAAAAACTGACAAACGTGAACGGTTACGCTTCAGGCCGACTCGCGCAAATATCTCGCCAATGGCGGTGAGACGTAACAGAAACGATGCGCGGGAATGAAGCGGAATGTGTATACTGCTAATACCGATCAGAGATGCGCGTCCGGAGGAGCATAATGAAAAGTGAACGATCGCTGGTCGCAGGCAATATTCCGGTGTTGCGACTGTCGGGCGAGTTGGATTTGAACAGCGTTCCCGATGTCCGGCGTTCGATTCGCGCGTTAATCGACGAAGGACTGGTCAACTTCATCATCAACCTGACCGATCTGGATTTCATCGACAGCTCCGGGCTGGGCGTGCTGGTCGGCGGCCTGGCGCGCGTGCGTGAAAAGCAGGGGGAGATCAAGATCACCTGCACCAACAAACGTATCCTCCGCATTTTCGAGATGACGCGACTGACCCAATTGTTCGAGTTGTACCCGACGGAGGAGGAAGCCGCGCGCAGCTTCCGCATCGGCACGGTTCCGCCATCGCCGCCATCGT
>Ga0315284_10011595_pt1 | contig 12572 bp, 12 predicted proteins | sample YL17G09_16_MG_FD_203696 | JGI IMG/M metagenome (GOLD analysis project Ga0315284, IMG submission 203696) | Sediment microbial communities from Yellowstone Lake, YNP, Wyoming, USA - YL17G09_16 | ecosystem: Environmental > Aquatic > Freshwater > Lake > Sediment | place: USA: Wyoming | collected... | reverse complement strand
ACGTTTCCTCCCCGTTAATTCTTTGATTTCTTTTGAGCATCCTTCGGTGCTCAACACGATTTTTTTGTTTCTTTGAAGCCCCATTATCTTTCACGTTAACGTCCATGCTTATATTCCCACCTCCAGAAGTGCGACGCTGCAATTGTACTTGAATCTGTCTCCGAGATTCTCCTGGCTGCAGGAGTCTATGAAAGTGGAATAGCTTGCATTGGAGGGCTTCCCGGAATCATATAACGTCAATTTCTCGTCTCCGGGATATATCTCGATTATCTTCACATTATTCAAGCCATGGAAAAGGTTGCTCAAATCCTTCCCTTCGGAAGAAAGCACCTTGTCCTTGTCCATGCAGTCAGTCACAGAGCATTTGAATTCTGGAAGATTTACTATCTTGTCCCTCAGGCTTATGGCTCTCTGCTCATTCAGCTGCTGGCTTGTCTCCTGCAGCTGCGAAAGCTGCATCCTCAGATAGAAAAGGAATGCCAAGACTGCAAGGAGGGTTATTGCGAGCACTACAAATGCCAATTCCTGAGTCTTCAACTGGCCTCTCTTATTAAGGTTAGTCCTTCCAGGTTTCTGGCAAGCCAGAAACCCCTGTCTTTTTGAGGTATTGTGATTCCCCCACTTATTTCTCATTAACGTTGAGTTTTTGTTTTCCATTTTAAAACACCGGACATGCAATCCTGTTTTTTGATTGCACATCATCTGCCGCATTCTTGAGGTCCGAGATAGTCATGGGGTCTGCCAGGACATATCCGAGATTCTCCTTCAGGACATTGATGCTCTGCTCAAGCGCGGAATTGTCGCAGCCCTTCAGGGCAAGCCTCTGGCAGTCGTTTATGTAAATATCAGATTGGACATCAAGCCTTGAGAGCAGCCTTTGCAGATTGCATGAATACACTTCTGGAGAGGAGAATATCGCAGCGTACATCAAAGCATCTCCTGCGAATGGAATTTCAGCATTCTGCTTCTCGACTATTCCATTGCCATAGTCCACATTGATGTCGCATTGCCTCGATCCGAAGCATACTGTGGTGCTGGAATCCGGGCAGCCTGTGCTGCTGACTGTCAATTTGTCAGACTTCAGGGTTCTTATCTCCTGCTCTATTTCTTTCGGCACATCATTGATGAAGCAATATTCCTTGGATATGAGATACATGAGATTATCGACCTTCCAAGGCATCTCAAGCGGCTTTGAGAATATGTAGAATTTCTTTCCCATCAGGTTCTCTGAGAAGATATATTTTCCATAGGATTCATAGGAAGATGTTCCTCCATTTGCAGTTACTTTTATTTTTTGAGAATCTCCGGAACAGCTGAAGTTCAAGGCTATATTCTCCGGCATTTCAATGGGCTTTCCAAGCGCCAGCGAAGGATTCTCTCCAAGGCTCGAGAAAGGATTGAGGACAATGTCCAGCCGGTTGGCAATCTCCGCCCTCTGTCTGAGATTAGATATCTGTATGAAATTGCTCGCAGTGTAGAATCCCATGATGATTATGAGAGCGCCTACGACTATGGAGAATATCAAAGCGAAATCCTGCCCCCTTTTATTCATGCTTAAAACTCCTGTTTTTGACATGACAGAAACGCAAGGCGTTTCTTATCATGAGATTACTAATCTATTTTCCTTTTTAAAATTGCTGATGACTTGCCAATAAGCTGTTGATGGAAAAATCTCAGACTAGTCTGAGATCATCATTCTTCTACTTAATGAAATAATCAATGTTGAGAATTTCTGGCGAGCCAGAAATGTCAGATTTTCCAATTATCGAATGTTAGAATCTCGGGGGTTGATAAGGGGCTTGCCCCTTATGCGGCAGATATCGCCCCGATGCATCCCGTGTTTCCGAAATTGTCCTTGCATTTGATGTAATACTTCACATTCGGAGAGCTTTCAAGGCTGTTCTCATCCAATGCTATCTGGTCCATGGGGGTCCCCTGCTCGAAGATGAAATTGCAGCTTTTTGTGCTGTAGCTGCATTGGGCCTGCTCGTTTGTGAGCACTTCAAGTGTGCTTCCCTGATGATACACTCTCGCCATCCTTGGAGGAGTAGTATCCACTTGCACTGAGAAGGATGTATGGCCTGTTGCGATGTTCTGCGCAGAATCAACGCATTGGACATAGTAGGTGTAATCTCCTGTTGGTATCTTGAGGGTCTGAAGATGGGATATCTGGCCTGTTTCAAAGAAATTCACTCTTGATGAATAATCCGCATTTATCGTGAAAGAGCATGTCGCGTCTCCCTGGCTGCATCCTCCTTCTGTCTCCACAGTCAGGTTCACATCTCCATATTGTATCCCTGTCGGTTCGATGGAGGATATCTTCAATAGGCTGTCCGATCCCTTCAGCACAAACCTGTATGCTTGGTTCATGGAATTCCTTTTGCTTTCATTCGTTTCAAGGGGCTGATCCTTGCATCTGAAATAATAGGCATTATCCGCCCCGTCCTGTATTCCAGTCAGATTCAATGCGCATTTCCAGAAGATGTCCGCTCCGACAGGGGTTATCTCTGTGAGGGATTTGGCGCATTCTGTTGCATTGTTCGCCATGAGATTATAACTGCTGTCAGTTGTGTCCCATCTGCATTCGGCAGGCTCGTTCAGGAGAACATCCACATTCATTCTTCCAACTCCGAATGACACCGGGGAATTTGTCACAGGATTAGTCTTCTCTATTCTTGGAGGGGTCGTGTCCGGAGAAGGATCAACGCAGAATTTTATTATCGCCGGATTTGAATCCTCATTCCCGTTGGCGTCATTGCATCTTATGTAGAGGGTGTACTGCCCGTCCTTGAATATCATGGGCCCTGTGACCTCGGCATCTCCCTGCCTCAATGGAGGAAGAAGCATTGTGTGAGTGTGATTAGTTATGTAATAATCCAATCCCCCCATCCACCAATGCATATCATCAAAACTCCTTGTCCTGTTCGAGTCTATCTTGCACTGGGCCAATTCATTCAATCCCAAGGTGAATGAAAGGGGAGTGAATGCCTTGACGCATCCCCCGCTTTGACTATCAACAATATTAAAAATCAGTCCGAACGGGCCTGGCTTGAATCCCTGAACGCTGTATCCTGGAGTTCCGACATTAAAGCTTGATATCTTTGGAGGAATCTTGTCATTTTTGTTCATCCATGTGCATGATTCATTTCCAGTTCCTGCATTGAGCAGTTCGCATGCCGCCCCAAGGCTCTTGCATCTGTATTCAGAGCATGGCTTCTGAGGATCTTTGTTGCAGTCCTCGCAATACTCTCCTTTCTTCGGAGGCTGCCATGCCGAGCATGAGAACTCTATCTTTTCAGTTTTCTTTGTTGAGAAAACCCCGAAAACTTCCAAGCAGCCCCATACTACTACTGCTGCTGCCAAACCCCACCATCCAGCGTAACATCCTCCAGAAGCGCAAAGTGTAGCGATTGTTACCCCTGTCGCAACTCCTGTTCCTGCTGCAATCGCAGCTGCCTGAGCAGTTACTTCAGATACACCAACAGCCTGTAATCCAAAATAAAACGCCGCATATGCAGCTATTCCAAAAACTATCCCATATGCTAATGCCACTCCATAGGTCCCTACAGTTGTTGTTGTCGCTCCAAACACCCCGCTATTAGCCGCAAATGTTGTAACTCCTGCAAAGCCCGTAGAAACAGTTACTCCTCCAACAAATACTCCTCCAACAAGTACTCCTCCAACAAATGTCGTGGCTGCTGCAAGGCCCGCGGTAAGTGCAGACCAAGAGATTATAGTAATAGCTACTGCAACAACTGCTGCAGATGCAGGGATGATCTTAGCGAGTGCCGAGCCCATTTCCACATCGTGGTTCAAGCTAAAGGTGTTCCCATGGATGTCTGTGTCAGTCACGCTGAATCCTGCTGTTCCTGCATATCCGCCATAATTGACATATCCCCCGCAGTCTCCAAGGCTGTGGCATTTCTGATTTAAAGCATTAATGACAGAAGGATATTTGCAGTCTGCGTTTTCTTTTACCTCCCATGATCCGAAGGTTCCTGCCTTCTCCCATTCTACCTCGCATATTGCGCTTCCTGCGCTGCATATTGAATTGGCATCCAATCCAGTCAATCCTGTTCCAGAAGGCTGCCAGAACTCGAATCCTGGGGGGAATCTTGGAACGCATTTATCCGCTTTGAATCCAGCAACTGTTGAGAACCAGTAGCAATCATAATTCTCCTCACATTCACTTGCTCCCAATTCACTGCATTCTCTCCATCTGTTTGGAAGGCAGCTTCCAGAGGTCATGTTTACTCCCAGAACTTCAGCGATAGATTCTTTGCAAAGCTCCTGCCTGAAGTCCGCGCATGGTTCGACATATTCCTGGCCGTCAAAGCAATAATGCCTCCAATATCTGCTTCCTATGGCATCAAGCCCCTTGCTTGTAGGATCGATATATTGATCAAAAACGCACCAGCTTTCCCCGTTGTTTCTCGGAACCCCCTTCTGCCCGTATTCTCCCGTGGTGCTGTTGCAGCTCAGATCCCTGCATGCATAATCCCCATACTGGGCATCCCCTCTTGCGCAAGTGCTTCCCAATGCATAATTGCAGTTTCCGCATGTCTTGCTTCCCACATTTGATGCGGAAGAACTGCAGCTTTCCTCTTTTGGCAATGCTCTTCCCCCATTCCAGCTCTTGTCTTTGTCAGAATCATAAATATTCTCCGGATTTCCGCAGCTGTCCATCCAATAAACTTCCTCTTTGCTGTCAATGCATCCAGTAGAGGCTTGTTTTGCGCACGCTGTTCCCAATTCTGATGCAGAGCACAGAACATCCTGGTGGAATTCTCCGCCTTTGCTTGAGCATTCTTCCCTTGTTCCGAATTTGCACCCTCTTGCTCCTGCTGCTCCCCAGATGACACACGCTCCACGGTCAAGGGCCTTCGCAGCCGATATGCAGTCATACTCGGTTGTTATGGCATCCCTGAAATCCGGATCCAACCCGGCCAATGCTGCTTTTTTTGAACAAGCGGTTGAAGTCACAAAAGATGCCTGATCTCCGAGAAGGCAGCATCCAAGAGTGCATTGGCTTATGCTGCAATCCGCATGGCTGTCCCATGTTCCATTGTTTGAGAGGCATGTCTGTTGAGGAGTATTCATTTCGCATAATCCTTCAAGGGGAATGTAGCAGCATCCCGGCTTGCAATAGGCGCTATTTGCGCAGCTTGTCTGCACAAATCCCTCTGCACATTGATCTGAAGTGGTGTCCTGGCATGTTGCTCCTGAATTTGTCCTCTGGCAGCATCCACTTTGTGCTGCAGCAACCGATGGAAGAAGGAAATCAATCAGGGAAATCAAGGCATTTTTCAATCTCCCGTTGGGAGCATCAAGGTAATTATTCTGCATCCCATTCTCAAATCTCAGGAAGCATGCAGTGACTATTGTCAAGGAGATCATTAGATAAATCCCAAATAGTGCAAATGCTTTTTTTGATGCTTCTTGTCTTGTCATTTTCTTAGTTTTCATGTTCATAGCGTTAAAAGTAAGCATGAGATATCTCGTGCATGCGCGAGATTTTCAATTTTCCACTTACTGGAATGTTTTTTATTTTCTCTTTTCATCTTAAAACCCTGCAGGGATGTAACTCCTCACTGCAAAATTAAACTTTTTCTGGCTTGCTGAATGTGTCATTAGATAAATCTTGTCGCGGTTAACCTTGTTCACTTGAATCACTATGCTCCTATGGATCTTCATGTAATCTATGGTTTCAAAATCATGATATGCTATCTCAGATGCTACGATTGTTTTTGAGATAATCACAAAATCATATATCGGATTGCTGAATGTGGACTCGAATGCCTCGTAATTTGTAGTCTCCGTTCCCTTTCTCTCAGTCATCTTCCATGTGACATTTATGGAGACAAGCGAAGGAAGAAGCGTTGTCGTTATAATGGGATTTCCCTTTATCTCAAATGTCTCTCCTTTCTTTTCCAGTCCGAGCTTCAAGGTCTTTCCGCAATCTTCCAGTCTTGGTTTTAGGTAATCTGTTATCTGGTTTTCAATGGAATGCTCAAGAAGGGGATGCTGGTTGATGCATCTTGCATATGGGTTGTCTGTGTAGCAGAGATATGTGACATTTATGTTGTTGAACATGACAAAAGGCTCTGGTTCCAAAAGCCCGCCATGGATTGAAATTCTGTCTATTGCCTCATTGGCAGAATCTTCAATGCATTGCTGGATGTATCCCTGCACTTCAAGCTCCTTCGCAGGAGGGGATATTATCCCTTTCTGCCTTGCGATGAAGAAAAGCGCTATTCCTGCTATCAGAACCACAAATATGATAGCATACAGGGTTATCTGTCCCCTCCCCCCTCTTTTGAACATGCTATATTATAATGGAAAGTTGTTTATAAAGTTTCCCCGATGATGTTTTGAATTATGGTCTCGGATGAGATATATCACAGATTCTGTGAGATCTGCTTTCTCTTTATGATGACTGCTCCAATGATTTAGTTGTACCTACTGATATCTCTTGGAATCCAAGAGATAACGAATTTCTTGCTTTTTGATGTTTACTATTTTTTTCTTTCCCACTCATGCCTAAAATCTCCCGGATTCCGGGAGATCTGCTTTTCCCTTTTTTTATGATTCCTCTAATTGGCTTGGACATTAATGATCCTCAATCAAAAGGAATTTAAAGAACCCCCAATATTATATAGCATGATGAGAAATCAAAGATTTCTGTCATGCCAGAAATTCTGGGGGAATTTCTAAGCATGAAAAGGGGATTGATAGTTCTGCTGGGGCTCCTTATGCTTCTATCGCTCCAGGTTGCGCAGGCAAAGGAATGGCAGGTGCAGGTGGATCCGAGCGGGGCTGCGAACTGCACAATATCCTATAATAATGCTGTAAACCGGCTGAATGTGAATGCCGACAAGACCCTGAACAGGGGAGCGGGAAGCTGCCTTCCCTTGAATCCGAACAGATTCTGGCTTAAGATGCAATCGACTCCCGATTGCCTTTCAACATCGTATAACATCAGCTGCAATCAGGAATTCACTGCCTCTCTTTTTTACTATGATAATGGCGTTTACAATTTCCCCTTTGATCCCATATCCGCATCCGCCAATGATGTCATAGAACTTGCAATACCTTCCGAAACCCCTGCTCCTCCAGCAACCAATATAAGCGAATGCGAGCAGAACGGCTATTCATGCTCCGGGTCCTGCTCCAATGGCGAGATGGATTATTTCTGTTTTTCAGGAGTATGCTGCGCTCCTCCTGAGCCTATTCAATGCATCACAGAAGATGACTGCGCAAAGCCGGAATGCTATGGGCAATCAGTCGTAGATCTGCAGGGAAATCCCGTGGTTTGTGAAGCTCAACAGCCCTTGCCGTCATTAGATACTTGTCAGAATCTTTCTGGCATTTCATGCTCTTCTGAAGAAACATGCGAAGGAGGCTCCTTTGCAGCATCCTCCGATTCAGAAAGATGCTGCATAGGGGGAATATGCGCCCCCCAGAGCCTGACATGCGAAGGGCAGGGAGGGATATTATGCGCGACAGCTGCAGAATGCGCCGGAACATTGGCAGCATCTTCAGATGCTGGAAATGAATTCTGCTGCCAGGGCCAATGCCAAAAAACTCCATCCTCTTCTAGATCGATGCTCATTCCAATGATAATCTTCATACTCATTGCCGTACTGATAGTGTCCTTTGTTCTGTACAGGAAAGGAGTATTCAAGTTCAAGAAAAAAGTCCAGGAGCAGCCATTCTCTTTCCCGCCTTCAGTGAAGCCGCTTTATCCTTCTGATGCAAATTTTCCAAGCCAGTGAACGGGGATGTATTTAAAAATTAATCATTGATAAAATCTATATTCTTTGTTAAGTATGATTAACTTATATTAATGATATATGTTAAGTGAGGTTTTGAGAGTACCATGTCTTTTTTATGCATGGCCCTTGGGACCTGCCAGCAGTGATTCTAAGAATTCTTTCAGGCCACAGTTATGACATCCGGCTTCAATCCGAGAGAATATATCATCCTGTCTTCAATCAATGCCATCTTGACTTTTTTCGCAGCTTCTCCCGGAGGATATGATCTTCCCTCTTTTGTTGAAGGTGCCTCAATTTTTGTTGAAGATACCTCTATCAATGAGGATGAGCCATTATGTTTGCAGCTCAATGAATATTCCTCGTTTTTCAGAGATTCTATTATGCCCCGGATTATATGCTTCTCAAGGTCGCTTTCACTGTTCACAGAAGGCAGATATGCCCTGACTTTCTTGTCGTCCCATGTGACAACTGCCGGAAGCATCGCTCCTGATTTTCTTCTTGCCTCTGAGCTTTCTGAGACTTTTCTTATGATTGCATATCTCTTGTCCAGATCTCCGAGCTTGGAATACAGGTTTTTCTGCTTTCTGAACAATTCTTTTGAGGAGTCAGCAGAAGCTTCTGCGGATTTTATTTGATCATGAACCTCTTCCAATTTGGCTCTGAGATATCCTACAATCTCCTCGCCTACCTTCGTCTTTTCTGCGGTGGAAAGGACCTCCTCATTTGCCCGTGCCTTATTTCTTAAGGATTCCATCCCTTTTGCCTCTTCGCTGTCTTCCCATGTGGCCACATCCTTGAATTTGGCTTTGAATTCTTTTATATCCGCCTCGCCCTTGAATTCCATCCCGCTGATCTCATTTATGTATTTCAGATATGAAAGGCTGCCCATGTTTGTGATGTAAGCATTTCTGTCAGAGGCATTCAGCAAGTTGAAGTCCTCTACGGATTCGAAAAGATTCTCCAGGCAGCTCGGAAGGTAGCTCCTCACGAGAGCGTCAACAGGACCGGGGTACAGCACCGGGGCAGCGTTCTTCAGCCTTGTTTCCAGAGAAGCTATTTGCTTTGATTTTTCTTCTATGCTGTCCTGAGACTGCTTGAGCATGTCGATAAGTCCTGATCTTGTCCTTTCAGACTCATCCAACTTCTTATGAGCATCATCCCTCTGGTTATGGAGATCGTCTATGACTTTTTCATAGGGTATGTTCTTCTTGTCTTCGGATGAGGTGGGTGCTGCAGTGGAAGAATAATCGACTGGAATAGTGGATATGGAAATTTTGGGTTTGACATTCGGCTTAAGGGGGATTCTTCCGCTTTTGGCCAGGTGATCCTTGAACGCCTGCATGTTGAAATCCGGCTTGTCGCTATCGAAAAGTTCCACAATCGCCTCGAATTTGTCAGATGATTTGTCAGAAAGCATCACCCGGTAGGCGTGGCCGTGCGATTCAAGGAAAGATCCGAGGGCTCTCTTCACCGAGAATGCCAGCCCCTTGTCATTTATGTCTCCGGTCACAAGGTATCTTACAAAAGGCTTTTTCTCTGCCATGGACATTGCCGTGTGTCTGGATATATAAATGTTTTTGTTGTTGTAACTCTTCCGTGATTAAATAATCTATTACAGAAATCTGAATCTTAAAGAATCAATTTCTTTCTGTTTCCAAACTCTCTTCAGAATCCTTTCCCCCATCTTCTGAATCATCCATCTCAAGGTCCTGCAAAACTTTTATTATCCTGTCAAGCTTAGCATTGATTTGATTCATCTGCTCTGAAGATGCTTCTGATTGAGGCCCATTTCTTGAGCCAAAATTGCCACCTGAACCTTCATTCTTTCTGAAGCAGTCGCTGCAAAAGACCGGCTTGCTCCCGGTGGGTTTGAATGGAACCTGGCATTGTTTTCCGCATTTGCTGCAGGTGACATCATGCATCTCGAGAGGCCTTCTGTCTGACCTTCCGCCGTCTCTGCCTCCGAATCCGCCTCGTCCTCCGGATCTTTCACCATATCCTCCGGATGATCTTCCGTTGGATCTTTCGCCGAAGTCTCTTCTAGGCCTTCCGAATCCTCCGCCGGATCTTCCTCTTCCTCCTGATCTGAATTCTCCCATATTTATTCTGTATAATATGAGCTTATAAAGGTATGTTATTGAAAACCTTGCTCTTGATGTCAGTATATACTTAGAAACTCAAAGAGTTTCTGGCATGCCAGAAAGCGAAGCTTTCTCAGCATAAATACATGCAATTAGAAATTTTGAAGCATCTTTCAGAACAACTTTGGAGAATCACCAAGTTCAGATTACATTATCAGCTTGACAAATCCTTCTCTGCTCAATCCGCTTTGAGAGATTATGCTAAGAAAAGTTCCCTTTGCTAATTCTGGATGCTGCGGGATAATGACTGTTCTTTTGCCTTCCAAGGTGCTCCTGGTCATGACAACAATGCTTTAACCACCTCTTTTCCAGAGACAATTGGCAGTTTCATAAGAATAATCTAGTAGCCATTGGCGGCAGCAATATTCCTCGTTTTTTCTTAGGCGACTCTTCGGGATTTTCTTCCAGATACAGCTGTATCACTTCCCGTATGTTTTTGAGAGATTCTTCATAGCTATATCCCTGGCTGGCTATTCCCAAATTCAAGCAATGTGAGACAAATATCTTTTTACCTTTCACAAACTCTTCATTGACTGCAATATCGAATATGCCATGTATTTTGCTTTCCATATTGTCCATTATGACAGGCTCTTTTTATGCTGGGAAAGAAAACCTTTGGCTTTAGCCAAGGGTTAAAGGTTTCTTTCCGGCATGACAAAAACACTGAGAAACCTCGGCCTTTACGAGGAGTGTTTTTTATCATATCTTATGGGTCTCGAATCTCTTTATCCAATTTCAAAGAACATTATCACATTCCAGAACAAGTTTCAGAAAACATCATGATGAAGAATTTTCCATAATTTGCTATCACTCTTTTTTGCGTCTTCTTTGAATGCCTCTTTTGTAGAAGATAGCTCCTCATTTATGCATCCAATAAGTGAGGACTTTTCTCTTTTTGGCAATTTATTAGAATATGCCCAATTAGTATATCCTTCCATAACCGGTACAAGATACCTCATGATTGCATAAGGACCACAAACTGAGAAATATCCCACAAATCCAAGGGTAGCCGCAAAGTCCAATGTTTGCTTTTCCATTTTATCTCATGTTAATCTTAATGTTCCTTTCATATTTTGAAGATCGCCAGTTAGAATATGCAATTAATCCCCCACATAAAAGAGGAATTGTATAGTCGCCGCGGCCGACTAATTTCAAAGTCTCATCCAGAGCAGATACCCAGACATATCCTGCCAACATAACTCCGGAGAATGCTGGAAGAGCATGGCCTTCCGCAGATTTCTTGATATATGAAAGCCTCCTCAGAGTGCTTGGAATGCGAAACGGTGTGCTGAAGGTCTCCAAAAAAGCCTGGCTGAATGTCTCAGTCTCTCCCTTAGGAAGATTATTGTCAAAGAAACGCTCTTCCAAGGATAAGGGCTTTGCTTTCTTTGTTCTCTCAGCCATATTATTCTTTATATACCCCTATTTTTAAGCATTCTCCTGCTGGAAAATTATAATCATGCTATGGGGCTATGCTTCGGTATGTGAAAAAAGGTATGCCCCTATGGCAGTCGTGATGAGAGTCAGGGATATGAGGACTGAAAAATCAGCAAGAAGCCCGAAATTGCTCGTGCCTATGAGCGCGCCCCTCAGTCCGTCTATGCCGTAGGAGAGGGGATTGAGCTTGATTATCAGTTTCAGGGATGCGGGAAGGCTGTCGACCGGGAACAGCGCCCCGGAGAGGAAAAATATGGGCATTATTATGAAATTCATTATCAATTGGAATGCATGCATGTCATTCAGCTTTGAGGCTATCGCCGTCCCGAGGGCGGTGAAGAGCATTGCGATGAGGAACATGAACACAAACGCCACAGGAACTGTGAGCCAGTTCGTCACCCTGAATCCTATGAGCATTGATATGAGCAGAACTATCAAACCCTGCATGGAAGCCACAGTCGCTCCGCCCAGGGTCTTTCCCATCATTATCCTATATCTTGAAACTGGCGCTACTAGAGTCTCTTTCAAGAAGCCGAACTGCCTGTCCCATATGACCTCTATTCCCATGAACATCGCTGTGAAAAGTATGCTCATTCCTATTATTCCAGGGGCAAGGAATTCAAGGTAATTCCCCCCTCCAGCCTTTTGGAATACCGGCCCGAAGCCGAATCCCAAGGCCACCAGGAACAGAAGCGGCTGCGCCAAAGATCCGACTATTCTGGCCTTTGATCTCCATTGTCTCTTCAGCTGCCTGAGCCACATGATGTACATTGCTCCCATTATCTTCTCCACATCCTCCCATGGAGCCTCATCCTGTCCTTTGAAGAGGCATTCTCATCCCGGATATGGTGCCCCGTAAGCTTGAGGAAAGCCTCCTCAAGTGATTTTGATTTTGTGTCCTTCTTCAGCTTGCTTGCATGGCCTATGCTTATAATTCTTCCATGATCTATTATTGCGATTCTATCTGCGACTTTTTCAGCCTCCTCCATGTAATGTGTTGTCATGAAAACGGTCATGCCCTCTTTTCTGTTCATCTTCTGGATGTAGGTCCAGAGAAAATTCCTTGTCTGCGGATCAAGGCCAAGGGATGGCTCGTCCAGGAAAAGTATTTTCGGATGATGTATGAGCCCTCTTGCTATCTCAAGCCTTCTTTTCATCCCTCCGGAAAAAGTCTTGACAAGATCGTTTTTCCTGTCCCAAAGCTCTACCAGTCTGAGAA
>Ga0315284_10011591_pt1 | contig 12576 bp, 21 predicted proteins | sample YL17G09_16_MG_FD_203696 | JGI IMG/M metagenome (GOLD analysis project Ga0315284, IMG submission 203696) | Sediment microbial communities from Yellowstone Lake, YNP, Wyoming, USA - YL17G09_16 | ecosystem: Environmental > Aquatic > Freshwater > Lake > Sediment | place: USA: Wyoming | collected... | reverse complement strand
ACCAAAGTTTCTGGGGCTTCTGGGGTGAAACCCGCTCCGATGATGGGCGTGAGAGCCGAGTCAGGAACCAAAGCGGGTTCCGGAGCCGGAGATGGAAGAGTTTCAGGAACTGGCACAGGAACTGGCACAGGAACTGGCGCAGGAACTGGCGCAGGACCAAATGTATCAGCCGCAGTCACAATCGGAATGTTGATGCCTCTGAATTTTCCCATGTCAATCGACAGCCATTAAAGGGTTCAGTCTTTCGACCGATTCGATAAAGACCTCGGCGAGCCTTCAAGAACTAGACTTCCGACGAACTTCCCTCTTGCGGTCGGTTCGCTTCCGAATTGAGCACTTCTTACAGAATCGCTTCACGTACCCGGTGGACGTGGTGAAAAGGTAACACTCACCCAGGGTAAGAAGACCGTGTATATGGCAGTTCTTGTAAGAGGACCGGGTTTTGCGGATTCGCTTCTGCTGACCGATTCGGTTGATCTGGACGAAATAATCACGACCACGAGCCCGATTCGAGCTGGCGATCTTCTCGCTATTTCTAAGGGCCGACTCTCGCAGTTTATCTCTCGTTCCTTGAGTGGCAATTTGCCCAGCCCTGATGGAAGAGAGATATGCGCGCCGATCAGGCGTCATGGACTTTTTAGTAGCTTCCGAAAGCTTTTCTCGGGTGGTCTTGGTGTCAGACCATTCGCCGTGAGCTCCGCCTTTTGCCAGATTGAAACCCTTCTCAGGGTTCCTTGTTTCGAGGAGCTCAATCCAACATTCCTCCGCGAGATTGGCAACATCTAAGTCATGGCAGATTTCGAGGACTTCATGCGAGAAAGCGTCTTTCCCGTATTTCCTGACTGCATTCGGGAAATGCCACCTACCATCCTTAGAAGTCTTGGATTGAGCACAGTGTTGATTCCATCTGTGCATCATCGTGTGCTTGGTGAGCCCAACGTAGCGCCGACCGGATTCAGTGTGGACATGACAGTAGATGGTCCAGCTCATGCTAGACCCAATCCATAAGAAGATTATTCTTCCATCTGCGCAAACAGCAGCAGACCAGCAGCCACGGCCGTCATCGGGTCTTTTGCGGACCTTATTTCGGAAATTTCGATGGGAAACTTCGCCCGGTGCAATTCGAATCTTTCCTGGAATTTCTTCACAAAACCATCAGCCAAAGAGGTCCCCCCGCTAATGACGATAGGAACAGGCTTCGGAATGAGAATTTCCCTTCGAACCTTTGAAAAATGCGCGATGATGCTGTCGATAGAATAATCGATGAGCGCTTGAATATACAGAGTCACAGCTTCTTCCTCGCGATCCTTCGGGGCCGCAAGATTAACGCCGTTCTCTTTGATGGCACAAATTTTTGCCGCGGTGGTTCCAACCGCGCGCGAAGCCCCCTTGTCAACCCAGTCTCCACCCCTGGCGAGACTAAACTCCAAAGCAGACATGGCATTGTATGCCAAGCATACGTTCGTCATACCTGACCCGTACGATAAAGCCAAACCAGAGAAATTTTCCGATACGCATTCGGAATAAATGACGGCCAGGGCTTCATTGATTGGCTGCGGCGAGAATCCAAGTTCAGTCAAAATTTTCGACAGAACGGCTTTATGGTATGTCGTATCAGATTCCTGTATGTCGACTGCCAAGGCAGGAACTGAAAAACAACATTGCTCGCCAGCATGTTTCGGCTCGCCCAACAAGTGTTTCACGATCACAGCCATGACGCCTTGAGCGTCGATTTCCCCTGCCGATATGACCCCGGAAGCCATGGGCCGTCGAGCTTCTTTGTTGAAAAGATTGGCCGTAGATATCGCCTCGTCACCGATGACGAGCAAACGTCCATCATATTCCATATAGCTCGTCTTCGACAACTTGAGCATGCGTTTGTGCTCTGGCGGAAGGTCCAAAAACGCGTTGCGCAGTCTGGTCGTCTTGACTTTGCCATTGCTGCGTCTGGCAGCGACGAAATTCATGGTGCCGCAATCAATCGCGGAACCTGCATCCTGATTTTCTTTATTTCCCATGTCCGTCTCCATATGCGTATGCCAAACTTTACTTGCCTTTGGCCTTCTTTAGAGCTTCGAGAGCAGAATCAAAGTCTTCTCTCGCAAGCTCGCGTTCTCGGGTTTGAACACTGATCTCCACAGAATCCGGAATTATCTTTCCGAGCAGAATGATTGTGTCTTCTTCGATGAAAGGTGGCGGGGAGATTTTGACCGAAGTCTCTTGCGCCCTGACAGAAGGCGCCAAAACCTGCGGCTGCGCCGCCATTGCGATGCTAAGAAGTTCGAAAAGCTTCTCTTGCCTAGCAGACATGTCGTCAATAGTTTTGCGCAAACGTTCAAGTTCCGACACGTCAGGAGGCAAAATGGAAATAGCAGGAGCTTGGACGGGGACCGGTTTCCTGTCTGGCGAAACGATCTCAAACTCGTCTACTTTGACCCACGCGGAATGACGCTTCAGATCTATCGATCTCGCCGCCATGTCCGCACGAACCATCGCATAGCTTCCACTCCCACCAACCGGCTGCAGACGCACTCCAAGGTCCTCGATGACGATGCTCATCGCGGTGACGTTGGCGATTCTGCACATCATCATGTGGTATGCTTTGAGAAAATGCCCTTGAGCGCGTCTGCAAAATTATTGCTCACGGCACTGTTCAGGCGGTTCATGAAATCCCCCATGATGCCCTGAAACTGGTTTTTCGGGAATTTGATCCCGGATTTTCCGGTGACAGTTGAACGTTCCAACGTGACAGACAACTTTCCGTCTTGAGTCAAGTCCATGCCGTGCGGATTTTCAATAACTCTGTTTATCGACGGGCCTTTTCTGGCGTTCAAAGCAGGGTGGCGAGCGTCTCTGGCTGAAGATCTGGCGTCTCTAGTAGAAACGCGAGCGTCCGATTGAGACTTCCTGGCATCTCGAACAACGCGCCGGGGACCATCTTGACCCATTTCGAAAGATTTCGTCACGCGCTTCATCATCTCTTGACGAAGCTTCGACGATTCCTCGCGGATTGCGGCCATTGTTTTCGGATCAGTCGCCATCACTTTGTTCGAATCGACAACTATTTCAAATATCACAGAGTCCCCGGCGACGTGAGAAAATACCTCGCATTGTTTGAGTTTTTCCGAAACCCCGGCGTCGTCAAGAGCCTGTTTCAAAGCCGTCAGACCCTCAGTCGCCATCTTTTCAGTCAGATCGCCGACAACTCTTTGAATCGCTGCGTGTAGCGTGGTAGAGATGTCATCCGACATTAGTAATTTTCGTTCTCAGAAGTGACACTGTTCCCACGTTCTTGCCTCTCGGCCGGAATTTGATCGGCATCAGTGATCATCGGAGTTGCGTCTCCGCGACCGGGAATGGTGTACCTAGTTGCCGGGAAGGCAAAAGTCGCTGGGTCTATGGATGGAACTTTATACCGAATGTCCGCAGAATCCAAGTGGGATGTGATGAAAAATTGCTGAAGTTGCATGCCTCTGTTGCTCGGCATCCGAACAGGACCTATGCCATACCTGTCCCCGTTCAATTTCAGGATGAAATCGCGCTGAGACAATAGGGGGCTGGGTCCGGTCCAAGTCTCATACTGCTTGGTCATCGATCTGCCGCGGATTTCCTGTTTGTAGTTCATTTCCGCGTCGTCCGGAGCGATGGTGATGTCGTAAGGACCGTCATACCCGCCAATAAACCCGACGCCAAAACATGTGTCACAATCCGATTTGGCCTGTCCGTGGAGATCCGACTGACAGCCGCATAGGACTCCGCCATTTTTGCGGATGAACACTTTCACGCGCTCGCCGCCGTGATCGAGAATCCACCGGTTCCTGCGTATGGCTTCCCGCCATATATAATTGAGTTTTTCTATTTCATAGCTGTTTGCCGTCGCAGCTTCATCCAAAGGCGTTTCTAGAAGACTTCCGTCTTTTTCGTACGCGACAGTGGTGACTCGGTAGAAGATTCTTTTATCTAGCGTCGGGAACTGATTGTCGATATACCTATAAGAAGCGAGAACGACGCTCGAAGTGGTGCTGGGAACTCCGCCAGTTGTGTTTGGAATGACAGCGGCGGCCATTTTCTGATTGATCACGTCAAACGCGCCTTGTCCGGACAAGCGCACGATGCCGTTTGCCGCGTCCAACCAGTCCACCAGCGCCGGAACTCCGTCGACTGTGACGCGCATATTCATCCGAACACAGTTCACGCCTCCAGGAACCGGGTCGATGACGATCGGAGAGTGGTTAGTCCTGAATAGAACGTCTCCGTTTGGCGCTGTTCCCGGGCCGTTCGGAACGAAGTTGTTGGCCACGTTCTCTTGCAAGACCACTTTGACCGTGGCCATGTCTCGCCAAAACAGAGCTCCGCTAGGTACCGCATTGATGCGAAAGAACGGCCCGTACTCCGAGCCGAAAGAACGGTATATGTTCACGCCAAGAATGCTGAACCGCCCATTGCCTGGTAGTTCAGCAGGATCCGTCCAACGCAAGTCGACGACGCCGGTGCGAAGGCCAGACAAACAGAAAGCCTGAAGCGGAGGCAGCGGCGAAGCCGGCCTCAACCGCTCCCTAGGATCTGGTCGTCTGTCCCTCGGCCATGGCATGTCATCCTCCGGGTTTGACGAAAGGAGTCGGAAGGGGCGGTAAGACCTCCGCCTTCTTTATCGAGACGGTATCGGCGCCGGTAACGACGTCGCATCCCTCTATGTCCACTTCTTGCGCTTTGAGATCTTCCAGAACTGCCGTCTTCTTGAAGTCATACAAGCCACCGATCTGGGCTTCGATTTCCCGGAGCCGCATCGTAGCCTGACCGAGTTGCAAAGACCAAAACACGATCGAGTTATCGATGCCCCGGATCTTCTCGACGGTTTCGGACTTCAGCTTCTGGATTCGCTCTGCATTTGGTTCTGTGCTCATGTTCAGACGTTACCAACGCCCCTCTCGTCGACAGACATCTGATCATTAATGGCAGAACTGACTATGATCGGATTGATCCTAATATTATTGGCTCGAAGCCCGAAATCGGCAGCCGACATCAGAGCGGCGCCCTTCATGGCGGCTAGAATTTCCGCCTTGAGCTTCCTCCGGAGCTTCGCCTCCGGAATTTCCGAAACGTCGCCTTCAAAGTCCACCGTAAAAGACAGGTCTACCTTGAAGGAGTACTCGACTCCAGGGTTCTCCACGTCGAAAGATACTTCAGGGACTTCCGGTTCGGGAGCGCGCCTCGGAGCCGGTGTCTTGCTCGGCTTCTTCGGTTTCTTGACCTTGTCGCTCACACGACGGGCCACTCGGATGAGATCCATGTCCCGCCGGGGCATCAAGATTCTACGAGTTCATCACGTTCTTGATAAGCCTAAATTCGCGCCGACCTTCCATGGTGAAAATGGCGCCACGAGCATCGCGGCAACCGCAGTATGCCGTAGTCCCATCCAACGTCAACACTGTGGTGCGTTTCACTGGTTTTCTTCTGGACATGCCGTCATACGTCACGGTCCAAAATTCTCGACCATCTTCAAACACGACATGACCCAGCATGAACTGAAAAGGCGATGTAGAACCGATCGGCGGCGCCCATGACCACTTCAACCGGTTTTTTACGAACTCGACGATCTTCGGCGGAAGAGGGCCTAGCTTCGCTTGCGCGTCGAGAATGTCGCCGACGCGCATCATCCTCTCCATCTTAACTTCGCGAAGTTCAAAACGAATCATGACTGAAATCATTACACCAGAAGATGTAAGATTTACTATGCAATTTGAGGTCGATTGCCTGAACGAAATGTCGGAAAACAACCTAAAAGAACTCTCCGCGACATTGGCGACCCGAGTGAGGGAAGCCAAAAAGAAGGTCGCGGCTCTCTTGAAACAAGACAAAGACTTGATGACTTTGTGGATCGGCAAACTAGGTATCGATCCGCCGAAAGCGCTCCCTGAAGAAGTGGTAGAAATCAGAAAACAACGCAAGAAAGAATTCGAAGTGGCATTGTTGTGCAAGCCGGAAGCTTTCGTGGCATTCCAGGTCAGCACCTTTTTAGTTCAATTGAACGACGTCATCAGGCTGGAGCGCCTGCGCAGAGTGCCGGAAAAACCGGTCAAGTGAATCGTGGCGTCTTGCCGAGCGAACGGAGGTCAGCTTTTGCCGAACTCGGGGGCGCGAGCCTCTTCGTGACGAGCGTGGGTTCCGGGTCTGCAGAATCGCGTTCCTGATACAACAGCCCATAGCCTTTCAACTCGGCTATGATTTTCGTGTTGCTCATCGGTTTAATTGGGTTATCCGGATTGTTAGGATCTGGACGGCCAGCTTTTATCCACTTGTTGAGATAACTATAATACAAAATCCGAACATCGCTCAAATTGAACGTATCTTCCATATCGTCCAAAACCGCCTGGACGAACGTCTCGATGTCCCGATAAGGTTCGGAATCCTGAGGATGGGCCAATACCGCCTTGGCCTCTTCGTCCGTCAGATTGCCTTTTGCTAGAGCTAACTTGATGGCTGCATAACGTTCGGGCGTCATGCAGAATTGTCTCGATGAACAGCTTATGCGACTATCCAGGTGGGGAGCCGATGTTTGAGATCTTCTTCAATCACGTCGACGTCGACCTGAACCCCGCCGACCATCGCGTTCCAAGGCCGAAGTTGGCGCATGCAGTATCCGCAGGTTGCGACTTCCGGAACTTCGCTACAGGAATGCCAATACCGCACGACTCGCAGCGCGTAAAGAGATTTCGAGTCTAATCCGCCAGGAGCTGCGCCGACGTATAGACCCGGTTCGTACCCGGCCATCTTGATTTTGTCGGCCCATGCATTGACCCATTCAGTCGTAGCCGAAGCCGGGCCTGCGCATCCTTCCAAGTCCAGCCAAATCGTCACTGCAGGAGGAGCTCCGAGAGCCTTAGCTCTGGCCACAGCAGCGACTCCGTCTTTGTCTCCCAAATCTTTTGAAGGAACCCACCCTGAAGTTCTGCTATACGTGACCAACATCAAAGCCAACCCTGAGGCCAAAATGTCTGTCACTTCCTGCTGTGTGGCCCCGCCCAGATAGCGCACGGCAAAGGTCATCCCATTCGCTTTCAAATTCTTGCACAAATCTGGAGTCAACCGCGCGACGGTGTCGACGCCCATCGCCGGAAACGTGGCTCTAACAGCTTTCATTCGAGTCTCCCTTATTTGCTCAGCCAACGACCGGCTACGCGGGTTGCGACGGACGTAGAACTCTGTTGTTTGCCAACTTCGGATTTGATGGCCATGGCCAGCTCCCCGATCAAACGATGAACCTCATCCGCCTCGAGAAGCTGAACAGCAACATCATTCTGAGCCCTTCGCAGGTCTTCCCCCTTAATTCCGGGATGAAGAGCATTCACGAGCTCCCCGATGACGAAGGCGTTTAGCCTCATTTTCGTTCCGAAGTCATAGCTGGAAAGCTTGCGCCGCATGTCAACACTCAGCGTCGATAAAAGCTTTCATGGGTTTTCAATTGTAAGGAGACGGCATGGACTTCACCAGAGTAGCCAAAAAAGTCATGCGCATGGCCGCAATCGAAGACACGGACGTGGCTGCGATTCAAGAAATGCTCAACAACCACTGGGATGGTGACATCAAGGGTGAGAAGATCGACAAATCGAGCATACACGAAACCGGGAATTGGGTGGTTCTATTCACACCCACTACGACAAACCACATCATGGAAGGCCACAAGAACAAGTCGAAACCCGGGTCCTACTTCGATCCGTCGATGGACGTGCGTGACACGGCCATGGACATCATCAAGTCAAAACCGCCCACCGAGAATTCGGATCAGTTCGCAAACTGGTTTGAAGTGGATCTTGGCAGACCGATAGGCTTCATGGGAGTGGCAAAAGGAACCCCGGAAAAAGTCAAACAAATGCAGACTCAGTCCATGGACATTCCGCAAGCAGAAGGAAAGCGAACAGTCACATTCCCGGTAGCTCTCGGACAAAGGTCGCCAACTTCGCTCGCCACCATAATCACGGAAAAATGTGGAAAACTGCCGGATGGCAGAGAAGTCGTTTACGTGGCAACGATGTGGCCAGGCGGAAGCTCGGTTGACGGGGTGAAGATTCCGAGAGAACGTTCGGAGTTCGCCGACCTCGGCTTGTATTTCGTCATCGAATGATCAGTTTCCTGCGTCGATCAGTTTGTCTCCGTCAGAGAAAAACGTCCCGGAGTCGAGAAAGCCAGCATCCAAATCGGAACGTGGTTTTGAAGGCTGAGGCGTCACTAAAGTCTGCACATGCAAAACGTCCGCTTTGATTGCGTCGAGTTCAAGTTTGATGGTAGCAAGTTCAACACGAGCTCCACGCACGGAGTCCCGTCCTTCCATGGACGTCATCCTGACTTCCCCGAGATCGTCATGAACATCGGCTAGCGTCTTTTGCAGAGTGATTAGCTTTTCGCTAGTTAGTGCAGTGTCATTTCCAGCGAGCTTCTTCACTTCTCCAAGCATGCGCTTAACCGTCGGATCGGTGATGCGCGTGTCCATGTCGTTGAGTTTTGTTTGCACTGCCTCAAGCTTTGTTTGCACTGCCTCAAGCTTCTTGCGCGCAGCTTCGGCCTCCAGCATGTAGGCCTGAGCTTCTTCTCCGCGCTTCTTCCCGTCGTCCAAAGCTCGGTCTAGCTTAACCTGAACAATCATGGACCTATCATCCGAAGCTCTCTTGTCGGTGGCCGACTTTTCCTCTTTTTGCAGGCTCAAGAGCTCATTGCCGATGCCGATACTGAACGTTATGAAGACGCAGATTATACACACTTTCCCGTGATTGGTCAAACGCTTCTGTTCGTCGATGGTCCTTCTGAACACGCCAAGAAACGCGGTGATGAAGACCGAGACGCACAGCACCATTTTCAGGATGAGGGATAGGTATGTCATCACCTCAAAATGCGACACAAACAGCTCACGGCATCATCGGCCATGATCGGCTGTTTTGCCGTCGGCTCCTGATCTGAAACGAGCTCCATGGATACTTTAGTGTCGCTGATGCGCGTGAACGTGATTCTTCTATACTTGATGAGAAGCTTGTCCAAGGCATAAGGGCAATCTGCGCATACTTCAGGCTTCATCCCATCGCAGGATGAAAAAGATTTCATTCTTCCATCACTTCAAAAATCGACAAAATTTTACTGTCGTCATCAACATAGTCTTCTTGCCACCCGACGACGAGCTTGGCGCTGCGACTCAGCGACAAGAGACCAGCCATGACCAAATGATGAGGATCTCGCCCGTTCTGAACAAGGGTTTCTCTAACGTCGTGCATCCAGCGTCGAAACGCCCCGGAGTCAAAGATGTCATATTCGTCAGTCCTTGAAAACTGATGTGCGCCCGTGGTATCGGGGGCGACATAAATCTTCTCACCGTCTTCTATGACCCACTCAGCACGATCGATTTTAACAGCGACCAAAGTCGCTCGAACCTGCTGAAGATCCTCCACCATCTTTTGTCTGAAAATTATCTCGTCGACTTCCGGACACCTGTCGCCTTCCATGTGGGCTTCAAGGATCACTCTTGCGACGTCCGGATCGATAGCCATCACGAAGTCATGACTTTGAGAATCGTCACTTCTTCTTCGATGGAGGCGATTCGCTTTGCGGGATCGACATCGGATTCAGACTCTGTCTCTTCGTCCAAGTCATCCTGCGAGATGTCGATTTCCGACACGAGCGGATGAACGTGTCTAAGCGGAATTTTTGGTTCGTCCTGCTGACCTTCGATGGCGCAGGTTTTCCACATCGAACAAGCGTGGCGATGCCTAGTCATTTCGATGCTGGAAAATGTTCGAAATCCGCAAAGGCATTGCATGACAAACGTTACTCCCCCATGATCTTTGCGACGCCGTCTAGATTGATCGGAATAGTTGGAGCCAGACCAAGCGCAGCCCGTGGGTGTCCGTGAACGACCGGTTCCATGTAGCCAGGTTTTGGAGGATGTCCGGGAAGTCCACAATCCAGACAACCCTGGTTGAATTCATAAGTGCATTTGCCCTCGCCTACTGATTTCGGATCGCCACAGTTCGGACATCCGTGGATGCCGGCCGCCTCCACATGGGGACATATGAATCCGCAACGGGCGCAGTGCATGTGGCTAGGAATCTCGACGCGACCGCAAAGCGGACAATCGATGAAACCGTCAGGAGAAACCTTCAAATCGGTGGTTTTATGGCAGGAAAAACACCATTGCATGTCGTAAAATACACCGCCAAAGTTTAGTCTTTTTCAACAGGAACTGAAGCTCCATAGTTGTTAAATACTATATACTCAATGCGAGTGTACAGGTCGTCAAGACCCATATCAGCGACGTACGGAATCTTTAGCTTTTCGTCAATGGTGATGTTGCCAGAGTCGAAGTCCGTGGAGTCGATTCGAACACTCAAAGACTCCATGTCATCGTCTTTGAGCACCATCGAAACAAATTGTTCAAACACGCCTTCTCCGAGATTCAATAAGTCATAAACGGAACTGTCAACATCGAGTCCATTTCGAGAAAAGAACGACTCATAGCTACCTTGGTCTTCGCTCTGATCTTCGTCTGTAAAAGAAACAATCAAGCGACGTAAATCAGCTGAAACCAGAGCACGGCTAGGATGCTTCGAAATGTCGATGTTGTTGGCGATTTGACGAAGCAAGAATGCGATTTTATCTGGAGACATGTCTCCAGATAAAAATAAAAACTCAGCATTATACCGCGAGTTTCATGACCTCTTGACAAACATCGGACGACAAATCGTATATGCCGCAAAACGCGACGATTTCGGCAACGCGGAATTTTATCCCGAGACGCTCGTGATACTTGAACATGCGGGCAGCCGTACGAATCGGATAAATGACAGACGTCAAGTAGACGTCGCTGATGCCGGAGTCCAGGGACGCCCGGCATTGCGGAGTCATGCGCACGCCGTCTGGACCGAGGTCACACATGACCACGGACATATCGTGAAGTTCATGCGGCTCGTCGATGTAGAAATTTACGTCGATAGTTGGATCGTCGATCACGGCGAGATGCGCCATAATGTAAGAGATTTCATCTTTGAAGTAGAAGTCAATGTCTTTGGTCTCGAACACACCCGTGGCGAAGGCGAGTGCAGCTCCACCGCTGACGATGCCGCCCATTTCGAACAGCCGGTCAATATTCTCAATAGTTCGACCGATATTTGGGATGGCGTTCGAATTCTTTCGGGATTTTTGACGAATCCATCTGTGTAGAAGGATTTCGTCAGCGCCATGATCGATAGCACGACGGAAAAGCTCACTACCTGAAGAAACTGAAGTAAGCCTGCGGACGGCTTCTGAAACTCTGGAACGCTTACTAGTACTGCATGTTTGCATAGTAGTGTTCAGCGTACTTACAAGCTTGATCGCACAACTGTTGATCAATTCCCATTTGTGCACAGTATTTTTTCACTTGGACGATAGCGTCATCCAAGTGAAATTCATCCTGCGCTGCAGCCTGCATGCAAGCTTGAGAGACTATTTGAGACGGCGTCAACGGATCGAGCTCCGCAGCCACCCGACGAAGCTCGACAGCCACGAGACTGCGATCTGGTTTCTTCGAATTGTTGATCTTGGCGACGACGTTTGCCAAGTGACTCGCAATTTGGGATGGCTTTCGCATGAAAATCTCCTCGGTACAGGGACGTCAAAAAAAAACTTCATCAGCGAAGGTCATAGACGAATTTGATCTTCGGAACTGTATAGGAACGTCGAAGCCCCATCAGTTCCGCATATCCGGTTTCTTTAAGTTTTCTCGATTTGGCTGCGTTGTATACAGTCTTTTTGTGCAGTTTATTTCCGTTGATGTCAACATAGACAAAACTTCGGGAAGTCTTGCCCAATTCAGTCCAGTTTGCAGCCTTATAGACTGTGCCGTCATGACCCGCTTCCGGGTCAGCAAAAGAGACAAGAGTCGTGATCTCTGGGAAGTCCAATCTCATGATTTTGACAACTCTCGCCAAGATCCATGAAACAAAGTTTTTCTTGTGGTAAGACGGGTGAACGCACAACCTGTCGAGCTCTAGACATTTCCCGTGTTCCACTTTCATGGATGAAGTGACCTCCATCCTTATGGGGTATGTGAATTTTGCCACAGCGATGACGTTATCGAAAAGAAGCACCACATAAGACACCGTGGCCCGTCTTCCGTATCCTATATAATGGTGTTGTTCTAGAAATTCGACTACACGGTGGTCGTTGATTTTTTCAATCGATACATCCGAGAATTCAAAGTCAATTGATTGATTCTGAGAGACGGGTTTTTCAACAGGGGAGCGTCTTTCGGTGAAATCTTCACCGAAATGTTTTTTAATGTTGCAGTTCAAACACAGCACCTGGAGGTCCGTGCGTGTCGGCGTTGAGTATATCACGCTCCTGCACAGCGCAACTCCTCCTGCGGAGCGCCATCTTCCTCCACCATCATTGTTCACATGGTCCAACGTCAAAGTATCCAAGTCTTCCGTGCCGCATCCGACGCACTTTGCTCCACCTAATTTTGCAAAAGCAATCTGCTTTATGATGCGATCCCTCGATGCCGAACAAACCCGACATTCATAACATGTTTGATCCCCATCTTTTCTGAAAAAA
>Ga0315284_10011590_pt1 | contig 12576 bp, 12 predicted proteins | sample YL17G09_16_MG_FD_203696 | JGI IMG/M metagenome (GOLD analysis project Ga0315284, IMG submission 203696) | Sediment microbial communities from Yellowstone Lake, YNP, Wyoming, USA - YL17G09_16 | ecosystem: Environmental > Aquatic > Freshwater > Lake > Sediment | place: USA: Wyoming | collected... | reverse complement strand
CGCCAGCGACGCATCCATGCCGATGCCGGGAAACGAGAGCGCACGGAGCGCCATCATTTCGGTTCTGCTTCTAGAGACGACACAGGGAAGGTGACGGTGAACACGGAGCCGCGACCGGGCGCGCTCTTCACCGACACGCTGCCGCCCTGGGCTTCGGTCAACTGCTTCACTATCGCCAGGCCGAGCCCTGTGCCGCCGGCGGGTCGCGCCGGGTCGGCGCGATAGAAACGCTCGAAGATGTGCGGCAGATGCTCAGACGGAATGCCCTCGCCTGTGTCGGCTACTTGCAGTGCTAGCAGGCTATCTCGGGAACCTGACAGCCGCACGGAAACGCGTCCTCCGGAAGGCGTATGGCGAAGTGCATTTTCCAACAGGTTGCCCACTATCTGCAGCGTCCGGTCGCTGTCGACGAAAGCCGGTGGCAACCCATCGGGCACCACGACCTCCAGCTCGACTCCCTTCTCCGTCGCTCGCGGCTGCACAGCGCCCGCCGCTTGACGCGCCAGGGCGGCCAGGTTCGCCGGCTTCCTTTCCAGGCGCAGCTCGCCCGACTCGGCGAGGGCGATATCACGCAGGTCGGTTATCAGCTTGTTCAGCAGCGACGCCTCATCGCAGATGATCCCGGCGTGCGCGGCGTCGGCCGGAATGACGCCATCGACAAAGCCCTGCGCGGTGCCCTGAATAACGGAGAGAGGCGTGCGCAACTCGTGGACGATGTCCGAGAGGAGACGGTGGCGCGTCTGCTGGTCGCGCTCCAGGGTCTGCGCCATCCGATTGAAGGACGCGGCGAGCTCTGCAGCCTCCGACGGGGACGTAACAGCAACGCGCTCGCTAAAATCCCCCGAAGCGATGCGTCGCGCGGCGTCCGTCAGCCTGCGCAGCGGCCCCGTAATGCCGTTCACGAGGAAGGTCGCGAGCATGACAGCCAGGACCAGGCCGGTGAGGCCACCCACGAGCAATGCGAGACGCAGCCTGTCGAAGAAACGGTCGCTGAGCGATGCGGACGACGTCGGGAGAGCCCGCGATAGCACGACCAGCGTGCCGACCTGCTGCCCGTTGGCGTAGATCGGAATGCGCTGTACAGCCTGCGGCGTCGCCGTCGTCTGGGCGCTTCCCGCGGCGTCTGCGTCTGTTACTTCGGATGTCCAGGAGACAGCGGCAACCTCTTCCATCAGGTCTCCGTCTTGCCCCTCGCTCTCGCTCCTGGGGCTGTTGCTGCCGGGGGCGTTCTCGTTCCCGCCTGGTCCTCCCGGCCCATTCGGGCCGCCAGGGACAGCGCTTGGCGTGGCATTCGGGCCACCGCCGGAGTTGCTCGGACCGCCTGGACCTCCGGGCCCGCGTCCGGGCGACGTGTCGCCGACGACCGCGCCGCTGTTGTCCTGGAGTTGGAGGTGGCCTGGCACCTGCGGCAACGCTTCGAATACGGACTCCACGCCTTGCCAACTTCCGTTCGCCGCGTAGTAGTCGCCCAGATTCTGCGTCAGCGTCTCAATGTAGACCGCATCGACCCTGCCGACGTAAGCGTCGAACTCCCGCGTCGCCGTGCGCTCCGCCACAACCTCGGCGATGCCGATCGCCACGGCAACGACGGCCACGAACGCGAGCACGAGCCGCAGACGCATGCTACGTAGCATCGCCCGCCTCCAAACGATATCCGACGCCGTGGATCGTGACGATGTAGCGCGGCTTGCGCGGGTCCGGCTCCAGCTTCTGCCGCAGGTTCTTGATATGGCTGTCTACCGCCCGTTCGTAGCCGGCATACGCTTCGCCTTGCACTGACTCCAGCAGTTGCAGTCTTGTGTAGACCGTGCCTGGATGACGCGCCAGCACGTGAAGTATGGCGAACTCGGTGGCCGTGAGGTCGATTCGCTTGTCGCCCAGACGCACTTCGTGACGCGCCGGGTCGATGACCAGGTCGCCGATGGTCAGCGGCGCCTTCTCCTCCGGCGGCTGCATCCGACGCAGTACGGCCCGCACGCGCGCCAGCAGTTCCTTCGGGTCGAACGGCTTCACCACGTAGTCGTCGGCGCCCAACTCCAGCCCCACCACTTTGTCCGTCGGGTCGTCGCGGGCGGTCAGCATGATGACCGGCACCTGCGAGGAGGGCCGAAGCGCCCGCATGACGTCCCAGCCCGACATCTCGGGTAGCATCAGGTCGAGGATAAGCAGTGTCGGGCGCTCTCTCGTCGCGATCTCTAGCGCCCGCCGGCCATCGAAGGCGGTCAGCACCCGATAGCCGTCCTTCTCCAGGTAGGCCTGGACGATTTCAACGATGTGGACGTCGTCGTCGACGACCAGGACCTTCTCTTTCATGGTCTGTTCCCCATGAGCGTCATAACTGCAGTGTAGCGCATGATTGTGGAGATTTCTTGTAGGCTCTGTGGAGATTCTTCCGCTTTTTCGAAGGCATCAGATGGCGGAAGGGCCCTTCTCAAGCTCCACTAGATCTCCACAACTGCTCCACGATAGCTCCAAATCCGTCGCCTATGCTGAATATGGGCGCCGAAAGTGAAGCGCCGGAAAGACAAGAAAGGATGGAGGGACGATGACGAAGAAGTTGGCAATAGCAGTCGGAGCAGCGGTAACAGCAATCGCGGTTGGTGCCGTGCTGTTCGGCACGGTGTTCGCGGCCGGGCCCGGACCCAGGTCCGACAGCGCAATTGGCGGCCGGGACGTTCCCCTCGCCGTCGCCTCGCAGCTCACGGGCCTCAGCCAGGCCGAACTGCTGGCAGAGCTCGACGGCGGCAAGACGATCCCGGCGCTCCTGGAGGAGAAGGGGATCGATCAAAGCGTCTTCCACCAAGCGGTCGCCGATGCGCGCCAAGCAGCTCTCGACGAGGCCGTGGCCGCTGGCACGATATCCCCGGAGAAAGCGCAGGTGATGGCGCAGAACATGGAGCAGGCGCAAGCGTCTGCCGGCCCGCACGGCCCCCAGAACGGTTCGGGCCAGGGTAGCGGCGACTGCACGGGCGACGCGAACCGCTACGGCATGTCCGGCCAGGGCAAGGGCCGGGGCGTCCCCGGCGATGCGACGGGCCCCGGCCTCGAGCACCGCTACGGCGGCTCGACCCAGTAGTTCGGCTGCGTGTAGAAGATCAACAACCGCATATTCGATGCAGAGGCGAGGGGCCCCCTCGCCTCTGTGCTTGTCCACAGCCCGACGGCTGGTCGCGGAATCTCTTCGCGCGCCTGATCGCCTATAATTGAGGCCTTGGCGATCAAGATAGGTCGCGACATCGGAGGTCGCGCTTCAGATGCAGCACGATGCTGTTACGGTCGGCCTGGGTTTCGCGATAGGCGTTCTGTCGGGTCTGTTCGGCGTCGGCGGGAGCAGTATTGCGACACCCCTTCTTCGCGTTACTCTCAGCACGCCCAGCCTGATCGCTCTCGCGTCGCCCCTGCCGGCGACGTTCCCGACGGCTGCGACAGGACTGGCCGCTTATTCCAGGGAAGGTTTGGTCAACAGGCGGGCCGTGATCTGGTCGGTAGCGGGCGGACTTCCTGCCGTCGTCGTCGGCGCGCTACTTACGCGCTGGATACCGGGCCACTGGCTGATGGTCCTCATCGCTTTGGCGGTAGCGGGCGTCGGCGTCGAGATGCTGCGCCTGAACCCGTACTCTGCCGCGGAGTCGGCGCGCAGGTCGACGCAGTGGCGAAGCGCGCCCGTTCCCGGACTGCTGGTGGTGGCGGTTGGCGTCGGCCTCCTGTCGGGACTGCTTGCGAACGGCGGCGGCTTCTTGCTCGTTCCAGCCTTCGTGCTGCTTTTCGGCGCTTCGATGCGCGAGGCGGCGGCGACGTCGCTCGTCTGCGTGGCCTTCCTGGCAGTGCCGGGGACGGTGACGCACGCTCTATTGGGGCACATCAACTGGTGGCTATCGTTCTACTTGGCCATTGGAGTGATCCCGGGAACGTATTTGGGCGCCCGGCTATCCATCTGGCAGCGACAGGTCCATCTGAGACGCCCATTCGGCGCTTTCCTTCTCCTGTTCGCCACGTACTTCCTCATAACGCAGATACTCGGAAGCGTGTGATAGCGAACCTCGCGCGAAGGGGATCTCGGCCCTCACCTCTTGACGTCAGTTCCGCAATCTCTATAGAATGAGCGAGCAGCCAGTGACCGTCCGGTCAGTCACTACCGCAGACAGACACGGCTCATTCAAATCAACGAGTCCGCCCAATCGGGAGGCGCATATGGCTCGAACCCTAACCTTGCCGCAGCAGCGCAAAGAGGAGACGCAAGCTCGCATCCTGGAAGCGGCCTATCGCGTGTTCGCCCGTCGAGGCTACGAAGCCGCGACCGTGGAGGAGATCACGGACGAATGCGGCATCGCCAAAGGGGCGCTGTATACCCACTTTGCGAGCAAAGAGGAGCTCTTCCGCACCATCCTCGTCGAACGCGTGCGCCAGCGAGCGACGGAGACGGCCGCCCGCCTCGAGCCCGGCCTGCCTCTCCGCGAAAGTGTGTTACGCATCATCGAGGCATCCTGGGCGACCTGCCGGACGGATCCGGTCTGGTCGCCTCTGCTGATGGAGTTCTGGGCGATGGCCGGCCGCAACGAGTGGGGTCGCGAAGCTGTTGCCGAGTTGTTCGATCACTGCTCTGCCGCGCTCGCCCGGTTCTTTACGGGCGCCAAGCGTGCGGGTCTCGTTCGCTCCGACCTGGACGTGCAGCGCGCCGCCCGTCTCTTCCTCGCCCTGAACGATGGGCTCGTCCTTCAATGCCAGACCCAGCCGGACAAGGTTGATCCGCAGGAGTATCTCGGCCCGATGGCGGACATGATTGTGGGCTATCTGACCGGCAAGACCAAGGCTCCTGAGCCAAAGAGAGCGGATTGACGCCGATGGAGTACAGACACCCCGAAGCACTGGCGACGACGGAATGGCTCGCCGCACATCTCGACGATCCCGCCGTCCGCATCGTCGACATGCGCCATTACGTTCGCGCAACGTCAGGCGGAGCATTTCGCGCCGTCTCGGGGCGTGAAGCCTACGAGCAGGGCCATATCCCGGGCGCGGTGTTCGTCGACTTCGATGATCTTGCGGAGCCGGAGGACGTTCCGGGCAATATCCTATCTCCTGATCACTTCGCGGCCCTGATGGGAGGGCTTGGGATCCGCAACGACAGCACGGTCGTTGTGTATGACGATCAGGGAGGGATGTGGGCAGCGCGCCTTTGGTGGGCGCTGCGTTACTACGGCCACGATGGCGCGAAGGTGCTGAACGGCGGCCTCACGAAGTGGCTCGCCGAGGGGCGTCCGCAGGAGAGCGAGGTCACCACCTATCCCCCGACCGCTTTTCAAACACGGCCGCGGCGTGAGCTCATCGCCACCCGCGACGAGGTGCTCCAGGCACTAGGACGGCCGGACGTTTGTATCGTCGATGCGCTGCCGAAACCCTTCTACAGCGGCAGAATGGGACTCTATCCGACGCATAGGGCCGGCCATATTCCGACTGCCCGAAACCTACCGGCGACCGACAACGTTGATCGCGTCGCTCAAACACTCTTGCTGCCCGACGAGCTGGCACAGCTCTCGCGGAAGCTGGACTTGAGCCCTGACCAGAGGGTGATCACGTACTGCGGTGGCGGCGCCTACGGCGCCTTCGACCTCTTCGTGTTGTACGTGCTGGGTCATGAGAACGTCGCCCTCTACGATGGTTCATGGATGGAATGGGGAGCGAACCCGGATTTGCCCGTCGAAACGGGTCCAGACAACAAGACTCTCGATTCAGATTAGCCAAGGAGGTACCAATGGCTCGCGTCGCATTGTTAGACCCAGACCAGGCCACCGGCAAAACTAAGGACATGTTCGAAAGGGTCAAGAGCTATTATCGAATGGTCCCCGCCCTTCAGAGAGGGCTGGCCTACCTTCCCCAGACCGCTGACGCTCTGTGGGCTCTGAGCCAGACCACCGTTCAAGAGGGCAGCATTCGTGAAGAGCTCAAGCGCGTATTCTTCGCCGTCACCGCCTGCGAAGTCGAGTGTCAATACTGCACCGCAGCGCACATGATGGCGCTTCGCGGCAAGCATTGGACGACGGAGGAATGCGTGGAGGTTATCGACGGCAAGCCCTCGCCGCGGCTGACCGACAAAGAGAACGCTGCGGTTGACTTCGCCCGTGTCGTCGGACGGCGGCCGGCGGCGGTCACCGACGAGATGGTCGACGAACTGCGAGCCGTGGGCTGGAGCGACGCCGAGATCGTCGAGATCGTGGCATCAGTAGCGCTCATGCGCTACACGAGCACGGTGGCCGTCGCGCTCGACGTGCCGCTGGAAAGAGTGATGGTGGACCTGATCGAGAACCGCGGTGCCCGCCTCACCCCTCTTCGCGACTGACCGGGCGACTCCTTCGCCTCCACGATTTGGCCACACGTGCTGCGCGCAACACAGCGGCTCCTCTGGCTGCTCGCCGACCTCACCTCGGTGACCGAAAGGAGAAGTCCGTGATGACCATGGTCGTCAATGACTCGCCCGTGTTGTGTCATGCTCGGCCTCGCCCTTTTTGCCCCGCCGAGGAGGGCCGCCAGTCGGGCGCAACACGCCCTGACGGTATGTAGCTTCGTGGTGCCATCCTCCTCCACAATAGAGGAGGAGAATATCGGGAGGGAGTCACATGTCAGGAAACAAGAGAATCGTGGTAGTCGGCGGCGTTGCGGCGGGACCGAAGGCAGCGTCAAAAGCAAGGCGGCTCGACCAGCAAGCGGAGATAACCGTCATCCAGAGGGAGCCGGAACTGTCGATGGCCAGCTGTGGCTATCCCTATTACGTCGGCGGCCTCTTTAATGACCGAAACGCGCTGCTCTCCGCCGGGACCGGGCCCGTTCGCGACCCGGCCTATTTTTGGGGCGTCAAACGCATCATGGCCCGCACTGAGACTGAAGCGGTCGCCATCGACCGCGAGGGAAAGACGGTCCTCTGCAGAGACATGCGCACCGGCGCGACAGAGCAGATAGCGTACGACCGCCTGATCCTAGCGACAGGCGCCGTTCCCAGCGTGCCGCCCATCCCCGGCGTTGATCTCGAAGGCATCACGACGCTGCACAATATGACCGACACCGATTACCTGAGACGCATTCATGACGAGAGGAAGACGGCCAAAGCGGTGGTGATCGGCGGCGGGCTTATCGGGGTGGAGGCGTGCGAGGCGCTGCGTGAGTCGGGCATCCAGGTCACGCTCGTCGAGCTACAGCCCCAGATACTGAGTTTCCTCGATTGGGAAATGGCGAAGCTGATCAAGAACCACCTGCGACACAAGTCCGTGGAGGTGATCACGGGCAACGGCATCGCGGCCTTCTTGGGAGACGACGGTAGGGTGACCAGCGTTCGGCTGGGCGATGGGACGGAGCTTCCCTGCGAGCTCGCCGTGCTGGCGATCGGTGTGAGGCCCAACTCGGCGCTCGCCCGAGAATCCGGCCTCGCCGTCGGAGCCACCGGCGGCGTCATCGTGAATGAGTACATGCAGACGTCGGACGAGAACATCTACGCCGTCGGCGACTGCATCGAGACCAAGCATCTGACGACTGGAGAACCGACCCACGCGCCGTTCGGTGACCTGGCGAACCTGCAGGGGCGCGTCGCGGGAGAGAATGCCGTTCTCGGCAACACGGTGACTTTTCCCGGCACTATCGCCACTGGCATCTGCAAGGTATTCGATTATGCCGCCGGTGCCACCGGCCTCAATGAGGGATCTGCCCGTGATGCTGGCCTAGATGCCGTCGCTGTCATTGGCGCGAGCCTGGACAAGCCCGGGTACATGGGTGGGCAGTTGCTTATCTCGAAACTCGTTGTCGAGAAGAAGAGCGGCCGAATTCTGGGCGCCCAGTGCGTCGGCCCCGGCGACGTCTCCAGACAGATCGCGCAGTGGGCGATGGCCATAAGGGGCGATCTCGCCGTCGAAGATCTGGTCAACGCCGACCTGCCCTACGCGCCACCCTTCTCGCTGGCCATCGATCACGGGATCATGATGGCCCACATCATGCAGAACAAGCGCAAAGGGCGGCTGAAGGGCATTTCGGCGAGAGAAGTGAAGGAGACGGTCGACGGCGGTGCCCCCATTTTCGTCATCGATTGTCGTGACCCTGAGGAGTACCGGGAGATGCGACTCGGACTGGGCGAGAAGCTGATACCTCTGCCTACTCTCCGCGACCGACTGGACGAGCTTCCCGAGGACAAGAACGCCGAGATCATCTGCTACTGCCGGGTATCTCTGCGAGCGTATGAGGCGTTGTTGATCCTGGAGGCGAACGGCTGGAAGAACGTGTGGGTGATGGAGGGTGGGGTCGTCGCCTGGCCCTACGAACGAGAGAGGTAGCGGCCCTCAGCCGATTCCCCTTCGCCCGTCCGCCCTCGCCGCTCCCCCAGATACGGATGGAATATTGGCACCCCACAGGTCTTGAGGAGGATTTCGAAATCGGACGGTTTGGCGCCCCCAAAGGTCGTAATTTCGAAAACCACCGCCCCCGGCCTTCGAAGCACCTCATGCTTCCGCGCCTACTCTGTTGATGGTGACAAGGCGTCGCGAACCGTATAATGGTAGTGAGTCTGGATAGCCGATTTGAAAAGAATCCTGGTTGTCGACGACGAGCCCACGCTCGTAGCGACGGTTAAGTACAACCTCGAGCGTGAAGGCTACAGTGTCACCACTGCCGCCGACGGCGAAACCGCCCTCAGTTACGCCCGCGAAAAGCGCCCCGACCTCGTGATCCTTGACGTCATGCTGCCGGTCATCGACGGCTTCGAAGTCTGCCGCCTGCTGCGGCGCGATGTGTCAGTCCCCATCCTCATGCTCACCGCCAAGACCGAAGAGGTCGATAGAGTCGTCGGCCTGGAGATCGGCGCCGACGATTACGTAACGAAGCCGTTCAGCATGCGCGAGCTCATGGCGCGCGTGCGGGCGCTCCTCCGCCGTTCAAAAGCCGAAACCGGAGAGCAACCAGAGACGCTGTCCTGCGGCGACGTAGCGATCGATCTGCGACGGCACGAAGCGTCCCGAGGCGGCGAGGTGCTGTCGTTGAAGCCGAAGGAGCTCGAACTCCTCGCATTCTTCCTGCGAAACTGCGGCCGCGCCTTCACGCGCGAGCAGTTGCTGGACCAGATCTGGGGGTACGATTTCGTCGGCGGCACGCGCACGGTTGACGTCCACGTTAGCTGGCTGCGTCAGAAGATAGAGGATGAGCCGGCGAAGCCGACGCGCCTCATCACCGTGCGCGGTACGGGCTACCGCTTCGATGGCTAACATGCTCGGCAGCATCCGCCTCCGCATCGCAGCCTACGTCCTGCTGATCATTGCCGCCTTCGCCGCGCTGGGCCTCTACGTCATACACGAAGTCGACGCGGACATGCGCTCGAATACGGAGTCGTATCTTGCCTCCGAAGCGCAGATTGTTGCCAACTCCGTGCGTCCTCTCCTCGAAGCGAACGCGCCCAAGTCGAGCTTCGACGCGCTGGCCAAGCAGGTCGGCGCCGGCGTCGACACGCGTGTCACCATCATCGCCCCCGACGGCACCGTCCTTGGCGACTCCGAGGCCGATCCTGCGACGATGGAGAACCACGCGGGCCGGCCGGAGGTGCAGGCGGCCATGCAGTCGGGCTCCGGCAAGGACACGCGCAGCAGTAGTACCCTCGGCGTCGACTTTAGCTATGTGGCGCAGAGAGTGGATGTGAATAACACGCCCGGCGCCGTCGTTCGGGTAGCGCGGCCGCTGTCCGCCATCGACGCCACGCTATCCAGCATCACGCATTCGCTGCTCATAGCCGTCGTGGTCACGGGCGCGATCGCCGCGCTGCTGAGCCTGATCATCGGCAGCACTATCATCCGTCCGTTGGGTGCCCTCGCGAATGCAGCGCGCGGCGTCGCGCGAGGCGACCTCACGCGCCGTGTGAAGCCGCGTCCCAGTGGAGAGATCGGCGAAGTGGCTGACGCCTTCAACCAGATGGCGCAGAACGTCGAGAGTCTTGTCGACGCCGTCTCCGAGGAGCGCAGCCGCCTGACGGCCGTGCTCGATAGCGGCAGCGACGCCGTCCTGGTCGTCGACGCTGAGGGGCGCATCACTTTCGCCAGCCGGGCTGTCGGGTCGCTATTGGGGCGCCCGACGGAAGAGACCGTCGGGAAGCCGTTCGTCTGGGTGATGCCGGACGATCAGGTCCTTCAAGCACTCCGCGACGCTCGCGAGACGGGTGGAAGGCAAGGCCTCGTCGTCGAGCGACCTAGGGGACGTTTCCTCCAGGTCTCCGCGGCCCCAATTGCCGGCGGCGGCGATTGGGTGGCGCTGGTCGTGTTCCACGACGTCACTGAGGCGAAGCGCGTCGAGGACACGCGCCGCGACTTCATAGCCAACGTCTCGCACGAGTTGCGGACGCCGCTCGCCTCCATCAAGTCCGTCGTTGAGACGCTGCAATCCGGTGCCTTTGAGGACAAGGATATCGCGCAGGACTTCCTCGCGCGCGCAGACACGGAGGTCGACCGGCTCGTCCAGATGGTGACGGAGCTGCTGGAGCTGTCGCGGTTGGAATCGGGGCAGGCGCCGCTGGCTAGAAAGCCGGTCGAAGTCGGGCCGATGCTCGAACAGGCTGTGGAGCGAATGCAGCCTCAGGCCGAGAGGAAGGCCCTCTCGCTCAGCCTGGAGGTCGCGCCCGGTCTGCCATCCGTCATAGGCGACGCGCACCGGCTGGAGCAGGCGACCGTCAACCTCCTAGACAATGCCATCAAGTTCACGCCGGAACTCGGGTCGGTGCGGGTATCGGCGCAACTCGTCGACGGTGCCGTACAGGTCGAAGTCGAGGACACAGGCGCCGGCATCTCCGCCGAGAAGCTGCCGCGCATCTTCGAGCGTTTCTACAAAGTCGACCGCGCCCGCGGCGACCGCGGCACCGGTCTCGGTCTGGCGGTCGTCAAGCATACCGTCGAGGCTCACGACGGCACCGTCAGCGCCCGCAGCCAGGAAGGCCACGGCTCGACGTTCACATTCACGCTTCCTGTCAACCCCACCTCTTAACTTTCCTGACACCCCGAAAACGTTTACATCCCGTTTACCGGCGTTGAGCTGGCGTTAACCTGCGTCCGCTAGGCTGGAGTCGAGATGAACCGATGGCTCGCCAGCATAGCACGGAAAGCAGCGGAATGGAGGAGCCGCTATCGGCCTCTGATCGTCGGTCTGTTGCTCGGCTCCGGGCTGGCGGATGACCCTCTGAAGCAGAGAGCCGCACCGCGTCCAATTAAGCCGAAAGAGAAGAAACAGGAGGAGACAAGCAGGACCGATGACGACAAACAAAGCTAAGCATACAGCTCGACCACGCAAGGGATTTCTCGGCCTGATCGCCGCGACACTGGCCGCAAGTATCGCGGCCGTTTTGCTGTCTGCGTGCGGCGGAAGCGTCGCCTCCAGTTCGACTCCGACGGCATCGGCCAAATCTCCGACGGCTCAGTCAACCGGAACAGCCGGGCAGAGTCCCTGTCCACCGAGCGGCGCCGCCACCAGCCTGACGGGCGCCGGCGCCAGCTTCCCGTACCCGCTGTACTCCAAGTGGACTGCCCAGTTCGATAAGCAGTGCGGCGTCCAGATCAACTACCAGTCGGTTGGCTCGGGCGCGGGCATATCGCAGATAACGCAGAAGACGGTGGACTTCGGCGCCAGCGACGGCATCATGACCGACGAGCAGGTCGCCGCCGCCGAAGCCGCGGGCGGACCGATACTGCACATCCCGATGACCAGCGGCGCCGTCGCCGTCATCGTCAACCTGCTGGGAATCCAACAGGGCCAGTTGAAGCTGACCCCTGACGTTCTCGCGGACATCTACCTGAAGAAGATCACGAAGTGGAACGACTCGCGGATCACCGCCCTCAACTCCGGTGTAAGTCTCCCTAGCAGCGACATCGCCGTTGTCCACCGCTCCGACGGCTCCGGCACCACCTTCATCTTCACCAACTACCTGAGCAAGGTCAGTCAGGAATGGAAAGACAAGGTCGGCAACGCAACGACCGTGCAGTGGCCCGGCGACATCGGCGGTGAGAAGAACGACGGCGTCGCCCAGCAGGTCAAGCAGACGCCCGGCGCAATCGGTTACGTGGAGCTGGCGTACGCCATCCAGAACAACCTCACCTGGGCGTCGCTGCAGAACAAGTCCGGCAAATACGTCGAGCCCAGCCTAGAAGCCACGACGGCCGCCTCGACCGGCGTCACCATACCCGACGATACGAAGGTGATGATCACCGACTCGAGCAACCCGAACGCCTACCCGATAGTCGGCTTCACCTGGATACTGGCCTACGTCAACCAGACCGACCAGGCGAAGGGCGAGTCGCTGGTCTACTACCTGTGGTGGTCCATCCACGACGGCCAGCAGTTCTCGACCGATCTGCTCTACGCGCCACTCCCGCCTGATGTAGTGAAGAAAGCGGAGGCGGAGATCAAGTCCATCAGCCACCAGGGGCAGCCCCTGCTGCAACTGCCCTAGCGGAGCCGAAGCATGCAGGCAACCGTCAGCGAATCGCCTCAGACGCCGCGCATCGTCCGCCTGCTGCGACGGGTACGTCCCGGCGACTTCCTTTTCCGAGTCGTCGTGACTGCCTTCGGGACGTC
>Ga0315284_10011589_pt1 | contig 12577 bp, 9 predicted proteins | sample YL17G09_16_MG_FD_203696 | JGI IMG/M metagenome (GOLD analysis project Ga0315284, IMG submission 203696) | Sediment microbial communities from Yellowstone Lake, YNP, Wyoming, USA - YL17G09_16 | ecosystem: Environmental > Aquatic > Freshwater > Lake > Sediment | place: USA: Wyoming | collected... | reverse complement strand
AGCGAGTCGCGGCCGAGCCACGGCCGGCTGAACCGGACGGCACGGGGGCTCCCGCGCTCGGCCGCCCGGTCAATGCTCGGCCCGCCCGGGTACTCGAGGTCCAGCAGGGCCGCCACCTTGTCGAAAGCCTCGCCGGCCGCATCGTCGGTCGTGGCCCCAAGCAGGGCGTGCTCCAGCGGGCTGACCGAATGGTACAGGCTCGTGTGGCCGCCCGAGACGATCAGGCTGACGCACGGAAACGGCCACGCCTCGCTCTCGAGGCACGGGGCATACATGTGGCTCTCGACGTGATCGATGGCGACGAGCGCGAGGCCGCGCACCCAGGCCAGGGTCTTGGCGGCGGTCAGGCCCAGCAGCAGCGACCCGATGAGGCCCGGCCGGTTGACGACGGAGACGGCCTGGATCTCGCCCGACGCCAGGCCCGACGTCTCGAGCGCCTCCGAGACCACCGGCAGCAGTGCCTCGAGGTGGGCACGCGACGCGATCTCCGGCACCACGCCGCCGTACTTCTGGTGAAGGTCGGTCTGGCTGGCGACGACGCTGGAAAGGACGCGGCGGCCGTCCGAAACGACCGCCGCGCACGTCTCGTCACACGACGTCTCGATGCCCAGGATATTCATTCGGCCCCCGGCCATACAAAGACAGTTCACCGCAGAGATCGCGGAGATCGCAGAGAAAGGACCTGGGGCCGGAGAAACGGAAGGGTAGACAAGAGCCTATTGCCCACGTCTTTCCGTTGCTTCAACATTGTGTTTTCTTGCCTTTCCGTCAGCCCTTTCTCCGTCTGTTCTCGGCGCTCTCTGCGGTCTCTGCGGTGAAAGGCCGTTGTCTATGCCGCAGGAAGACTACGCGGCCCTGGCGCCGAGGTATTTCTGGATGATCTCGACGCTCCGCAGGATGTCGAGGGCGCGCTCGAGTTGCCGGTCCGGCCTGGGAGCGACCTTGGCCGCCCCTTCCGTGCCGGGGGCGGGCGCCGCCTCGGGCGCCCCGGGGACCGGCTCGACGTCGGGGGGCGCTCGGGCCGGGTCAGCGCCGGCGCCGGGCGCCTTCGGCTCGGGCGGCTTGGCGGCGCCTTCCTCCTTCTTCGGAGCCGCATGGTCGCCGTTCGTGTGGAGGATGTCGGCTTCCTGGCGGGCCCGGAGGATCGCGACGTAGTCCTCAGGGGTCGCCGGCACGATGATGTCGGGTATGACCCCCCACTCGTCGGCGTCGGTCATGTCCTCTTCGCGATGGATGCTGCGGCCCTTGGGCAGGTAGTACTTGCTCGTGGTCAGTTTGAGGCGCGTCCGGCCGTCCCTGAGGGGGATGACGTTCTGGACGCTTCCCTTGCCGAAGGTCCGCTCGCCGACAATGATGGCGCGGTTGTCGTCCTGGAGCGCGCCGGAAACGATCTCGCTGGCGCTGGCGCTGAAGGGGTTGACCAGGACGACCATCGGAAAATCGGGCAAGGTCCCCTCTTCCTTGGCGCTGGCTTCCCAGTAGGGGGTCGTCCGGCCCTTGGTCTGGACGATGATGCCTTCCTTGACGAACATATCCACCATCTCGATGGCGATGTGGAGTTGGCCGCCCGGGTTGAACCGCAGGTCCAGGATGAGGCCCTTGAGCCCATCGTCCAGCATCTGCTGGATCGCCGGCCGGAGTTCCTCGACCGTGTTGTCAACGAACCCGGTCACGCGGACGTAGCCGATCTTCTTCTCCGGGTCGATCATCCAGACCCACTTGTCGTCTTCGCTCCGCTTGAACCCCTTGACCGTGCTGACCTCGATGACGGCCCGGGCGATGGTCACTTCGAGGATGTCGCCGGTCATGTGGCGGACCTTGAGTTTGACGCTGGTCCCGGCCTCGCCCGTGATCATCTTGACCGCGTCGTTCAGGCTGATGCCGTCGGCGTTCTTGCCGTTGATCTCCAGGATGATGTCGCCCGAGAGGACGCCAGCCTTGTAGGCGGGCGTGCCCTCCAGCGGGCTGATGACCGTCAGGAGCCCCCGGCGCGCCCCGATCTGGATCCCGATCCCGCTGAACTTGCCGCGCGTCGCCTTGTCGAACTCGTCCACTTCCTGCTCGTCAATGAAGTTCGAGAACGGGTCGAGGCCGCTGAGCATCCCCTTGACGGCGTCCTCGAAGAGTTTCGGCGTGTTCACGTCGCGGACGTACTTTTGCTGCACCAGCCGCACGACCTCGATGAACCGATCCACCTGCTTGAACAGTTCCTCGTCGGTCGAGTTGGCGGCGGGTTCCTTCTCGGCGGCCGGCGCGAGCGCCAAGACCACCAGCACCGCGGTTATCAGCACAAGGACCAGAGCAAACCCGTTCCTGCGAGACATTGAACCTCTCCTAGAAGGTGCGCGGGAACTCCACCCCGGGCACGGACTCATTGTAGCGGCCGGGCCGGCGGTTGCCAAGTGCCTGAATCGCCCGCCTCGTCCGGCCGCACTCCCCCTCTTGAACAGTCTGCGCAGCCAATCGGCCTGCCGAAAAACCCGAGCGGCGCAGGCCGGGCCCTACCGCCCAGAATGCGCCGACCGCGGGCCAGGCCCTGCCACAATGCGACCGTCACAGGAGCGACCGGCGATGAAAGACCGCGCGGCGGAACCGCATCGCCAGGACGCCCACGTGGGCCGCGCGCACCCGCTGCCGCACACCTTCGCCCTCGGTTGACGCTTCGAGCGCTCGGTTGACGCGTGCGGCAATCGGCTCACGCTCCAGCCGCGCCTCGGCCAGCGCCTCGACCAACTGTTCGAGCCATTCGCGGCGCGGCGGGCAGCCGACGACCGACCCCAGGGGCCGGACCCCCGCCATCGCCCCCAGGACCAGCATCGTCACCAGGCCGTGCCGGTCGCCCTGGACCACCGCCTGCCAAAGATCCCGCGCCCGGCCGACGCACTGCCGCCGGGCCTCAAGCGCCTCGACCCGCTCGGGCACCGCAAGCCGGCAGAGCGGCGCCGACACGCCCGCCTCTGCCCGCGGCCGCCCGCACCCCGGCTCAAAGGCAGACCCGGCCCACTCGAGCCGCTGCCGGGCGAGGATGCGCGGCACTTTCCGCGGAACGAGCCCCGACCCGCAATGCCGGCACAACCCCGCGTCGGCGTTGCCCCGGCCGGTCCCGCACCGTGGACAGGTCCACACGGTGAGCGTCACAGCAACCGCTAAGCCGCTCTGGCGGAGCAGTCGCGCGAGCGGGCTGGCGATCAGCGCGTGCGATCGGAAACAGTTCGGAACCTGGCCCAGCAGGAGGTAGCGGAGGGTGGCCGTCCAGGAATCCATGCCGGGAGCCCAACCGAAGGGCGGCCCGTCAGGCCCGTCGGCGTCCGCTTCAAGGAGCCGCAGGTCGCGCCGGCCCGCCGCCAGGCTCCTCAGGGCCACCAGCGCCAGCGGCGCGGCAACCTCATGGATAAGTTCGTCGCGCCAGGCCCCTCGGACCGCAAACCCGAGCATCGGCAGGGCCGGCGCCACGGCTTGCCACACGTCGGCAACCAGGCTCTGCCAATACGACTCCAGGCCGCCGCCGGGGCGAACCAGGCTCGCCGCCCAGAGCCTTGCCACACAGGCCGGTCCGGCAGCCACGCCCGCTGCTGCGCTGCACTCGGCCAGCCGGCGGGACCATGCGATGTGCTCCGGCCGGCTGACGAGGCCCACGGCGTCCTGCCGGAACGACGCTCGCGCCGCGTCGCGGCATCGGAACTGCCGGATCGCCCGCCGCACCTCCTCCGGCGCGAGCGCCACCAGGTGCAGGGCCGCCCAGCCTCGCAGCGCCGGGTTGAACCCGTCCGGCCCGCGCCCGCCCTCCGGGTCGGGTGCACCCTCGCCCGCCATCCTGGCTCCGCGCAGCGTCATTCCAGACCGCCGGCGGCCAGGTCCCTGGTTCCCCGTGCCTCAAAATGCATTGGCGGCGTCCCCACAGGCCGGCGACCGCAAGAGGCGCTCCACCTTGCGACCCCGGACCCCAATGGGAACATAGGCGGAAACCTGCGGACTTGAGACCGCCGAACACGCAGCCGGTGTCACATGTATGTCGCATCAGCGACATCTTTGTGGCACAAATGGGCGACGGCGCTGTCACGCCCGGGGATGAGCGCAGCAGCGTTACAACACCCGGGGATGAGCGCAGCAGCGTTACAACACCCGGGGATGAGCGCAGCCGTCAACGCCCGGGGATGAGCGCAGCTGTCAACGCCCGGGGATGAGCGCAGCAGCGTTACAACACCCGGGGATGAGCGCAGCCGTCAACGCCCGGGGATGAGCGCAGCGAATCCCCGGGGACTCCAAACTTGGAACTTGGAACTTGGAACTTCTCTTGTTGGTGGGCGAGGAGGGATTCGAACCCTCAACCCCTTGTCGGGGAGGGGATTTTAAATCCCCAGCGTATGCCGTTCCGCCACTCGCCCATTGGCCCGCAGGATACCCGGAGAGACGGGGCGGCCGTGAATGAAAAATGGAGGCGGCGGCGGGATTCGAACCCGCGAATACCGGTTTTGCAAACCGGCGCCTTGGTCCGCTTGGCTACGCCGCCCCTCGGACGCCAACGCGCCGCACGCAGAACCGCGTGCTGCGCGCGTGACAGGGGCGGTATTCTAGTCCCCCTCCGAGAAGGGGTCAAGCCTTTTGGCCATGCGCCGCCCGGACGCCATGCCGGACGCCTTGCGTCGGCTACTTTCGCCCGGTCAGCGCCTCCGGCAGACGCTCGACGAACCCGCGGATCTCGTCTCGGACCCGCCGATAATGGCCCATCGCCTCCTCCTCGGTCTTCGCCCCCTTGGCCAGGCGCGGCGGATCGTCGAAACCCACGTGCACAACCTTCGTCTAACCGGGGAACACCGGGCAATGCTCGTTGGCGTGGCCGCACACCGTCACCACGTAATCGAACGCGACGTCGCCCAGGTCGCGGACGTGTTTCGACCTGTGCGGCGCGATGTCGACGCCCGCCTCGGCCATCGCCCGGACCGCGCGCGGGTCGAGGTCGCGCGGCTCGATGCCGGCCGACCAGGCCTCGATCCGGCCCGACTTCAGGTGCCGCGCCCACCCCTCGGCCATCTGGCTGCGGCAGGCGTTGCCGGTGCACAGGAACAGGACCTTCCGTTTGCCGCCCTTGGCCATGCCGCTTTCCTCCGATTCGCAGAGGCTCTTGGCGCCCCGACCATTAAAGGCGGATTATCGGTTTCGGCTTGCGGATTCCGAGTCCGCCGCCGGACGGGCCAGGCGATCAAGGAGAGGCTTGCCTCACTCGCAACCATAGTTATCAACAACGGGCCTGCGATAACGGCCGCCATAGACGCGACCGTGACAATCCATAAAATCAATCCGCCTACACCAGGACATTCACACAGCCATGATACGGGATTTGATATTCTGCAGAGATGACAGGTGAGGGAGTATCTCGACTAGGAATCCGGGAACTTCCGTGTAAGATGGTTCAGACTGGCAGCGGGGACTCCTGGCCCCAGGTCAACCAGAAAATGCCCTTTAGGAGGCGAGCCATGAAGCGATTACTGTGGTTGGCTTTTGTGGGATTCGTTGCCGCCGTCCCCGTGTGGGCCCAAGGACCCCGAATGCCGGATCCTCGTAGCAGCCACACCGAGGACATCACATGCGTGGCGTTCAGCCCCAACGGCAAGGTCCTGGCCTCGGGAAGCGAGGACAAGACGATCAAATTGTGGAACGTCGCCACCGGCGAAAACACGGCCACTCTTAAGGGGTACCCCGACAAGGTCTTGTGCCTGGCGTTCAGCCCCGACGGCAAGACTCTGGCCTCGGGAAGCGAGGGCCAGGTGGTCGAGCTCTGGAATGTCGCCACCGGCAAAACCAGAGCGACCCTCATGGGACACACCGGGGGGGTCCTCTCCGTGGCGTTCAGCCCCGACGGCAAGACTTTGGCCTCGGCCGGTGACCACACGATCCTCTTGTGGGACGTTGCCAGCGGCCGGAACACAGCCATCTACCACGCACCGCTCGTCGACTCCGTCGCATTCAGCCCCGACGGCAAGACCTTGGCCTCCGGGCAGGGGGGCAACAAGATCCGGTTGTGGGACATCGGCACCGGCAAGAGCACCACCCTCCTCGACGAAAACAGTGAGTATGCCACGCCCCAGGTGGCGTTCAGCCCGGACGGCAAGACCCTGGCTTCGGGCGGCAGGTGCATCTTCACCATCAAGCTCTGGAACGTCGCCACTGGCAAGAACACCGGCACCCTCGAGGACGATCGCTTCGATGTCGCCTCGATGGCCTTCACCTTCACCCCGGACGGCAAGGCCCTGGCAATCGCGTATACGGACGGCAAGGTCAAACGGTGGGACACGACCGGGAGCAAGCGTGCTACCACCGTCAAAAAGGGCGACAACGAGGGATTCAACGCTTGCGCGTTCAGCCCTGACGGCAAGGTCCTGGCCGCCGTGGTTTACGACAAGACGCTCAACCGGTGGACGCTTAACCTGTGTGGGATGTGAGTCTGTCCGAGGCAACCGGGGAGTAACGGTTCCGGAGCCACCCTTCGTCGCGCCCATTCGTTCTCGGCGCGCTGGCCTGAGTCTCTTCGCCGTTCGGACGCCGCGAGGGAAGATGAGGCTTGACTGAGAGGTTTTCGATGCGACTTGAGTGGCTGTTCATTCTGGCGGTTCTTTTGGCCGGCGGCATGTGCCGCGCGGCCCTCGATGAGGTCCAGCCCGGCGGGGTGAAGTGGGGACTCTATGCCCCCGCGCGGCAACAGAAAGGGCCGGCCGCGCATGGGCGGCCGGCCCTCAAGAATCCGTGGTGCGCTCGAGAGGATTCGAACCTCCACCCGCGGTAAGCGGACTAGGACCTGAACCTAGCGCGTCTGCCAGTTCCGCCACGAGCGCACGACAATTGTCACCTCGGCAACACGGTAGTATACTACCGGCCCGGCAAAGTCTGTCAAGCCTTTCGGAGGAACAGAGCGATGGAGAGCAAGACCGGCCCCGCTCGCGCCTTCCGATGGGCGGCCGGCGCCCTGGCGCTGGTGTTCCTGGCCGGCCTTGGGTCATCCGCCGCGGCCGCCGACGGCCGCGACCTTTACCGCCCGCAGGCCGACGTCGCCCGAGACCCGGCCGCCTTCTACTCCCCTGCCCTCTACCAGAAGATGGGCGAGCCGAAGCCCGGCGACTGGATGGCCGCGCATCCTGAACCGGCGCAGAATTTTCAGGAGTACGTCCGCTCCGTCCCGAACCGTCCGACTCGAGCGCGGCACACGCTGGTGCTCGTGCCGGTCGGGCCGCTCGATGAGAAGGCCCGCGGGCGCTTGAAGGTCCTGGCCGATTTTCTCGGGGTCTACTACACGCTGCCGGTGCGGACCGAGGCCGGGGCCGACCTCGCGGGCGTCAAGAGCCGCGAGCGGACCTGGGGCGCGAAAAAGTGGACGCAGTACCTGACGGGCGACGTCCTCCAGAAGGTCCTCCGGCCGCGCGTCAAGGCCGACGCCTTCTGCGTCCTCGGCGTGACGATGGAGGACCTGTATCCCGAGGAGTCATGGAACTATGTCTTCGGCCAGGCATCGCTAGCGGGGCGGGTGGGCGTGTACAGCCTCGTGCGGTTCTACCCGGCGTTCTGGGGCGAGGCCGAGACCCCGGAAGCCGACGAGAAGGGCCTCCGGCGGAGCCTCCAGACGCTCGTCCACGAGACCGGCCACATGTTCGGCGTCAACCACTGCCAGGCGTACGAGTGCGTGATGAACGGGTCGAATAGCCTGGCCGAATCGGACGCGCGGCCGATTCACCTGTGCCCGGAATGCCTGAAAAAGTTCCGCTGGAACACCGGGTTCGGCGTCGTCGAGCTGTACCGGGCGCTCGATGAGTTCTATGGGAAGCAGGGCATGAAGGACGAGGCGGCGTGGGTCGAGAAGCGGATCGGCGAGTGCGGCGGCGCCCCGGCCGAACCATAAAAGAGGTTGGCAGCGGCCGCCCGTCTCTGTACAGTGCCCCCCGCACCCCACACCCGGTCGGCGCGGGCCCCCTGGAGATGACCGATGACGAGGCAACCTGGCGGCTGGACTTCCGCCGGCGCGGCGCAACCCCTCGGGGCCCTTGGCCCGCTGCTCCTTGCCGTCCTGGCGGCCGCCGCGGGATGCGCCGCCCAGCCCTTGCGGTTCCCGGCCCAGCCGAACGCGGTCAGCCCGACCGGGGCCGGCCGGATCGAGTCCTACGACACCGACGGCAACGGCAAGCCCGACTACTTCGCGGCGATGAATGACAAGGGGCGCATCGTCCGCATCGCCTACGACACCAGCGGCGACGGCCTGCCGGACACCGACATCCCCCTGGCCGGCGTCAACCCCGACCAGTGCCGCGAGGTCGTCATCATCCTGGACGGCGTGCCGTTCGACCTGGTCGAGGAGTGCTACAAGGCGGGGCTGCTCAGGCTGTTCCATCCGCCGGTCCGGGTGATTGCGCCGTTCCCATCGGTGACGGACCCTTCGCTGGCGGACGTGTTCTCAACGGAGCCGACGACGGGGTTCGAGGCCCAGTTCTTCGACCACAAGGAGAACCGCCTCGGCGGCGGCGACGCATTCTATCTGGCGACGAAGAACGAGCCCTGGGCCCCCTGCCTCGATTACCGGGCCGGCACGATGCTCGACGCCCTCGGCTACCTCCAGGCCGACTGGGCCTTCAACAAGGAGGTGGCGGAGTTCGAGAAACTCTTCCAGAAAACCGAGGGCCGCGACCTGACCGTCTACTTCGTCTCGACGGCCGGCATCGGGTCGCGCGAGGGCGCCGAGGGCCTGCGGCGAGTCCTCCAGGAGTGCGACCGCCTGGCCAAGCAACTCGTCTGGCAGACGCGCGGCCGCGTCAAGATCACCATGCTCGCCGACCACGGCCACACCCTCGAACGGTGCGAGCGGATTGACTTCCGCAAGATGATCCAGGAGCGCGGCTGGCACGTCGCCGACCGGCTCGACGGGGCGCGAGACGTCGTCCCGATCGAGTACGGCCTGCTGACCTACGCCTCGTTTGCCACGCTGTCGAAGGACGCCCTCGCCGACGACCTCCTCCGCCACCAGGGCGTTGCATTTGTCACGTACATCCAGGGCCAGAGCGTGATCGTCAGGACCCGCGACGGCATTGCGTTCATCGAGCAGCGCGGCAACCGCTATCGGTACCGCGCGATGAAGGGCGACCCGCTGGACCTTCAGCCGATCATGAATCGGCTGGGCGCAGCCGGAAAACTCGACCGCGGCGGATTCGCCGACGACGCCGACTGGTTCGCCCTGACGACGGTGCACACCTACCCCGACGCCCTCGACCGGCTCTGGCGGGCGTTCCACGGCCTGACCGAGAACACCCCGGACGTCATCGCGAGCCTCGGCGCGGGATACTGCGCGGGCGCCGCGTCGAAACGGGCGTGGCTCCCCTACATGGCCAGCACCCACGGCGACCTGGGCCGATCCAGCAGCACGACGTTCATCATGTCAACGGTCGGGCCGATGACCGGCGCACCCGGGCGCCCGCCCGCCTGGCGGAGCCGACAGGTAGCCGAACTCCTGACCCAGGCCTTCGGCCACCCGTGGCCGTCGCGGGCCGCCAAGGAGACCGAAGCCGCCGCCCCGCCGCGATGACGGGCCACCCGGCCCTGCTCTACGGCTGGATCAGGCGGAGCGCGTAGGTGAGAGACCCCTTCAGGTAAATCTCCCTGTAGGACCCGCGGGCGAAGGCCAGGTCGGCGATCAGGGCGGCGGACGAAGGCCTCTTCCGCGCCGAGAGTATCAGTCGCCGCGTGACCTCGGTCCGCTCGTTGAACTGGACCAGCCGCGCCCCCCACCGAAGGACCTCGCCGTAGTCGGCTTGCCATCGCTCGGGGTATGAGGCGAGGTGTCCGTCGAGGATCGCCTCGGCCGCGTGCCGCCCGCCCCGCAGTGCGTAGCGGATGCCCTCGCCCGTCAGAGGGTTGACGTGCCCCGCGGCGTCACCCACCAGGAGCCACCCCGCGCCGGCGGTCGGCCGGTCGAACTCGGCCTCGACGGCGATGCAGGGTGACGGCCGGCCGAGGACGCGGCACGTTTGCTGCGCGCTCTCGGAGAGCCACCCGCGGCCGAGCAGGCCGCGCAGCAGATCCAGGGCCGCGCGACCCGACCCGCGACGCCACACGCCGAGTTCCGGCCTGCCGGCCGGCCCGAAGGCATAGGCGTACCCATGCCGCCGGTCGCCGGGCCCTGCGATCGCGGGCGGCACGCCGAGGAAGATCGCCCGGATCTCGCCCGGGCGGCAGACCGCGGGCCCCAGGTCGGCCCACTCCGGCCGCACTGCCACGCCCCACGCCAGGTGCGACGGCCGCCACTCGCCGACCAGCGACGACCGGACCATCGAGCGGCACCCGTCCGCGCCGACCAGGATGGCCGCATCGGCGCGCCGCACGTCCGTCTCGACCGACCACCCCGAAGCCGCGCGGCAAAACCGGCGGACGCGCTCGCGGAAGACTTTCGCCCCGGCCGTCTCGGCCCGCGCCAGCAGGTGGGCGTCGAGCCGGGTGCGATCCACCAGGACGATTTCCGTGCCAATCGGCAGGACCGCCCGGATCGGGTCGCGCGCGGCCGGCGCCAGCGAAAGCCACTCGAACGAGGCCCGCTCGACCGGCGTGGGCCGAAGCGCCGGGTCGCGGCCGACCTCGTCCCAGGCGGGGGCGGTCAGGCACCCGCCGCAGACCTTCTCGTGGCGGCGCGGCTCCTCGAAGAGGGCGACGCGCGCGCCGCCCGCGGCCAAGTGGCGGGCGCATGCCGCGCCCCCCGGCCCGCCGCCGATCACGATCGCGTCGAAACGGTCAGCCGACATGAGATTCATATTGCGGGGGCGGCGACGGAATCGCAAGCGTTTCGTGCGATGGAGTGCCTGAGTGCCTGAGCAACGGCAACCCGCCTGCTCCGGCGACAGAAGACCCGTGTGTGACACGCGCAACCTTTTATTGTGCATCCTGCGGCACAATAGGGGCCAAAAAGAACGCGGAATATAGGCAAGCAGAACGTGACGGAATTATTATCTTGACAGGATATAGGAGAGAAGGCATGAATGGACGTGTATCAACGGCGCTGTCGTGCGTGTGCCATATCGGGGGGATGTCGATGAAACACGCGGCTGGCGGACTGGTTGCTCTCTCTTGCCTTCTGATAGGCCCTCTGGCGGTCCACGCCGAATCCGCTTCTCTCCCGCCGGCCGGCGAATGGGCGGTTTTCGCCCAGCCGGGCAAGTTCATCATGTCGCTCTGTGCCACCGACGAGGCCCTTTGGGTCGGGACCGAAGACAGCGGCCTCTGGCGGCTGGACCTTGCCGCCGACCCCGCCGACAAGGCCGCCTGGCGTCAGTTCGCCGAGAAGGACGGCCTTCCGACCGAACACGTCTATGCCCTGGCACAAGACCCCAAAGGGCGGCTCTGGGTCGGCACCGCCAACCAGGGCGTCGCTGTGTACAACGGAACCGACTGGCGTACCTTCGGCGTCCTGGACGGCTGTGCCGGCGAGCGGGTCTTTGCCATTGCCGTTGACCCGCGGCCGGGGACTTGCGCCGTCTGGATCGGGACGGACCATGGCCTGACCTGCTACAACGAAACCGCCGAGGGCAAAGGCACCTGGAAGACCTATACCCGCGCCGATGCTACTCTGCGAAGTAGCGATGCTTTTTCGCTACGAAGCACGAGCGGTCTCTCCTCGGACCAGATCTACGCGCTGGCCATCGATGACCGCGGCTGCGTGTGGGTCGGCACGGAATGCGACGGCTTGGCCTGGTCCGACCCGCCTTACAAAAGGTGGACCTGCATCCGTGCCGCGGCCGAGCGGTCGGGCGACGCGACGGGTCTGCCAGGCCTCGAAAAGCCGATCGAACCGGGACTGCCCTCGAATCTGACGAACGATCTCGTCGTCATGAAGGACGGAACGGTCGTCGTGAGCACGGACTACGGCCTCGGCATCGGCCGCGCGCGCGGCACGCAGTGGTTCTCCTGGCAGGGCCTTGCCCCGGCGAAGAACCGTAAGGACTCGCAGGGCCGGCCCTCTTCGGACGCCTACCTGAATTACGTCCGGGGCATGGCCGAAGACGCTTCCGGCAACCTCTGGCTGGCCACGCGGCACAAAGGTCTTGCGCGGCTGGACCTGAAGTCGGGCGCGGTCGAGACCTACCGCCACGTCGCAAGCCCGAAGTCCGCCCCGAAGGATGGTGCCGCCGTGGCGCCGCCCCCTTCGTTGTCGGATGATTACGTCGTTGCCGTGGCCGGCACGGCCGATGGCGGCCTCTGGTGCGGCACGTACGGCGGCGGCCTGGCGCGGCTGCGGGGCATCGCCCCGGCGAAACCCGCCGCTCCCGCACGTTCCTCTTCCAACTCCACACTCCGCATTCCGCACTCCGCACTGGAAATTCCTTCCCTTCCCGCCCCCGCCGGCCCGCCGACGCTCGAAGAACTCAACGCCATGCTGGCCCAACTGGCGAAGGTGCCCTTCGTCTCGCCCGAGAAGCAGCCCGCCGTCGTCCGCCTGGACGACGACTGGCTCACCAAAGGCGATTGGCTGGGCCGATGCGGGCGGTATTGGGCCTGTTTGTGCGCTTTCGTCAGCCCGCAGGATTACTATTACGGAACCAGCGAGGAAGCGGTC
>Ga0315284_10011588_pt1 | contig 12577 bp, 13 predicted proteins | sample YL17G09_16_MG_FD_203696 | JGI IMG/M metagenome (GOLD analysis project Ga0315284, IMG submission 203696) | Sediment microbial communities from Yellowstone Lake, YNP, Wyoming, USA - YL17G09_16 | ecosystem: Environmental > Aquatic > Freshwater > Lake > Sediment | place: USA: Wyoming | collected... | reverse complement strand
ATTCGTCCCGTTCGGCTCCATCCTTCCCTTTGAGGACGAAGGGTTTTTGAGTAGGCCATCCGTGCTGAGCTTGGCCTCATCCCGGGGCATTCCACCCTCGCGCTGGATTCAGACCGGGGTCTCAGGACTGCGGTAATGATTTACTCCTTCATAACATATCCCCCCGGATTAGGCGACCAGTCTAAGCGTCGGATGGTCATTCGCTTATCGGCAAAAAATTCGTCAACCGCTTTGCTTTCGCCCCCCCAGGGACGGATGCCATATTCATCAAAAAGGACGACCCCCTTCTGGACCACGAGGGGCCACAGGTATTCAAGACCTACCTTGGTTGGTTGGTACAGGTCACAGTCAAAGTGAAGCAGTGCGATGCGCAGGCCGGGATGCTCCTCGACAAAACGCGGAACGGTTTCCTCGATGTTCCCTTTAATAAGAACCACCCGGGGCTTATAGGGGATGAACCGATCCTTATCATATATGGCGATGGCATTCTTGAGTATCTCTTCTAATGTGCCGCCATCAAAGCCACTGATACGCTTCCTCACCGTAGCGTCGCATTGGCCATCCTTCTCATTCATCGATGTAAACCCTGCAAAATTATCGAATCCGAAAACCTGCTTTTGCCGATCGCCCATATTTCGGATTTCTAGGAAATTCGCCCAGGACATCAGGGAGGCCCCTCGGTACACCCCGAGCTCCACAATGTCACCGGGCAGATCAACGATCATGCGAAAGAATTCATAATGGGCCAAGAAACGCTTGAGGAAGAGTCGACGGGTAGCGCATGGAGCACTCCCGGCAAATAGGGGATCCACCAGCAGGCTGTTATACTGAAGGCTATCACCAATGCCAAGGGTGTACAATCCCTGCCTAGTCCTTTCCTAAAAAGAATTGATTCTCTTGATATATCTTCATGATCGGGAGTAGTTCGTTTTGGGAAAGTCCACCTAGGTTGCTGGCTAGAACATTTTCCTCCACGTGTTCTCTGGTTAACATTCCAGGGATGGCTGTAGAGACGCTTTGATAGGATAAACAAAAGCGCAAAGCGAATTGAGCCTGCGTCTGCATTTCACGTTTGATGAGCACCGAAGAAAAGAGTGGGTATGCCTCCGCCCATCGTTGGACTTGCTCGGGAGACCATCTGCTCCGATGGTCGAAAGGGTCAAATGGATCAGCCGCTGAATATTGGCCGGTCAGGAAACCAAAGCAGAGTGGGGTCCTGACAATGACTCCCACATCTTGCTTCTCACACAAAGTTAGCAAGCCATTCACCGCGGCACGCTGATCTACCAGGTTGAAGTTCACTTGGATGGCCTGGAACCCGAACCGGGTAACGGCGACCAACCCATCGTCGGGGGAGCGAACAGAGATACCCAAGGTACGAATCTTCCCTTCGGTTTGTAGAGAATGCAACACCGCCAGGATCTGGTCATCTTGACCCAACACGTCCATTGAGGGGCTATGCAGCTGGTACAAGTCTATGTAATCCGTCTGGAGTCTTCTTAGACTTCCTTCTGCGGATTGCCTTATATGGTGGGGGGAAAAATCTTGCGCCCCAATGGGGTCTACCAGCCCCACTTTCGTTGCAATAATGACCTGTGACCTAACTTCTTTGAGCGCCTCTCCAATCAGCTCTTCACTGTGACCGAACCCATAGAAGTCGGAGGTGTCATAGAAATTCACTCCTAGCTCAAAGGCGCGGCGGAGTGCCAGTTTCGACTCGCTATCCTCCGTCGGCCCGTAGGCAAGTGCCCCATTGCCACTGCCGCCTATGCCCCACCCTCCGAATCCTATTTCGGATACACGGAGGCCTGTCGCTCCCAGCAATCGGTATTTCATCCTAGAAATGCCCCGCCAGCTGCCGTTCGACCGGGCCATTGCCATAGAGGTACGCCCCTTTCTTGTTTCCATACCAGATGACCTCTTGGCACCATTCATCCCAAGAGGCATAGACAGCAAGTTTGCGCTTGATGTGATATTGGCATTGCCTACTCTCAAGAGGAATTCGACCCCCCTCCAAGACGGATTGATAGAACTCCCAGATGTTGTAGGAAGTCGTCAGAACCAGGTCTTCGGTTTGAAACGGAAATTTAATAAGGCTGCGGTTCAACTCCATCGCCTCACGAAGCAGACCCGGCGGCAGATCAACAGACTTGGTGCTCAGAAAACGCGTGAGGACCTCTTCTGTCTCACGATAGAAAGCCCCAAGCTTTCCTTCAAAACAGAGCTTGATCAGAATGTATTCGTCGGCAGGCCACCAGATATTCAGCCATGCCGTAGCCGCGCAATACTCCGGGCCCCCGTTCTGTATGTCTTTGGCCTTTTCCGCAAAAAAGGATCTTACTTCTGATAAGATAGGGGGCGAGCCCAACCTGCATTCTGAAAAAAGATCGATCAGCTCCCGATAGTTGACCGAGGCGATCTCGTGGAGCAGGATCAAGGGAATCTGCAGGACTTTGTCAAAGTGTAACAGAGCCGCCATCCAACAAAAAGCCCTCGTTTTGGCCCAGTCTTCTTTTGGCATCGTTTCTGTGGCGATAACCAGTTGCTGAACCTCAGGGATCTCGTCCTCCAACAGCGAACCATGAATGTTGATGATTTTCGACTCGACGGTGATCATGCCATATTTCTTTTGATACTCGGGATCACCCATTTCAGAATTGGGTAGAACGGCAAGGTTGTTGAATTGAATTCGATTGTGTTGACCATTTTCAAGGAGATACGAAACGCCATTCGCGAACGAGTCGTAGGTCTCTCCGGGTAAGCCCAGTATCATATCGGAGTAAGTTTCCACACGGTCACGGGTGAACCGGCGCTGCAATTCCTGAAAAGACGCCAAGGATATGTTCTGCCGCTTGACATTTTTAAGCGTGTCAGGATCCACCGACTGCAACGAAAGGGTCACGCCTTTGTTCAATCCGGCATCGGCAAGGAGTTTTTGTACCTTGTAAGCGCGTTCCGTGGCGTTTTTCGTGTTCTGAACCGAGAGCGCCCTGGGATAGCCATATTGCTGCTTAATTTGTGCCACGTATTCCACAATCTCCAAGTCTCTGGGCAGAATCCCGAAGTTGGCGTCGCAGCAGAAAACGAATTCAATCTTTTGCTCCGCAAACCAGAGAATTTCTCTTCGGATTTTATCCATGTCAAAAGGGGAGACTTTGGCCGCCGTTGCCGACCCCCAATCGCAGAAGGTACAGGAGAAGGGACATCCCCGATTGGTTTCCCAAAGGATAAGCCATTTCTCTTGAGGGTTTGCGGCCATCAGGGGCTCGAAGATGTTTTGGACATAAGGCGAAGGGATCTCCGACAAGTCTTTCATGCGCGGCGCTCTGGGGTGATTCACGAATGTTCCGTCCTCGCGCAAGTAGCTGAGGCCATGAACGTTCGCCCAGGTCCAGGAGGAAAGGTTTTCCAGAATGGAGAGGAAAACTCTTTCGCCCTCACCATGGCAAACGATATCAATGAAGGGATTCTTCCTCAGAAAGGCCTCGGCGCGATCTGGAACTTGCGGTCCCCCGAGGACGATGAGAGTTTGTGGTTTCTGCTGCTTTATCTGCAGTGCGATTTCCACTGAGATCCTGATATTCCAGATATACGTACTGAAACCGATTATATCTGCGCCGAGCAAATGCCCGACCGCTTGCTTGACCGGAATCCGGGTATAGATGGGGAGTAAGAACTCATACTGCTCCGGGGTCTTTGCATGCCGTTGAACATAGGTTTGCAACAGCCCGGCCGCATAGGGAAGATAGTTCTGGCCAGAAAAGCTGTTGTTGATCTGTGCCAACCCGACTTTTATGCTTTGAGCGTTTCCGGTTGCAGACATGGGAATCCTTGCCTAGGCTCCAAAACTCAGCATACCGACCGATTGCTTCTTCTAATCTGTTCCTCAGGCAACTCTGCGTACCATTTGACGGTATCCGTCAGGCCCTCTTCCAAAGTCATACAGGGTTCAAAGCCGAGCAGGCGCTTCGCTTTGGAGGTGTCGACTGTCCGGATGGGAATGGCTGTCGGCCTGGAGGAATTGAAGATCACCTTGGCATTCTCATGCCCCGCCGCTTTTAGGATGATGCGCATCACCTCTCTAATCGTCACCGGTTTTCCACATCCGATATTCACAGGATCACATTCGGCGTACTTTTCGAGCAAGAGTAGACAAGCGTGTGCCAAGTCCTTTGAGTTCAAGAAATCCCGCACTTCGTTGCCCGTGCCCCAGACCTCGAAAGGATCCTGTTTTTCGACGGCTTTGCGAATCAGGGCGGGAATGACATGACCTACGGCAGGATCGAAATTGTCGTATCGTCCATAGACTGCCGTTGGGCGCACGAGCGCGATCTTCATTTTGGACTGTGAAGCGACAAATTCACTCAGTTTTTCGAGATAACGCCTCATCCAACCGTATCCAAAGTAACCCTCATAAGTGGGTCCTGTCCACATATCTTCTTCTTTGACCGGGTGATCGACGACTGGATAACCGGTACTGCTACTGAACAGCAGGTATCTCTTTACCTCGGCATTCCATGCGGCCTGCAACATCAGCGCGTTCAATACCAGATTCGTCGTGATCCCCGCCATGAGACGGTTCCCCCTCACCGGGGCTGCACCTACCGCTCCAGCCGCATGGAAGACATAGTCGACCCCTTCTACGACAGCCTGGCAATCCTCCGCCTTGCTCAAGTCCGCACGAATCGTTTCAATCCGTTCGTGATGAAGATTCAGCGGGCGCTTATGAATTGGCACTCGAACCCTGGCACCTTGTTTCAAGAGCTCTTCGACGATCGGAGTACCTACGAAGCCGGTCCCGCCTGCCACCAGAACCCGTTTCCCTTCGTAAAAACTCGCCAGGCACTCCCTTTCCTCTCCCATAGGCTTTCAGCGCCCTCCAGCCACAGACAGGATCTCGCCGGACACGTAACGAGCGGCGTCTGACAGCAGCCACAGGAGAGCCTCGTGGAGCAAAGCGTCAGAATGTTCCCCTGTTCCAATCCTGGGCAGTTGCCGCCGTTGAATCCGGAAAGATGCACCGGGTCCACGACGGAGTACTTTCCGTGCTCCGCATCCCCGATGATCCAGGTTGCGGCACTCGGAGCCTGAGATAACCATCCTCATGCTTTGCCTCTGCATAAACTATTCGATCGGCGCGTCAACGACCAGGTAAGAGGTGCGCGCGCTGTATGGAAAACGGCGGATGGAAAAGCGGCTGATGCCCAATACTTCCTTGAGCGCCAAGGTCTCCCCAGGAGAGGGATGCTCGTTCAATTCATCAAAACCGATCACGCTGCCTCGAGTCAAACGCCCTTTGATCGCCTGCAAACAATCGCGGGTCGGCTCATAAATGTCCAGGTCAAAGTAAGCCAACGCGATAATCGTTTCTGGATTTCTTCCCAGGTACTCGTGAATGCTCTTTCTGGCATCCCCTTTTACGATTTCATACTTTTTCAGGTGAGCCAAGGGGCTTTCCTGTTCTTGGATTTTTAGAATCTGGTCGAGGTATTCCTCGTAACCTGGCGTAACCGTGTACATGCGCGGGTTTAATTGGCTCCCGTCTTCGGCAGACACTCCCGAAAGACCTTCAAACGTATCAAACCCGACAACTTTGCGTAGCCGGTTGAAAGGCTCGTAAATTCCTCTGAGCGCCGTAAACAGGCTCAGGGTTTGTCCCCACCGACAGCCCAATTCGATCACGATCCCTTGAACGTCAAGGATTTGCCGGTAAAGGAAGTCCATGAACAGAACGCGCGAGAGCGTCTGAGGTGTCAAAAATAGTCCCAGGTTCATGAAGAATTCATCTTCAGGAATGGGGCAATCTTTGAAAATCCTGAAGAATTCACGCCGGCGTTCTTTCTCTGATTTGTCTCCGTGTCTGATTAAACCCAGCTGAGTGGTTTCGGTCATACCCATTTTCCTCGAGTCCCTTTCTCGTCGTTCGCCTTCCTGAATACGGAGCAGCAAGTCTTTGACATGAAATCTACCGTAAATGTGCGTCTACCCCATGTCTTGATCCCGCCGCGAGACAATGGGGTTCTGTATAGGCCACCAGATATTCAATTGGGGATCATTCCAGGGCAACGTAAATTGGCTCGTACGGTCGTAGTATGCGGACTGCTTGTAATGAAAAATGGCCTGTTCGCTTAAAACCAGATGGCCCACCCCAAAACTGGGAGGAACGAGAATTTGGAGGTGATTTTCGGCTGAGAGGGTAAATGACTCCCACGCTCTAAACTGAGGGGATGCTTCATTCCAGTTTACTGCAACCAGATACAATTTTCCCAGGAGACATGAGATTAGCTTGCAGGTGTGATGGTCTCCATGAATTCCACGAAGAACATGTCTGGACGAAATAGAGATATCATCCTGGATAAAATGCACCTCACCGCAGATCTCTCTATAGAGATATTCATTGTAGATTTCAATATAGGAACCACGGAAATCCTCAAAGATCGTTGGGGGAACAATCCGGAGAACGCCGGCCAATTTTGTCTTTTCTACGGAAACCATCTCTCAGCTCCTCGGGCGCCAGGCAATAAAGGAGGACCCATCATGGTACGGGTCGCCAAAAGGGATACGCCGGGCTTCCAGAATTTCGATCTTTCCATCCTGCGCCAGGTTGCGCAAAGCGGTCCAATAACCGGATAAATAGCCACGCCTGCGATGGTAGGCAATTGCCAGATAGTCAAGGAGTTTGTTTCCATCGTAGAACTCTTCAATCGGTTCATGGTGCAGGACCAGTTCGGGGCGGCTATCTAAAAGGTACGATAAAAATGGTTCAAAACGATTCCCCAGTTGCTCTAGAGCAGACATTGTAATCACAGCACTGTTGGGTCTAATCTTGACGCCGGCGTCGGGATTCAGCATATCAAACTGGCTGCCCTCTATAGGCAATCCCTTTTGCCTCATGAGGGCAAGGATCTTCAAGCTAGCCTTTGTCCAATCAAGGCCGATCAACACCTTTTCCGAAAAGAGATGTGCGAGCATCCATAGATAGCGCCCTGTGCCGCAACCAAATTCATATATATGATCCACCCCTCCTAGGTATTTCTCGAATGAATAGGTGAGAATAATAGAAAACAACTCATCTCCTAAGTAAGTAACCTCCGGAACAATCAAATCGCCCAGGTAACGCATAAATGGGAGGGATTTTATATACCTCGGTCTGAGCGCATTCCAGGAGACGCCCTCGGACACGCATTGGGCGTAATTTTCTTCCCATCCGTTTTCGAAAGTTTTATAGTTTAACGGGATCTCGCGTCGCTGGACCTCGTCGATACGACGCAAAATGTGCAGGAGGTAACGATCCCGTTCCTGGGGAGTGGGGGGGCGATAAGCCAATTGAACACCGCGCAATTTGCGGGCGCAGTTTAGCGGAATATCTGTTGTTTCACAACCCCGCAACCTGCAAAATTCATTCTCACGAATCGTAACTACATTGCTTGTATCCATGGCCTTCGAGTTTGCGATCCGGGCAACGCTATCCTGTCGCTGAGTATTGCAAAATAAATCGTTTGAGATAAAAGAGTGGTTCATCTCCAAGATGGCCCAAGGTCCAGCAGATTTCTCCGGGGAGAGCTCAGGATCCCCTCCGCCGTCAAAGACCTATGATTCCATAACTGCTTGCATGCCTCAGCAATCGCATCGGCATCAAAACAGAATCGCCGACGCAATTCATGCTGACGGAGGTTCCCCAGTATAAAACGATCCGGGGGTCCGAGTCGAACCAGAGGGGTAGACACTAAGTTCTCAGAATGCCACATAGTTATAGAACTCCATAAACCACCGTAAGGCAGATGTTCCTCAAGCACGATGATCGTGGCCACTTGTTCTGCAAGCGTGTGGAGCGTTCCAGTATCCAGAGGTTTTACGGTATGCATTTGATAGGCAATGGGGAAAATTCCTTCACGATGAAGCATATCGACTGCCTTGGAAACCTCTTGGGCTAGGTCACCGGTGCTGATTAACGCCACGCGCTCTCCATCCCGCAAAAGCCTGGCTTTCCCAAGGACGGCAGGTTCTAGCGCTCCATATACCGGCTCGCCAAAACGGCCGACCGTAAAATAGGATGGTCCGGATAATTGGAGCAGCTGGGGGAATAGTTGCGCAACCTCATTTGGGTCTCCCGGAGCTACAACGGTCATACCGGGCAGTGAGGTCATCAGAGCCAGGTCGTCTGAGGCATGGTGGGATACGCCGCTGGTTGAGTAAAGAAACCCTCTGCCAGCACCGACGAGCACGACGGGGAGACCGGGATAACTGATGCAATAGCGTATCTGTTCAAAGGGCCGCGCGGTAGCAAAGGATGCAATGGAATAGGCCACAGGTCGCCAGCCTTCGATGGCCATGCCCGCTGCGGTGTAAATCATCTGTGCTTCAGCAACGCCGACATTGATATACCGTGACCCGAACTTTTGCTGAAATTCGTCAAAGACCTGGAAACCAAGGTCGGCGGTTACCAGTGCCAGGCGGGAGTTTTTCTCCGCGCTGTCCGAAAGAGCTTTTGAAAATGCCTTTCTCATGATACCCGTTCTAAATGGATAGGAGCTTCCTTCAATTCCGCTAAAGCCCGTTTCAGATCGTCATCTGAAGGTACCCGGTAATGCCAAAGCACCTGATCCTCCATAAAACTGATGCCGGCGCCTGCAATGGTTTTAGCAATAATGGCGGAGGGACGGCTCTTTTCGAAGGGGAACTCCCTAAGTGCTTCGACGACCGCGGGAATATCTAATCCATTCACCGTCCGTACACCCCACCCGAAAGCCCTGAATTTCTCAGCAAGGGAGGTATATCCCATCAACTCATCAGAGCGGCCCACAGACTGGATGCCATTATCGTCAACGATTAGCAACAAGTTTTCCAGATGTTTTGCCGCGGCAAACATCGCCGCCTCCCAGGTACTCCCTTCATTACATTCCCCGTCGCTTACCAAGGCAGCGACGCGGGCATTCTTACCGTCAAGACGAAGGGCGTAACTGATGCCGCTGGCGATCCCGAGCCCATGTCCCAGGCTCCCCGCAGAAGATTCTAGGAGCGGCAGGGCGTGAATGCACGGATGGCTTGGCAACGGGGAGTCATCGTGGGCATAACGCGAAAGCATTATTTTGGGAAAAAAGCCGCAATCCGCCAGGATCGCATACAGTGCCGTACAGGAATGCCCTTTACTGAAAATGAAGCGATCCCGGTCCGGCTTTTTGGGATCATCCGGGGAAATATCAAGCCAGAAATAATAGAGGGCTATGAGGATATCTACGCAACTCAACGCCCCGTTCAGGTGTCCTTCTTTGCCGTCATGGGCCAGCTGGACGCATGTCGCGCGAAATTGGCGGGCTTTCTTTTCAAGAGCAGGGAGATCAAGGTCATCAGGATGTATTTTCATAGGCCGGCATTTTCTTGAGTTACAACTTCATGCAAAATGGGAACCGCCTTATTTTTACCACTGGGCTCTTCTCTGAAATAGTCTTTTTCCAGATCGTAAAAAATAATCTGACTGCCTGAAAATTCAAAGCGGAAGGGTACATAGGTCAGCCGATTGAGCCTTTTCTGCACCTTTATCTGCTTGGAAGGAGGAACAAAGAGCAATAGGAATCCGCCCCCTCCGGCTCCGGTCAATTTGCCCCCGATGGCCCCGGCCGAGATCGCCTCTTCATAGACCTCATCCACGTAGGAATTGGAAACTTTGGAACTCAAACTCCGCTTTGCTTGCCAGGACTCATGCATCAGTTCCCCAAAGCCTTTAATATTCTGACCATCATTAAGAATGGAAAGGCTCTCCTCAATGAGGTCTTTCATGATCCGCAACTGGCGTCTCCTCCCCTCAATATCATTGACATAGCTTTCGGCGATAGTCGAAGCGGTTCGCTTAATCCCCGTATAAAAAAGCATCAGATGGGAATTAAGTTCTCTCATCCGCTCCGGAGCGAGCGTGATTGGTCTTACCGAAAAGGCCCCGTTAGGTAAGAAAGTGATGTGACTAAAGCCCCCGCACGCCGCCAAAACCTGATCTTGAGATCCTACAGTTTCTTTCAGAATTTCCTGTTCGATATAGATCCCTTCCTGGGCTAACTGCTGCTTGCTGGGCATGTGGCCCTTCAGGGCATGGAGGGCATGCAACAGTCCGACAGTAAAAGAAGAACTCGTACCCATCCCGCTTCGTGCGGGGAGATCTCCCTCATGATGAATCTCCACGCCGCGATCGATGCCTAAATAGCGCAGCACTGCACGAACAGCCGGATGCTCGATCTCATCGATGGTCTGGCAAGTTTCGATTTTAGAATAGACCACCCGGAAGATATTTCCAAAAAAAGCAGGCAAGTACCGGCAGGTCAGGTAAGAGTATTTGTCGATGGTGGTAGCCACGACGGCACCCCCATGCTTGTGATACCAGGCGGGGTAATCCGTGCCTCCCCCAAAAAAAGAAATGCGATACGGAGTCCGGCAAATAACCATGGATTCATTTCCTTCTTAGCCGAACAGGAAGGGTCGACTCACTCACATCTAATGAGGCCTATCACGAGAGGGCCCCGGTCTCTTCCTTCTCCTGTCCGAAAAATTGTGTTCCTGCGGCATAAGATTCGGGAATTCCGATATCCAAAAACCTTCCTTCACCGCAGAAGCCATATAGGCCCCGGCCGATCCAGGAAGGGAAAATATTTTTTTCCAACGACACCTCCCTCCCCTCGGGGATCGCCTTTAACAGATGCGGGTGGATCAAATAGATCCCCCCATTAATCCAGCCCGGCCCACTTGATTCATCTTTTTCTCGAAAAGCCTCCACGAACCCATCGGTATTTATTTGGACTCGGCCGAAGCGCTGGGTCCGATCCTGCTGAAGGAGTAGTAAAGTGGCCTGGCCACCTTTAGCCACATGCCAACTCCAAAAAGCCCTCAAATTAACTTCACAATAAGAATCCCCATTCATTACTAAGATGGGGTCAGACCCGAGCAGGGGTATGGCCAACCGCAAAGCACCAGCCGTGCCCAACGGATAGGGTTCTTGGGAATAGGAAAGATTGAGCGAACCATAGCGATCACCGAATTCTCCTCGAACCTGCTCCCCCAAATAGCCGGTGCACAGCACCACCCGAGAAATCTGGATGGCGGCCAATTGCTCCAAGAGATAGGCTAAAAAGGGGCGCCCGCCAACTTTGGCCAGGACCTTCGGCCGATCGGGGATGACCGGACGCAGCCGAATCCCCAATCCACCCGCAAGAACCACGGCCGTCAAGTCAGAAAGGTCCTTCATGAGATTTACACATTTCGATAAGGGGCACGGCCCAGCATACGGTACCCCTTCAGTAACTCTTTGATCCCTTCCTCCAGAGAACGTCGGCCCTCAAACCCTGCTCTGCGCAGCCGTTCATTGGAGACGACATAATTCCGCTTATCCGGATCTCTTCCTACATCTGAAAAATGGATATAGAAATTGGGAACATATTCCTTGACTTTCATGGCCAGTTCAGCCTTGGAGAGGTTGGCCGAATCCAGCCCTACATTGTAGGGTCTGCCGACCATTTGTTCCGCATGTTCTATGCAATGGATAAAACAATCGGCCACATCGCGGATATGTATGTAGTTTCGCTTGAAATCCTTCTCGAAAATGACCAGATAGCCGTCATTGTAGGCCGCATAAACGAAATGGTTCACCAACAGATCCAGGCGAAGACGGGGGGACATGCCGAAGACCGTTGCCAGGCGCAAGGTTATGGCATTCGGAGACGCCAGAAGTTCGGCCTCTGCCTGAGATTTGGTTTGACCATAAAGGGAGATGGGTGTAAGCGGGGTCTCCTCCGTACATAAAATATCTCCCGACGTAGCCCCATATCCGCTATTGGTTGTGGGAAAGATGATTAGTTGACGGGGGCTTCGCTGGCGGTTCAGCATGCTCACCGCTTCCAAATTAATCGCCCGGGCAAGCCAGGGATCGCGATCACAGGCGGGCGCCCCAACGATGGCCGCCAGGGGAATGATCACATCGCTTTCCCCCACCAGTTTTCTTACCAACGCTTCATCCCGTACGTCACCGAATATGAATTCAAAGTCTGGGTTGGCACAAAAGTGGAATAAGCTATTCTGCCCATACAGTAATTTATCCACCGCGGTCACTTTATATTTGGCGCCGAGGAGATGTTCACATAAAATTGAACCCAAGTATCCTGCCCCGCCCGTGACTAACACCCGAAGAGCCATTCTTTCCTTCACCATCCTACGAACAGCAAATCGCCGAAGCAATCCGCATGAGCCAGATTGCCTCCTCCTCTTCCTTCAACTTTGTGGGGTCGTTCACCTGCCCCCTTTTTCCTCCATCAATATACCCGTAATCGATTCCCATCCCCTTAACAGCGGGATCAATTCGTATTCCAACAGATCGGCCAACATCACCCAATCTTCGTTCTCCTGGACCTTGAGCATCTGATCCATCACATTGGAGAGCTTCTGAACCTCACCTTCTACGGTAGCTTTCTGAAAAGGGATGGCCGATAAGTCTAGGTGCAATGCTTCCTTGCCTTGGGCAATCATTTGAACAAAGAGTCGCAGATTTTCCAAATACTCGACATAATGTTCATTGGCCTCGGTTTCATCGGCGATACGG
>Ga0315284_10011584_pt1 | contig 12580 bp, 13 predicted proteins | sample YL17G09_16_MG_FD_203696 | JGI IMG/M metagenome (GOLD analysis project Ga0315284, IMG submission 203696) | Sediment microbial communities from Yellowstone Lake, YNP, Wyoming, USA - YL17G09_16 | ecosystem: Environmental > Aquatic > Freshwater > Lake > Sediment | place: USA: Wyoming | collected... | reverse complement strand
CCCGCAAAATAACTGCTCCTTTTTTGGTAAACTGATTTCTCGGTGACTTCCTGTATGTTCCCACGGATTTGCTTTCCACATCCAACGTTGAATAATCTGAACGTGCAGGATTGGTGGCAACTCTTATACTATAAGGAACTGCCCCACTACCCTGAGCACCATAATAAGCCACCTGCAACCCCTCGGCAACGATAAACGGAGGCATACCTACGAAAACAGATAGATCTTCAAAATCGTCTGCACTGGCCGGAATGATATTAAACTGTACCATTTATACTTCCCCCTTATCCTTTTTTGAAAACCAACCTTTTATTTTTTGAAATAGTGATTTAGTCTTCTCCCATTTTACAAGTGCGAGAGTGACAATCGCTCCTACAACCAACCCAAAAATAAAGTTTCCCATATTACTCCCACTCCTTGATGCCTTTGTTAACTTCCTTGGCATGATTTTCCATATAATATTTCCATGCTTCTTTATCTACAGACATCGCCTTCAAAAGTTCCTTGTCTTCTTTTGCAAAAAACTTGAAAAAGGAAAGGGATTTGTCAGATGTGCCCCAACTCTTCACAATTGCATCAATTGCAGATTTCTCAACAGGTTTGGCTCTCTTTTCACCTTTCTCTTCAACATCATTGGTCTTGTCTCTCTGGTCTCCTGTACTTCCGCTTTTAACTTTAATCTCGTCAGTAACGGTAGCTCTTTCCTCACCGGTTTCTTTAACGTCCCCGGCTTTGTCTCTCTCGTCACCTTGACCTTTGCCAGCTCCTGTAGCCTTTTTCATAACCAATGATTTTTCAATTTCGTATGTATCTGCCATTTTAAACCCTCCTTCTTATTGTTTTTTCTTTTTTGCTTTCAACTGCCCTGTTTCACGAGCTTTTCCCTTGAGGGCTCCACACAAAGCCTTAGCATCGTCAATACCATGCTTTCCACTAAGATGGGCAACGCATGTATTAAAACCAACTTCTCCGGCCCACCTTACAGGACCAGGAGGCAGTTTACCAGCTTTCTCCAAATTGTCTAAAATGCCCTTCGCAAATTTGATGTTTTCAACATCTTGAAAAGTTAGTTTGTAGATAACAACACCTCGTTGTAGATATTTCTATAAAAATCTTAAAATGTTTTTAAAAATACTTAAACGCTTAAATACCTAATAGCTTCAATCACCTTTATTTTTTATAATAAATTTAATTCTTTCTTTCGGTTTCTGTTGTTTATCAAGTTTCCGTTCAATTGCTTTCGCCAAAGCACCAGACAAAGCTCCGTCATACTGGATAGTAGTATCAACCAATTTAGCACTTAATCTTCTTGAATATCCTCTGCCGTGAAGATAGTCTATAGCTTCTCTTCTCGAATACTTCATTAAATTTCCCTCATGTTTTAAGTCCCAATCGGCTTGATAATTTATCATATGCTTCCAAATCATTTTCTTTTAACCATTTAGCAAAACTGTGTCCCTGCACTTTACCTTTAAATGATATCCACTTGTTTACAGAATTCTGCAGCAGCTTTTTAAAAGATCCATCACCTTTCAGATGTCTGCGATGTTCCTCTATTAATTCCAAATTTCCATTTCTAATTCTGTGGTGTCTACTAACCTTTTTATCACCTTTCTTATCAAGAATGGTTAAAACATGCCCAAGACTTCCCTTACTTTTTGCACCTGGCCATGCTTTTTCAAATACTCTTTCAATTAACCTGCCACCACCAGCATAAGTAGGTTTCTTTTCCGGCTCCTTATTTCGTTCAATATTTTTCTCTTTTGTATATTCAACGGAATCCTTTGGCGCTGGCAAACCAGGTTGGATTTCCTGTGATCTTTTTTGCACAATACCAGACATATCTCTTAAATCTCTTTTCATATCTTCCATTGAATACTTAACGGTGTCAAGTTTCTCTTGTGCTGCTAAAAGTTCTTCATTGGTAGAAACACCAAGAGATTTCTTAACTTTATCTAATCTTTCCACCCAATATGTTTCTCCCTTTTCAGCATAGTTGATAAGACTCTGGATACTGGTTTTGCTTTCAAAATCATCTCCAAAATCGTCAAGATCATTGGAACTAATTTGAGGAAAAGCCATTGACATTTTAACCTTAGCGAGCATTCTGTCTCCAACAGCTTCCAATAAATTTGTGGAACTAAAACCATAATATCTTTTTGGTACAAAATTCTTTGTTCCTGGCCTTGTTGGATCTATACGAATTTCAGCAGCAGTCATATCTTTGTAATGGTTAGATGGAGTAGCGTTTTCCCAATGACCATCTGAAATTTGCCCCGTCATCTCTGTTGTATACAAAATAGCTTGGGCTTTGTTTTTAAAATAAATTACTTTATCACCAGCATTAACTGGTTTTGTAAATTCTGGGTTTTCTTCCACCTTTGGTACTGGTTTTGCAACTTCTTTTATTTTTTCACCAGCTTTTGCCTCAATCCTTTTGGCTCTTTCAGCGATGCTTTCGCGTTTATAAAAATCTAACTCACTCAATCCTAACCTTTTACCTTCCAACATAATAGCTTCTGCCAAATGGGTTTTTCCAGAATCCATAGCAGCACGATGGAAATGTATTAGTTTTTCTGGGTCTGCAATTTTTCTGGCTCTTGCTTCCAATGCTTTATCAGACATTGAAGAAATTCTCATCTTTTCATGTTCTCTCGCCTGTCTTTCCTTTTCTTCTGGAGGTAACTGATAAAAATATTGATAACTTCCCGACATTCCTTCACGTTTGATATATTTGTGTGGCCCTGCTTTTTGCAACTCCACCATCATAAAAATAGCATCTGTTAGTCTTTCTGAAACTTCATCGCTGTATCCCCTACTACTTTTAATCATTTCCTTTACATCTTTTTTCTTCAACTTTTTAATCCCCAAATGTCGTTCGTCATAAGTTGTTACCTTGGGTTTCTTTTCCAATGTTTCGGTTCTTTCAGCCGATCCACTAACTCCGCCTGAAGTCGCTGGAATATCATAACCAGCACCCAGTGCTTTCTTTGCTTTATTTGCTTCCATTGCTTTCAGTTTTGTATAGTAGTCTGGAAGTTCCTTCAAATGAGTTAAAGCTATAAAACGTGCAAGTTCAGGATATTTAGTATGCTCTTGCTCTACCTCAATACCAATCTCCAATTCTTTGGGGTCTGGATCAACACCCTTGCCCCTCTTTACAATCTCGCCCAAAATACTGTATACTGTAGTTTCAAACTTGTCATGTGCTATTCCGAGCTTATCAGCAAGACCGTGAATGTCCTTATCCTGTGGAGATGGATTCTCTGCAAGGAAATCAATTATTTCCTTTATTGTCTTATCACTTTTTTCAATCCCCAGTTCTATCCCCTGCCTTTCTGCAGACATATTTGCTATTCCATTAGCGCTATAAACATCTCTTATACCTGCTGCTTCTGCTCTTGGTTCTTCTGGACAAATATCCCCGGCTCCAAAATGATTCTTTCCACATTTAGGACAAATTGTAACTGGGGTTTCCTGTTCATCCGGAGTGTTTGGATGTGTAGCAAGCACCTCTACTCTTGGATCTATTATTGAACCCTGTGCTTTCTCGACTTCGGATGGAGTTTCTTGGAAGGTGCAATGCGTACAATTGCCAGTGCATTTGTTAAATGTAAAATCACCAAGGGATTTTACAATATCAATAAACGTGTTTTTATTTATAGGATTATAGGTAAGAGCCACGTTTTTAAGCCATGCTTTTCTAACTTCTTTTCCTGCGCGTTCGCGAATTTTTCCTTCGATGGAAAGACCCAACTTTCTCTTACTGCCGCTATCCTTCATAGACCGCATCAAATTGTAAGTATCAACCGCATGTGAAACGTTCGGATACAAAAATCCACTTACTTGAAGTTTGCCCCCTTGTTTTGACGCTTGATCTATTTCCCCTAAAATATCCCCAGGTTCGCGGGAATGATTCCAATTAAATGCACCCCGCTCAAGAAGATAAGAAATATCAAGACCATCAATGAAAACTTTTTCTCCCTGTAAATCCTCACTTTCATCACTGGCAACTCCAGAAATACGCATTTCTCCTTCCTTACCTTTTTCAATATCAACAGGCATAAAAAACTGAAAATCCTTGTCCTCAGCTCCACAACTTTTACAAAGCTCTTCCATTAAATTTCCCTCCAAACACTCTGTACATCAAATTCTCCATTATTAAACCGAAGTACCCTGTAACCTACCTCTTCTAATTCTTTTGTCCTTATATCATCTTTATTTTTAAAACTATGAATACTTCCGTCTACTTCCAATACTATATTATAAAGTGGAAGATAAAAATCAGCGTAATAAGCGTGCTTTATATTCTCGACAAAATATTGAAATTCATAATGAATACCAAGTTCTTTCAAACATCGTTTCATTTCTATCTCTGATGGAGTGTTATAAAAATACCCTTCACCAAATATCTTGCCCATGGCTAAAAATCTTTTGCATGTAAGCCATGTCGGTTCTGGTCCTAATTTTTTACCATAATTCCAAGGATGTCGCCCCACACTAAACTTATTTCCTAAAAATTGAATTCTTGCCTTTTCTCTCTTGTGTTCGGTTGTATTTAAAGGATTGTGCCCATGTGCATATCTATAACCTATTCCACAAATTTGTCCACACCCGCAATCGCAAAAATATGGCATATAATTATGCGTTCGGCAAGTAACTGCTTTTCTATCCTTTTTGCATAGTATTGCTGGTTCTCCACGGATAACACGCTCTTTAATTCTTTCATTTTTTACCTTGCTTATCTTTTCTCCAACTGCCGGATCTCTTAGACCAGTTTTCAAATTTTTATTCCACGGCATACAGCCTTTTTGAAAACCTATGCTTCCTTCTTTGGCCAATCCACTTAGATTTTCACGAATTTCCTTACTTCTTACATAAACTCCTTTTGGCATACTTCACCTTTTCACTTGAATTGTTTCATAAACTCGCTAAAAACCTCAGTTCCGTCTGCAGGTATCTCGGCAGCCTTCTCCGGTTTCTTATTATCAGGATCTGGCCCCAATATTCGTTCTTCATATTCAAGATCAAATTGAGATTGTCTGTCTGCTTTTGCACGCATAGCCTGATCTCGTGTCATTTCCCCGCGTTCAACCCTGGATTTATCTAAAGCCTCTTCTTCAGCATGGACCTTGTTACGAAATTTATCCTTATCATCTTCCTTAATTTGTTGCAAAATCATATCGAGGATAGGGCCTGGACACATATTCTTCCTTTTTCTATATGGTTACGTATATAAAATTTTTAATATTTCTATAAAGTTCATCTGTAGGGAAAGAGAACCAAAGTTCGGCATATTCAAAATATGCTTATGATACCTTTAAAGCGTCACGGTTGTCTCTGGGTTTTTAATCTCTTTCCTATCTTGAAATCATCTGGTGGGCATCTTAGCAGGAATAAATAATCTGCACTTAAACCGTTTGTTCATCTCTTTTTTATTACTGGTCAAACACCGAAAAAATTTATCTTCACAAGTTTTGTATTCCTTGCAAAGTTTGCACTGATTATGAATAAATTTGACTACACGATTTTTAGACTCCACTGTTGGTTCCCTTTATTCTCTGTTCCGCCGCTTCGTCACACCAGACAATCGAAATAACCTTCTTTGCATTCCTTACAAATTGTTGGTCTTTCGGCATCAAGTTTTTTCCAAAATTCTTCTATTGGAAAAATACCAATCATTTCTTTTTTAGGTTTCATTGCAAATCCTTAAACAGAGTAATGTATAGTAGGTCTCCAGATATTGCTACCTTCTATAAGATCACAACCTACCCCAATTGCCAATCCCCCTAAACTTGTAGGCATCATTGCCTTTCGTTCTACATAAGTTCCACGACTTTCAACCGCTGGTTTGAATACATCTTTTGGTGGAGAACTAACATATCCTCGAAACCAACCACCTGTACGGGCCATTAGTTTTGTTCTGTGGTAATGAGTTCCATCTATGCCAACATACTGTCTATCAATGGGGTCACTAACTTTCGTGTGAACGTGTCCCATTAAATAAATATCGGCCTCAATCCATTTGAGAAGATCTTCGAGCCTTGTAAGATGGCCTCCTACCGTTCTACCACCACCAATTCCATGGTGAGCATATACTGTACAGTCTGCTTCCGGATGGTGTAGAACACTAAAACTGATCCGAATAAATGCCGATGTCCCTAAATATGGACAACTCAATCTTTGGCACAGTATTTGGTCGGAAGTGTACCCACTCTGGAATTGCCAATAGTGGTCTCCCTCCAGCATCCCCATCCAATGTCCTTTCGTAAAACTAATCATATCAACAAAATCGTTAACCCTTCTCATCATAAATTTATCGAGCTGTTTTTTCGTACTTTCCCGAAGTGGATCCATAAGTGCTCGTTGGGAAGTTGAAGCAAAATCAAATGCTTCGCCCATTCCTAAAAATGTTGCTCCCCTGTCTATTCCCCACTTTAATTGTGTAAGGAATTTTTCCTTTGGCCAACCGTCTGATCCTTCATGAATGTCACCCAAGGGCATCAATAATATTTTTTGATTCTTTGTCAATAAAAATTTCTGTACATTCGCAAACTGAATTGGCTTATAAGTCGTTACAATCATTCAAATACCTCCTTGCTATTTGACTTACAAATTGAACTTAGATATATGGGAGAAAATCCCGAAACTTTTTTGTTAATAGATATTCTTCGTGGCTTCTTTACCCATTGATAACCGCATGATTTACACCACCAAAGCATACCATGACTTACAGGATTGGTAGTTTTGCATTCCGGACAATCGGGCCTTTTTCCTTTTTCTTCCATTTTTTTCATTTTTATTTCCTGGCATTATTCTTCTTTTTAGATTCTCCAATAACTCTACCATCAGGAAGCCTTAGCATTAAAGGAACCTTAACTTCCGATTTGCATTTGGAACATTTGACTATGCATATACCGGTTTCCAAATTCCAAATTGCAATATTTGTTCGGAGCTTAATTTTTTTTTCATCTCCATAACTTCTTATTATTTCTGTACCACAGTTATCGCAGCAGAACATTGGGCACCTCACCTTTCATTTTCATTTTAATTAGTTTCAATCGATCCCTTTCTTCCTGAGTTAAGGTTCTAAACTCTTTTGGTTCAATCAGTCTATGAAAAAGAAATCCACAAACAGTACAGCGTCTAATCTCAGATTTAGCAGCCTTATTAGGAGCTACCACCGCCCAAGAAATTTCTTCTTTCACAAAGGATAAACCAAAACACATAGGACACATTATTTCTCCACACTTTCCGGTAGTATAACCCCTTTAATTACTTCCGATTTTCTCCACTTCGTTTTTTCATTAATTCACTCACATCTGGCCACGACATACTATTCTTCCTTTGGAAGTATAAATCCTTCATGACACTTTGGATTTGGACATTGTAATTTTAATGGTTTAAATCGAATGGCTGAATTACCTTCCGAAGTAAAATATTCCTCTGGTTCAGCATCCGGGAGATAACCTTGCCCATTACAAATCTGGCACTTTTCATATCCTTCGCTCATTTTTCCAACCTCCTTTGTTTTACAATTGTAATAGATTTATTCAAAATTTGATACTTATTTCCGGTGTCATCTCTTGCTGTAACCCCATCCTTTCCAACCGAAGTTATTTTTCCAATTCTACCGGCCTTTAGCAAGATAGCATCACCCTTACCAAATCGAACATTTTTCAAAAGAAACCCCCTCTCTGTTCTCTTAGCCCATGTAATGTCCCCATAATCTGTACGGAAAGGAACATATTTAACTTTCGATTTGTGCAATCTATGTATCATAGCTCGTGCTCTATCCTTGTTCAATACAAATTTCGTCTTATCAAACGACTTGCCTATCTTTTTGTTTGATTTGACTAATCCTGTTGCTAAACGATGTTCGTAGGTTCCTTCCGGACCTTCTATCTCCTGTTTAGCAGGATTGAACAGGATTAATCTTTTAACTTTAATTTTCTGTCTTGACGTTCCTCCGCGACCTCCGGAAAACTTAACAGAAATTATAGTTTCTTGATCCAACTTTTTCAAATCCTCTAAACTCAAATCTTTCCAGTCTAATGTAGTTGGAGATTCAACCATTTTTCCAGATTTTGTTTCATATATCCCTCTATCAGCAAACCTAAGAGGATCTTCAATTTGATCTTGTCTAACACTTTCTCTTACTTGCCAATCTATGTCACTAACTTGGGATAGATTTTTTAACGGTATTTCAAAATTTACTAATTCTCTTCCCTCTCCCCAATACGCTTCAGCAACTTCCCGCTTTGGAGAAACAAAAATTCCCTTTGGAATGGTTCCTGCTCTTATCTTTTCGGCTATTTCATGTGATTGGTTAGACCAAACCCTTATCTTTTTATTTCCAACTCCTAACAAGTTATTTACAAGGTCCAAAGTTTCAGGAGTCGCTTCTTCGTTGCCCTCAAACATTTCAAAATGTCCATCCTGGTGTAATTCCAAACCGATTGTCATTTCGTCTGTCGGAGAAGAGGACACATAAACAATAGCGGGAAAATGACTGGCATAATCGTTAACTTCTAAACTGTAAGTAAGCAACCGCCTCTTTAAATTATTTTCATCATAGTGAATTCCTTGGAGTTTCTTTCTAACATCTTCCAATACCTGATTTCTAATTGCAATCAATTTTTTGGTATCTGGATCGTCCCAATATTCATCAAGAACATTGGTAATTATCTTTTCATCGGAAGATACATACGGACTGTTAAGTATATCATCTAAATCTTTTCGTGTTATACCCTGTTCTTTCTGTTCAGGATAAAAATAAGAATATCTCCCAGGTAATCCCTCTCTCCTGATATACTTGTGAGATCTTGCTTTCTCCAAAATTATAAAACTTTTAATTAGCCCTGTTTTAAGATATTTATCTCCAAACTCTTTAACTATTAAATAATATTCTGGATTATATTCAAATTCTCGGGTCGCAGATTCATTTACGTATGTATGTACAACTCGAGCAAATATTTCATTGACGTTAAGTTCATAATTATACATAACCTCACTGTCGCTGGGGCCCGGATCATCCAGTCCCAAACTTAAAAGGTTTGGTTCCTGTACCTGCACATCAGAACTTACATTCCTCCACCCCCTCAGATTTGCAACAAAATCTGGATATCTGGCAGCTTCAGTTTCAATAGAATCTTTCAATCCAGGGGCGGTCGCATAATAATCTGCCAATTTAAGTATAAGGTTACCAACAGCTTGTCTAAACATAGCTTCTTTGTTTTCTGGTATATAAGCATCAGAGAAAAATGCGGGGGCGGATGATATATTTTTATTAACCCAACCTACCATTTGTTGTTTTAAACCAATCCATTCTCCCTTTTCACCTGGTATGTTTTGTCGTAGAAAATCCCCTTCTACCAAATCAAAAAAATCATAATCCCATGTTTTGTTTTGCACACAAATGTAATGTCCTATTTCATGTGCTAAAGCCCAACCAATTTCGCTAACAGTCAAAATATTTGTGTCTATATCATATACTCCAGCAGCAGATGCCACGTCTTTTATTTTACCAAGGTCAATTTCAAGACCACCGTTACGACCAGTCCCAGCGTGTCCGTCTATTGTAACATGTTCAGCTATTTTTTTAAGTTCATTATCTAAAATATTAAGCTCTCTAACAGAACCGCCAACCAATTTTACATCTTTCAAATTATATTGTTTGGCTATCTTTTGAACTTTTTCTGTAATAACCTCTGATGGTGGAAAATCATCTTTTCCCAATTTAGGAAATTGTTTAAGATACTCGTTGAGTTCACCGCCTGTCTTCCCGGCTACTGGTATTATCACATCTCTTTTTGAATAGTCTGTTGTTACTCCAGCCATCTTCAATCGGTTGGAATTATCTATTACAAATTTTATTCCATTGATTTCAACCAAAGCTTCAGTTGAACCTGCGGATCGCCAAATTATGGTTGCTTTTAAATCTGTAACAACTCCCGACTTCAATTTTTCTCGTATAAATTTTTCTGGATACGGAAATAGAGATGTAGAAATAATTTCATCATCGGGATAAGTATATTTGTAATTCCCCTTTACACCCTCCCGTTTGATATACTTATGGGATCGGGCTTTTTCTATATCAATTTCGGTTTTTTTCTGCTCCTTATCAGAAAATTCCAAAACATTAAATTTCAATGCTTTGCCTTCAAGTCCAGTCACAATATTTTGGTACTTATCGCCACGTCCACGTTTTAGATATGCCACTGTAATATGTGGGTGGTAAAATTCAAAATCTGTGGTATTTGGCAATTTCCCAAGTTTATCATTTAACTCCTCAATGTCTGGACTATTTGCAGACAAAACAAGCACGTCATAATCACGTCCTTCGGGTTTGAACACTTCGGCGCAAACCACTGATGCATCCAGCGGAAATTCTGTTCCCCTTAACACTTCCTTGGCATCTTCCGGAACTTCTGTATGTAACCCATATAGAACTGTGATATGGGGCTCATCTTCATCTTCGGTTTTTTCGTGAAGGTCTTCGGGATCTATCAGTTTTATTATTTCTTTTACTTTCTTAGCCATTAAAGGATTGAGTTCTGCTAAAACACAACTGTATTTAGATTCCGATTTCTGAAAAATAGACTTTTCCAAATCATGTACCGACACACTCTGGATTGTCAGGTTGGAATGCTTTTTGGCCTCCTGCATGGCTAACAATCTGTTCTTACTCTCTATAATCACATGTTTCCCGTCGGCAAACGTTATTCTCCACTTAATAGGCTTGTGGACTATCTCCTTTTTTCCAAAACGAGTCCTTATATAAACATCCGCCTTTTCCAACGATTTGCCAAGTTTGACAACATATTTGTAATCGTGGGAGGTAGGAGTTATCTTCATTTTTGTAACACCTTTTCGCCTTGGCGTTATCTCTAATTGGTAATCCGACGGAAGTAAACGACAACGGCAACGCGGATGTAATGGAGGTTTTTCTTCAATGTTATCAATATGATAGTTGCGTCCATGTTTTGCTTTGCAATAAACGCATATTCTACCATCTTCAGGTATCCCCATCCATACAACATAGTTAATACCTGCGGCTTTAAAAATATCCAAAGCTCCTAATTGCCTTGCTCTGTGTAACTCGGTACGTGCAATAAGATATGCTCTTCGACGGGCAGATTTAAATGGTCCTTTATCCAAACCAGTTTTAAGAAGTTTACTTGCGGTTGCTGCAACAGATCGTCCAGCAGTTTCTCCCTCTTTCAAAACATCTTCAATTTTCTTACGCATATCATCACTAATATTCGTGATCAGTTTTAAGGAGTTTTGATTAATTCTTTTCTTCGTTGCATCCCTAACCGTTTTCTGGACCTTATCAATATAAACACTTGAAATATGCTTTAGGGCCGGATCAAGTCTTAGTTTTGGCATTTATTTCTTTACCTCAATGTATTTGTGCATGGCTTTTTCCATCACATCATCTAAAAAGCTCTTACGTAGTCCACTAAGTCTTGGTTTTCTTCTATGTTTTAATGCTGCATCACTTTTTACAACAAAAATGTCGCAATTATTCTGTGGTTTTATTTCTTTCAATTTGGTATAAATTATATGGTTCAAGTTAATTTCTCCTTTATCTTCAACCAGTTATCAAAACTCATAGGTAGATAAACAATTTTAAATTGTTCCCCTAAAGCCTTCTTTATTTTCTCCCAAATTGTATCATACAAAGTATCAAACATCTTTGCATTTCTTGTAGCAGTTGTACCACGCATTGTTAAAAGCTTTTCTGATATGCCTTTTGATTCACTCGGTATTGCTAAATCTTCCGTGTCAACTTCTCCAGGTTCCACCGCAGCAACCTTTTCTATCCATTCTGGTTTAACCTCTGGAAGTATAAATGCAGTTGATCCCCATTCAGCGTCAATTTCAGCTTTTTTAAACTCATCCTTAGGAATTAGTATTTTTAAAATAACAGCGGTTTTAGGAACTATTTCTGGTCCAGTAGCAGGACGATCCCTCGTTGCTATGTTTGCAAAATACTGTGCATCTAACACATTGGTTGTAACAAATACATCCTTCTCTCTTGCCCCTTTGTAAAGATTTGAACCGAAATTATGATATTTTTTTGCTTTGAGTCCTTCCTTTATAATATTTGCCAAGTACTTGCCACTTGTTCCGTGGTAAACTGCAACAGATGGAGAATTAGCTCCAATATCCAGTTTTTTCAATGCATCTTCAAGATCATCCATTTTCTTTTTAAAAACCGGAGAAAAATCCATTTTACTTGGAGTAAATTTAAACATATAATCCAAAGATTCCACACCACCAGCATCTTTTGTATAAGCACCAGCATCACACATAAAATACATCTTGGCTACGTCAAAAAAATCCTTTGGAGTTACATTCTGACCACCAGTTTCACCTGCAACTTCTGCAGAATATATCAATTGGTTTGCAATAAACTCTGGGTCGGGCCCAGGATGTTTTAAATATTCCCCTATAGCATCTTGACTTACGACTTGCTCTAAAATTTCACCGTATTGATAAATTTTTTCAAGTTCTTCTGGAGTAACAGCACCGGGACTACTACGTAGTTTATCCCTTATTTCTTGAAAAATGG
>Ga0315284_10011583_pt1 | contig 12580 bp, 19 predicted proteins | sample YL17G09_16_MG_FD_203696 | JGI IMG/M metagenome (GOLD analysis project Ga0315284, IMG submission 203696) | Sediment microbial communities from Yellowstone Lake, YNP, Wyoming, USA - YL17G09_16 | ecosystem: Environmental > Aquatic > Freshwater > Lake > Sediment | place: USA: Wyoming | collected... | reverse complement strand
CCTGTAGATTGTGAGTTCGATTCTCACCGGGGACGAATTTTTAACTGTCCAGCTCCAGTTAAAAAATTGTCTCACACTACACCAATGGAGAAGAAGTGCTCCAAATGTGAAATTTCAAAACCACTCGACCAGTTTCCAAATGACCCGAAATGTTCAGGAGGAAAAAGAAACGCATGCAAAAATTGTAGGTTAACTCAATGGATTCCGGAAGAAAATGAAATTTTGACATGCAGAGTATGTAACGATAAAAAACAATATTCATTATTTGCTAATCAAGGTAAACGAAAACCAACTATGTGTAAATTGTGTTTAAATGCAAAGGAACGTGCTAAACGAGCTTCAGACCCAGACGAGTATAACAAGAAAATACGTGAAAACTATCAGCGTAACAAAGATAAAATAAATGAAACACGACGAAAAACACTTCAAAAACGTCGGGATGAGGACCCTAAATACCGTGCTATGATGGCGCTTCACTGTAGGTTATATATGGCGGTCAAAGTCAAAACAGGTAAAACACTTGAGCTTACAGGGTGTTCTAAGGAAGAACTCATAACACATCTTCAATCAAAATTCACAGAAGGAATGACCTGGGACAACTATGGGGAATGGCATATAGATCATATACTTCCATGCGTTTCGTTCAATCTAGAAGACCCTGAAGAGCAAAAGAAGTGCTTTCACTGGACTAACCTACAGCCTTTGTGGGCTATTGATAATATACGTAAAGGAGCCAAGACTTAAAAAAACGCAACTCAAATTTATAAATGGATCTTGGAGCTATAGAAGTAGCAAGTGGGGACTATTGTAGACCAAACTATGCATCAAAGGATAAGTCATATAAATGCGCCGAATGTGATCAACGCGTCATCCTCCGAAAAGGTTCCATACGTCGCCCTCATTTCGCACATTATTCAAAGCGCGAGTGTTCTTATTACGAACATCCAAACGAAAGTCAGTTACATAAGGACGCCAAGTATCGCATGGCGGAAATTTTGAAACAAAAATCCGCCATATCAATTGAATGGAGTTGTGGAAATTCTAATTGTAGAGGTTCATCTGGAAATTCAAATGATATAGTTTACAAAGATGGTGACGAAGTCGTGATCGAGTACAGGGATATTTTGGGGAAGTACGTGGCCGACGTAGCCGTCATCAATGATGGAAAGCCTCGGCTAATATTTGAAATCAAAAATACACATGCGACAACAACCGCCCGCCCAGAACCATGGTTTGAATTCGAAGCCAGAGAATTTTATGAGAAATATAATTTAGATACGACTAGTTATGCGTTTTCATGTATCCGAAGAAACTCAATGCGAGAGTGTTTAGGGTGTAGTGCTTTGAAAGAACCTTGGATTGAAAATGTGCCGCGGCTCGATAGAAGTTTCGACCCTCACAAGGCGTGGGAGCAGTCGCACCCATGTGTTATTTGTAAAAGGAAACTCTACTCTGCTATATTTTGCAAAGGATATCGTCAGCTTTGTAAAATTTGCCTCGAGTCTGATTATGACGAACTGAAACGATTGTACGATTTGAAAGGAAAATGCATGTTTATATAAAATAATCACCCATCTATAAATCAAATGAACGTCCGCCTCGTCGACTCGATGGGGAGCGACGCCGCAATCGTCCAGGCCGCCCGTGTATCATACGGGACCGGCACCAAGTCGGTCAGCAATGATCGGGCTCTGATCCGCTATCTCATGCGCCACAAGCACACCACACCGTTTGAGATGGTCGAATTCAAGTTTCACGTGCGCGCGCCGATCTTCATCGCACGTCAATGGCTGCGTCACCGTACGGCCAGCGTGAATGAGATGAGCGCCCGGTACTCAATCGTCGACACGGGCTTCTTCCTTCCCGAGGAGTTCCGCAAGCAGGCCACGAACCGCGGGCAGGGTGGCGAAGAGCCGTACGGTGAGGGTAGTCCGAACCTCTTGGCGAAGCAAAAGACTTCGTGCGATCTCGCCTTCCACGTCTACGAAGAACTCATCGCCAAAGGTGTCTCCCGCGAACTGGCCCGGGCCCACTTGCCTCAGAACACCTTCACTGAATTTTACTGGAAAATTAACCTTCACAACCTTCTTCACTTTCTTCAACTCCGTATGGACGATCACGCCCAGAAGGAGATTCGTGACCTGGCCGTACAGACCTACGAGCTCATCAAGCCCGTATGCCCCGTGACGTGCGAGGCATTCGAGGACTTCCGGGTCGGGTCCATGACCCTGAGCCGTCTTGAGGTTGATGCAATTAAGAATGGAAATTCAACAATCCCTGGAAAGGGTGAGAACCAGGAATTCAAAGAGAAGCTCGACATTCTCCATATCGAACCCGAGGTCGTGCCCCCACCCAAGTCTTTCTTTGGCCGAATCCTCATGTGTTTCTCAAAGGCTTAAAGTTACAATTTAATTGTTAATTATGAAGCTTAAAATACCAGGTGCGTTAAGAGAGCAAGTGTGGCTCATGTGGTGCGGCGATCGCCTCTTTAAGCACAAGTGCCTCGTGACGTGGTGCGAAAACGTCATGACGCCCTTTCAGTTCGAGGTTGGCCATAACATTCCTGAAAGCAAGGGTGGTCCGACCGACATTAATAACCTCCGCCCCATCTGCGGCAAATGCAACAGGTCTATGGGCGACGAATACACGATCGATGAATTCTCGGCTTTGTCCGCGCCCCGACAGGCTAGGCACCTATGGGAATGCTTTAAATTCACACAGGCACCCGAACCCCGGCCGTCGGGATCACACTCTGAGTATCGATGAGGTGCCTCATCTTGTCCTGAGTCTTGCGCTGGAAGAACATGAAGATGAATACGATCAGGGGCAGGGACCGGAGCTCACCGAGCTTCGCGTGGTCGTAGCCCGCCACGCCGTTCAAGGGGAATGGCACCTTCTTGATGAACCCGCGGGCCAGGTAAATGAGCGCGCCGATCAACGCAAACTGGACCACGACCGACAGGAACGTCCGCAGCTTGGAATGCTTCTTACTGAGAGGCGGCGTGATCTGGTCGAGCCAATGAGACGCCAGAAAAGCCAAAATGAAACTTAGGGCACCGACGTACGCAACGCCCAAAAGGCGTACGATCTTGACAAGCATCTTACTAGTATTAAAGAAAAAAGGGCATGTGAGAGTGGGAAGCGTAAGCTTCCCACGGGCTCCAATAACATAACTGGTTAGTGTATCGGTCTTATGAGCCGAAAATCCGAGTTCGATCCTCGGTTGGAGCAACCCCTGTAGTATAATGGATAGTATAGCGATCTTCTAAATCGTTGATGCCGGTTCGAGTCCGGCCAGGGGTGACTTAAAAATAATAGAAATAATGTTAATATGAAGAAGTGTAAACGCTGTAATATTGAATACGACCTACAAATGTATGGAAAAAATAGAACTGCAAAAGACGGGTATAGAAATATATGCAAGGATTGTACCAAGGCAGCTCTAAATATCAAACCACGCGACACATTCGCGATATGTAGCGGGTGCGGTGAGGAAAAACAGCGTATAAATTTCGCAAATCGTACTAATATATGTAAATTATGTAGAAATATACGAGAAAAAGAAAAGCGTGATGAGAATCGTGAAGAATATAACGCCAAGTCTCGTGATTGGAGGGCTGGTAATAAAGATCTCATTAATGCCAAAAAACGTGAACGTGAACAAGCGAGGAGAGATGCGGACCCTATATACAGACTACGACACAATTTAAGTACTCGATTATACATGGCGGTTAGTAAAAAAGTCGGTAAAACATTTGAACTTGTTGGATGCTCCAGGGATGAACTTGTTTCTCATCTAGAATCAAAATTTACAGAAGGAATGATGTGGGATAATTATGGTACATGGCACGTAGACCATATAAAGCCGTGCTGCTCGTTTAATTTAGAAGATCCTGAAGAACAAAAAAAGTGTTTCCACTGGACAAATTTACAACCATTATGGGCGAAAGATAACACGAGTAAAGGGGGAAAGTTCTAAATCATCAGTGCTGGAGCTAGGTCTAACAGGGAGGACTTAAGATCCTCTGGCGAAAGCCGCGTGGGTTCGAATCCCACCTGATGAAAATCTACACTTCATAAAATCTATACTTAAATTAGATGGATTTTATGAAATGTAATTGGGACGAGAAAACGCGGCACGTGTATGTCACGCTCATGGTTAAAGACTATCCAGAGGCCGGCGTCACGCTCAATGATCTCGAGCCGAAGATCCAGGAGATACGGCAAAGGGCCGACTCTATGACTATAAAGGTTGATCTGCACGGCGCAGGGCTCATAGGCGTCGAGCGCATAAAGGCGATCATCAAGCTCTGCATCGACGTCACAGAGTACACACGCGAGGACGATATCCTACGACAGATCCACGTCGCCGGAGCCGGTTTCATCTTCCGTATGATCTATGCACCCATCAGTGTCGCCATCCCCAAGTACTTCCGCGACATGATCGTATTTTTATAAGGTCACGTCTTAGTAGTAATGGATTGGCTCAGGTTCGATCCAGACCCGGAAGCCGGGATCCTACGGGTCGAGATCTTGGTCGGGCGACTCATCGAGCTTCAACCGGACACGCTCGAAGAGACTGATGAATTTTGTCAAGAAATTTATCCGATTCTTGACAAAATTACTCAGACGTGTCTGACCCATGATCTCAAACAGATTTGTACGGCCAACTTGGACGACGTAGACATGACCCGTATCAAGCCCGTGACTATGATGCGTATAATCTGGAACATCTACGAACACACCAAGTCGTGTATTTTACTCCAGAAATGCGAAGTCCATGGCGGCGGGTCATTCTTCAACACACTAGTCGAGGCCGTCAAAGGCTTCCTCCCACAATTCATGCGCGGGATGATTGTGTTAATTTGAGAACAAAATACAAAATCAAAAGGATAATTACGTTTTTGCCGTACTGCAACCCGAGCCGCGCAAAAAAACCAAAGTCGAGTGTCCGGTCGAAACCTATATCACCGGTCAGGGCCGACATGATCGGGAAGAGACCATTGCGGGTCGCCACGTCTCCTTGACTCGTCAACATTGTCTTGGTGCATAGAATTTTCAATGGAAATCTATTGAGCTGGAAATCTATCCCGACCTTCATGAATTTAGGATCAAAATTACAAAGTTTCTTGGCGCACCCAAGATTGATGAGGTATGAATGGGTCGCGAGGGGTTGGGCCTCGTACAGGTTGCTCGTCAATTTACTCCTGAAAATAGGCGTTATATACCCCATGAAAATTAGGTCCCAATCTGGGACCAGAGTCGCCTCTTGGATGACACTTTGTAATTTTGTTTTGAAATTAAGACAAAGTTCTATATCGTCCTCTAGGACCAAAGCCATATCATGACCCCGGTCGACCATATCCTGCCATACTCTCACGTGGCTCGAGGCGCATCCGTACTCACCCGGGGTGATGTAGAGTCCGTCGGGGGTGGCGATTCTTCCGTCGGTTGCTCTGAAGAATTCGACGTCGAGTCCTTCACGGGCGAACTCGGTCTCGGCGTTCTTTCGCCGGTCCGTTCGTCTCGCGAGATTGATGCAGTAGGTGTGCATGCCTTATAGTCCGTTTCATTTTTTAGACCATCATCAATCGCGTTCGTCAGAATATCGACGACGTGCCACGAAAGGATCATCACGACGAAGAGGCGTGCCCTGTAGTCGAGGTCCGGAATGGATTTTAGGATCAAAATTGCGGAGATCATGCAAACTGCATGGACCCACCAACTCGCCTTGTAGGCTCCACCACCCTGATCGAAAACTGAATAAATTCCCCAGACCCCTAGACCCATGAGGAAATCGAGCTTCATTACGTTTTCAACTTAAAAAAAGGAGGCCCTAAAAACACAAGAAATGGCGTCGGAACTTCTGGTATTTTACCCGCAGGGCCGTCACCTGTACATCGAATTCTTGGGTGCCCGGTACATTGAGAACCAGCCCAAGTCGCCCGAGGAGGCGCGTAAATTCATGGACTCGGTCGCGCCCGTCGTCCAGCAGCTCGACGAATACGTCGAGAAGCACGGCCTCAAGGAGATTATCGAGCTGAACCTGAAGGGTGTTCCGATTTCAAAGCTAAATTCAGAGTCGGCGACCCATCTCCTCAAGCTCATGGTCGAGCTGCGTCCAGACAAGAACCTGCTTGAGAAGATCCGCATCACGAACAGCAACCCTGTTTTCAATATGATATACAAGGGCGTCAAGACCAGTCTACCGGGCAGGATTACGGACCTGGTCGAGATCGAGGCCGACTCTAAATTCTTTTAGGACCAATGTAATAAGATGAGAGACGAATCGTGGCACGACCGGGAAGAGCAATTTCTGACGAAGATTGAGAAGCAGTGTAACGCATACACTACATACTTCAATAAAGACTATCAGTACTACCACACGTTGTCTTCGCGGTTCAACATCCCCATTCTCGTTATATCGTCGATCAACGCCCTGACGGCTATTTCCCTGAATGAATTCTTGACGCAGACTTACGTCAGTATACTGAACGCCATCTTGTCGGCCGGGACTGGTATACTCGGCTCTATCCAATTGTATATGAAAATTAACGAGAAGATGGCGAATGCGCTTAGATCCCAGATTCTCATGAAGCGTCTGGCCCTCAAGATTTCCAAGGAACTCAGTATCGACCGGGCCCAACGTGCGACGGAAGGCCAGACGTTCCTCCAGGAGTGCTTCGGCGAGTTTAACGCGGCGCTCGAGCAGGCCAACCCGATCGAAAAGAAGATCCAGAACTTTTTAGCCCTAGGCGAACAGCCGCCGATGGCCACGCCCATGAGTTTCATGAATTTGGCCGCCGCGGCAGTGAATGCCGTGACGACACCTAAGCGTGGCAGTTCGGATGACTCTACTTTACGTGGAAGGTTGCCACGTCTTTCGGAGCCTCGAGCCAAAACGCTTTGGGGTCTGCTTGGTGAAGGTCGTACAAACGCTGATTCTCCTCAAGAATCATTGTCTCCCCCTGATCGGAGCGCGTCAAGCCAGGGGGGAGAGTCTCCAAGAGTACGGGACGCAGAGCCATGAGCTCAGGATTCTTGATACGGGCCACCTCGAACCCCACGTCCAGATCCAGGCCCTCCTCCGTCCGGACCCAGTAGTGGGCGCAGGCCTCATTGGTCTGGGGGATGACGCAAAATCCTTTGATCATTTGAGTCGGAATCCCTCGCTGGTCCATTATCCGCTTGAGGAGTGCGACGTGGTGAACGACGCCGCCCGTCACCTTATACAGCTTCAGGCGAAGGGCAATTCGGTGTACCAGATCATTCATTTATATTCATAACTTTTTGTTTCCTTATGTTAGAAATGGGTGAAATGGGAGATTTCGAAATGCCATCATCCGACCAGAACTGGAAGATCGCCATAGGATTCGTGATAGGAGTCATGGTGACCCTCATCATTATCGTGATCCTGGCGAACAAGTACGGTCAGCCCGTGGGCTGCCCGGCGCCTTCTCTGTCGAACGCCAATGCGGCTGCTCCCCCGTCAAACGCCAGTGCCGCTGCGCCAGCGGCTGCGCCAGCGGCTGCTCCGGAGCCTTCAGAGCCCCAGCTCGAACTTCCTGAGATCGACGATTCAGAGGAGCCAATCTGGCTCCGGTGGTGAGACGTACATGCCTTCCCCGTTTTAAATCGAAGTGAATAATAATGGCGACTGTGTCGTTCACGCTTCCTATGAACCCCATGATGATATCGGCCGCCAAAAAGAAGAGGGGCATGATGGGGCTTATGTTGAACCTCGTGATTCTCGTGGCGCTCATGGTGTTCATCTGGTGGTTCTACAATGCGATGCAGAAGAACGCGGCGCCGCCTCCCCCGGTCGCTGCGGCGCCGGAAAGCGCTGGTGCTTCCTCTTAAAAAAATAAGACCCTAGATTAACAATGGCAGACCCTATTCTCACGCCGAGCACTGCGCGTTTTACAACCTTTCCTATACGGTACCCTGATCTGTGGGACCTGTATAAGAAAGCGATCGGGTCATTTTGGTCCGTCGAGGAGATTGACCTCGCCGGGGACCTCAAGGATTGGGAGCGGCTGACGCCGCCCGAGCAGCACTTCATCAAGATGGTCCTGGCATTCTTCGCGGCGAGCGATGGGATCGTCATGGAGAATATCGATGTGAATTTTTCAAAGGACGTCCAGATCGCCGAGGCCCGGTCCTTCTACGCGTACCAATCGTTCAACGAGTCGATCCATTCTGAGACGTACTCGCTCATGATCGACAAACTCGTCCGGGACCCTGAGGAGAAGGTGGGCCTGTTCCGAGCAATAGAGACGGCCCCCGCAGTTAAACAAAAAGCAGAATGGGCAATGCAATGGATGAGTCCGGGCTCGCCTTTTGCGCAGCGGCTGATTGCATTCGCATGCGTGGAAGGCATCTTCTTCTCGGGCTCGTTCTGTGCTATTTTCTGGCTCAAAAAGCGTGGCCTGATGCCTGGACTTTCGTTCAGCAACGAGCTGATTTCCCGGGACGAGGGCCTTCATCAGGAGTTTGCAGTCACACTGTACTCGCATCTTGTGGAAAAATGCCCTTCCAAGGATATTCACAAGATTGTTCAGTGGGCCTGTGAGGTGGAGAGCGAGTTTATCACCGAAGCGCTGCCATGTAAACTCATTGGGATGGACTCGGCAGAAATGACGCAGTACATTCAGTTTGTCGCGGACCGCCTCATGGCCCAGTTTGGAGAAGGACCAATTTACGGCGTGAAGAACCCTTTCGACTGGATGGAGAACATCTCGTTGGAAGGGAAGACCAACTTCTTTGAGAAGAGGGTCGGGGATTATTCAAAGCACCTCGTGATCGAGGGCGACTCGGTCAGATTTGACGAAGAGTTCTAGGAAGTCCTAGGCCACAAACTGACGCTCCTGATAATGGATGTAACCCTTGTCGTTCGCCTGATCGGCCGTCGCGTACCGGCTGACGCGACGCATAAAAAAGCCGACGAGCAGGACGAAAACTAACGCATGGAACAGAAGGCCTGGGAAATACGCCACGCCCTCTGTGCTAACGAAAAAACGGCCCAAGGCCCTATGGGTCAACTTAAAGGCGCCTGGGCTCGCGAGAGCCACAAAGAGCGCAAAGGGGATCGCATAATTTTGAAGAGACATACTATCTACTCAGACTTTTCCTCCTCATAAGTCTCCTCGATCTCCATGCCCTCCATGCCGTAGTAGCACGTGCCGTACTTGGACTTCTTGCCGCTCAGCAGGCGCTGCAGGAAGATCGTCAGGAGCACGAACACCAGGGCGTGCAGCAGCAGGCCCAGGGTCGTCGGCAGACCCTCGGCGCTCGCGACCCAGCTGCCCGCCACGCTGCGGACCAGCTTGAAGGTCGCCGGGTTGGCCACGATGAAGAAGAGGATGAAAGGCAGGATCTTCTTGCGGGGGTTCAGGGTCATCATTTTGTAATATTACTGGAGAATTTAGTTTCCGAACGCCTCGCGGTGCTGACGGGCCACGGCCAAGTTGGACTGACGTGGGGCCTGAGCCTGACGGCGCGACTGGGTCCGGCTCTGACTCTGACGCTGCCGCGCCTGACGCTGCCGGGCCGCCTGAAGCGCGTTCTTCTGCTTCTGAACTGCCTGATTGCGCCCGAGACCCTTGAGATTGAAATTCACCGAGGCTCTTTTCTCGAATGCACCCTTCTTGGGCTGTGCCGCGACGGCGATATTCACGCGACGGATCATGTTCTTCTGGGCGTTCGTCAGGTTGTATGAGTTCAGAGAGTTGACGATGTTTTTCCAGGGGTGCTTATTCGGCCATTTGCTTCCATAAGGCTGCTGCTGTACCGCCTTATTCCGACCGGCCTGTAACTTTGAGTTCAGGAAGCGCCGAGCAAAGTTGGCGGCTTTATTTGCGGTAACGTTTGTAAGGAGATTCTTGGGATATCCAGAAATCTTTGAATTTGTGAAGAAATTATTGAGGCTCTTACGGCCCGCCGTGGTTTGTTGGGTCGAGGCGGGCCCACTCAGTTTTCCTGGTTGAATCCACTGACGTTACGAACCCGGGGCTTGTTCTGGTTGCGGTTATTCAGGTTGTACTTGGAGTTGTTGGCGCTATTGGCGAAATACCAGTTCGAGCCGGGGTTGTTGCGCTTCACCTTCACCTTGGTATTCGACCCGGGAACGTTGATATTCATTTCCATAGGGGCGGCGGCGGCCGTCTCATTGGCGCGGATGCCTGTGTTGGGGCGCTGGACCTGGGCCGCACCAAGTCCGCGGAGGTGGGCCAGGCGGGCATTCACCTTGTTGCGGAGATTGGCGTTCAGCTGACCGGATGCGTTCGCGTTGGCCCGATACTTATTCAGCATGCGGATCTGAACGTTCGCCCCGTTGTTGGCGGTGTGGTTCGTCAGGTACGTCTTGAGAATCTTGATAGAACGGGGGGTTGCGTTTGCGGCGGCTGCTTCTGCCGCATTCTCCTGGGCGTTCGCATTCAGACCCGCCGCGGCCGCACCCGCTGCGGCGGCATTCGCGGCCTGAGTAGGCGTGGCATTAGGACGCGCGGCATTGGCCGCGTTAGCCGCGGCGTTCGCAGCGACATTATTCGCCTTGTTGGACCCCATGCCCAGTGCCAGTGCCTGCTGCTTCGCAGCACCGGCCGCCGCCGCCGCAACCTGTACCGGCGGCGCCTCGAGTGCCAGAAGGGGCTTGGCCGCCGCCGCCGCCACGTTGTTTGGTGATGAACCGGTCGCTTTGACCGCGCCAGCCGCGGCGGCAGCCGCATTCGCGTTAGACCCGCCCGCGTTATTGACAGCCGCCGCGGCCGCACCGGCAGCCTTGGGGCGCTTGGAGTTGATGTAACGCTTGAGCGCGTTCACCACCTTGGCGTTGAGTGGAGGAACTGACGCGTTATTATTCTTGTTGCGGGCATTTGTATAGGCGTTCACATAGGTCCGCAGATTCGCGTTGAGTGCGATCGCGCTCCCGTTGAGACGGGTCGCGTTAGAGCGCGGGATCATGCCGGCCGCTGGGCCGCGGCGGAACATCCCGGTCCAGTTCGGCATCTTTGTTACCATACGCACCGAAAAAAATTGGTGTCCTGTGAGAGCCACATAAAGCCCTGGGCCGTCTACTAGACAGAACAAAGCAAATGGCTCTTCAGATGTTCACCACTTTCAACTCTTCCAACGTGACCTTCTCCGACGTTCGCAAGAACGCCAAGGGTGGCAAGGCGGTGTACCTGAACCAGGCGGGCGGTGGCAAGCTGATCTTTCAGCTGCCGCAGCTTCGCGCGCCTTTCGGCCTGAGCGAGTACCGGGACGAGGCTTCCGGCCGCGTCAGCTACACACTGCCACTGAGCCTCGACAAGCCCGAGGTCCTGGCGCAGTTTGCCGCGCTGGACGAGCGCGTCCTGACTTTCATCACCGAGCACTCCGAGGAGCTTCTCGGTAAGAAGATGAGCCGCGAGGTGATTGCCGAGGGCATGTACAAGTCGCCCGTCAAGCCGAGCACCAAGGAGGGCTACGCGCCCATCCTCAACCTCAAGGTTGTGACGAGTCTGAAGGACGGCTCGATCGCGACTGAGGCGTACAACGCTCAGCGTCAGTCGGTGCCTCTGACCGACCTGGAGAAGGGCCAGGCCGTGAGCGCGATCGTCGAGATCAACCAGATTTGGCGCACTCCGGCCGGCGTAGGTGTATCGATCCGCGTTCATCAGGTCATGTTCGCGCCGACCAACAAGCTGAAGCCGTGCGCCTTTCTCGCCCCCGCCGAGGAGCCCGTCTCCGACAAGGAGGAGGTCGAGTACGAGACCGACCCTGATGCGGAGTAGCCCCAGTTCCGTAGGAACTATCCTCACCAAGATTCCAGACTTTGAACTCTAAAAAAATGTGTGTAATATATATAATGAGCTGGATAGACTCCAGACAATTTTCAATTTCGAACCGTAATGGTCGTCACTATGTGTTTCGTCGAAATAACGCCGGTAACACAGAGATTAACATCCCCGCGTCCATAGTCACAAAGGCCCAGGCCGTCGCATGGCTCAAGGCCCACCCAAACAAGGTGGCGAACCCGACGCATTATAAAGCTAAACGCGCCGCCGCCAAGCGCGCCTCGCCAGCTAAAGAACTCCTTATTCCTTATGTGAATCAAAAAGGAATTGTGTTCTACCGCCGCGCCCAACCAGGAGCCAAACGCGCCCCATACAAATACGTCCCGCCTCCTCCCCCGACCCCCCCTCCTGGCGGTTGGAGATACCCGGCGCCCAAGCTCGTCCCTTTCAAAAAGAGGGCGAATACACCGAACAAGAACATCTGGGCCGCGGTGACGTGCGACAAGCTCAAAGCCTCACTCGATTCGTCGACACCTCTCGGCAAGGGTCGGCAGGGTATAGTGTTCGCGGCCAAGCAGGTCGGTGGCAACAAACGACCTTTCGCCGTGAAGGTCGCACCCCGAGACCTCTCAGCAAAGAAGCGTGGCGAGCCCCAACCCGTCGACGTCGAATTCAATATTCAGGATGCCGTCCAAAATTTGTCACCCAACGTGGTCCGCGTGTACAAGAGTATGCGATGTGAGAACTTCATTACACCGTCTCAGATGAATATGCCTAGCGTTCAGGACTCGGTCCATTTCGAC
>Ga0315284_10011582_pt1 | contig 12581 bp, 12 predicted proteins | sample YL17G09_16_MG_FD_203696 | JGI IMG/M metagenome (GOLD analysis project Ga0315284, IMG submission 203696) | Sediment microbial communities from Yellowstone Lake, YNP, Wyoming, USA - YL17G09_16 | ecosystem: Environmental > Aquatic > Freshwater > Lake > Sediment | place: USA: Wyoming | collected... | reverse complement strand
TGCCACACTTTCTTTGAATGTCACATAGGTGGGATTTTCATGCAAATCTTGCGGGAGCACGGTTCCGGCGAAAATATGAGCATATAAACTAGCTTGTCGACGTCTCTTGTTGAAAGTGGACGCCACGGATTCTCCTGGAAATGCTGCTCGTTTCGCATCTAGCAACAACCTGTCTGCCGAACCAAATATCTCCACGTACACGTCCGTCCACTCAGGTATTGCCAACGAACAGCATAAATACGCGTGCAGCACCTCCGTCACGGATTGTGGTCGTTGTGTGATGCCCCATTGTCTACAAAACGAGCGCAGTTCATTCAGCAGCGGATTTTGCATCTTTGGTTTTTTTTGTTATTTTAGTTGTATCCACGTTCATCAAAATCACACAAATCATCCGTAAATTCTGTTTTTGTTTCATTCATTCTTGTTGTTGTTGTTGTTGCTGCTGCTGATGCTGCTGTTGCGGGGGAACGGGTGGATCACACACGTACGCGCCTCGCATTTCCTCGTACATGTGTTGTAGTTGCTGTGCTTCTGTTCCATCAAGAAACGTGGCGCGCATCCTGACAGGAATTCTGTTTGATGATGATGATGGTGCTAATGGAATGATGGTTGTGTATGTCATCTCAATGACATCCCTGCGGACGCGTGGTTTTTGGGTCTTCTTGCACGCCAATGGATACTCCAGCACAACGGTGGAGTGTTCTTCCGTGGACCACCCAACCAGCTCGGGATTGATGAGAATGAGGAAATTGTTTCCCAGATGTCGACGGACCACGCAGATGCGTCTATCACCGCTGTTGGGAAGTCCGTGTCTCACCTCGTGCATGCAAAGCACAGTCTTATCCTTAAGAGCCACCATAGTGGGACGCAAGAATGTCCCCACCAACATGGATGCAATGCGTGCAATGGGCACCGACCCCACCAAACCCGTCCGCAACTCCGACTCGGACACGGGAGGTACAGCATCCTTCTCCCCGCGAGTGTACGTGGATGAAGTGTGCAGATCAACGGCGGCCTTGGTCACATTCAGATATTCCCCGCGGGTCCACAGTGTGTGCTCCCCAACATTGTGCCCACACACAAATTCTCGCGGGGGTGCATCGGGGTCGGGCGGTGGAGAAGAACTTGCAGCAGGAGATACAGTGTCGCAAGGTTTGCATAACATGCGTGCTACATACTTGAAATAGAAAACTTCAAGCTGATCCAGGAATTGTTCCGTTATGTGCATCATTGGAACAAACCCCAAGTGTCCCATCAGTGTTCGTCGATGTTCTTTGGTCGAGAATGCAACCGTGAGCCACAAACATAGCGCACACACAAACACAATTCGCCAAAGAATGGTTCGCAATTGTTTCCTGGGAGCATCCACGCGCGCGATCTGTTGTGCTTGGTATTGCTGCACGTCCTCGGGCCGAGACGCGCCTTGCGCTTCCAAAAAGGCAAGAACATCCACAGGGTCGTTTTCGTCGATGCCACCACCACCACCGTAACCAGGGATTTCGCGTTGCTCTTCCTCCTCCTCCTCTTCCTCGTTTGGGGACACTCCCGCCTCAACCTCGTAATCGTCTTCTTCTACTTCTTCTTCTTCTTCTCTGATCCGTCTTGGTCTTAGTTTGGATCTTGGTTGTTGTGCAAGCGTCGGTCGGGCTCGTCTCCTGGTAGTTGTTACTTTGCGCGGTTGTGCTCGTGTTGGTCGTCTTCTTGGTGCTGCGGAGGACCACTCCTCCTCTACGTCGGGATCTTCGCGTTTCCAGCGCCTTTGTGCAGTTGTGTTCTCTATTCGTTTGCGTACTTGTTCCTGTTCATGTTCTTCTTTGTTTTCGTGTCTCGTTTCTCGGATGACATTGTTGACCGCGTCATATGCACGTTCATCATCATCGTCGTCATCACCAATAATAACAACGGGTTTCTCTTTTTCGTCTGCCATGGGCCGCTTTTTTTAATTTTTTTTCGAACGGGGAAAGACTGCGGTGTGTGTGTGGGTCCGTTTTTTCACTTGTTCTTTTCGAACGATGACATCAATGATGCAGGAGGAAGCGCTTTTACGGATATCGTTGGTGGTGTTGGTGATGCGTATCCGTGAACCACATGCATTGACTCGACATTCCCGGCATTGGTAGAAGAAGAAGATGCCTCTGGCAATGCCTTGACAACAACTAAAGGAGGAGGCGCGTGGGGATCGTGGTAGCTGACCATCGAATTTGGAGTCACTTGTACGGGAGCGGCTGGAAACTGCATCAACGGGGGTGCGGGAACAACAGTAACAACAGGAGAAGGGGGAGGAGGAGGAGGGATAAATGTCGTCGTTGACATGGATCCGGGTGCAGGACCAACAAATTGCCGATGTTGCGCTCCACGGTGACTTATTTGTTGCTGAGCAGACGACGACGCCAGTGCTCCATTCAATACAGGTTGAGATGGCATCGGAGCCGCAGTCGGTCTGCCATTGGAGTTGTTCCCCGCACCACCAACGTTGTTCAGAGGCAAAACGTTTGCCTTGACTGACGACGACGATGTCCCATTTGTTTTTGTCGTCGTCGTCGTTGTGGCTACACCCGCCGAATACGGAATAAGTTTGTCCACAATATTCAACAACTGGAACAAGAACACCAAAAACATAATCAGAAAAGCGACAGTGATCATGCTTGTGACAAACTGAAACACAAACATTGCATTGATGCCCAGTTCTTTCAACAAAATGGGTGGGTTGCACTCGGGCATCGCTGCATCAAAATTCCTGCATCCCGAGTATGTGCTGTAAAACTCCGCCACGCAGCATGCACGGTCAGAGTTTGCGGGATTCTTCGGGTCCGCGGGGTCGTTTGCAGTTGACACGTACACAATGTTGGCGCCAACCAAGCACACAAACAACACCAGCAACAATACACAATACCCAATGGTAAACAACTTCAACCATCGCTTCTTCCACGATGCCACAATGGCATATAAAAATGCAATCAACGGAATGAGCATCGCGTACGACGACAGCATAAACGAATACAGCGAATGGAACCGGTCACTCTGTAGCACACCAAACATGGTAGGCGCAGCAAAGTACGTGTGCACAATGGACGACGATGACACCATCATGAACGCGAAAAAAATGGTGTAATACACCACCATCAATGACACGCCCCACATGACGCGGTCATGCAAGACAACCGCGGCTTTCTGGTATTCTCCTAAACCCATCATCGTGTGTGTGTGTTTCAGCGTGTTACTTGGGCACACCGCATGTTATATATATATATAAAGTCTTTCCCCCTCCTCCTTTCTGAAAAAGTAGAACACGTTTATTATTATGAGCAAACGTGTTTACATATCCCAGTCCCGCACAAACAAAAAAAATAAACAAAAAAAAACGTGAACGCGCTCTACAAAAAAAAAATTGTAAATCACAGTCGTTTCCTCTGTGCCTTGCGCGCCTTCTTGATCTTGCGCAGAGTGCGGTGCATCTTGGTGGTCATACGTTCCAAGGCTTCAAATTTTTCCTGCATAGCGTGATGCAGTTTGGTGAGCTGCTGGATGGCACCCGCAATCTCTCCGTACATCAACTCGGGGTGGAGGGTGAGAAAGTCCTTCACAATCATTCCGTTGACGTGCTGTTCGGATTTTTGGACCAAGTATCCAAAATCTTCCTCAATTTGTTGTGCCATCACACCGTAGTATGTGGCATCTTTCTTGAGTTTGCCGCCCGACTGCCGCACCACGTCATCGTCGTACGTAAACGAATGAATCCGCAGCGCGTTCATACGCTTCAAACATTGTTTTGGATTCGCGATTTTCTTGTTCTTCTTGAAGCGTTCGTCTGAAGGACACGCCATGGACATTCCTGATTGCGTGAGTGTCCCCTTGATCAGCGTGTTCCCGTTTACCACTAGCGTGTCGTTGACAAACACCGAGCCCGTCCACTGAGCACCGCATCCTGCCAAGTCCAGCTCGCCTTCGTTGATAATGTATCCTGGGACATTCAAATTTGGCATCACCGACACGGTGCGCTGGGTGTTGTTTGCAATGATGCGCACATCACGCGACGGTTCTGAAGCGCTTGTCTTCATAACTAAGTCAGTCCAAACGTACTGGGAGTGAGTGCTGTTGTCCTGAAACAATGCGTCGTCGTTGGTGATGGTCATGGTTATGTTCATGGTGTCCGTCACGTCGTATTGTGTGCAGCAACGATATGTATAGTACGGATTGGACGAGAGCCATTTGTTGGTGGAGCCCGTGAGCAGGTAAAAGTCAGAGAACGTTGTCCACGCGGGTGCGGTCATGTTGATATTACTGGTGGACGAGAAATACATGCCTCCCGTGGATCCCGACTGATCAATGAACATGTCCTGGAACGATTTGATTTGCAGCGGACCCGTTTCAGACGTGATCGTGAGCAGGCCTGTCTCTGTGATAAGGTCCATGTTCACAACGGACCGTATGGTGAAGAATTGATTTGCTTCAAGGAGAGCCGTGTATGAGTACGTCTCCAACGTGTTCATCATGTACGCATTGAGCCCAGACCGTTTGCCCAACCGTACGTAATGCGACGCAGAACCCACGTCACCAACCTGCAGCGATGCCGTCTTGGGTGAGCCATATTCTCCAATCTTCACATATGGTGCAATCGTCTGACCATACACTTTCAGCCCTTCCGCTTGCAACTCGCACAAGCTGAAATCCATGCATCCCCCAGGTCCGAGACATTCCAGAGGTAGGGGAACGGTACACGTCCAATTGCCAGTGACGTTAACGTTGGCGAATGTCGCATTGTCACCACATGGGGGACCGGCAGGACCAATGGCTCCGTCCGTCCCGTTGTACCCATTGAGCCCATTCGTCCCATTCACACCATCCGTTCCGTTGCGACCATCCGAACCGCGGTCTCCCTTATCTCCCTTGATACCCGTTCCCGTGGGTCCTCGTTCACCTTGTTCTCCCTTTTCTCCTTGATCTCCTTTGGCGCATGGAAAGAGTGGATTGGGCACACATATTCCATTGGTACCGTTGCTCCCGTTGGTGCCATCGCGTGCATCCTTCCCGTTGATACCGTTTTCTCCCTTATCTCCTTTGTCTCCTTTGTCTCCCTTTCCTCCTTTGTCTCCTCGCAGCGTTTGGCAGACATTGCACGTGGTCAGGAATTGACGGTCAGCAAGCGCCACGTCTCCCGTACCCAGTTTGATGATCACAAAACCTCCCAGCAACACGATGATCAACCCCAACGCAAACACCACCGTACTCGACAACACGGCCGCAGTGACCCAAGGATTCGAGTAAGGACCTTTTGCAGGATCGTTGTCGGGGGCGCCGTGGACCAGTTGCTCCTCGCGATACTGGAGACGATCGAGCGCTTCACTTTGTTCAAACAATAGTCGGTCCGCCATTTTTATGTGCGCATTCCCTCTCGCTGTTTTTCAAAAAAAAACACAACACCAAAAACCACGCATAGCGCTTTTAATATGGTTTCTTGTTTCAAAATCACAATGAATCTTTTTTCCCCCCCCCCTCCATTTCTCTCCTCCTCCTCCTCCTCCTCGCTTAATATCTTGACGTCGCAAACACACACGGAATACAATGTTTGTCCACCAACATTGTGATTGGGTTCATGCATCTGAACGGGGAAAAATACCTACGTAAACACTCTCCATCCTTCCACTGAGTTGAGGACGCGATAGTGGCCAACAAAATCGACATGCACCAGAAGATGCACAGCACCATCGCGTATTGCAACATTGGTTCGATGCAATCTTCCCATCGCTTCTTCCACACGTCCACCCACCCAGGAGTCTTGGTGGTGTTCGGTTGCAACACAAGCACCAAATGAAAGTCACGCCCGACCATCACGATCGCCACCCCTTTATTTTTTTTCAAAAATTTTTTCTTCCTTGTCCATTTCTTCCCCATTCTTTCTTTCACATCGAGATGTGCAGCCAAGTAACGTTAAGGGGACGGTCTGACTGTTGTCGTTGCTGAGATTGCAATACCCTGTCTAAATGCCACTTTTGGATAACCACGTCACACACACGACACGCAAATCTGCTTTTACACGCAAACTTGCAGTTGTCGCCTTCCCACGTCTTGACGGTGTAATTTGGAAAGTAATGCCGCACTGCCTCGAAGATCAACCTGCCAAGAGGTTCCTTCCTGGTAAATGGAATCTCTTGCTCGTCGCGTTTTGCAATCAGTGCCGCTCGCTTCTTGCTTAGTGGGAAGCTCGGCCAGAAATACTCAACGGCATCCCGGATGTCCTGCTCAATGCTGCTCGTCTCGCATCTAGCAACAATTTGCACGGCATCCCGGATCCCCTGCTCCATGGTCGGCGGTTTTTAAATCGACTTTATTTTTTTTTATTTTCACTTCTTCTTCGTGTCTTGGTTGTCCATGAAATCAGCATATTGCTTAGCAAGTGCTGCTACATCTGGACAAAGATTCTGAAACTTGATGTCGAGACCGAGTTTTTGCATGACCATCGTGAACCAGGGCCTCATATCGATGCCATATTGTTGGTTTTGTTCGTTCATCATCTCTGCCATCTTCAGGTTCGCGACCAGCCATGTGGATGGGTCAGACGACAGCACCAAGATGGACAGACAAGCACCAAACACTTGTTGATCCTCAACGAACGATTGTCGATTTCGTCGCGCGTGCATCAAATTGCACAATTCCAGCAATGCTTCAGAACTCGCTTTGGAAACCTGGGGCCAGTTCTTCCATTTCCCGCGAAACATGCACGCGTCGATCTCATGGCTCAATCGTTGATGGAAATTCATCATGAACCCAGCCGTAGATATGACGTCCCCCAGCAAGAGGGCGCGCTGCGACTGAATGCATGCATCGAGTTTGTTCCAGTCGAACCAAAACTTTTGGGGCGCGTCTGGTGTTGCCACTTGTCCAAACACAATGTGAACAGGCTCCGCATTACTGACGCAGTCGTCGCACACGCATTGAAACCACAAGTGGGTCTTGAGGTGCTGTGCGCGCTCATCCGCGCTTCCGTATTCAAGTCCTTGCAGGTATGAAATGGTGATCCACTCTCCCGGCTGGATGTCGCGCAACGCGAAGAACTTCAACACGCACGTATCAGGATCGACCACCCAGACAGCGTTAGGATTGACGCATCTGTTGTTGGCAAAAGACCCTTTGTCAAAGAGTGCGCACTCCTTGCATCCGATGCTCAACAACAATGTCGCGCCAAACATGTTGTTTTGACAGCAGCAATACACTCGTTCCACGAGCTCGGGTTCACACTTGTATGCGGCTGCGATCTTGGCCACGGGTATCTCTGAGTGATTAATAGGACGATCGCCGATGTGATGCCCAGCAAGGAATCTCTCAAGACGATCTCTCTGGCCATCGTACACGTGCAGACATTGCATGGCAAGTGTCGCTGCCTCTGACGCCACGATCCCGACACGGCGATCGTTCTTGGTCTTCCCAAGTAAATCCATCGTAGCAAACGGCTTCTCCGTCCAGAAGTTGGTTCCTTTCTTGATGAGAGCTTCAGCCTTCATGCCCTTCCCAATCTTTCGCGTGTCTTCAATGCTGACCCTCATTCTCAAAAAAAAAATTAAAAATTTTTGGATCAATTTATTTTTTGTCATTGTCCGGGTTCAATTTCCAAAACTCCGCGTTCACCTTTTCAGGGGTATCCAAATCAGTTCGTAAAGGTGGCACGACGGCTTTGTTGGGCATCTTGTACCCGGCCAGCGAGACGGTGTGTTTGTTCGTAGCTTGTGGATCCTTCTCTGTGTACCCTTCAACATGAGTTCGGAACCGGGTGTGAGCATCACTCATGACAGATTCTTTTGTGTGTGAAATGTTTATTTTTTGTCCGCGACCATTTCACTGTCGTCACCATCATCTGTGTGTTTATCCGCTAACACTTTTGTTTGTATAAAGTCGCGCGCACTTCCCTCGTAGTATGCCAACTCTTGGATGGTGTGCCACAGCCATCCCTGTCCCACGCACAGGTCGTCGTCTGCGTATCCCTTGCTCTCCCCACCACCACCGCCACCATTGTCATCTTGGTGGTGGTGGTAGGGCGACCATGGATTCACCAACATCACGCTGTATCGTTCGTTGTCCCTCACCTTGTCCAGCACGTCGTCCAACAGCAACACATCGTCCTTGTGTTGTTGTGGGAACATGTTGTACACGCGCTGCAAATTTTTCTTCCACACTCGATGATCATGTTCATCCTGGTCACATTTGTCCTGGGCCCACACAAAAGCCAGCTGGTTGTAAATATTCTCACGCACCACCGCAGGCAGAAACTCCATCAACCTTGTCTTTGTGGCGCTGCTCCAGATAGCAACATCAAACCGGTCCACGCAATATTCCAAAAATTCGTCCACATACGGACGCTTCCAGATGAATTGGTTGCCACGCTTCTCCGCCCGTGCCACAATGTTAAACGGGATGCCCTTTAGTTCCGTCACATGTTTCCGATGACATAACAACCCGTTCATGTCAAGAATCAGAAGACGACGGCGGACCCGCGGTCGATTATCGACACAACTTCCAGCCCCCGCAATCGTGACGCTGTCACAAGGTTGTGGGGTGTGATCCATCGCACGGTTGCGCCGAACATACAATGCAATTGCCATCACCACAACAACCACGCCAATCACAACACAGACGTCGCTACTTGTTACCGCGATTTGTGTGAAAATACTGTGAGATGACACGTTTGTCGCTCCTTCAGACATAGCTCGGGACTGAATTTTTGTTTGTCAAGGTTGAAGCAAAAATCATTTTTTCGCAAATTAAAAAAAAAGTTGGCCAGGATCCTGGTCAAAAAAAAATAAATCGCTATTTTTGGCGCTAATTTTTTTTGAAAAAAACAAAAGAAATAAAAAGAAAAAATTTTTCGGAAAACAAAAGAAAAACAAAAAGAAATAAAAAGAAAAACAAAAAGAAATAAATCGAAAAAAACAAAAGAAAAATAAAAGAGAAGAAAATTTTCAATATCAAAACAAATCTTGAGGTCAAGGGTGTCACTGGGAAAGAGGGGACGGGGCGTCGGGTCGGGTCGCCGGGTCGACACGGGACGTCCCGAGGTGGTCGACCACTCCCCGGGTCGACATGTCCGTGTCGACGCCGAGGTGCATTTTGGGTGTTCCACACCCTAATCCGATTTTTGTATCGGTGTGTATGATCTCTGGGATTGAGGCTAGACGAAAAGTGGTCTTACTGAAACATCAGAACCGTGGTCTACATCATTTTGAGGTCGAGTTTTCCACCTTCACACCCTGCGATCGTCCCACAGACCTCGGACAAGAAAAAAAAAATTTTTTTTCTTCCCTTGTTTCTCGAGCATGCGGGGTGTGAAGGTGGAAAACTCGACCTCAAAATGATGTGGACCGCGGTCCCCATCTTTTGGTAAGACCATATTTCACCTAACCTCACTCCCAGAGATCATACACACCGATACAAAAATCGGATTAGGGTGTGGAACACCCAAAATGCACCTCGGCGCCGACACGGTCGGACACCCCGGGCTCGACACCGACACGTGTCGACGCCGACGACTCGACCATGACCCCGAACCGACTCGACGATCGACCTCGGATGCCGGCGTATCGACCTCGTCGTCGAGAGGGAATCCGCCCCGGGACACGATCGCGACCTCGACCCTGGACGACGACCTTCCGACTCGACGATCGACCTCGGATGCCGGCATATCGACCTCGTCGTCGAGAGGGAATCCGACCGTGACCGTCAAACTTGTCCACGTCCCGGTGGCACCGACGACGACACCTCGGGACCGTCCCTGGGGATCCGTCGTCCGCGGGGGTTCCATCGAGGCCTCTTTCCCAATGACATCGCTGACCTCGAGATTTGTTTTGATATTGAAATTTTTCTTCTCTTTTATTTTTTTATTTTTTTTTCTTTTTTTTCTTTTTATTTTTCTTTTGTTTTTTTTATTTTTTTGTCTGTCACAACTCGGCGCGATGATTATGGTGGTGATGATCAATCCCTGTCATCCGTGTGTCGTGCACGTAATACGACGAGGACGACGAGGATGAGGCGGATGGGACGCGAGGGGGTGGGGAGCCCACTATCCAATAAGAAGATTTCTCCAAACGTCCTTGATGGATTGCCAATATGGTTGCGTTTTTGGATGTCAGATACTGGCGCATTTCGTTCACATTCCACTGTCTTCGAAAGAACTCGTGTGCCGGGCGCGTGCTTGCCTGGTCTCGGGACTCCATGGCCAGTACAAAATGCCCGCGGGTAATGTCCAGCAAAAAATCTACCACCGCCTCGGGATATTTGGCAGTCTCCAACAAGTTGTCACTTACAATCACAACATCGTGCATGGCCATTACACCCGTGGTCATGCCCCCGACAGCGGTCGGATCGACCACCACGCATCTTCCATCCCCGTTTGTGCAGTTCACGTGCACGTGTCCGCGCCCCGTGTTGGCGGGACGATCCACAACCACCGAGGTTACCCAAAGGACATGATTTAGATTCATATGCAAGTTATTTCCGACACACACCCAAAATTACCTGATGATACTTCGACTGAGCAAGCTGATTCCGAAACAGGGATGTCAACTTGTGTTCGGACGCGACACTCTCCATCATGTTGGCAATGGTGGTGAAGTTCCTTTGTTGAGCCAGTTCTTCCGCCTTGATGTACAGTTCACGCTGGAAACGACCAGGATTCTCAGGCTCCGAGTGTATGTAAGGCGGAGAAAACCAGTTTTCCTGGAACGGGTCCGGCAAGAAACGTTTGGGTACAGGTTTGTACGATTCCGACGGTACCATGGAGCGATCGTTGTTTACATCGCAAGTCCACGATCGCACTCCTCCACACATCACGGTGTCCCCATCTTTTAGCACGACACCCTGCTGTTGTTGTTGTTGCTGCTGTTGTTGTTGGTGTTGGTGTTTGCCCGTATGCGAGGGATGAGGAGGAGGAGGATAGTATGAACCCACGGGTGTAAACAACGCCATCACCACCACCAACCATACTATTACTATCGAAACAGTCATGCCCCTACTTTTCCCATTGTTTTTTTGAAATTTTTCTCCCCCTTTTTTTATTCACAAAAAACCACACATCACGGACCCCCCATTCAATGTTCTTTTGTTTTGTTTGGTTCAATAATACGTCTCCGATGTGTCGCGCAGCTGCTTGAAGTCGTTGAGTCGATTGACGAAAGAATTGGAGTGTGCACTTCCCGTCTGATAGCACGAGGTGCAGAGCTCAATCTTTTCGCGTTTGTAATACATGAACAACGGGTACGCCATGCACACATCGCAAATCTTGACGTGTCCATGATCGATGTTGAGCGTGGGATCACACAAACGTGGATCTTGGCATAAGTTGTACTCGTAGAATTTGAACTCCTCTGCGATAGTGTTCACATCTCCGCACGTTTCCAGGAGAGTGAGGCGCGGGATTGCCTTTCGATGGAGCTGGGTCAGGAACGACGTGATGATCAAGCCAATCTCCTCCGCGCACTTCCGGTTGCCTTTGCCCTTGATGAGCAAACATTTTTCGTTTCGCTTGCACTCGATCGCGTGTTTGGCTTCGAGCGCTGCTGCTGCGAGTTGAAAGAGGTGCGAAATGCTCCGAGCAAATTGCAACGCATCCGGTTTGATGCCGTACACATCAAGGAATACGTTGTACAACTCCCAAAACTTGCGCGGGTTCACGTTGGCAGGAATCGCGGGCTTCTTCACCAAGAACACAATGGAATCAGAGTTGTCATTCATCCTCTCTCTGAGAAAGTTTTTTTGTGTGTGCGTTGTCAATCCACTTTGTCCATTTTATTTTCAGTATTTTTTGGGGCATCCTTCTCTACTCCATTCCCGGATATGTGCTGCGGGGTCACAAACGTCCCAAACCATTCATCCCACACCGTGTGCGACACTCCAAATGACTGCGTCATGCCACGCGGTGCATAATGGTGGTTGACATGTGCCTTTTGCAGCACTCGAGACCATCCTCGAAGTGGTTCCGGCAGTGTGTCCGGCTTCCCAAAATGCAGGAAGTAATGCACGTAATCATACACGACAAACCCCATGATCAGACCGCACACACAGGCCCGGACATCGTCCATGTTCCTCAGCAACATCAGTGGAATCGGGAAGACAATGGCGGCAATTGCCAGGCTCATGGGCAAAGGTGTGATCAGGCGCATCCTGTCTCGGGGGTGTGCATGGTGAACGGTGTGCATCAAGAAACGGATCACATTTATCCATGGATTCCCTTTGGCCCACGCCACCGGCATGTGAAACAGGAACCGATGCATCACATACTCTAGCAGTGGCCACACCATTGCAAACGAGACCGCAAAGATGCACACCAACGAAAAGGAACACGGACACGACATCTTCCCGGACCATTGCCACGCGACAAAGGGGATCCACGTCACCAGATGCAGCCACCAAGGAGCTTTGGTCAGAGGTTCCAGAAACGAGAATTGTGGAGGGAGCAGGACCAGGCTGTCGTTTTCGTGCATTACGGGCGTGATTAGCGCATCCTTGTATTGATCAAATTCCTGGCCCATCTCGTACGCCTGTATGATGCCACTGCGGCGTGGATTAATGGGGCCCGTCGTCGTCTTTGCTTTGAA
>Ga0315284_10011580_pt1 | contig 12581 bp, 13 predicted proteins | sample YL17G09_16_MG_FD_203696 | JGI IMG/M metagenome (GOLD analysis project Ga0315284, IMG submission 203696) | Sediment microbial communities from Yellowstone Lake, YNP, Wyoming, USA - YL17G09_16 | ecosystem: Environmental > Aquatic > Freshwater > Lake > Sediment | place: USA: Wyoming | collected... | reverse complement strand
CGGTAGGCCTCGGTGGCGAATTCGGTACCGAACACCTTGGCCGCTGAGGCGTCCGCCGCCGACGGTGCCTCGGCTTCGGCGGAGGCCAGTTCCCAGTTGATCAACTTCAGGTACTCGGCCTTGGCGTGGACGCGGGCCAGGTTGAGTTGCACCCATTCGGAATCGATGAGCCGCGCACCGCGGGCGTCCTTGGTGTTCTGCGCCCACTCACGAACCTGGTTGAGCGCGGTGAAAATCGGCTGTGCTGAGACCAAGGCCACCCGCTCGTGGTTGAGCTGATTGGTGACCAGCTTCCAGCCGCCGTTCTCCTCACCGACCCGGTTGCCGACCGGAACCCGCACATCGGAGTAGTAGGTCGCGCTGGTGCCGGCGCCGGCCATCGTGTGCACCGGCGTCCAGGAGAAGCCCTCCGCGTTGGTCGGCACGATCAGCACGGAGATGCCGCGGTGCTTCTTGGCCTCGGTGTTGGTGCGCACCGCGAGCCAGACGTAGTCGGCGTACTGGATCAGGCTGGTCCACATCTTCTGGCCGTTGATCACGTACTCGTCGCCTTCGCGGACGGCGGTGGTGCGCAGCGCCGCGAGATCGGTGCCTGCACCCGGCTCGGAGTAACCGATTGAGAAGTGGATGTCGCCAGCGGCGATCTTGGGGAGGTAGAACTTCTTCTGCTCCTCGGTGCCGAACGCCATGATGGTCGGTGCGACGCTGTTGATCGTTAGGAACGGGACCGGGGCGCCGGCGACGGCGGCTTCGTCGGTGAAGATGAGTTGGTCCATGGTGGAGCGGGCCTGGCCGCCGTATTCCACCGGCCAGCCCAGGGCCAGCCAGCCGTCGCGACCCATCTGCGCCACCGTCTCCCGGTAGACGTCCCCGCTGCCGTATTCGCCGCTGGTGGACATCAGGGCCTCGCGGCGCTCCGGGGTGATCAGGCCGGCGAAGTAGGCGCGCAACTCGCGTTGCAACTGCTCCTGCTCCGGTGTGTAGCTGATCCGCATGCGATCTGACCTCCGCGCTCGATGACTGTGGGCGACCCGCCGCCCCCCTTGGTTGTAACACGTTCTAGTCTGAGTTTCCAGCGGCGTCAGACCAGCGGCCGACAGATCCGGTCGTATCGTGGTGTTGCCACAGGGTCGGCACGCCACGGAGCCGGGACCAAAAGGAGGTAGTGATGCGAATCGCCGTCGACCGTGATCGCTGTGAGGGTAACGCCGTCTGTCTGGGAATTGCGCCCGAGTTGTTCGAACTCGACGACGAGGACTACGTGATTGTGACGGCCGACCCCATTCCGGCCGATCAGGAGGATGTGGCCGAACAGGCCATCGCCGAATGTCCGCGCGCGGCGCTGACACGCCTGGACTAGAGGTATTCATAATTTGAGCGCGAATGAGCAAATGACCGATCTGTCCGGTCGCGTTGCGGTGGTCACCGGGGCCGCGGCAGGCCTGGGTCGTGCCGAGGCGATCGGACTGGCCCGCTCGGGGGCCACCGTCGTCGTCAACGACATGGCGGCCGCTCTTGACGTTTCCGACGTGCTCGACGAGATCGCCGCCGCCGGTGTCAAGGCGGTCGCGGTAGCCGGTGACATCAGTGCGCGAAGCACCGCCGACGAACTCATCACCTGTGCCGAAGGCCTCGGCGGGCTCGATATCGTGGTCAACAATGCCGGCATCACCCGGGACCGGATGTTGTTCAACATGACCGATGAGGACTGGGACGCGGTCATCGCCGTCCACCTTCGCGGCCATTTTCTGCTCACCCGCAATGCCGCCACCTACTGGAGAAGCCGGGCGAAAGACACCGGCGGATCGGTGTACGGCCGAATCATCAACACCTCCTCGGAGGCGGGTCTGATGGGTCCGGTCGGCCAGGCCAACTATGGGGCGGCAAAAGCCGGCATCAGCGCACTCACCCTGACCGCGGCCCGCGCTCTGGGACGCTACGGAGTGTGCGCCAATGCGATCTGCCCCCGCGCGCGCACCGCGATGACGGCCGATGTCTTCGGTGCGGCACCGCAGTTGGCCGACGGCGAGATCGATCCGCTTTCGCCCGAACACGTGGTCAGCCTGGTGCGCTTCTTGGCCTCACCGGCAGCCGATGCGGTTAACGGGCAGCTGTTCGTGGTGTACGGACCAACCGTTGCACTGGTGGCGGCACCGACGGCCGAGCACCACTTCCACGCTGACGGCCAGTCCTGGGACCCGGCCGCGCTGAGCGCCGAGATGCGTGAGTACTTCGCCGATCGTGACCCCGAACGCACCTTTGGTGCGACGGGACTGATGCCGGACTGACGGCTAGCCCGACTTGGTATCGGCCAGCGCGTCGAGAAACGATCTGGCCCAGCGGTCAAGATCGTGGGTCAGTACCTGACGTCGCAACGCGCGCATGCGGCGCCGGCCCTCCTCAGGTGTTTGGTTCAGGGCGGACTCGATGGCGTCCTTGACGCCCTCGGGGTCATGCGGATTGGTCAGATAGGCCTGATGCAATTCGGCTGCCGCACCGGTGAATTCGCTGAGCACCAGAGCTCCACCAAGATCGCTGCGGCAGGCGACGTACTCCTTGGCCACCAGGTTCATGCCATCCCGCAGCGCGGTGACCAGCATGACATCGCTGGCGACAAAGAAGGCGATCAGTTCGTCGCGCGGTACGGCCCGGTGCATGTACCGAACCACCTGATGGTCGACCTCGCTGTATTCGCCGTTGATGTGGCCGACCTGTTGCTCGATGTCGTTACGTAATAGGCGGTAGCTGTCGACTCGTTCCCGGCTTGGCGTCGCCAGCTGAATCAGCACGGTGTCGTCACGCTTGGCCCGGCCTTCGGCAAGCAATTCGGCGAACGCCCTGAGCCGCACCTCAATGCCCTTGGTGTAGTCGAGTCGGTCCACTCCAAGCAAGATTTTCCGCGGGTTTCCCAACTCGGCCCGGATCTCCTTGGCGCGGCGACGGATGTTGGCATCACGTGCTCTGAGGTCGAGTTCCGCCGAGTCGATGGAGATGGGAAACGCGCCCACCTTAACTTTGCGATGACCGAGGTCGACTTCGCCGAATCGGGACCGCACCCCGATGGAGGCGCGTGACGTCTCGGCTCCGGCCAGTCGCCGCGCCAGGAGCAGAAAGTTCTGCGCGCCACCGGCGAGATGAAATCCGACGAGATCGGCTCCCAGTAACCCTTCAATGATCTCGGCGCGCCAGGGCAACTGCATGAAGATCTCGACCGGCGGGAACGGGATGTGCATGAAAAACCCGATGGTGAGGTCGGGTCGGAGGCTGCGCAGCATCTTCGGCACCAGTTGCAACTGGTAGTCCTGAACCCAGACCGTGGCGCCCGGGGCCGCAGCCCGCGAGGTGGCTTCCGCGAAGCGGCGGTTGACGTCGACGTATCGGTCCCACCAGCGGCGCTCGTAGACGGGTTTGACGATTAGGTCGTGGTAGAGCGGCCACAGCGTGGCGTTGGAGAATCCCTCGTAGTAGTCCGCGACGTCGTCGTCGTCGAGTCGGACGGGATGAAGTTGCAGGCCGTTCTCGACGATCGGGTCCTCGTCGGCGTCGACCACGCCGGGCCAGCCGATCCATGCTCCCCGGTTGCGCCGCAGCAGCGGCTCTAGGGCCGTGACCAGGCCACCCGGGCTGCGCTTGAAGACAACGGTTCCGTCCGGCTGCGGTTCCATGTCGATGGGCAGCCGGTTGGCGACCACCACGAAGTCGGAGGCTCCGTCCCCTGGGGATCCGGCGGCTCCGGTGCCCACCTAGACCTCGAGCTTGGCAGGCCCAATACCGAGCATCGAGAGGAACACCCGGCATTCGTCGGCGTCGGTGGCATAGGCGGCCACTACGCGCCTGGCCTGGCGGGCCGTGTTGTCGGCCAGTGGTTCCACATCGACGATATCGGCGGGGTCAGTTTTTGCGGGCATGGTCCTAATCCTAGGACACGGCTTCGGGGCACTTGTGGCTGCCGGGCTGCTGGGTTGATCCCTGCGCTGCTGGGTTGGTCTTTACGGGCTGCTGGACAGCGTGGACCGTGGCTGAACGGCGGGCATGCTGTCCTGGCCCATCGCGTAGCAGACCGCGGACTCCCAGCCGCCGGTGCACGGATAGCCGTTGATATTGGGCACCAGATTTTCGCCAACCCCGGACACGGTTGTCGAGGTCTCGACCCCGGTGCCGGAGTATTGCACCTCCCCGGCCGGCACGCCGGTCTCCACCTGGCCGGTGCCCGGAACGGGAACCGGTTCCGGCGCGGGCAGTGGCTCAGCCTGAGCAGTCGGAGCGGCCAGGGCCGCGACGGCCAGCATGGCGGCGGTCAACAGCGTGGCGTCCCGGAAATCGATCTGCATGACTACCCCTTCGCGAACTCCGACACCGGATGCCAAATACTACTGTCAGAGTCTCAGACCCGACTCATCTGGGTTTTCAGCTCGCGGCCCGATTGGATCGCGGCCAGACCGAAGGAGCGCTGAATGCAACTCTCGTTCACCGACCGGACCTACCTCGTCACCGGCGGCGGTAGCGGCATCGGCAAGGGGGTGGCCGCCGGCCTGGCCCTATCGGGTGCCAACGTGGTGATCGTCGGCCGCAATGTTGAACGGCTTGCGGCGGCGGCCGCGGAGATCACCGAAGCGACCGCCTCCGCCGGTCCGACAATCGGCGCTGTGATGGCGCAACCGGCCGACGTGACCGACGAGGATCAGGTCGCTGGCCTCATCGAGGCGGCGGTGGCATGGAACGGCGGGCTGCACGGCGTGGTGCATTGCGCCGGGGGATCGGAAACCATCGGCCCGGTCACCCAGATTGATTCCGAAGCCTGGCGGCGGACCGTGGACCTCAACGTCAACGGCACCATGTATGTGCTCAAACATTCCGCGCGGGAGATGGTCCGCGGCGGCGGCGGATCCTTCGTTGGTATCTCCTCGATCGCAGCGAGCAACGTCCACCGGTGGTTCGGCGCCTACGGTGTGAGCAAGTCCGCACTGGATCATCTGATGATGCTGGCGGCCGACGAACTCGGCCCGTCCTGGGTACGGGTCAACGGCATCCGGCCCGGACTGATCCGCACCGAACTCGTGGAGGTGCTGCTGAGTTCTCCGGAAGTCAGCGAGGATTACCGCCAGTGCACTCCACTGCCGCGGGTCGGTGAGGTCACCGATGTCGCGAACCTGGCGATGTTCCTGCTCAGTGACGCGGCCGGCTGGATCACCGGCCAGGTGATCAACGTCGACGGCGGTCACGGACTGCGGCGCGGCCCGGATCTGTCGGGGATGCTGGAGCCCCTCTTCGGTGCCGATGGACTCCGCGGTGTGGTCTGAGGTGTGCGATGACCTCGCTGCCGCGCCCTGATACACCCGGCCCGGGCCAGGAGTCGGTGTGGGACTACCCGCGGCCACCGCGCCTGGAACGTTTTCGGGGACTGGTCACCGTGGAGTTCGCCGGTGAGGTGATCGCCTCCACCGACCGCGCCTGGCGGGTCCTGGAGACCAGCCACCCGCCGACCTATTACCTGCCGCGGGAGGCGTTCGCCGACTCGGTACTGCGTGACGCCCCCGGCCAGTCGTGGTGCGAGTGGAAGGGCCAGGCCCGCTACTTCGACATTGTCGCCGGGGCGATGATCGCCAGGAATGCGGCGTGGAGTTATTCCACGCCGACGCCGGATTTCGAGCCGATCACCGATGCTGTAGCCGTGATGGCCGCCCAGATGGACCGCTGCACCGTCAACGGCGAAACAGCGGTGGCGCAACCAGGTGGCTTCTACGGCGGCTGGATCACCAGCGGAGTCGTCGGACCGTTCAAGGGCGGCCCGGGCACCGCGGGTTGGTGATGACCAGCCCATTATGACCGGTTCGCCACGGCGAAACACGGCCGAAACATCCCTGCCGCGTCTCTGAAACACCACCCAGACATTCTCTTCGGCGACCGTCGAAGGAGTTTCGAAGTTGGACATCGATCCCGCAGCCACTGCGTGGCTGCTAACCAGTACCGCACTCGTGCTGCTGATGACGCCGGGGCTGGCGATCTTCTATGGCGGCATGGTGCGCACCACCGGCGTGCTCAACATGATCATGATGAGCTTCATCTCAATTCCTCTGGTTACCGTGGCCTGGCTGCTTGTCGGCTACTCGCTGGCATTCTCCGACGGCGGCGTGAATGGGTTCGTCGGCGGCTTGACGCATGCCGGGTTGCGGGGGATAGGTCCGGATACCGCGCACGGTGCGGTTCCCGAACTGCTCTACGTCACTTTCCAACTGAGTTTCGCGATCATCACCGCCGCCCTGATCAGTGGCGCGATCGCGGATCGTGCCAAATTCGCGGCCTGGATGGTGTTTGTTCCAATTTGGTCGGTGGCGGTGTACGCGGTTGTGGCGCATTGGGTTTGGGCTCCTGGCGGTTGGCTCTTCAAGATGGGCGTGCTCGACTACGCGGGTGGGCTGGTCGTCGAGATCGTCTCCGGGGCCTCGGCACTGGCACTTGCGCTCGTTCTGGGTCCCCGAATCGGTTTCAAAGTCGAGGCGATGCGTCCGCACAACCTGCCCTTCGTGCTTCTCGGCGTCGGCTTGCTGTGGTTCGGTTGGTTCGGATTCAACGCCGGCTCGGCGCTGGCGGCCGATGGCATGGCCTCGGCCATCCTGCTCAACACATTGCTTGCCGGCTGCCTGGGCATGCTGGGCTGGCTTTCGGTCGAACAGCTCCGAGACGGGAAGCCGACCACCTTCGGGGCCGCCTCGGGTGTGGTCGCCGGTCTGGTCGGGATTACGCCATCGTGCGGCACGGTGAACCCGTTGGGCGCGGCGATCGTCGGCCTGCTCGCCGGCATCGTGTGCTCGTTCGCGATCGGTCTGAAGTTCAAGCTCAACTATGACGACTCGCTCGACGTGGTGGGAGTCCACTTCGTCGGCGGTGTCGTGGGCGTGCTGCTGATCGGCCTGCTGGCCACCGAAGTGATGACCGGCGGCGCCCAGGGTCTTTTCTTTGGTGGTGGGCTGGTGTTGCTCGGCAAACAGGCAATGGCGATGGTGGCGGTGGCCGGCTACGCCTTCACGGTGAGCTACGCCATTGCCGCGTTGATCGAAAGACTCATGGGCTTCCGACTCAGCGCGGAGGACGAGGCCAACGGGGTTGACTTCACCCAGCACGCCGAGACGGCCTACGCCGAGGGTGTCTACGGCCAGCAGCAGTCCCGCCGTTCGCTGTTCGCGCCGCGACCGGATGGCTCCGAAGTGGCCGGTTCCAAACTGGACTGAGGTGACTAACGACGGCGCAAGCCTCGGTACCATTTCGCGCATGCCGTTGGCCAGTGGCGATTACTTCGCCGGGTATCAGATCCTCAGACCGCTTGGTTTCGGCGGCATGGGTGAGGTCTACCTGGTGGCTCATCCGCGGCTGCCGCGTCATGACGCACTGAAGATCCTGCCCGCCGAGATGTCGGTCGACTCTGAGTTCCGGGCTCGCTTCAATCGGGAGGCGGAGCTTGCCGCAACGCTCTACAACCCGCATATCGTGGGGATCCATGATCGCGGCGAGTTCGAAGGCCAACTGTGGATCTCGATGGACCACATTGATGGTCCGGACGCCGGAAAGCTGCTTCGCGAGCACTATCCCACCGGAATGCCCGCCGCCGACGTGGTCGAGATCGTCTCGGCGGTGGCGGACGCACTCGACTACGCGCACGGTCGTGGTCTGCTCCATCGCGACATTAAGCCGCCCAACATTCTGCTCACCAGACCGGACCGCGGCCGGCGTCGGGTTCTGTTGGCGGACTTCGGAATCGCCCGCAACGCCGCCGAGGTCAGCGGGCTCACCGACACCAACGTCACATTGGGAACAGTGAACTACGCAGCTCCCGAGCAGCTCACCGGTGCGGTCATCGACGGCCGGGCCGACCAGTACGGTCTGGCCGCGACCGCCTATCACCTGCTGACCGGGTCACCGATGTTCGGTGCGTCCAACCCCGCGGTCGTGATCGGCCGCCATCTCAATTCCCCGCCGCCCCGGTTGAGCGATGTTCGACCGGACCTGGCAGCGCTTGATCCAGTTCTGGCCAAAGCGTTGTCGAAGCACCCCTACGAACGTTTCCAGACTTGCACGGACTTCGCCAACGCACTGGGGCATGCCACGTACTCGACCCGCAATCGACCGCTGCCATCCGCTGCGCCGACACCACCGCCGCATCGCGAGCAGGAGGCCGGCCCGCCTGGCACCTCGATCCTTCCTGTCGACTATTCCGCGGAGGGGATCGAACACCAACCGGTGGCCGCCACCGCGTCACCGCCGCGCTGGCCGTGGGCACTGGCCGTCCTCGCGTTGGTGATGATCCTGGGTGCGCTCGTCTTCGCCGTGTGGCCCCGGAGTCAACCTGAGCCGGCCACGGCGGCTCCGTCGGCATCGACGTCGCGTTCATCGAGCGTGCTGGGTACCACGACCAGTTCGACGCCACCGGCGACCCCGACCAGTGCGACGCTACCGGCGACCCCGGTGACCTTCGAGTCCATGCGGGACTTGGTCACCGGCTTCTACAGTGATCTTCCCGCCAATGCGTCGGGTGCGTGGGACAGGTTGGACAGGCATTATCAGCAGCGCGCGGGTCAGGCGGACTACCTGAATTTTTGGGGATCGATCGAGTCGGTATCGCTGATCTCGGTCACCCCGCGGGATCCGACCAGCGTGGTCGCGCGACTTCGCTACGTATTGCGTGATGGCGGAATCGACACCGAGGATCGGTGGCTGTCGGTGGTCGCGTCCGACGGGCGGCTTCTGATCTATGACTCCGAGCGGATCGGTCCCGCTTAGACGCCTGTCAACAGATGCGGTCGGCAATACGCGCACATTCCCGACTCGAGACTGGGATACCCGCACTGCGGGCACGTTCCCACTCTCGCGGTCGGCGAGTGCTCGTGACCGCGCAGACCCGAGAGCACCCGATCGAGCTGATTGAGTTGTCCTGCCATGACGTGCAGACGTGTGGTCAGTTGCTCACGCTTGGCTTCCAGAGCGGTTTGCGTGCAATGCAATTCGTCGGCCGGCAATTCTTTGATGGCGAGGCCGGTCGCCCGACCGCGCTGCCACTCAATGGCTGACAACTCGCGATCGAGTCCGTCGAGTTCGGCAGCGACACCGCGAAGCACGTGTGTCAACTGGTCGCGGTCAGCCTGCATCCAGGTCAACGCACCGGAGTTAGCCGGTCGATCAACACCCGGAGTTGTGAAGGCTGAGCCGAGCAACAGTAAATCCCTTCGGGCCTGTTCGATCGAGATCGTCGAAGGTAAATTAGCACCGCGGGTGGCGATCGGTGAAATCTTTGCCAAAATCGCTGATGAACGACGAGTACGGGTCAGTCCGTGCTAGTCATCGGGTCCGCTCACGCCCGGCGCCGATTTCGCCCTTGTTAACCTCGTGCCATGCCACGAAAACTCAGTGACGAACAAATTGAGGCGTACCTCGATAGCCGCCCATGCTGGGCGATCCTGAGCACTATCGATGACGATGGATTTCCGCACTCCGTACCCCTTGGATACTTTCGCCTTGGCCGCGACATCATCATGGGTGTACGAGACGGGACACGCAAAGTTGCCAACGTGGAAAGCAACCCGAACGTGAGCATCCTGCTCGAAGACGGCACCAGCATGGCGGACATCCGGGGAGTGATGTTCCAAGGTCGCGCCCGCATCGTGCGCGAACCAAGCGAAGCACTTCAGCTTGCAAGGGAAGGTGCCCGGGCGCGGGGCGTGCCAGAGCCCGAATGGCCCACCGCGCCTAGACCGGGTGCCGCCTACATCCGCATGACACCCGTTCGAACTGTGTCGTGGGATTACGCAAGTCCCGCAGCCGACGAGGCTTAGCGTCGCCCACCGATCGCTGGGATGCGTCGCGCTGTTCAGTCGCGGGCGGCGGAGATGAATTCGTCGCGAAGCGCGGCCACATAGTGGTGGATCGATCGGCGGCTATCGAAGGTGTCGGGGAAGGAGAAGGTGACGATCGTGGCGTCGGAGTTACGGGTCACCCAGACGTTGATCCCGCCTTGATTGAGGTCGTCGATGAACATCCCCAAGTTGTCGGCGTTCGCCGCGGAGAGTTTCCGGAAGTCGAAGATTGACACCATCATCGGCCGGCTGGAACCAGCGTCGGTGAGTTCGTCGGAGTCGACCAAGTCGAGCACGCGGTCGAAGGGTACGGCCGATAGGTGTTTGTTGGCATCGAAGGATTTCTGCGCTGATCGTGCTGTTCGGCCGAAGTCGTTCGCGGTGACTTCGACGGAAATGGGAAACAGACTGGCGTACCAACCGGCGCTGATCGCCTGGTCCTCGGTTCGCGTGTCCAGGGGACTGAGGATGTGAACGGTGCCGGCGTGGGTGAACTGGTGGTCGGCGATCGCGGTGCATGCCAAAACTCCCCCGCTGAATCGTGCTCCGGCCCGGCGGCACGCATTGTCGAAGGCTTCGGTCTGCGCCGCATTGAGGAGTTCCACGGTGAAAGACCGCCCGGAACCGTCAGCGGCGCTGCCCAACTCCAGCGGGAAACTCGGCCATTCACCGTCGGCTTCGATGGCGAAGTTCACCCAGTCCTTGATCGTCCGGGAGTCGCTGGTGAGGGTGTCGACTTCGACGTGTTGGCGCGCGGTGAAGTCTCGGTAGCTGCTGGATTCGGGTTCGGCCCCGCCGCCGTCGCAATTCAGAGCCCGGTAATCCTGGGTGATGTCGTGGTAGATCACCAGAGACGAAGTTCCGTCGGTGTGCAGGTGGTCGATGTTGGCGTAGACGGTGAAGTGGTCTTCTTTCTGGATGACGCCGAAGGTGAAGCAGTCCCATTCCAACGTGTCCGGGGTTGCCGTGAGGACGTGCTCCCGGATCTGGTCGGGCTCCATGAATCCGAGCACCGCGGGGGAGAATTCGATGTGTGCGGGATTCTCGATGGTGCGCCGGATGATGTCGCCTTCGTCGTCGATGTGGAAGGCGCTGTGGTAGGTGTCGTGGCGCCGCAGGTGGGCGTTGATGGCGCCGGTCATCGCTGCGATGTCACACCAGCCGGCGACGTTCCAGGACGTCAGGATCAGCCGTGGGTTTCGACGTTGAAGTTTCCGAGCGGAGTGCGCTGAGCGGAGATGCTGCCCCTGCTGAAAGGTGGGCGGGAGAGGATCGTCAGGCGCCAGCGCCGCGAGTTCCCGGCTGTAGGGCGACGCCGTCCATTCGGTGACGATGCCTCGTCCGGGGTTCCAGCTGCCGCTGATGGAACCAATAGCGACCATGTTCTGCGGCTCCTGTTGTGCAGCGGCAGTGATTGCGGCGGCGTTGGCGGCGCGAAGTGGCCGGTCAAAAAAAGTTCATGCACTCGGGAAGGCTTGAACTGACGGATTCAGCTTACAGGGCGGTAACCGCAAGGGCGGAAACCTACGGGGCGGAAACCTACGGGGCGGAAAGTGGTGCAGCTAGGCGATTGATCGCAGCGCACCAACGGGAACATGCCCGATTGGGTAGACCGGCACGACGTAGGCATGCGGGGACACGAACCCGGCAAGAACGGCGACGGCGCCGCGGGGAACCGTTACTGGCACCGCGCGGCCCGGAACCTCAACGACCCAGGTCCCCGGTCCCACGTCACCGGCGTAAACCGGCCGCTTGCGCGGGTCGAGAAGCAGTGGCGACGGGGATAGCGCCTGGCGGGCATTCGTCGGATCGGAGCGATCGCTGCGCGGACCAGCCCATACGTGCGGATTCACGTTGATCATCTTCCCGGCCCCCCACTGCAGTAGCGGTGTCGTCAGTGTTGTTTTCTGCCGAACTTTCAGTGAATTGTTCAGCACCGGGGCGGTATCGCGTTAGGGACGAAAGTCCCCCTGCTGCTGGCAAAGGCACTCAACTCAGCCTGACACGCAGGGCGGGGGAACGGCGAGGCTCTGAAAGGTGCGGCGACCACCCTGCCGCAAATTGTGACTACGTCCTGAAACGCAACTGGACGGTCTACAAGTACGGAGCCTCCTGTCAGGATTGAACTGTCGCGAGTGACATGGGCGCGGCGACGATTTGGTGCCTAGCTGTTAAAACACATTGCCGGAGTTCATAGGCAATCACTTGATCTCGCCTCGGTCTGCGTCCAGAAAGTGTCCACGGCAATCCAATTATGGTGGAAGCGGAGACAGGGCTTAAGAGGCGGTTGAGATCGGAAATCCGCTCTCCGCAACCGCGAGGCGCAACCGCTCATCGTCCTCCGGCGGGGTCTGGATCAGCGCGGTCACAACGCGATCACCGACAATCACCCGATACCCCGTGATCTCGGTGATGCTCACCCCGTGATTGTGGCAGCCGAGCCGGGCCCAGCGCGGCACAACACCCCCCTCTACCGGGCACCCCCCGTCGCGACGCAGCAGAGTTGGACATCCCGGATACAACCACGCCCTGACAGTCCGCGCCCCAGCACACACCACCCCGGTTACATTAACTGCCATGACGCTGCACGCTGGTGAAACCTTCGCCGGGTACACCATCGTGCGCCAAATCGGTTCCGGCGGCATGGGCGAGGTCTACCTCGCCCAACACCCCCACCTCCCCCGCCAAGAAGCCCTGAAAATCCTGCGCCCAGGCATATCAACCGATCACGACTTC
>Ga0315284_10011579_pt1 | contig 12582 bp, 10 predicted proteins | sample YL17G09_16_MG_FD_203696 | JGI IMG/M metagenome (GOLD analysis project Ga0315284, IMG submission 203696) | Sediment microbial communities from Yellowstone Lake, YNP, Wyoming, USA - YL17G09_16 | ecosystem: Environmental > Aquatic > Freshwater > Lake > Sediment | place: USA: Wyoming | collected... | reverse complement strand
TGGGTCGCGCCCCAGAAGGCTCTCATAGCACCATGCGTCGCACGCCACGGGATCTACAGAGGCCACGACCGCCGCCCGACCGAGCAAACCGCCGGGCCTCACGTCGCTGGCCCGCCCGCCCGTCGGTCCGTTCCGCATCATGACCCGCGTCGCGTCGGCAAGGACCAGCGTGGGGCTGAACACCATCGCCAGATCACTGATGACGTGGTGGATCGCCTGATGGAACTGATCGCGCCGCCCGCCCAACAATCCGTACCAGTTTTTGAGATTCATGGAGGCGCTGCAGAGATTGTGGTCCTTAATGGGCGCCACACCGATGATTTTGGTGGCCTGGGCCAAGGGCGGACCCAACACCGGCCATCGGTCCAGAGCCTCGCCTTGCAAGCGATCCGGACGGCGAGAGCGGAGGACCAACGTCACAAAATCCGCAGTGGTGGGAACGAACAGCTCGGCCCCTTCCGCTTGGACAACGTCGCCGATACCGGATCGAGCAAAGCACGCTTCTGGGGCTTCAATCGGGTTATCGGCGACGAGGACTCTGCGGGCGCCGGCCTCTTTGCACAGCCGGATTACCCCGCGCAGCACTTCCGGGTGGGTCGTCGCACCCAGGTGCGGCGGGCGGTCGAACCCGACATTGGGCTTGATCAAAACCACATCGCCGGGGGAAATGAACTGCGCGATTCCGCGCGAAGGCGCCAGCCCCGCAACCGCTGCCCGGACCATCTGTTCCGTCTGATCCGCCCCTCCGGTTGCGATGCTGATCCGCGGGGCAGACGGAGGAAAGTCAACTTCGGCGAAGAAGTTCTTCGGAACCAGCTCCTTGCGAGTCCCCGTGTCGAGTCCGGCCTTACCGGTCGGATCGTGCAACCAGAAGGCACCGGCGGTGAAGGCGCCCACGGCGGCGACCGCTCCGGCGCCGCAGACAAGCATCTCTCGCCGTGTGAGGGGCTGATCCGTCACCGCTAAACCCTCATTCGACATCGGCCCCGGCTTGTCGCGCAAGCCAGTCGGCGAACCGCTGGGCGATGGCCCGCGCCGCCAATCCATCCGCATCAACCGGATCGCCGGGAAGAACTTGCACGTAACCGGCGCCCTTGCGGAAGAAAACCGCACCGCCGACCTCGTAGCCTTCGTCGCCGATCGCCACGCGAGTCGCATCCGGCGGCGCCTCAGCGCGATAAACGGCCGACGCGTTGCCCGGATCCCCTATGTCGTACCAATACACATCCACCGTGCGCCGCGAATCGCCTTCGTAAGAGTACGCGCCGAAGGTTAAGGCCACGACGCCCGAATCCAGATACACCGGCGCCCGCCCATCGATCTTGACGTAGAGGTTCTCGCGCGAGTAGCGGGATATGCGCTGCGGCGACCGCCAACCGGGGACGCCTGGATCGGGGAAAGGCGGTTCCGCAATGGACGACTTTGTCGCGCCCGACGGCCCCATGCCGTTGTGCGCGTTCGGAAGCGGCGCCTCGGAATCCTCCGCCGCGGTCTGCGAGGGGGCGCGACGATCCGCCGCAACCTCGTACACGAAAGCGGTCACAATCCCACCGGTGAGAAACAAGATCGACAGGCCGAGAACCATCTCGGTCCTGCTGACCTGTTCCGCCGGTCGTGCGTAACGTCGCAAGGGGAGTGGGAGCATTGGTCGCCTTCCAGTCGCCAGCGTGTAGTATAACCGATCGAGCGTTCGGTTCGAATGAGGCATTCTCCGCACGTGCGCCGAGGAACGTTGCTCCGTGCTTCCTGAAACCCGTCGTTGCGACCGGACCTGGGCACGCTTGCTGGTGCTGACCTGGGGCGTCCAGGCGATTGTGACGCAATCCCTCCTGTTGCGCGAGTCGCTGGTTCTGATGTTCGGGAGCGAGTTTGCATGGGGAATCGTCCTTTTTGCGTGGCTGTTCGGTGTGGCCGTCGGGGCAGTCGTCGGCGGATGGCTCGCGGAACGATCGGCAAGCACCGATCTGTGGCTGGTGGCGGCGCTGACGGCTTTGAGCGTCGCGGCATGTGCAGAGTTATGGGTCTTTCGCGGGGCGAGGGCGTGGTTAGGGGTCGCGGCAGGAGAGTTGCTGCCCCTGCCGAAGGCCGCGCTGGCCGGCGTGCTGTTTGTTTCCCCCGCGAGCGCCTTGGTGGGGATGGCGTTTCCGTTGGCCTGTTGTCTGCGGCGCACACCGCCGGAGCCTACCCCGGAAAACGCGCGGCTTCTGTCCCTCGGTCAGGTGTTTTCGATTGAATCCGTCGGCAGCCTCCTCGGCGGCGCGATGTTCAGCTTCTGGGCGGTGGACCACGTGGCGCCCTTCCAGATCGCACTGGGTTGCGGCGCCCTCACGACGGCTGCCGCGGCTGCGTTCCTTGGCGCTACACACCGAAGATTGCGCTCGAGTGTCTGCGTGGCCGCGTTTTGCGCCATCGCCTTGCTGCTCTTGGTGTTCACTGGCGAAACCATCCACCGACGTCTCGTCGATCGTCGTTGGCAAAATCTGGCCCCGGGCTTTGAGCTTTGTGCCGAAGCGGAGACGAAATACCAGAATCTCGCCATCGCTCGGCGGGAAGAGCAGTTTGCCCTGTATAGCGACGGGCAGGTCGCCGCGACCTTCCCCGATCCCTATAACTTCGTGCCCCTCGCTCATTTCTGGCTCTGTCAGCACCCCTCCCCGCGGAACGTGCTTGTGCTGGGCGGCGGGGCGGAGGGGCTGCTGGGCGAGATTCTCCGCCACCCTGTTGAACGTCTGGACTACGTCGAGGCCGACCCGCGACTCATCGAGTTTATCGCTCCCTTCCTCAGTGACGAGGACCGTCAAGCGTTCCAGGACCCGCGCGTGACGGTCCACCACGAGGACGCGCGGTACTTCATCAAGACGCAGAGCCGTCATTTCGATTTGGTCATTGCGCGGCTTCCCGAGCCGATGTCCGCCTTGCGCGCACGGCTGTATACGACGGAGTTTTTCCGCGAGCTTCGCCGAGCGATGACGCCTCACTCCGTGTTGTGCCTGACCGCGGCGGCAACGCCCGGAACGCTTTCGGGGGCATCCGCCGAATACCTTGCGTCGATGCGAGCGACCCTTCGGACGCAGTTCCCCTCGGTGACGATCGGTTGGGGCGACCCCGCGCAGGTACTGGCCGCGACCGAATCCGGACTCGTGACGACGAATGCGGATGAGTTAGCGAAACGCTACGCCAGCCGCGGCGTTCATTCCGATCGCTTCGACCCCGCCTGGTTCGCGGGGGCGACGGATTGGCTCGACCCCGATAAGCTGCAACAGCGTGCCGCCGAACTCGACGCCACGACCCGCCTCTCCCTCAGCACCGATCTGCATCCCGTCATTTACATCCAGCGTCTCGCGTTGTGGGAGAAAATGACCGGCGGACGGTCGCGGAGTGTCCTCGAGGGGCTGCGATCCGTCGGCTGGTTGCAACTGATCCTTGCCGTACTTGGGATGGGAGGGATCGCACTTCTTCCCAGCTACGCCCGCGCTCGAACCGCCCGGAAAGCAGCGAGACCGTCGTCGGAAGGGTGCATCCCGTTAAAGGTGGCGGGGGTAATCGTTTCGTGTCATTCTGAGCGGAGCGAAGAATCTCGGAGCGAAGAATCTCGGAGCGAACCATCTAGACCCGTAAGAAGATTCTTCGCTGCGCTCAGAATGACATCCCGTGGGCATTGTCGCCCCTTCCAACGGGATGCGCCCTCGTCGGAATCGTCCGCGGGCATGGCGAACCGAGGCTGGCTGTCGCACGGCGCGGTGGTGCTATCCGTCGGGAGTACCGGGTTTGCCACCATGGCGCTCAGCATGATCTGGCTGTTCGCGTTTCAGAATCTCTACGGCTACGTGTACCAACGGATCGGCTGGATTGTCGCACTCTTCATGGCCGGTCTGGCTCTGGGATGCGGACTTGTCGGTTGGCGCCGCGACCAGGCTACAGACGGCGAACGCCGTCTGCGTCTACTTTGGCGGCGGCTCATCCTCGTGGACACCCTGTTGGCTCTGTCGGCCTTCTCCGTTCCGGTCGTTCTGCCAGCACTGGGGGCCCTGCAGAGCGGTGCGTGGACATTCCGCTTGGTGGAAGTGTGCCTGTCCGCGCAGGTTCTGTTGGGCGGCGTACTCGGCGGAGCGTCTTTCGCCCTGGCTGGTGAAGCGCAGTTGGCCATGACGGCTCGGGCGGGCGCCGCGGCAGGGAGTATTGTGAGCGCCGATCATGCCGGCGCATGTCTCGGCGCTCTGTCTTGCGGGATCCTCCTGGTGCCGGTCTTCGGCACGGCGGCGACGGCGTTGCTGATCGCGGGGATCAAAGTCAGCTCGGCCGCCCTGCTGTTTGCGGCTCCGCGGCTTTCTCGCGCGGCTTGAAAGCCAGCGCTTGCTCCGCCGACCAGACGCCGGGGATCGGCGTCAGTCGCAGGATGGCGAGGCGGCTAAGCAAATGTCGGATGTCGGAAGTGGGATGTCGGACGTGAAAATATGCGGAGGCGCGCTCGCCGGTTTACATCATCCCACTTCCGCCATCCCCCCTCCGCCATCGGCTTGGTGCCGTGGAGTAGATCGTCCGCTCCTTGGAGTCGCCCAGCCGCTCCGGGGAGTGGGGCATCCGCTCCTTGGCGGGGATGTCCACTCCGGGGAGTAGCTCGTCCGCTCCATGGAGTCGGTCGTCCGCTTCAGGAGTAGCCCGTCCATTCCAAGGAGTAGCTCATCCGCTCCGAGGAGTAGCTCGACCATTCCTTGGAGTGGACCGTCCATTCCCAGGAGGGGACGGTCCGCTCCCTGGGCCGAAATGCCGTTTTTGAGCGAGAAACCGCGTTCTCCATGGCGTGGAGGCGGTAGACCGGCTTGCCGGGGGCGAAAAGAAGGAACGCAATAAATTCCCGAAGCGGTTGTTTTCAGGACGGTGGGCGGTTAGGCTTCGGGAACGCGGGCGGGCCGGGAACACTGGCATCGTCCGCAACCCTTCCATTTAGGCAAGGAGATTGAGACATGCCCGATTACATTCCGGCGAGCGACGCCGAGTTCAACACATGGCAGGCGAACTTCGTCACCTACGCCAACGCCAACTTGGCGGCGCTGGGGTTGGTCGCCGCCGACTTGACGCCCATCGTTACCGCTCAGCCTGTATGGACTACGAGCTTGACGGCCCACGTCGCCGCCCAGGCCAACGCCCAATCGAAGCGGGCGGCCAAGGACGGGAGTCGCACGGCGCTGGAATCGTTGATCCGCGCCCTCGTGCGCCGCTTGCAGGCCAGCCCGGCAGTGAACGACGCGGAGCGGCAGTCGCTGGGCATCAACGTCCGCGACACCACCCCCACCACGGCGGGCGCGCCGAGCAGCCGTCCGGTGGTCAAGGTGGACAGCAGCCAGCGGATGCGGCATGTGATCGCCTTCGCCGATGCGGCCACGCCCACGCGCACCGCCAAGCCCGCGGGGGTGATGGGCGCGGAAATCTGGGTGAAGATCGGCCCCACTCCCCCGGTCGATCCCAGCGAGTGTACGTTTCTGGCCCTGGACAGCCGCACGCCCTACACCGCCGATTATACGGGGGCCGACGGCGGCAAGACCGCCCACTACATGCTCCGCTGGGTCAGCACCAACGGCGACAAAGGCCCGTGGTCGGAAACGGCCAGCGCGACAATTGGGGCGTGACGGGCTAATCCGAAAGGCAATGCTTGTGACCGTCCCGGGGCGTACAGGCCATCGTAGTCACGCCACCCATCGCAAAGCGATGGATGGCCCACCCGGCCTGTTGGACGTGGGCCGCGGAGGGATCATGACCCTGGTAGACACCTTGATCCGGGAGATTAACGCCCTCCGGGCGGATATTCGGGATTTGAAGCGGTGTCAGGTCCAGTATTTCACACTCTCGATAACGGGAACGGGAGGCATTCTGGGACTTGCAGGAATCCTCAAGGGTCCGACGCTCGAAGGTGCAGTGCTTCTTGCACCCCTCGCGATCATTCTTCCGTGTTGGCTGATTTTCTTCGACAAGGCCACGACGATCACGAGAATCGTTGGCTACCAGCGGGTTCTTGAGCAACTACTTCGGGACCCACCCCAAGAGAAGTATTCGCATATAGGCTATGAGAATGCGCTTGCGAAGTTTCGGGCAGAAGAACACAAGGCCTGGGCAGAGATTCGCCAGAGCAATCCAACGCCGAACGTCTTCGCGTTGCTTCTGCTAAGAACCCGGCATCGCTATTGGATCGTGAATTGGTACACTTTCGCCATACTGTCCTGGGTATGTTGGGTCGGAGCCTTTAGCCGTCGAACTGGCGGTTCTTTCGAGTTCCACCTTCCCTTGGGAATCCGACTTGCGGGCCCGGAAGTCACGCTATGGGTGGGCGCTGCCTTCTTGATGGTAGCGATGTGTTCGGTGTACACGTTTACCGTCATTGTCTCGCTCATTCGCGGGCGGCTTTCTTATGATGCGTGTGCCGCGATATGGAACAAGATCCTACTCGGCAGAGAATAAGTGTACGCAGCCCGGTAGGACAGGTGCTCGCGCCTGCCTTTACGCTTCGCGGTTTGCGCACGTGGGGGGTAGTCGGGCAGGTCATCGACCTGCCGCTTTACGATGATGGTGAAGGCAGGTCCCAACGATCTGCCCAACCAGGCTTGCGTTTCCCAAAGGGGGGTAGAACGCTACCTGAATTGGAAACGGTTACCGGCCTGCGCGAGCCGTGTTACCCGCTAAACAGATAGGGAAACGAATAAAGGCAGGTGTCACGATGGCTCGCTGTTCCAAATGCAGCAAACGTCTTGGCCTCTTCAGTCGGAAACATCATGCTCCGAGCGACGATGGCAGGACATTCACGATCCTTTGCGATGATTGCTTTTCTGCACGGCAACCCCCCCGCGCGGGAGCGAGTTGCAGGCCCCTCAGTGTAAAGAGTCCTTCGAAGGATCAAGGCGGCACCCTTTCAGAGCTACTGCATGGCATACGGGAGCACGTCGCTATCCTCGCCGGCGATACATCGCAAGAGGAACGGATCGCGAGGTTGGTGTCCCGCGGCCCAAACGTAATCGTCGCCATTGAGTCATCCATTCGCTGGTGCATCGACGCGGGTAGGTGGGAGAATGCCGGGTTACTATGCGAGGCGGCTGCACGGATTGGCGGTGACGAAGCGCGTGAGCTTCTCCGTTACTATGCTACGGCGGTTTCTAACATCTATGAATACGAGACATACATAAGACCAGCGGCAGAGCGCGGCCTTGCCCAGTTTGCGGGCGGTCAGGCGCAACCATACCATGCGTGCCCCGCGATGCATACTGCCATACCAGCCGCGATGACCGATCAACAAATGGTGGACAAGCTAGTCGCGTTGGCCCGGTATTATGCCGGGGGCGGGTTATCCAAAGATAACCCGGAGTTGCAAGAAGAAGTAATCGAGATTGGAAAAGCCTTGAACCGTCGCGGTGGCGTTGAGGAGATGCTAAGAGTATTCGCTATGGTCCCGGAAATACGGGGCAAACGCACATTAGATATGGAGTGGGACCAAATTGGCGATTGGCGTGGATGATGGTCTCGAAGGCTCAAGAAGCCGCTTTTTTCGGCCCCGACAATGCCGTTAACCGATTGGGAACCACTTGACAGAAGTGGTTTCTGTGTCTGCGATCGCGGTCTTTGTCCATGAGAACACGGTTTTTGCCGCTCGACAGATACCGCGAGAGCTTTGAGGATTCGATCTGTAGATCATCTCGCGAATGAGTCCGTACGAGGAAATCGAGCGAAAGGCGATGGATGCTGTATGGCAAGTTACCGTTGTGTGAAGTGTTGGCACGGAGTCGATCATATAACAGGGCCACATAGCCCGTACTGCCCTCTGTGTGGAGGAAAGCTAGTACCGGAGGCACTTCGGTTCCTTTACCGCAAGGTGGTTTGGCTCGCTGCGATTGTGGCATTAGTACTTGCCATCATCCTCTATCGCCTGTGGACCAAGTGATCTTTCGCCAGGTCGGCCTACGTGTCAGGGCGGGGTGGCACTGTTGGGTGTGCCACTGCTCTTGAGCAGTGGTCGTTCGTGAGCAGGAGTCTGACGACGAGTCGATGACCGTTCGGTCTACGTTGTACCGTAGCCCACTGCTGACACAGCAGTGGCACACGTGCCAGCCCTTGACAAATGACGCGACTTCGCCGCTCTTGGACGCAGGGCGTCCGTGATTTGTCAAGGGCCAGACTTCGAGTGATCGTAGAATTGGCGACGGCGCTGCTGATCGCGGGAATCAAAGTCAGTTCGGCCGCCCTGCTGTTTGCGGCTCCGCGGCTTTCTCGCGCGGCTTGAAAGCCAGCGCTTGCTCCGCCGACCAGACGCCGGGGATCGGCGTCGCGCAGTCGGGACACTTGCCGTCCTGGATGCGGTTGGATTCCACGCGAAAACCGGTCCGCCGAATCAACGGCCCTTTGCACTGGTGGCAGTAGGTATTCTCGCCGGGATGAGTGGGCACGTTGCCGGCGTACACGTAGTGGACGCCCGCATCCATCGCGATTTGCCGGGCCCGTTCGAGCGTGGCAACGGGCGTGCTCGGCAGGTTGTTGATCCGATAGATCGGGTGGAAGCGTGTGAAATGCATGGGCACGTCCGGGCCAAGGTGTTGGACGACCCACTCGCTCATCTGCTTGATCTCCTCCGGAGAGTCATTCAGCGTGGGGATCAGTAGCATCACCAACTCAAACCAGATGCCGATGTCCTTGAGCGTCTCCAGAGTGGCGAGGACCGGTTTGAGTTTGCCCGCGCATGTCTCTTCGTAGAACTTTTCGCTGAAAGCCTTGAAATCGACCTTCATGCCGGTCAGATAGCGGCAAAGCTCGCGGAGGGGTTTTTCCTGGATGTAGCCGTTGGAGATCATGACGCTCCCGATTCCCTGCTGCCGGGCGAGGGCCGCGGTGTCGTGAACGTACTCGTAAAAGATGACCGGCTCCGAATACGTATAGGCGATCGTCGGGGTGTGTCGCGCCTGGGCGGTCGCAATCAGTCGCTCTGGTTCCACCAGGACACTCTCCACTTGTTCCGGTCGGAACTGGCTGATCTGCCAGTTCTGGCAGAACTTGCACTCGATGTTGCAGCCGGCGGTGGCGACCGAAAAGGCGGTGGTCCCCGGCAAGTAGTGAAATAACGGTTTTTTCTCGATCGGATCGACGTTGGCCGAGCACAGGGCGCCGTACACAAGCGTCTGGTACTTGCCTTCGCGATTCTCCCGGACGCCGCAATAGCCGCGCTCGACATCAGCGACTTCGCACTCTCGCGGGCAGAGCACGCACTTGATTTTGTTTTCGTCGAGCTTCTCCCAGAACATGGCGTCATGACGGGCGAGGCCCTTGAGTCTAGGCCCCGTCAGGATGCTCGGACCGGCGTTATCCTGAGCGAACGCCACGAGCTCGTGGATCGGGCAGAGGGCACCGGCTGCGCCGCAGGCGATCGTCCATTGCAGAAGGTCGCGCCGCGTGGGGCGGCTAAAAAGATTATCGAGGTTGTCCATCGTCACACCTCGACTCGTTCGATCTTGGCCAGATCGGCGACGCCCAAGCCACGGACGCCGGCCGTAGCAATGTGCCGGGGCGGACGGTTTTCCTCGGCCAGCGACTTCAGGCCGCGGGCTTTGCGCTCCGCCTCGAGCAAGTCCGCTCCCACCGCGTCAACGGCCACGAAATCAGTTCCGACGATCAGACCGCCGAACGCCCAGGCATAGCCCGGATGTTTGGAGGGACCGCCGTGGCACTGGCCCCGCGTGGCATCGCAAACGGTTAGCCGCCATCGCGGACGCACGAAGCGATGCGAAACCACGTCCACGATAAAGGGATCGCAGTTGTCGTCGTGGTACTTGTTCGGATTGTGGATCGCGCCGTAGAAGCCCTTCATGCCCAGCGACACGCCAGCTAGATTGTGGTCTTTGAGCACGGGCACGCTGATCAGGGCGTCGACCTGCTCGGCGACGATGCGCGAAAAACTCGATCCGATCTGCCCGCTGGTTTCGATGTTGCTCTGGTATCCGCTGCCGATCGACTCCGCGTCGGTACCGTAGCATTTGACGCCCTGCGCGGCGCGACTCAGCTTGAACCCCGCCTTGTCTAACTCCGCGTCGAACCGATCCCAAATGATGATGTTCTCCGCCGGAACGTCGGCCTGCCGCAGACCGGCGACGACGGCATCAACGACCGCCGGTTGGGTCGAGTGGCCGAGGGTGTTGACCTTGATCCCCACCCGATCCGTGGGCTTGAACCATCGCCGCCAGGCCCCCGCCGCGTCCCCCGCGCCGGTAAGCCTTTGCATGGAGGCATCGAGCAGCTTCCGCAGGAGGTCCCGATGCTCATCGACGCTCCCACCAGCGAGGGCGTCGTCGCGGGCGATAATGACACGGGAGGAGCGCTCCGGCGCCTCACCTCGCGCCGTGTCAAGCCATGGCGCTGTGGGGAGCGCAGCGCCGGCGGTGACAGCCCCGATCTGAGCCAGGAATTGCCGTCGCGTACTAAACGTTGACATCGGTGACTCTCCGGTTTTGAGGGTCGTTCATTTGCCGCTCGCGGCGGGTGGAGCGGTCGGCTTCGGCTCGCCGAATACTTCCGCTTCAAAGGAGTATATCTCCGCCTCCGGCTGTTTCCATGCTTCAGGCGGCAGACCGGCCTTCCGACACGTTTGTGACAAAAACTCCGCCCGCGTCCAGCCCCGCCGCGCCGCGACCTGTGGGAGCAACACGCCGCGACGAGGCCCCAGGGAAATCATCAGCCCGTGCCGACCAACAATGATCTCTTCGGTTTTTTGGACCCGTTTCATCGGGGTCAAGTAGCTGATCTCGATATCAAGCTGATCGAACTCCGCCGTCGTCACCGGGTCGTCACGAAAACGGAAGTCCTGGCAGGCGGATACCGCGTTGCGCATCACAGACTGATAGAGCGGCCCGTCCGCAACCATGTTGCCGATGCAACCGCGAAGGCGGCCGTGATTCTCCAGCGTCACAAAGCACGCTCCGTCGGCGCGGAGCTTTTCCGGGAGCTTATCGGTCTCCACCCGCGGCTGCTCCTTCCCGCCGAGCTGCGCCTTGACCGCGAGGCGGGCGAGCGGCAACAGACGGTCTCGATCCTCTCGGTTCAGCGTTCCGGTGCGGGCGGTGAAGACGAATGACTGGTAGGTCACGCTATTGGTCCAGTCGTTCATCATCCGCCCGGAAGTGTCCGACCCGGCGCGAACGGCCCTCGGACTGTCGCCCATCGACAGCACGCGCAACAACAACGCGATAGGGCCGCGGCCGCAGATCGTGTCCTGCGTCTTTGCCACGTGATCGAGGAAACCGTCGAAGTCGCAGTTGAGGATTGGCGCCGCTGCCTGGTCGGCGATCTCGCGGAGTTTATTCGGCGCGTCGTTCTCGAAGGGCGTGTACCCGTACTGGGGGCCGAAGTGGGTGAAATCGCTGCTCGCCACCAGCAGCGTGTCCTCGTCCACCCAGGGAAGTAGGGCGTCGGCGGCCATCGCGTAGTCACTCGTGGACATCCGCCCGACCAGCAGCGGCACCAGTCGAAACTCGCGGACGGTCCTTTGCAGAAACGGCAGTTGCAGTTCGAGCGAATGTTCACCGCTATCCATGCCGGGATGCGCCGCGAATCCGGGACTTTTCAACAGAGAATCGCACACTTCCCGGTCGATGGGGACTTCGCCCAGCGGCGTTCGATAGGCGGAGAGGTCCTCGGGCACATCCACGCCGTTGTAGAGGCCCGCGCTGGAATGGCTGAAAGCCAGGACGATCACCCGATGGTACGAGTGACCTTGCAGGTGGCGGTAACCCTCGGCCGCAACCGGCGCGCTGAAGCGATAACCGGCATGCGGCACGATCAGCGCGAGCGGTCTTACGCCCGACGTCGGCGGGGACGCGCGGGCAAGGAGATCGTCAACTTGCCTCGCAAGCTCCGCCTCGCTCTCGGGATACCACTGACCGGCGCAATACGCCGGGCGGACTTTCGGCTCCGCCGTTCCCGCAGACCCTGCCGTCCCGGCGCAAAGGCTAATCGCGCCAAGGTAAAGAAAACGCCGAACGCACTTCGTCGCATACATCTCGCGCACCTCCATCCGGCCCGGGGGGAGCATTATACCCGCGATGGGCACTCCTGTGGATACCGAGAGTGGCCCGGCGAGCGTGGCGCATGATGGCAAGCGCAGACTCGTTTTGCGCCTTCGATGGGCTAGCCGCTTCCAAGGACAACCTTCGGGTTCAGTGCCAAACAGGAACGCTGGTCAGTGAAATCGTGGCGGTCATCCACCCGTTCTTGATAGCCGCCCCGCCGCTGGAGATCTTGGCCGAGGCTTTCCTTCCTTCCGCCCTCGATCCCGAGATTCTTGGTAACAGCAACATGGTTAACGGAGGCCGCGCGATTCCGGAGCGTGATCGGCGCCAAAAGTCGGCCCCAGACGCCCGATCCCGATTCGGTTTTGATACCACTCAGGGACCTGTCGCGGCCAGCAGGCTTCCGGCCGCACGCCAACTGAAAAACTCCCGGCCTGCCCTCCGCTAACCCAACTTCCGCACCCTTGTGCAGGAGATGCTGTAATACAAGGGTCTACGCGTTTTTTCCGTCACTATGCGGCGCCTCGCCCTCGGACCAGGTCTTCCTTGG